>Ga0066256_1002358_pt1 | contig 21224 bp, 18 predicted proteins | sample ThiBio_1000_biof_FD_87107 | JGI IMG/M metagenome (GOLD analysis project Ga0066256, IMG submission 87107) | Wastewater bioreactor microbial communities from Cape Town, South Africa - Thiocy_expt_1000_biof (version 2) | ecosystem: Engineered > Bioreactor > Thiocyanate-remediating >... | reverse complement strand
CGGCCCGCTTTTCGACGTAACCGAGATAATTGACCGGGGCGCAGACAAGCGCGGCTGCCACCAAAGCCAGCGGGCCGAATCGCGGGCTCGCAGAACCTGCCGCAATCGCGACCGCGGCCATACCCAGCGGCAGGTAGTTGGGAGAAAACAGAAAACCGTGCGCCCGATCATATACGCAGTGAAGCGCAAGCCCGAAAATGGGCCACAACGCCAAGAAGGCCCTTTCCGGGCCGTTGCGGACCAGCGCCCAGACCAGCGCCGCGGCCAGCGGCAGATTGAGCAGCCACAATAGCCCCTTCGCATCATGCACCAGGCCGAGCACATGAAGCAGATCGATCGGACTGCCCCGCTCCACGGAAATGTATCTCGCCTCGTACCAGAGCCGGAACAGGGGAGGCACGGACGGATTGCGCAGCACCATGTCCTGAACCACCGCGCCGAAGGCAAGCAGGCCGAAACCCGCCAGCCCCGCCACCGCGACAGGGCCGGCCGCGGCCAGATTATCGGCGATCAGCTGGCGCGGCCTGCCGCCCCAGGCCCCCGCCAGGCGAAGCTGCGCAAGGCCCCAGGCGGCGACGTTCGTCACCACCACCGAGGCCCCAAGCGCAAACATCACGGCGGAACGCAGAGCGGCCAGCGCCGCATCGGCGGGCCGCCAGCGCCATAGCGCAGCCAGCGCCAGAACCGTGATTCCCCCCATCAGGTGGGTTTCCGCGATCGGCACCCAATAAACGAAGCTCGCGCTCGATGCCGCCAGCAAGGTCCCACCTGCCGCCGTCGCCCGGCTCCCGCCCCAGACGCGGATCGCGAGCCAGGAGAACACGGCGAACAGCACGCCGTGCAGGCCGGACCAGACAGCCAGTTCCACCCGCAAATCGGCTTGCGCCCCGAACAGTTTCTGGAAAGCGATACAGACGATGCCGAAAAGGGGATGGACGTTGAGCCGGATATAGTTGGAGTTGCGGTCTATCAGGTTGGCGAACACCCGATCCGTATCGGCGTTGAAATAGACGTTGCGGCGCGGAACGGCGAAATCTGCAAGGTGCTGCAGCCAGATGGCCGCCGCGCCCAGCATCACAGCCAGGGCCGCCAGCCACACGACATCCAGCCAGATCGCGTTCCGGCCCGGCTTCACAATTCGGGGCCGATCACCGCAAGCAGGGTGACGATCCCCATGATCGCCCCCAGCCCCAGACTAGCGCGATCCTTTATGGCGAACACCACGGGATCATCCTTGAGCTCGCCCCGCGAGGCCAGCAGCCAGATGCGCGAAAGCCACAGGAAGGTCATCAAGGGGGTGACGAGCAGGAACCTCGGCGCGTGATAGGTCGGCTGGTGAAATGCCTGGAACACCAGGAAAAGGATCATCAGCAACAGCGCCGTCATGCCCGAAGCGACACCGAAGGCCAGCACCAGCGGATAATCCGATTTCCGATAGCCCCGGCCGGGCACGAGTTGCCTGGAAGCGGGGGCCTTCTGTATCTCCGTGGCCCGCTTCGCCAGCGAGAGCGAAAGAAAGAAGGTGAGCGAAAAGGCCGCCAGCCAGCCCGAAAGCGGAACTCCGGCGGCCACCGCGCCCATCGCCAGCCGCAAGGTGAACAGGCTGGCCAGCACGCTGACGTCGAACATCGCCAGCCGCTTGAAGCTCATCGAATAGGTGATGGTGGTGATCGTGTAGATCGCCAGCAACAGGCCGAATTCGGGCAGCGCCACAAACGAGACGGCAAGCGATCCCGCAACGAGCGCGATCGCCGTCAGGAAACCGGTGAGAAGCGGAATGCGCCCCGCGGCAAGCGGCCGGTTGCACTTGGTCGCATGCGCCCGGTCGGATGCGAGATCGGCAATGTCGTTGAGCAGGTAAGTGCCCGAAGCGCATAGGCCCAGCAGCAGGAAGGCCGCCATCGCGCCCGCCACCGCCTCGGGCTGGAAGAAAGCGCCGCTCAGCAGGAGAGGGACGAAAAGCAGCAGGTTCTTCGCCCATTGATGCAGGCGGAGGGCCTGAAGCCAGTCCCGCAAGGTCGCGCGCGCGCGGGGAAACGAGGCTTCGATATGCGCGCCCGAGCGGGAAACGAGATGGTGCAGCGCCGGATCGTGCCCGGCCAGAACTACGCTCTTCGCGCTGAGGAAGATCGGCAGGTCGGCCCTGCAATCGCCGGCATAGCTCCAGCCGCCGGCGAACCTGCCGCCAAGTTCGTCGCGCTTCATCGCCCCCTTGAGGTTGCTCGTCTCGCTCGTCCCGATGACGTGATCGAAAATCTCGAAGCGCCGGGCGGCTTCTTCGGCAACGGACTGGTGCGCCGCGGTGACGAGGTGGAGCCGCCGCCCTCCCGACGCTTCAGCGGCGAGCCAGCTCACCAGTTCGTCGCGAGCGGGATAGGTCCGTATCCCCTCGATCGAATAGTCGCGCAGCACCGCCTTCACCGCCGAACGGCCGCGGCGCAGCGCCAGCACAGCCTCGAAGGCCGCTTTCGGATCGTGGAACAGCGCCCGGAAGAACCCTTCGACGAGGGTGTCGGTGCGCAGCAGCGTTCCATCCAGATCCACCGCAAGATCGGACGCGGCGGTCATGGGCGGGAAACCTCGGCGGGGGCCATGCCGTCGGGGCTGTCCACGCTCTTCCTCACGCGTTGGCCGTCAGAACTCGACAGCGCGGTATCCTCCTGGCTCGGCCCTGGCGAACTTGCGCCTGACCTTGGAAACCGCGGCATTTGCCAGGCTCACGCGTTCTCGCGGCTCGCCCCCGGCGAGCACGCGGGAAGGAATGTCGAAATCTTCGAAGCGGACCTTGGGAAGCGACTGCTTCTCGTACCACAGATTGCCGTACATCTGCGTGCGCTGCGCCGGCAGGTGATCGTAACGCGCCTTGACCGCGTGGATCGTGTCGTTTGACGGCGAAAAGAACACGATGCTGTTGTTGGCTCGCTGCTGCTTTATCGTCTCGCACCAGTTCCAGGGCAGCCAGTCGCGGTCAAAGCCGGGATTGGCCTTCCAGAAATCGTAGATGAAGGACCATTCGGGCCGGAGGCGCAGATAATGCGTGTGGAATTCGGCGGCTTCCGAGCGGTCTCCGGGATTGATGTTCAGCATCCAGGTCAGCGCCTTGCGCCGGATGTCGGGGTGCGGGCTGATCTCGTATCCGTCGAGATATTTCTGCAGGCCGGCATCGACCGTCACCGCCCGCTCGATCCCGAACTTGCCGATCAGCAGGGCTCGCAATTCCTCCGAGCGGAAGAATGCATCGAGCTCGTCGACGATCTGCGAGCGCGATTCCATCAGCCGGTAGACGATCCCGAACCCTTCGGTGGCGCTGTGCCAGTTGCGCCCGGCCTTGCCCCGGAGAAAGTCGAGATATTCCCGGATGGAGGAAACGCAGCCGGGAAAGTGAAGGAAGACGTAGCCGTTCCCGGTCAGCGTCTCCAGCAGCGCTTCGGTGGAAGCCGCCTCGGGCAATCGGACCTGCGGATCGTTCGTGATGGCCGCGAAATGTTCGGGCGAGAGGAAATCCGCGATCTCCAGGTGCCGGAACGGCTTTTCGAGAAAGGCCGCGGCGCCGATCTTGTCGAGGAGATAGTCAAACTGGCCAGCCACGTAACAACCCCCTTGATGCCGGTGGGGAGCCCGATCCGACTCCTGCCCGCGAGAGTAGCAGATTCACGCAACGCTGCAATGCAACATCGGCGGTGCAGCATGTCATATTTTCGCAACGCAGCATACATGAAATGTCAGGATGTATGCCAATCAGGATCAGTTCCGAATCCATGTTGCGGCGCAATGTTGTTTAGGTTACGCTGCAGTGCAACTTGAGACTCATCCTTTGCAGGGGATTCAGGAGAGTCGACCGAATGACCTTCTTGCAACCGCCGCTTGCGAAGTTCTCCGAAGGCGACGCCCATGCGTGGGACGGCGACGGGGAGCGGTATCTGCCGGCCAGGGCCATCGTCGCGGAAAAGCGCGCCCGGCCGCGAATGGCGATGCCGATCGGCTTGACGGAGGCCGAAATTCAGCCCCCTGCCCGGCAATCTGCAGCGCCCGACGGCCATGCCCGCATGACCCGCTGCGCCGACATCACCCTCGCCCTCGCGCTTCTGCTGTTCGCGCTGCCGCTGATGATCCTCATCGCGCTGGCGATCAAAGTGTTCGATCCCGGCCCGGCGCTCTTCGCCCAGCAGCGGATCGGCAGGGGCGGCATCCCTTTCCGGTGCCTCAAGTTCCGCTCGATGGTGGTGGATTCCGAACGGAGGCTCCAGCAGCTTCTGGAACGCGACCCCGCGGCGCGCCTTCTGTGGAACCGCGACCGCAAGCTGGCCGACGACCCGCGGATAACCCCGATCGGCAAATTCCTGCGGATCTCCAGCCTCGACGAGCTGCCGCAGCTATGGAACGTCGTGCGCGGGGAAATGAGCCTTGTGGGGCCAAGGCCGATCGTGGAGGCCGAAGTGCCGCGCTATGGCCGCTACATCCACGAATATTGCAGCGTGCGCCCCGGCATCACCGGTCTGTGGCAAGTCACGGGGCGGAGCGGGACGACCTATCGCCGCCGCGTGGCGCTCGACGTCACCTTCGCCCGCTCCAATTCGCTCGGCCTCTATGTGGTGATCCTGGCGAGGACAGTTCCCGCGGTCGCCCTGGCGCGCGGTTCCTGCTGATCGCCCGCGCGGCCCATGGAGCGAGCCATGCGGCGGGAAGTTCGATGCTAGAAGATCGCCTTGGCAATCCCGTACCAGATCAGGCCGCAAGTCGCGACGAACAGCCCGATGCGCGCCCAGCCCGGCAGCTTGCGCTCGCGCGGAAGCTTCTCGCTGCCGCCGATCACGCCGCTGTAAGGCTTGTGTGGAGCCTCTTCCCCGGCTTCCTCAGACCCGAAACCCTGCTTCATGTTCTTTTCATCCAGAAAATGGCAGCCGTAAAAGCCGTCATTTCCCCATATGATCTTCGCTTGTTTACCCGATATCCGCGGCAAGTCTATTTGAACAATGTCGCCGATTTCAAGCGCGGCTTTCGCGCGAAAGCGAAAACCGGTGGCCGACACGTCTTCGACGATCACGCTGTGCCGCCCTTCGCGCGGGTTCCGCACGGTGGAGAAAGCGCTCAGCGCTTCGCGTTCGGAAGCGCGGCGTTCTTCCCAATCGACCACGGTCAGCGTCGTTTGCACCAAGCGGCCCTCCTGCCCCCCTGCATTACCCGGCAAACAGTAAACGAAATGTGTCGGGAAGGGCGGGTGAAACGATGATCCGTGGGAGGAATACGCTGCAGACCATGGATAATCCGGCTTTCGCTTCGCCCCCGGCGGCGGTCCTCTCGCCAGGCGCTCCGCCATGCGGCAGCTGAGGATCCTTGCCCCCACGCGCTATCCATGGCGCTTCAACGGGCCACGCCGTTCCCGCCATACCATCGTCAACAAGGCCTTCCTGCCGCTCAACAAGATCCACGGCCGCATGGAAGGGATCACCCTTTTCCCCACCGCCATTCCAGGGGGATACGATCTCACCCACGCATTCAACCGCATCCCGATCGGCGCCACGCCTTACCTGATCGGGTTCGAAAGCCACCTGCCCCGCGCCTATCACCTGGAGCGCACGCCCTATTACCGCACGCTTCGCCATTCCCTGGCGAGCGGGCGGTGCCGGGGGATCATCGCCATTTCGCGCCACGCCGAGAGCATCTTCCGCGACACCCACGCCGGATCGGACGTGGAAGCGGAGCTGAACGCCAAGCTGGAGCTGCGCTATCCCAACCTCGCCCTGCCCGACGCCCCGGACGGCTTCGACGGCGACCTTTCCACTTTGCGCCTGGTGTTCGTGGGCGGCCATTTCGCCCGAAAGGGGGGCTGCGTCGCGGTCCGCCTCGCCGAGCTGGCCTCCGCCCGCGGCGTGCCGATCGAAGTCACGATCGTCTCCGCACTCGAAATGGGCGGGGGCATCTGGACCGATCCGGCCGATGATTCCTATTACGAAAGCTGGCGCGCGCGCCTGGACCATCCTTCGATCCGCTTCCACCCGGCCTTGCCTAACTCCGATGTGCTGGCGCTGTTCCGCAAGGCGCATTTCTCCCTGCTGGCGACCTTCGGCGACACGTTCGGCTACAGCGCGCTGGAAGCGATGATGGTCCACTGCCCGGTGATCGCCACGCGCCAGGGCGCCCTGCCCGAATTCATCGAGGATGGGGTGAACGGCATCTTGATGGACCTGCCGCTCAACCGGCACGGCGAATGGGTCCATTCGAGTTCTCCCCATCGAGCCACGAAATCCTTCGAGGCCATGTTCACCGACGAGGTCGAGCGGCTGGCGCAAACCGCGCTGGAGCGCATCGTCGCCCTGCTCGGCAATTCCCCGGCCTACGCGGCGATGCGCAAGGCGGCGCGAAGGACGGTGGAGGAACGGTTCAACGCTGAAGACGCCAACCGCTATTGGGACGAACGCTACCTCACGGCGATCGCGGCAGGCAGGGGTTGAGCGGGGGCATGCCGGAAGCCGCACGAACCCTCGCGACGATGCCGGCGGAAGGCCCCGCCGTCGCGGGCAAGCGCATCACCTATTTCGTTCACGACATAGGCGATGCCGCCGTGACGAAACGCGTGCTGATGCTCGGCGCCGCAGGGGCCGAAGTGCTGGTGATCGGCTTCAATCGCGGCCATGGCGCCCCCCGGCGGATCGCCGGAGCGGAAGTGATCGATCTGGGCCGCACGCATGACGGGAAGCTGCTGCACCGCGCCGCCGCCGTCCTGCGCGAACAGCTTGTTCCCGGGCGGATCCTGGAAGCTGCAAAAGGGGCCGACATCCTGATCGGCCGGAACCTGGAAGCCTTCGCGCTCGCCTGCCGGGCGCATCGGGCCAATCCCTCGGCCACGCTGGTCTATGAATGCCTGGACCTGCACCGGCTGCTGCTGGAAAGCAACATGGCAGGCTCGTTGCTGCAAAGGCTGGAAGCCGCGCTGCTCGCGAAGGCGGATCACATCATGGTCTCTTCCCCCGCCTTCATCCGCGAATATTTCGCCAGGCACGATCTCACCGCCAGGCTGCATCTGGTGGAAAACAAGGTCCTCGCCCTCGATCCGCTGGAAGCTGCCTCCCGCCCCGCCCCCGGCCCGCCCTGGACGATCGGCTGGTTCGGCATGCTCCGCTGTGCGCGCAGCTTCGCAATACTGGCTGACGCAGCCGCCGAAATGGAAGGCCGGCTGCGCGTGCTGATCGCAGGCCGCCCCACCCCCTTCGTATTCGCAGATCTGCCCGCCCTGGCGCGAAACGCCCCGTGGGTGGATTATATCGGGCCCTACCAGCCGGCCGATCTGGGCGCGCTCTACGGCCGGTGCCATTTCGCGTGGTGCCTGGACTATTTCGAGGAAGGGCTGAATTCCGACTGGCTGCTGCCCAACCGCCTTTACGAAAGCCTGCGATACGGCTGCGTGCCCATTGCCCTTTCCTCGGTGGAAGCGGGCCGCTGGCTCGGCGCACGAAGCGCGGGGGCCGTGCTCGATTCCCCCGGGCAACTGCGCCCCATGCTCGAAGCGCTGGACGCCCGCCGCTACGCCGAACTTCGGGACAAGGCTCGGCAAGTCCCGCAAGCGGCGGTGATCGCCGATGCGCAGGATTGCCGCCTGCTGCTGGAAGCGATCGGATAGGGCGATGGCGGAACCCAGGCCGGACATCATGATCGTGATCCCCTGCCTCAACGAAGAGAAGCACCTGCCCGGCCTGCTTGCCGCCCTGACGTCCGAAAATCCCGGCGTTCCGATCATAGTCGCCGATGGGGGCAGCAGCGATGCAAGCCGCCGCATCGTCAGGCAATGCCGGACCCGCCACCCGCAGGTCGTCCTGCTGGACAATCCGGCGAAGATCCAGTCGGCCGGTGTGAATCTGGCGATAAGGCGGCATGGCGCAGGCAAGCGCTGGCTGGCAAGGATCGACGCCCATTGCGACTATCCGCCCGATTTCGTCGGGCAACTGGTCAAAGCCGCCGCCGCGCATGGCGCGACTTCGGTGGTGGTGCCGATGGTGAGCCGCGGGCGGAGCTGCTTCCAGCGGGCCGCCGCCGCCGCTCAGAACTCCGTTCTGGGGACCGGCGGATCGCCCCATCGCCACGTCGCTGCCGGTCGCTATGTCGATCACGGTCACCATGCGCTGATGGAAGTGGAGCTCTTCCGCCAGGTCGGCGGATATGACGAGCGCCTGAGCCACAATGAGGACGCCGAGCTGGACGCACGGCTCCGGCAGGCAGGCGGCCGCCTGTGGCTGGAGCCTTCGCTGGCCCTGACCTATTACCCTCGATCCACGGCCACAGCACTTTTCCGGCAATACTGGAATTACGGAAAAGGCCGGGCGACGACGCGCACGCTCCACGGCGAGCCACTCAAGCTGCGGCAGCTTCTTCCCCTTGCCGTTCCGGCGGCGTCCGTGCTGGCGCTGGGTGCAGTGCGGCATCCGGCCTTCGCCCTCCCGCTGGCGATCTGGGCGCTGGCGAGCATCGGCGCCGGCGCGACGAGAACCGATCCCGAAGGAACGGCCTGCGGGCGGCTTGCCGGGATCGCCGCCATGGTGATGCATTTCGCATGGGGCTGGGGCTTCCTGCTGCAGACGCTGTTCGGGAAGCGCCTGCCCGGCAAGGTGGGCCGCACAGGCCCCTTCGGCGGCGATGCAGCGCCGGCCGCCGGGGAGGAAGCGGGATGAGCAAGGCCATCGCCTTGCTCGCCTGCTGCCTGCTTGCGGCGCCTGCCCTGCTTCATTTCAATGGCGCGCAGAGCCTCCTCTCCGCCGCGCTCGGGCCGCGGGAACCCGCGCGGTTCACGCCTGACGGCGCGGTGGCGTGTTTCACCGCCCCCGCGCACGATCTGCCGCCGCTCGACCTCTCCGACATGCGGCTGTGGAACTACAAGGGCAAATGGCACGCATCGGAATGGGAAAATGCCTTCAGCTTCATCCCCTGGCGCCACGATCATGTGCGGCGGATGCCGAACGGCGATGTGGCGATGACGCTGGATGCACAAGGCGCGCCGGAGCTCAAGTCCGAAGCCGGCATCCCGATGGCCGACCGGGGGCTGTGGGAAGTGGAAGCCACCCTGCCGAAGATGCGGGATGGGCTCGTGGTCGCCCCGCTATGGCTCTACAACCAGGCGCACAAGGAAGAGCTGGACTTCGAATTCGCCGGCGCGCGTGGCCTCGATGTCAGCATCCATGCCTATCCCGGCGGCGTCCATCACAAGCAGACGGTCCGCCTGTTCGAGAACACGGATTTCTCGGGCTGCACCGTCAGGCTGGGGATAGAGGCGGACATCCCCGCCGGATGGGCCAGGATGCATGTCAACGGCGTGCCCGTCCACGAATTCCGCAGGGACGAGCTTGGCTATTTCGTCACGCAGGAAGCTCGGCCGATCATCGAGATGTGGGCCGCGCGCACTAATCACCCCGGCTTCGTCGCCTGGGCGGGCAAGTGGCAGGGGCTGGCGCCGGGGGAAAAGCTCGACCTCGTCATCCACGGCTATCGCTACACGCCGCCGCCGGAGCCGCCGGTGCAGCGTCCCTGACAATCCAGGGCCCGGCCCCGGCGCGGCCGACAGCCCCGGGGCCGGCCTTGGGCGGCGAGCCAAATGTCACACGCTGCCGTGCATCAGAAATCGACGCGGACCGTGCCGCCCTAGGTTCTCGGATCGCCGGGGACGCTCGCGATCAGGACGGTGGTGGACGGAGCGACGAGCGACTGGTCGAAGTAGTTCGTGTCGAATGCGTTGCGGACCCAGCCATAGATGCTGAAGCCGTCACCGGCGCGGAAGCCCACGCGGAAGTTGGTCAGCGCGTAGCCGTCGATCCAGGTGTAGATCGAAGGCGTCGGGTTGGACGAGAAATCCGAACGATAGCTCACGTCAACACCGCCGAAGAACTCGCCGTCCTTGCCCAACAAGGTGACCGGGGCGTTGGCCTCGGCCCCGATGGAGAACGACCATTCCGAAACGCCTGGCAGACGCTGGCCGGAAGCGTCCACATAAGGCGGGCTTCCGGTGGTCGGAAAGTTCACGGGCTCGCCCGGCGCGCCGATGGTGCCAACGATATTCCCGTTGGAATCGATCGGCAGCGTCGTGGCGTTTCCGCTGGTATATTCCACCGGCGGCGGCGCCTTGGTGAACTTGGTGTAGGTCGCATCGGTATAGGCCACGTTGGCATAGGCGCTGAACCGCTCGCTCGGGCGGACCTGGAAGTCCACTTCGATGCCCTGGGTGCGGGCCTGTTCGGCGTTGGCGATGTAGGGGCGCACAAGGCCCGGATCGCGCGTCGAAATCAGGCTGGCCTGGAAATCGTCGATCGTGGTGCGATAGAGCGAGACGTTGAACGTCGCCTTGCGGTCCCAGAACTGGGTCTTGAGGCCGGCTTCGAAGTGATTGATCGATTCCGGCTTCGCCGTGGCAAGGTCGATCTGCGGCACGCCGTTCAGGGCCGGCACGCCGTTCTGGTTGAGGCCGAAGCTCTTGAAGCTCTTGGCGTAGGTTCCGTAGAGCAGGATGTCCGGAGCGAGTTCGTAGCTCAGCGTGAGATCGTAGCTGAAGTTCCAGTCGGAGCCGATGGGTTCGATCAGCTGCGGGGAGAAGATGCTGCGCTGGTCGGTGCGGAGCTGGCCGCCGCCCGTGGCCGGAACCGGATCCCCCAGACCGTCGAACACCTCGCGGTGATAGAGGCCTTCCTTCTTGTCGTAGTTGATCCGCACACCTGGCTGAATCTTGAAGCCATCGGCCACTTCATAGCTGGCCTGCGCGAAAGCCGCCAGGCTGGTCGCCTTCAGATATTGGGTGTTGTAGGCGGTCAGTCCTTCGAGGACGGAAGGATCGAGCCGATTGGCGCCGGACAGGTTGTAGTAGCTGGAATCGGCTCCCTGTACTTCGGTGCCCTGGGTGTCGATCCGCTGGTGGAAGGCAAAGGCGCCCAGCACGAAGTCAAGGCGGCCGGCAGAGTGATTGTAGCGCAGTTCCTGCGAATACTGGTTCTGCTGCGAAGGATTCTGCGATTTGCGGACGACGTCGAGCGCGGAATAGTCGCGGTCGTTCTCGGGCTTCCAGTCCCAGAAGCGCCAGGCGGTGATCGAGGTCAGCTTGCCGGCGTCGCCGACGTCCCACTCGATCTTGAGCGAAGCGCCGCCGGTGATGTTGCCGGCATTGAGCGTCGCGTCGACGTCGGTCAGGCGATCGAACGGGTTGGTGCTGGGAGGGGCATAGCCCAATGCCGCCGCAATCGCGGGAAACTGCCGGTTGGCCGCCTTCTGGGTCGGGCCGTATTTGGCGAATACCGTGCCACAGCATTCCGCATCCTGCGCGCTGTAGTCGCCGGACAGGGTGATATCGAGGTTGCTGGTGGGGCGGAACAGAACCTGTCCGCGTATGCCCAGATTGTCCTGCGCGTTGATCCAGTTGCCGGTGGTGACGTTGTAGATCGTTCCGCGACGGCTCGTCGACGATCCCGCAAGCCGCACCGCGATCGTGTCGCTGAGCGGCCCCGAGACCGCCACCTTGGCCTGGCGGAAATTGTAGTTGCCCAGGCTCAATTCGGCGCTGCCTTCGAAGTTGAAGGTCGGCTGGTTGGTACGGATGTTGATGGCGCCAGCCGTAGTATTCTTCCCGTAAAGCGTACCCTGCGGCCCGCGCAGCACTTCGATCTGCGAAACATCGAGGAAGTCGAATACGGCGGAAGCCGGGCGAGAGTAGTAGACGTCGTCGACATAGATGCCGACGCCCTGCTCGAATCCGTCATTGGTAAGGCCGAACGGCACGCCGATGCCGCGGATGTTCACCGAGGTATTGCGCGGGTTCTGTGAATAGACCTGCAAGGTCGGCGTAAGCTGCTGGATCTTGTAGACGCTGGACGAACCGGTGTCGTTGATCGCACGCTGGTCGAGCACCGTAATGCCCAGGGGCACCTCCTGCGCCTGTTCGTTGCGCCGGCGGGCGGTGATGATGATGGCGTTTTCGGGCAGACTGCCATCGCTGGCAGCGGCTTCGGCCGCCGTGGAAAGAGGCGCGGTGGTGCTACTTTCGGCCGCGACGGCCGGGCTGGCGAGGAAAGCGCCCGCGGCCGCGCCGGCGAGCAGGAGTGTGCGAGAGTTCATCTATATTGCTCCGAATATAAGTCATGCTGCCTCCAGCGGTCCGGTCGGCGTTCGATTGAAGGAACATCAGTGGGTTGCCCCCCACCCGGTTCCGGCGAAAAAATCGCGATCGTCAGTGCGGTTTGATCCGCTTCCTTTCGGTCACGTCGATCTGGACAACACGCCCCTCGTGAACAGTGAGGGACACATTGCCGAACTTGAGCCCGAGCAAGGCCTCGCGGACGCTGGCGATACTTTCGTCCAGCAGGCGCTGCGCCTCGCTCAGTTGGGGATGGTCGGTCTTGGAGATCATGGGTGCGCTCCGTTGGAATGAAATTTGCGGGATCTGCGCGGCTCGATCAGGACGGTTTCGCCGCCGCTCAGCGTGCCTTCGACGCGCCAGACGCCGCCCTTGCGGAAGACGGTTTCGACCAGGACGGCCTGGCCGCCGCTGGCGACGATCTCGATCTCGTGCGGGCGGACATGCAGGCCGCCCGGCAAGCGGTTGCTCTCTCCGACGAAGGCCGCGACGAAGGGCGTGGCCGGTTCCATGTAGACCTCGTCCGGCGTGCCGGCCTGCTCGACCCGGCCGCGATCCATCACCACCACGCGATCGGCAAGCTCCAGGGCCTCTTCCTGATCGTGCGTGACGAAGATGGTGGTCAGCCCCATCTGTTCGTGGAGCCGGCGCAGCCAGCGCCGCAAGTCCTTGCGCACCTTGGCATCGAGCGCACCGAAGGGCTCGTCGAGCAGGAGGAGTTGCGGCTCCACCGCCAGCGCCCTTGCCAGCGCGACCCGCTGGCGTTGCCCGCCGGAAAGCTGTGCCGGATAGCGTTCGCCCAATCCGCCGAGTTGCATCAGTTCGAGAAGCTCGAGCGAGCGTGCACGGATCCGGCTCTTGGAAGGGCGTTCGCTGCGCCGGCGCACCGACAACCCGAAGCCGACATTGTCGGCCACGGTCATGTGCCGGAACAGCGCATAGTGCTGAAAGACGAAACCGACCTTGCGGTCCGCGACCTTGAGATCGGTCACATCTTCGCCATTGAAGCTCACCCGTCCGCCATCGGGAAAGGCCAGCCCCGCGATGATGCGCAGCAGCGTCGTCTTGCCCGATCCCGAAGGGCCGAGCAGTGCGACGAATTCCCCGTCCCGGATCTCGAGATCGATACCGTTCAGCGCGGCGTGCGTGCCGAAATTCTTGGTTATGCCGTCAAGCCTGATCAATGTCCCGCACTCCCGCTCCGATAGCCGAACCGCCATTCGACGGCGGATTTGAGCACAAGCGTCACGAGGGCGAGCAGCGCGAGAAGCGATGCGACCGCGAAGGCGGCGACGAAATTGTACTCGTTGTAGAGAATCTCGACATGCAGCGGCATGGTGTTGGTAAGGCCGCGCAAATGGCCGGAGACGACCGAAACCGCGCCGAATTCACCCATGGCGCGGGCGTTGCAGAGCAGTACGCCGTAGAGGAGGCCCCAGCGTATGTTAGGCAGGGTGACGCGCAGGAAGGCCTGAAAGCCGCTCGCGCCGAGGGACAGGGCGGCCTCCTCGTCATCGCGGCCCTGCTCGCTCATCAACGGGATCAGCTCGCGCGCGACGAAGGGAAAGGTGACGAAGATCGTCGCCAGGACGATGCCCGGAACCGCGAAGATGATGCGGACATCGTGCTCCATCAGCCAAGGGCCGAGCCAGCCCTGCGCGCCGAACAGCAGCACGTAGATCAGCCCGGCGACCACCGGCGAGACCGAGAACGGCAGGTCGATGAAGGTAACGAGCAAGCTCTTTCCCGGAAAGTCGAACTTGGTGATCGCCCAGGCCGCGCATATGCCGAAGGCGACATTCAGCGGCACGCTGATCGCCGCGATCAGCAGGGTGAGGCGGATTGCGGCCAGCGCGTCAGGCTCGGTCAGCGCAGCGCCATAGGCTTCGAGCCCCTTCGACAGCCCCTGCACGAACACCGCCACCAGCGGCAGCATCAGGAACAGGGCGATGAAGGCCAGCGCCAGCACGATCAGGCCGATCTGCACCACGCCAAGGGTTTGCCGGCGCGCGCTCATCCGTTCACCCTCCGGCGGCTCCACGCCTGGATCAGGTTGATCGCCAGCAGCATCGCGAAGGAGACGACCAGCATCACCGTGGCGATCGCGGTCGCCCCGGCATAGTCGTATTGCTCCAGCTGAGTGACGATCAGCAGCGGCGCGATCTCCGATTTGAACGGCATGTTGCCGGCGATGAAGATCACCGATCCGTATTCCCCCACCCCGCGCGCGAAGGCGAGCGCGAAGCCGGTGAGGAGAGCGGGCAGGATCGCCGGCAGGATCACTCGCAGGAACACCTGCCAGGGCCGCGCGCCGAGCGACAGCGCCGCTTCCTCCACTTCCACGCTCAGGTCTTCCAGCACCGGCTCGACCGAGCGGACCACAAAAGGCAGCCCGATGAACACCAGCGCAATCGCGATGCCGAGCGGCGTGTAGGCCACTTCGATCCCCAACGGATCGAGGAACTGCCCCACCCAGCCATTCGGCGCATAAAGCGCGGTGAGCGCGATGCCTGCCACCGCAGTCGGCAGCGCGAAGGGGAGATCCACCAGCGCGTTGACCACGCGTTTACCGGGAAAGGAATAGCGCACCAGCACCCAGGCGGCGAGCAGGCCGAACACGGCGTTCACCAGCCCCGCACCCAGCGCGGTGCCGAAGCTGACCTTGTAGGCCGCGATCGCGCGGGGCGAGAAGCCCACGGCCGCGAAATCGTGCCAGCCCATCCCGGCCGCGCGGATGAACACGGTGCTGAGCGGGATCAGCACGATCAGCCCGAGCCACGCGATCGTGAGCCCCATGGTGAGGCCGAAGCCTGGAATGGCCTGCCTGGACGACTTGCGGCGCGCACGCCGGGCGCCGGGCCAGGCAAGGAGCGCGGCATGCGGCGCCTGGAGCGGTCTGCTCAATGCGATTTCCATGTCGGAACGGCCTGCTCTACTTCTTCACGCCGGCGAAGATCGTGTCGAACACGCCGCCATCGCTGAAGAAGCGCTTCTGCGCGGACTGCCAGCCACCGAAGGCGCCATCGACCGTCACCAGCCGCAACTGCGGGAAGACCGACGCATATTTCGCAGCGACCTTTTCATCGATCGGCCGGTAGTAATTCTGCGCGATGATCTCCTGCGCTTCAGGCGTGTAGAGCCAGGACAGATACGCCTGAGCGAGCTTCTGGGTGTGGTGGCGCGCGGCGTTGCGGTCGAGCACGGCGACCGGCGGTTCGGCCAGGATCGAAAGCGAAGGCACCACGATATCGACCTTGTTTTCGCCCAGTTCCTTGCGGGCGAGGAAGGCCTCGTTCTCCCAGGCGAGCAGCACGTCGCCGATGCCGCGCTCGGCAAAGGTCGTGGTCGATCCGCGCGCGCCGCTGTCGAGCACCGGGACGTTCGCATAGAGCTTGGCGACGAAATCCTGCGCGGCCGCATCGGAGCCGTATTTCTCCTGCCCGTAGGCCCAGGCGGCGAGGAAATTCCAGCGCGCCCCCCCGCTCGTCTTCGGATTGGGGGTGACGACCGAGATGCCGGGCTTCACCAGATCGTCCCAGTCCTTGATGCCTTTCGGATTGCCGTGGCGGACGAGGAACACGATCGTCGAGGTGTAAGGCGAGGAATTGTGAGGCAAGCGCCTCTGCCAATCCTGCGGAAGAGCGCCGGTGCGGCCGGCGATCTCGTCTATGTCGTAAGCGAGCGCGAGGGTGACCACGTCCGCGTCCAGGCCGTCCATCACCGCGCGCGCCTGCTTGCCCGCGCCGCCATGGCTCATGTTGATGGTCAGATCCTGCCCGGTTTCCGCCTTCCACTTGGCGGCGAATGCGGGATTGATCGCGGCATAGAGCTCGCGCGTGGGATCGTAGGAAACGTTGAGCAGTTCGGCCGAGGCGCCGTCAGCACTCCGATCGCCCGAAGAGCATCCCGCGGACAAGACCAGGCCGATCGCGGCGAGCGCCATCGTTCCGGCACGGCGGACTCCCTTGGAAAGGGTCATCTGTCAAACTCCCTGCGGCCGAAGCGCGCCACTCCACACGAGGCGCGTCCTTCGGGGCACCTCATCGGATGCCCCATAATCTCTATCTATTTAATAGGGATTAGCAAGAGGGAATTTGTCGTCTATCCCGCGCGGCGCTCCTCTCGCCGGATTTCGGGCAGGTAGGGCGTGTTGTTCAGCGCATCGGCCAGGGTGCGATCCTCCAGCACCTGGCGGCTGGCGTCGTAAGCCCGGCCGAACTCGCGCCGGACCTCGCAATGGGCTTCGCTCTCGCAATCGTCGCAGCGGCGATAGAAGTTGCGCGAAAGGCAGGGAGGCGGGGCCAGCGGCCCTTCGAAAAGCCTCAAAACCTCCCCGAAGCGGACCGTGCCGGCCGGCCGAAGCATCGCATATCCGCCACTTTTGCCGCGGCGGCTATCCAGGATGCCCGCCTTCTTGAGATCCAGCAGGATCTGTTCGAGAAACTTGTGCGGGATGTTGTGCCGCTTGGCGATCTCGGCGCTTGTCATCGCCGTTCCTTCGGGCGCAGCAGCGATGGCGAGCAGCGCGCGGAAGGCGTATTTCGCCTTGTTGGAAATCATGGAAACCGCCTTCGCGTTTTTGCCCTATGGGTTTAGTCGGTATTTACAGGGCAGTAAGAAAAATTGCAACCCCGGGGGCGGCGAGCAGCCATCCGAGCGTGAGAATCGCCACGGCAAGGCACACCGCCAGCAGTGGCCCTCCGAAGCGCGGGAAATCGAGGAACCTGTATCCCGCGGCGCCCATCACCACGGCGTTGTTATGATGGCCGAAGGGCGTGAGGAAATCCAGCGAGGCGCCCACCGCCACCGCCATCAGCAGCGGTTCGATCGGCACGCCGGTCCGCGTGGCCACGCCGGCCGCGATCGGGCTGAGCACAACCGCGGTGGAGACATTGTCGATGAAGGGGGTGATGATTGCAGCCAGCACCAGCACCGCCGCAGTCACCGCCAGGGGCGAGGAAAAGGGGAGATGTTCCGCGAAGGCGTTGGCGATGACCCGGGCGGCGCCGGTCTCCTCCACCGCAAGCCCGAGCGGGATCATGCAAGCCAGCAGCACCACGATCGACCAGTTGAGGTCCTGCAAGGCGGAACGCAGGTTGAGGATGCCGAACGCGGCCAGCGCAATCACCACTGCGCCGAACGCGATCTCCGGCGATACGACATTGAAGGCCGTAAGCAGCACGCCGATGGCAAAGAAGACCACCCCCGCCACCGCGCGCGGACGCCCCGCCGCCGGCCTGCGGGCGGAAAGCAGCAGCAGGCCGCAATCGGCCGCCGCCTCCCGGATGGCGCCGCGCTCGCCCGCGAGGATCAGGACGTCACCCATGCCGAGCTGCAATTCGCCGAACCGGCCTTCGATCCTGTGCCGGCGGCTGGCGAGGCCCTCCACCCGGACGGATCGTTCCGCGAAAGCCAGAATCTCGTCCAGGCGCGATCCGATGGTGAGGCTGTCGGGCATCACCACCGCCTCGATCCGTTCGTCCGCTTCGCTCGCAAACGCCGCGTCGGACAGCCTCAGCTGATCGTCCTCGCACAACTGGCCGAGAAGTTGCAGGTCCCCTTCGGCGACGATCGTGTCGCCGGTGGCCAGCGCGATGTCCTGCCGGCGCGCGAATACGTGCGCCCGGTTGCGGACCACGCCGTGGATCGAAATGTCGAACCGGCTTTCCGCATCCGGCAGATGAAGGCCCACCAGTTCCGATCCGGCGGGAATGACATACTCCGCCACGAAATCCGATGGCCCCGCATCGAGCGGAGCCTCGGCCCCTTCGAACCGGCGCAAGACGTGCGGAGAAACCAGGATGATCCAGGCCAGCCCGGCGAGCGCCACCGGCCCGCCCAGCAGAGCCAGCTCGAAGTAGCCGAACCCCGCCCCGGTTTCCGCGATCATCCATTCGTTGACCACGAGATTGGCCGGGGTTCCGGTGAGCGAGCAGGTGCCGGTCAGCAACGTGGCGAAGGAAAGGGGCATCAGCACCTTGCCGGGGGCGATCTTCATCCGTGCGCAGACCGAGAGCGTGACCGGAAACATCAGCGCCAGCGCACCGATATTGTTGATGAAGATCGAAATGGCGCCGGCGGTCAGGTAGAGGATCACGAGCGCAAGGCCTTCGCTCTTCACCCCCTTCACCAGCCAGCGCGAGAAATTGTCGACCGCGCGGCTCGCGGAGAGCGCGGCAACGATCAGCAGCACTTCCGCCACGGTGATCACCGCGGGGCTGGAGAAACCGGCGAACACGCTCTGCACCGGCACCACCCCCAGCACGAAACCCGCGCCCAGCCCCGTCATCGCCACAAGCTCGACGCGGAAGCGTTCGGTCGCATAGGTGGCCAGCATCGCCAGGAGAATCCCGACTATCGCGCCTTGTTCGAAGGTCATGTCTTTGCAAACGCCTCGCAATGTCCGGCAGCGGACACGGGATAGTCGTTCCCCGTTATGCCGCTGGGGTTTAAGGCCGTATAATCCCGCATGCCAGCATTCTATTTCCAAGCCGGGCGATAGAGATTATTTGGCGCCGGCTTTCAACACTTCTCGGACGGGCGGACGCAGGGCATGGACGGACAACTCGCGGCGATCTGCTTCCTCACCTTCGCGATCAACCTGATCGGCGCCATGGCCTATGCCGCCCGGATCGCGGGCGTGCGCACGCGCCGGATCGCCATGTCCTTCGCCCTGTTCAACGTGCTGGTGCTGCTCTCGCGCATTTCGAACGGCTTTCTCGGCCCGTTCCTTGCAAAGCGGATCGAGAATGCGCTCGCGGCCGGCACGGGGGAGCATCTGCTGGGGGATTTCCGGCTGATCCTGCTTTCCGCCACGCTTGCCACCATCGCGGGCACGGCGATGATCCCCACCGTGCAGCGCTGGTTCTGTTCGGCGATCGGCCGCTTTCAGGAGCACCGCTCGATCTCGCGGCTGGTGCTCCATGCCTTTGCGAAGGGCGGCGTCGGCTATCTGCGGCGCACGGCCACTCCGCCCCGCCTTGCCCACCTTGCCGAACTGCGCAAGCCGCGGGGGGTTTCCACCCGGGTGCTGGTGCTGAACGTGCTGGCCCAGGCGTTGCTGACGGTGGGCGTGGTGGCCTCGCTCTATGCCGGCTACCTCTTCCCCGAGTACCGCGTCACCGCATCGCAGCTTTCCGCCGTGGTGAACGGCTTCGCCACGATCCTGCTGTTCGTGCTGATCGATCCGCAATTGTCGGTGATGACCGACGACGTGGTGTCCGGTGACGTGAGCGAAGCGGTGTTCCGCCGCACCATCACCTGGCTTTCGCTCAGTCGCGTGGCGGGCACGCTGCTGGCCCAGGCGCTGTTTCTGCCCGCGGCATGGCTGGTGGTGTTCGCCGCGGGCGCGATCTGAGCTTCCGGCGCCCGCCTATTTCTGCGTGGGCATGATGAAATCCGCCCCGCTGCTCGGCCCCACGGGCCAGCGGATCGTGCCGGTCTTGTAGCGGGGGTAGAAGCGCACGCCTTCCGGCCCGTGCATATGATGGGCGCCGAACAGCGAGGTCTTCCACCCGCCGAAGGAATGGAACGCCATCGGCACCGGAATGGGCACGTTGATCCCTACCATACCGGCCTGCACGCGGTTGAGGAAATCCTGCGCCGTGCGCCCGTCGCGCGTGAAGATCGCGGTGCCGTTGCCGAACTCGTGGGCATCGACCAGCGCGAGCGCATCCTGGAAACTGCCGGCGCGAACCACCGAGAGCACCGGGCCGAAGATCTCCTCGCGGTAGATGCGCATTTCGGGCGTGACCCGGTCGAACAATGTCGCGCCCAGGAAGAAGCCGCCCTGATTGTCCTTGAGCAGGAAATCGCGGCCGTCGGCCACCAGCTCCGCCCCTTCGGCCACGCCTTGTTCGATATAGCCGCGCACCTTGTCGCGATGCTCGGCCGTTATCAGCGGGCCCATGTCGTTGCCGTCATCCGCGCCCGGGCCGATCCGCAGCGCCTGGATGCGGGGGACCAGCCGCTCGACCAGGCGGTCCGCCGTTTCCTCGCCCACCGGCACGGCCACGCTGATCGCCATGCAGCGCTCGCCTGCCGAACCGTAAGCCGCGCCCATCAGATTATCGACCGCCTGGTCCATGTCCGCATCGGGCATGATCACCATGTGGTTCTTTGCCCCGCCCAGCGCCTGCACCCGCTTGCCGGCCTCCGTACCGCGCCGGTGGACATATTGGGCCACCGGCGTCGATCCCACGAAGCTCACCGCCGCGATCCGCGGATCGTCGAGCAGCGCATCCACCGAAAGCTTGTCTCCCTGCACCACGGCGAACACCCCGTCGGGCAGGCCGGCCTTCTTCAGCAGCAGCGCCAGCTCGACGCTCAGCCCCGGATCGCGCTCGGAAGGCTTGAGGATAAAGCAGTTGCCGCAGGCCAGCGCCACCGGGAACATCCACATGGGGACCATGGCGGGGAAGTTGAACGGCGTGATGCCCGCCACCACGCCCAGCGGCTGGCGGATCGAAAGCGCGTCGATGTTGCGCCCCACGCTTTCGGTGTATTCGCCCTTGAGCAGTTGCGGGATGCCACAGGCGAACTCCACCACTTCCAGCCCGCGCACGATCTCGCCCTTCGCGTCGGACAGCACCTTGCCGTGCTCGCTGGTGATCAGCGCGGCCAGCCGGTCGATATTGCTCTCCACCAGGTCGCGGAAGCGGAACAGCACCCGCGCGCGGACATGCGGCGGGGTCGCCGCCCAGCCCGCGAAAGCCGCCTGGGCGCTGGCGATGGCCCGATCGACCAGCGCCGCGTCGGCCAGAGCCACGCGGCCCGTCTGCAGCCCCGTCGCGGGATCGAACACCGGCGCGGTGCGCCCGCCCGAACCGTCCACCCGATCGCCCGCGATAAAATGCGGGATCAGTCTCTCTTCAGTCATTGCTCTCTTTCGATCGGTCTTCCGCTCCGGCACGCGAAGCTGGACGCGAGGTCCGGATCGCCACTGCCCCGGTAGTAGGGCAGAGCGGGCCACGCGCATAAGGGCCGCGACCTTTCCCGGCCATCGGAGGATTTCTGCACCGCTGTCAACCCTTGCGGCGGCTCCCCGCGCTCCACCCAGCCGGCCAGCGCATCGAACATCGCTTCGACCGGGGGCCGAGGCGCATCGCCCCCGCCGCAATGACCC
>Ga0066256_1002050_pt3 | contig 21225 bp, 16 predicted proteins | sample ThiBio_1000_biof_FD_87107 | JGI IMG/M metagenome (GOLD analysis project Ga0066256, IMG submission 87107) | Wastewater bioreactor microbial communities from Cape Town, South Africa - Thiocy_expt_1000_biof (version 2) | ecosystem: Engineered > Bioreactor > Thiocyanate-remediating >... | reverse complement strand
CGGCAAGCGCTTCGCCGGCAAGCTCCCCGCCCCGCCGGCCGTGACCGGGCCATATCAGACACTCGCCTCCGAAGGCGGCATCGGCTCGATGCTGAGCGGCGAGAAGGGCCCGGCCCTGCCGACCCACTATGCCGACATCGCCGTGCTCGCCTATCCGCTCGGCGCGGCGGCGGCCCTGCCCGCGCCGAGCGCCGTGGTCGGGGCGGACGGCAAGGCGGTCGACGCCGCGGCGCTGACCGACGCCGACCTCGAAAGCGGGGTCGAGCTGGCCCCGCCCGCCGGCACGACTCCGTTCCTCCACCTGACCTATCCCGCCCCGCAGACCCTCCCCGCGGCCACGCTGTTCGTGCCCGGCGCCGCCTCGCTGTTCACCGGGGCCAACTACCTGCCGAAGCTGGAAGCCAGCGACGACGGCAAGACCTGGCGGCCGATCGCCGAGATCACGCTCGGCACGGTGCCGACCACCGTGGCCTTCGCCCCCGTGACCGCGCGCGAGTTCCGGGTCGTCTTCGGCCCGGCCAAGCCCGGCGGGGTCAGCTTCGCCCCGCAGGTCCCGGGCGTCGACATGGTCGGCATGGGCGGCGCCGCGAGCATCGGCGCGAGGGCGCCCCCAAGGCCGGCCCCCGCCCCCGCCCTCCCCCTCGCGGCCGAGGCCCGCATCGACCGGGCCGAGGCCAAGGCCGGCTTCAGCGTCGCCCAGGACTATTACGCGCTCGATACCGCGCTGCCCGAGGCGAAGGGCGCCGCGTCCGGCCCCGCGCCCGGCCAGGTGATCGACCTTACCGCGCGGCTGCGCCCCGACGGCACGCTCGACTGGACCCCGCCGAAAGGCCGCTGGCGCGTGGTGCGCCTCGGCTGGTCGCTGCTCGGCACGATGAACCACCCGGCCACGCCCGAGGCGACCGGCCTGGAGGTCGACAAGTTCGACGGGCCGGCGGTGCGCCGCTACATGGAGCACTACCTCGGCATGTACAAGGATGCCGCCGGGGCCGACATGGTCGGCCAGCGCGGCGTGCGCGCCCTGCTGACCGATTCGATCGAGGTCGGCGCGGCCAACTGGACGCCGCAGATGGTCGCCCAGTTCAAGCGCCTGCGCGGCTATGACCCGACGCCGTGGCTGCCCGCCCTGACCGGCGCGGTGATCGGCAGCCGGGCGGAGAGCGAGAAGTTCCTCTACGACTACCGCCGGACCCTGGCCGATCTGATGGCCTCCGAGCACTACGGCACCGTCGCCACGGTCGCGCACGAGAACGGCCTCAAGGTCTATGGCGAGGCGCTGGAGGACCACCGCCCCTCGCTCGGCGACGACATGGCGATGCGCAGCCACACCGACGTCCCGATGGCGGCGCTGTGGACCTACCGCCGCGAGGACGGCCCGAAGCTCTCCTACCTCGCCGACATGAAGGGCGCGGCCTCGGTCGCCCACGTCTATGGCCAGAACCTCGTCGCCGCGGAATCGATGACCGCGCTGATGGCGCCCTGGGCCTTCGGGCCGAACGACCTCAAGCGGGTGATCGACCTGGAGTTCGTGACCGGCGTCAACCGCCCGGTGGTCCACACCTCGGTCCACGTGCCGGTCGACGACAAGAAGCCCGGCCTCTCGCTGTTCATCTTCGGCCAGTACTTCAACCGCAACGAAAGCTGGGCCGAGCTGGCCAGGCCCTGGGTCGACTACATCTCGCGCAATTCGCTGATGCTCCAGCAGGGCCGCAACTTCGCCGACGTCGCCTATTTCTACGGCGAGGAAGCGCCGCTGACCGGGCTCTACGGCGACAAGGCGGTGGCCGACGCGCCGAAGCGCTACGCCTACGACTTCGTCAACGCCGACGCCCTGACCGGCGTCCTCGCCAACGACGGGGCCGAGCTGACGACGCCCGGCGGCGCCCGCTACCGCGCGCTCTACCTCGGCGGCTCGTCGTCGCGGATGACCCTGCCGACCCTGCGCAAGCTCGCCGCCCTGGTCGAGGGCGGGGCGACCGGGATCGGGGCCAAGCCCGAAGGCAACCCGCGCCTGGCGGGCGACGCCGCCGAGTTCGCCGCCCTCACCGCCCGGCTCTGGCCGCAGGGCAGCAGCATAGCCAAAGTGGGCGTCACGAAGATCGGCAGGGGCCAGGTCATCGCCTCGAACGATGTCGAGGCAGCGCTGGCCCAGGCCGGCGTCGCACCGGACTTCCGCTTCACCGGCGGCGCGGCCGATGCCGAGATTCCCTTCCCCCACCGCCGCCTCGCCGATGGCGACAGCTACTTCCTCGCCAACCGCAAGGACCGCGCCGAGACGATCGAGGCGCATTTCCGCGTGACCGGCAAGGCGCCCGAGCTATGGCACGCCGAGACCGGCACGTCCGAGCCACTGAGCTACCGCATCGAGAACGGCGAGACCGTGGTGCCGCTGACCCTGGCGGCGGACGAATCCGTCCATGTCGTGTTCCGCAAGCCCGCCGCCGCGCCGGCCCTGGCGGTCAAGAAGCTGGTCCCGACCGAGGTCGGCCAGGTCTCCGGCCCGTGGCAGGTCGCCTTCGAGCCCGGCCGCGGCGCGCCCGCCACGGCGACCTTCGCCACGCTCGCTCCGCTGAACGAGAACGCCGAGGCCGGGATCAAATATTTCTCCGGTATGGCGACCTACACCAACGGCTTCACCGCACCCAAGGGGTGGAAGGCCGGCCAGCCGCTGTGGCTCGACCTCGGCGAGGCGCGCGAGGTGGCCGAGGGCACGGTCAACGGCAAGTTGGCGGGCTATGCCTGGCACGCGCCCTACCGCGTGGACATCGGCGCCGTGGCCAGGCCGGGACGCAACACAGTGCAGGTCCGCGTCGCCAACCTCTGGGTCAACCGCCTGATCGGCGATGCCCAGCCCGGCGCACAGAAGATCACCTGGACCGCCTCGCCCACCTACACCGCCAAGGCCCCGCTGCGCCGCTCCGGCCTGATCGGGCCGGTCAAGCTGCTGGGGCAGTAAGGCAAGGGCTCCTCCCCGTTCGCGAGGCGAAGGGGGAGGAGCCGGCTATCCTGCAATCGCCAGCTCGATCATGTCGATCAGGCGGTCCGCGAACTCGACGATGCGCTCGCGGCTTTCGGCCGTCATGCGGTCCGCACGGACCCGGCCGGAGATCGCGAAAACGAAGACCTGGGCGTGGAAATCCCAATCGCCCGCCGCGCCGCCGGCCGCCTTGGCCATGTCCTCGGCCAGGAAGCGCAGGTAGCGGTTGGTGCCGATCTCCTCCCAGTGGCGGGCAAGGTCGGGCAGGGTCGCGGCGGCCGTCTCCAGCAGGCGGGAAATCCGCCGGTACTCGGGCCAGTCGAACACATCGATCAGGGTGCGGGCGTGGTGGCGCAGGCGCGGCGCCAGTTCGCGGGACAGGAGGTGGTCCTGCTCCCCGGCGCGGCGCGACCAGCGCTTGAGCTCCTCCTCCAGGATCGCGCGGAACAGCGGCTCCTTGGCCTCGTAGCGGGCGTAGAGCGTGCCCTTGGCAACGCCCGCGCGCAGGGCGATCGCATCCATGCTGGTGGCCTCGAAGCCGTGGTCGAGGAACAGCTCCAGCGCCGCCTGGCGGATCGCGGCGTCGATCGCCGCGATCCGTTCCGGGGTCGGCCGGCCGCGCGGCGCCGCGCCGGCCGGGCCCGGTGATGCAGCCTTCTGCGACGCAACCTTCCGGGACGTAGCCTTCGCTCGCCTGGCCGGTTGCGTCATCCTTGCCTCCTAGATCGTGCCCGCCTTGAGGAACTCCACGGCGTGGTGGGCGGCCCGCGCGCTGAGCGCCATGTAGGTGAGCGAGGGATTCTGGCAACCGCTCGACGCCATGGCCGAACCGTCGGTGATGAACAGGTTCTTCACGTCGTGGGTCTGGTTGTACTTGTTGAGCACGGACTTGGTGGGGTCCTTGCCCATGCAGGCCGTGCCCATCTCGTGGATGCCGAGGCCCGGCGCGCCGGGGGTCTCGCCCACCGACATGACCATGCCGCCGGCAGCCTGGATCATCGCCTTGCCGTCGGTGATGATCTGCTTGGCCATCTTGCGCTCGTTGTCGCCGATCTCGCACTCGATGTGGACGATCGGGATGCCCCACTGGTCGGTCCGGGTCTTGTTGAGCGTGACGCGGTTCTCCGGGTTGGGCAGCATCTCGCCGAAGCCGGAGATGAAGACGAACCACGGGCCGATCTTGGCGGTGCGCTCCTTGAGCGCGGCGCCGATGCCGGGCAGCCCCAGCGCCGCGTTGCGCCACCCCATGCGCGAGACCCCGCCCTGGTAGCCGTAGCCGCGGATGAATCCCTCGCCCGGCTCGGTCACGTTGCGGAAGCGGGGAATATAGAGCCCGGTCGGGCGGCGGCCGTGATAGTAGGTGTCGGGTGCATTAGGCAGCATTCCCGCGATCGACAGCGCGTAGAGGTGGTCCATCAGGTTGCGCCCGACCATGTCGGAGGAGTTCGCCAGCCCGTTGGGGAAGGCGTCCGACTTGGAGTTCAGCAGGATCTGCGTCGTGCCGATCGACGAGGCGCAGCCGAAGATCACCTTGGCCTCGTAGGTCCGGCGCTCCTTGGTGTTGGCGTCGATTACCCGCACCCCCGTCACCTTGCCGGTGGCCGGGTCATGGACGATCGAATGGACGATCGCGTCGGTGACGATGGTCAGGTTGCCGGTGCGCTCGGCCGCCGGCAGCGAGGAGCTGAGGCTGGAATGATAGGCGCCGTAGGTGCAGCCCCGCTCGCAGAACGGGGGGTTCGGGCGCGAGGCCCGGCCCAGCGCCTCGTGCTGCGGCTGGGCCTGGGAGGGGTTGGCGGCGCGGCCCGAGATCACCTTGCGGCCGGGGAACTTCGCCTCGACCGCCTGCTTGAACACCTTCTCGCCGTCGTTCAGCCCGAACTCGGGCAGGACCTCGCCGTCGGGAAGCTGCGGCAGGCCTTCCCTGGAGCCGGCGACGCCGATGAACTTCTCGATATGGTCATACCACGGGGCGATGTCGGCATAGCGGATCGGCCAGTCCGAGCCGTGGCCGTCGCGGGCGTTGGCCTCGAAGTCCATCTCGCTCAGGCGATAGGACTGGCGCCCCCACATGATCGAGCGGCCGCCGAGGTGATAGCCGCGGATCCAGTGGAACGGCTTGTCCTCGGGCGTGGTATAGGGATGCTCGCTGTCCTTGACCCAATACTGCTTGGTGGTCTCGTTGACCGCATAGCAGTTGCGCTGGATCGGATAGTCGCGCGCCAGCTCCTCCTCGGGGATCATGTTGGCGTTGGGAATCTCCCAGGGCTGCATCCAGTCGGTGTAGGACGCGCCGTGCTCCAGCTTGCGCCCGCGCTCGATCACCAGGGTCTTGAGGCCGCGCTCGCAGAGTTCCTTGGCGGCGATGCCGCCGCTCATGCCCGAGCCGATGACGATTGCATCAAACATGTTCTTGTTCTCCGTTCAGATGCCGCCGACGCCGCCCCAGGGGCGGGTGCTCGGGGTGATGGGGATCGAGGGCTGCCATTCGCCCGGCGCGTGCTCGTAGGCGAGGTCGTGGGTCAGCGCGGTCTCGGAGTAGTAGAAGCCCACGACGATCAGCTCCTTGAGCTTGCCGTATCCGGGATCGGCATAGCGCGGGCTCATCCGGTCCATCAGGCTCTGCGACGTGTCCTGCTTGGGCTTGCCGGTGAGGGGATCGACCGGGGGTGGCGGCGGCTTGAGCGCCTGGACGTCATAGGGTGTCAGGACCTCCGTGCGCTCGGCCGGGGTCAGGGCGACGAAGCCGCGTTGGTACTTGGCGCGGGCGAGGCCGTCGATCGTGTCGAGCGCGCCGATCAGCTCGGCCCGGCGCGGCGGCGAGGCCCAGTCGCCGAGCAGGGCGTCGACCACCGCCGGCACCCCCGCCGCGACCGCGCCCGGAGTCGTCGTCGTCGGAACGATCGTGTCCGCGACCGCGCCGAGCAGCGCATAGCGCGCCGGCTCGAGTTGCCGCTTGCCGCCCTGGACCGCCGCGGCGAGCGCCTCCGCGCCGCCCGGCAGGGCGGCTACGCCCGCCAATGCCAGCGCCCGCCCGAGCAGCGTGCGCCGATCCATGCCCATACCGTCAATCATCGCCGGTCTCCCGTCCTGTTTGTTCTTGCTGGTGATCCATAAATGTCCATGATAGCGCTCACAACACAAAACGAACGAAGCCGTTCGATTGTCCGCTGCCGATCCTTGGGGAGACCGACACATGCCGCCTGAAATCAGCCGCCGCGCCCTGCTGGGAGCCTTTGCCGCAACCGGAGCCATCGCCATGACCCAGGGAACCGCCATGGCCGCCGCCGCGCGCAGGACCTTCTTCCAGCGCGTCGGCCTGCCGATCGGCCTCCAGACCTACACCCTGGGCGAGGAGGCCGGGAAGGACCTCGACGCGACCTTCGCCCAGGTCGCGGCCATCGGCTACCGCACGATCGAGCTGCCCAACCTCTACGGCCGCAAGCCGGGCGAGGTCCGCGTCGCCGCCGACCGGGCGGGCCTGACCATCGGCAGCGTCCACGTCCCGGCCCAGGGCACCGGCGGCTTCTCGCTCGGCGCCCCGGCGGCCGAGCTGGCCGAGGCCGTGACCACGCTCGGCGCCCGCCGCGCGGTCGTGCCGATCGCGCCCTTCCCGCCCGACTTCCGCCCGCAGCCAGGCGAGACCATGCAGGCCGCCATCGGCCGCACCTTCGCCACGGCCGGCGCCGACCACTGGCGCCGGGTCGCCGCCACGCTCAACGAGCATGGCGCGGCGCTCAAGCCGCTCGGCGTGGCGCTCGGCTATCACAACCACAACGTCGAGTTCGCGCCGGTCGGCGCGACCACCGGCTGGGAGATCCTGGTCCGCGAGACCGATCCGGCGCTGATCCACTTCGAGGTCGACATCGGCTGGATCGCGACGGCCGGGCTCGATCCGGCGCAGTTCCTGCGCCGCCATCGCGGCCGGGTGGCGCAGCTCCACGTCAAGGACGTGGCGGCCGGCAACACGACGAACTTCGCCCTGTCGATGAAGCCGGCCGAGGTCGGCTCGGGCACGCTCGACTGGGCGAAGATCCTGCCCGCGGCCTATGCCGCCGGGGTGCGGCACTTCTACGTCGAGCAGGAGCCGCCCTTCGCCATCCCGCGGATCGAGGCGGCGCGCAAGTCGTACGATTTCCTGAGCCGCCTCCACGCCTAGGCCGCGTCCCAGCAGCGCCGGATGAGGTCGTAGCCCTCGGTGTAGACCTCATCCTCGCTGGCGAAGAAGTCGCGCCAGACCCGGGTCGCGGCGGCGAGATCGGGCACGCCGCGGCCGAACGCCTCGATGGTCAGCCAATCGTCGTAGCCGAGCGCCTTGAGCGCGGCGATGGTCTCGCGAATCTTGGCGTGGCCGCGCCCGGGCGTCCCGCGGTCGTTCTCCGAGATGTGGACATGGGCGAGGTTGCCCGAGGCATGCAGCGCGTGGAGCGCGGCGATCGGGTCCTTCTCCTCGATATGGGCGTGGAAGGTGTCGTAGAGCACGCCGATGTCGCCCTCCCCGACCCGCTCGGCATAGGCGATGGCCTGGTCGCAGGTGTTGAGCAGGTGCGCCTCGAAGCGGTTAAGCGGTTCGAGGCCGGGGGTGATCCCCGCCCCGCGCATCACCGGCAGGACCTCGCGGTGAACCTCGGCGCAGCGATCCAGCTCGGCCTCGGTCGGCTTCTCCCCAGTGAAGACGCCGAGCGGCTGGAACCACGGCCCGGCGATGACTTGCCCGCCGAGCGCGCCGGTGCAGTCGATCACCCGGCGCAGGTGGTCGACCGCGCCCTGGCGGGAGGCCGCGTCGGGCGAGATCGGGCTATGCGCCTCGTCCGGCATGATCGCGACGACGGTCCGCTCCAGCCCCAGGTCGTCGAGGATCGCAGCCAGGGCGCGATAGTGCCCCGCGTCGCTCACGTCGAAGACCGGCACCTCGACCCCGTCGAAGCCCGTCGCCTTGAGCGCCTGGAGGATCGGCACGTGCTCCTCGGTCACGTGGCCGGTCCACAGCAGCAGGTTCATTCCGATCTTCATGCGCGTCAGCCCTCCTTGCGGCGCTCGACCAGCCAGACCGCGCCGAAGATGAAGAACAGCACGGCAGGCACGATCGCGATTGCCTGGAACGATTGCTCGGCGGCATAGGCCAGGACGCGGCCCAGCTCCGGCCCGGGCTGGAGCGCGGCGAAGGCCGCTTCGCCGCCGGCCTTGGCCAGCTTGGCCCGGTCGTAGATCGCGCCGATCTGGGGCAGCACGAAGTAGATCGCCAGCGCGCCGGCGAAGCCGACGAGGCCGCGCGCCCGCCTCCCGCGGGGCGGCGGGCGCGGGCCGGGGGGGGCCGGGGGGTCCAGCCAGAGGAAGCGGCCCCGGAGGGCCCGGCGCGCCGCCGCGCCCGGGGCGGGCGGGGGGGCGCCCGCCACGCGGGGCCGGTAGGCCCCGACCGGGGGGGGGGCGGTGCAGACCCACCGCGGGCCGGGGGGGGAGAACCGCCGCTCCAGCGGGCCGGCGAAGTGCCGCATCACGAACATGATCGCCGAGACATAGACCAGCACCAGGATGCCCGGCATCCCGACGGTCTGCGACAGCGCGACGTCGACCCACGAGCCCGGCGCCAGCTCGGCCGAGGCGGTGAGGAACATGATCGCCTGGAAGATCCAGAAGCCCGGACGCTTGAACGGCTCGGCCAGCATCTCCTTGAACGGCACGCCCATCGCGGTGCTCTCGGTCTTGGGGAAATCCTGGGTCAGCGCCCAGGCGCCGCAGGCGAGCGCGGGCAAGGGGATCAGCGCGATCGCCGCCTGCCAGCCGAGCTGGAACTGCTGGAACACGACGAGCGAGGCGAGGCCCCCGGCGATGATCCCCGCGGGCCACCAGGCGTGGAGCTGGTTGAGCCGGTGGGTCTTGTCGTCGGGATAGAGCGCGGCCGTGACCGGGTTGACCGATCCCTCCATCGCCCCCCAGGCGAAGCCGCAGACCACCATGCCCAGGGTCAGCATCCCATAGACCGCGTCGATCCCGCTCATGTTGGGCGAGGCCAGGATCAGCAGCGGCCCGACGATGAAGCAGGCGCAGGAGAACAGCACCACCCGTTTCGCCCCGATCAGGTCGAGCAGCGGCGAGATCACCAGCAGGCTCAGCGCGAAGCCCAGGAAGGCGTTACCGAGCGCCGCCGCGATCATCTCGCCCGAATGGAGCGGCGCCGGCCCGTCGAGCAGGGCCGCCTTGATCGCCCCGGACGCGCCGATGCGGATCGAGAACGACAGGGCCGCGGTAAAGACCAGCAGCACGCAGATCCCGAAAAGCCCTTTGCGGTTGTAGTTGTCGCCGTCCATTTCCCCCTCTCCCCTGTTGTCGTCAGCCGATCCCGAGCACCTGATCGATCAGCGCCTTGTCGGTCCCGGTTCCGGCGAAGTCGTCGAAGGCCTTCTCTGCCTTGCGGATCATGTGGCGGGCGATGAACGGCGCGCCCTCAGCGGCGCCCTGCTCGGGGTGCTTGAGCGCGCACTCCCATTCGAGCACGGCCCAGCCGTCGTAGCCGTACTGGGTCAGCTTGGAGAAGATCGCCCCGAAGTCGATCTGCCCGTCGCCGAGCGAGCGGAACCGCCCCGGCCGGTCGACCCAGCCCGAATAGGAGCCATAGACCCCGGCGCGGCCGGTCGGGCGGAACTCGGCGTCCTTGACGTGGAAGGCCCTGATCCGCTCGTGGTAGATGTCGATGAAGGCCAGGTAGTCGAGCTGTTGCAGCACGAAGTGCGAAGGATCGTAGAGGATGTTCGCGCGCGGATGCTGGTCCACGGCGTCGAGGAACCGCTCGAAGGTCACGCCGTCGTGCAGGTCCTCGCCGGGGTGCAGCTCGTAGCAGGCGTCCACGCCGTTCTCGTCGAAGGCGTCGAGAATCGGCTTCCAGCGCCGGCCCAGCTCGGCGAAGCCTTCCTCGACTAGGCCCGCCGGGCGCTGCGGCCAGGGATAGACCATGTGCCACATCAGCGCGCCGGAGAAGGTGGCGTGGCTGGTGCAGCCGAAGCGGCGGCTGGCCCGGGCGGCGAGGTTCATCTGCTCGACCGCCCATTGCCGGCGCGCTTCCGGGTTGTCGTGGAACTGCGCCGGGGCGAAGCCGTCGAACAGCTTGTCGTATGCCGGATGGCTGGCGACGAGCTGGCCCTGGAGGTGGGTGGAAAGCTCCGTCACCTCCACGCCGTTGGCGGCGCAGATGCCTTTGACCTCGTCGACGTAGTCCTGGCTCTCGGCAGCCTTTTCGAGGTCGAACAGGCGCCCGTCCCAGGTCGGGATCTGCACGCCCTTGTAGCCGAGATCGCCCATGTATTTGGTGATCGCGTCGAGCGAGTTGAACGGCGCCTCGTCACCGGCGAACTGGGCGAGGAAGATTGCCGGACCCTTCATGTCCCGTCCTTTCTACAGATCGACCCAGACCGCGCCGCGGCGGCTGGATTCAAGGCTGGCCTGGATGAACCGCATCCCCGCGAGGGTGTCTTCCATCGTCGCGTAGCCCGGCTCGTCGGCCGGCGCGGGCGCGCAGCGGAGCTGCTCGCCGAAGGCGCGGTAGATATTGGCGAAGGCCTCCAGATAGCCCTCCGGGTGGCCGCCCGGCGTGCGCTGGATGGCGAGGATGTCGCCCGCGAGGTAAGCGCGGTTGGCCCCGGCGTGCCAGATCTCGGTGGGCTTGTCGCGATAGCCGATCCGCAGGGTGTTCGGCTCCTCCTGCCGCCAGTGCAGCCCGGCCTCGTCGCAATAGACCGAGATGGCGAGGTCGTTGATGTCGCCGACGCAGACCTGGCTCGCGGTCAGGGTGCCCTTGCCGCCGCCCGAGAGGCGGAACAGGGCCGCGCCGTCATCGTCGATGGAGCGGCCGGGCAGCATGGTCAGCTCGGCGCAGATCGCGGCGATCCGCTCCCCGGTGATGAACTCGGCCAGGTTCGCGGCATGGGTGCCGATGTCGCCGAAGGCCCCGGCGTCGCCCGACTGCCGGGGATCGATGCGCCAGGCGGCCTGCTTGTTGCCTTCGAGATCGGCGGCCCGACTCAGCCAGTCCTGGGTATATTTCACCGCGACGCGGCGGACCTTGCCGAACTGGCCGCCAGCCACCAGCCGCCGGGCCTGCTTGACCAGCGGATAGCCGGTATAGGTGTGGGTCACGGCGATCCGGCCGCCGGTCCGCGCCGCGGCATCGGCGATGGCCTGGGCGTTGGCCATGCTGTCGGCCAGCGGCTTGTCGATGATGACCGCAAGGCCCGCCTCCAGCGCGGCGATGGCCGGCGGGGCGTGCATATGATTGGGGGTGACGATGGAGACCGCCTCGATCCGCTGGTCCGCCGGCAGGGCGGCCTCGCGCTCCAGCATCTCGGCCCAGGAGCCATAGGCGCGGTCGGCGGGCAGGCCGATCTCCGCGCCCGAGGCCCGGGCCTTCTCCGGGGTCGAGGACAGCGCGCCCGCGACCAGCCGCCAATTGCCCGCGATCGCCGCCGCGGTGCGGTGGACGCCGCCGATGAAGGCGCCCTGGCCGCCGCCGATCATGCCGTAACGGATCGGCTCCATCCTAGTTGCTCCCCGCCGCCGCGGCCGGTTGGGCGGCGGGCGCCGCGCAATCCGGGCCGTCCTTCTTCAGCGCCCATTCGGTCGCGCCGAGCAGAACCTTGCGGTATTCGGGCTCGGCATAGGCGGAGGCCTGATGGCCCATCGCCGAATAGAACACCCGGCCCCGGCCGAGGCAGTGCCACCAGGCGATCGGGTGGTCGGCGCCCATGGCCAGGTCCTTGCCCATCATCTTGTGGTTGGCGAAGCTCTTCTCATCGAGCGTCAGCAGGACATGATAGCCAGGCCGGCGCGCCGGATGCTCGAACGAGTACCATTCGTCGGTGCGCTGCCAGGCGTCGGGCAGGTCCTTGGTCGCGGGATGGCCCTTGTCCTCGGTGCGGACGGTCGCCTGCTGGAACTGCGGGTTCATCGGATGGCCGATGAACTGCGCCCCGATCAGGTCGCCGACGTACCATTTCCAGTCGTAGGTCATGTCCCCGCCCGCGCCGTGAATGCCGACGAAGCCGCCGCCGTTCTCGATAAAGCGCTTCAGCGCCTCGCGCTGCTCGGGCGTGAACACGTCGCCGCTGACATTGTTGAACACCACCGCGTCGAAGCGGGAGAGGATCGCAGGGCTGAAGGTCGCGCCGTTCTCGGTCTGGAAATAGCCCCAGCCGTTGTCCTTCGCCATCTGCGCGAACAGGGCGTTGGCGGCGGGGATCGCCTCCTCGTGGCGGAAGCCGTTGGTCTTGGAGAAGACCAGAATCGCCGGATGCTGGATGTCCGCGGGCAGCGCGGGCGGGGTCGTCTCATAGACCTTCACCCCGCCCAGGAACACGCGCTGGATCGTACTCCAGTTGAGCGCGACCGAGACCGCGAACAGCACGACGAGCGCCAGCAGCGCCCACAAGACCAAGCGCAGCACCTTGCGCAGCATAGAACCTCTCCCCTGTTCCTTATTGCGCGGCCGGCCTCAGCGGGCCGCCGCGAGATAGTCCACCAGCGCCGAACGCTCCGCCGGGTTGGGCACGACCACGGCCATCTTGGTCCCCGGCACCATCCGCGCCGGCCCGGTCAGGTAGCGGTCGAGGTTGGCGCGGGTCCAGGTCAGGCCCGACTGCTTGAGCGCCGACGAATAGGCGAAGGTGGTCGCGGCCGCCTTGCGCCCGACGACGCCGGCGAGGTTCGGCCCGAGCGGCACCTGCCGGCTCGCCACGGCCGAATGGCACATCGAGCAGCGCTGGCGGAACAGCAGCTCGCCGTTCGGCCCGCCGGGAGCGCCAAGGGCCGCGCCGCTGGTAGCGATACCAAGGCCAGCCAAGGCAATTCCGGCACAGAGCGAAAGATGCAGCTTCACAGGATTCTCCCTAGACTCGACGGGGCCATAGTTGGTCAGGCCAGTCGGATAATCCATCGGTTTAATCGGACGATGGCGTTCAATTTTTGCCGGGATCGCGCAGGCGAGTCAAGCACCGTGGCCGGCCCCACCCGCCCGGCCCGGGTTCGGGCAGTCCCCGCTCCCCGGGAAACGGGAAGCGGGAAAGGCGGGAGTCCGTGCTCAGGCGACGAGTTCGGTGACGGTGCGGTTGGTATCCATCGACTTGGTGCCCCAGCGCTCGACCTGGAGGCCCATGGCCTGTTGCAGGCTGAGCCCGACGCGCGAGACCGGATCGGCGCGGCCGGCCTTGTGGAAGCCGGTGCGGATGCGCCCGCCCCCGCCGCCGATGACCATCATCGGAATGCCCTCGACCGCGTGGCTCTTGGCGATCGAGCAGTCCGAGTGGGCGAGCAGCAGCGTGTTGTCGAGCAGGGTGCCCGCACCTTCCTTGATCCTGGCGAGGGCGTCAACGAAGTCGCGGCAGGCGACCATCGACTTGGCCGCGAACCAGGCGACCTGCTGCTGGTAGCCGAGCTTGGGGTCGACCGGCTCCTCGTGGGTCAGCGTGTGGTGCGTGTCCGACGAGGCCGAGCGGCGCAGGTTCGAGGCCGTATCCGAGAACAGCATGTTGAACACGCGGGTCTGGTTGCAGGCCAGGGCCTGAGCGAGCAGCCCGGCCATCAGCTTGTGGTTGACCATGACATGCTCGACGTCGGCGTCGACCACGGTCTTGGCCGGGGCGGACGGCATCGTGAAGTTCTCGACCTTGGCCGGCGGCTGGAGCTGGAGTTCGAGCTGTTGCTCGAGCTGGCGGACCGAGGTGAAGTATTCGTCGAGCCGCGCCCGATCGGCCGCGCCGAGGCTCCTGGCGAGCTTCTGGCGGTCCTCGGTCACGGCTGAGAGCACGCTCTGACGCACCATCGTCCGCGGGTCCGGGGCGAAGGTGCCGGCGTTGGGGTCCTGGAAGCCTTCGCCGAAGATGCGCTGGTAGAGCGCCACCGGCGAGGTCTCGCTGGGATTGGGCGAGCCCGCGCCGCGGAAGGAATAGGAGCGCTCGATCCCCGAGGCGCTGAGCTCGATCGAGCGGAACCGCGCACCCTGCCCGATCTGCTCGCCGATCAGCACGTCGATCGTCGGCGCGGTGGCCGTCTCGCCCGGGACCGGGATGCCGGTCCGGAGGCCGAAGTTGCCGGTCATGTGCGGCTTGTTCGCCACCCCGTCGAGCTTGACGTCGAAACCCGAGAGGATCGCCATCTGCTTGCGGTAGGGGGCCATCGGCTCGAGGTCCGGCGGCATGACGTAGTCGGCGCCCTCGGTCGCGGGAATCCAGCGCTCGGGGATGAAGCCGCAGCCCCAGATCCAGGTGCCGAAGCGCACCGGCAGGCGCTGGCCGGTGGCGGCGAGCGCCTCGCCGTTGCCGTCGAGGAACAGGTCGAGGAACGGCAGGGCGACGCCGACCGCGGCGCCATTCACCGCGCCGCGCAGGATCGTCCGGCGGGTAAGCTTGGTCATGAACGGTCTCCCTTTCTGGCCGCTGCGGCGGTCTGGGTCTTGGCGGGCACCGCGGGCAGGGCCACGGCGTAGAAGGTCTTGCTGAGTGCGATCGCCCGCATCAGCTCGGGCACGCGATAGCCGCTCGCCCCGAAGGTGGTGGCGAGATAGTCGAGATAGGGCCCTTCGGCATCGACCACTTCGCGCCCGACGGCGGAGCGATAGAGCTTGTCGACCAGGCAGATCGGCACGTTGGGATTGTCGTGCATCGTCTGGCCGAGCCCCGGCGCGCCCGCGAAGGTCGCGCCGTCGAGCATCCCCTTGAGATCGAGCTCGGCGCCGTTCTCCTTGGCGCGGAAGCCGCCCGAGCCGTCGAAGTTCTCCAGGGTCAGGCCGATCGGGTCGGTCAGCTTGTGGCAGCCGGCGCAGACCGGGTTGTCGTTGTGCTCGGCCAGCCGCATCCGCGCGGTCGAGCCGGGCCGGCTGACCTGGTCGACAGCGGTGAAGTTCACGTTGGCCGGCGGATCGGGCACGTGCTGGCAGAGGAAGACCTCGCGCAGCGACTTGCCCCGCAGCGTCGCCGAGGAGCGCCCCGGATGCGAGTGCAGCGCGAGCATGGAGATGTCGGTGAGGATACCCGAGCGGTTGCTGTAGGCCGGATACTCGGCCTGCTCCCACCCGTTCCGCGTCGCCACCGGCATCCTGTAAACGATGCCGAGCGGGCGGGTCAGCCAGGTCTTGCGGGTGGTGAACAGGTCGCGATAGTCGCCGCGCTCCGTCACCAGCAGCGAGACGATGGTCCGCAGGGTCTGCTCCTGGGCGTCGCGCGCGACGCTGGAATTGTAGGCGGGATAGATCACCGGGTCCTTGAACAGGTCGTTGAACCCGTCGAACTGGAGCATATCCCAGAAGAACGCCCGCACCGCCGCCTCCAGCTTGGGCGAGGCGATCAGGCGGTCGACCTGGCGGGCGAGGCCCTGGTCGGTGTCCAGCTCGCCCGCTCCGGCGGCGCGCAGCAGCTCGGCGTCGGGGGTGGAATTGGTCAGGAAGTAGCTGAGCCGGGTGGCCTTCGACCAGGCGTCGAGCCGCAGGGCGCCGCGATGCTGCGGGTCGGGCTCGGTCCGCTCCATCCGCAGCAGGAAGTGCGGCGACTGGAGCATCCCGACCAGCGCATATTCGAGACCCTGGTAGAAGCCGCCGAGGCGCGCCTGGGCAGCCTTGGCCACGCCGACGAAGCGCGCACGCTCGTCGCGCGCCAAGGGCCGGCGGAACAGCTTGAGGCCATAGGTGTCGACGAACTTCGTCGCGCAGGCAGCATCGAAGGCATTCGCCGACTTGGGCTGGCAGGGCACGAACTGGGCGCGGCGCTTCTCGCCCGTCACCTCGGCGGCGATGCCCCGCGCCGAGGCGTCGTACTGCTCGAAGCCGAAGGCGGACATGCCGCCCACGCTGCTGCCGACCGCGATCAGCCCGTCCGCGCGCTGGGCGCGCTCGAAGCGGCCGGCGATCGGCACGTCCGGTGCGAAGACGTCGGCGATGGTCGCGCGGTACTGGCTCTCGGTCAGCCGGCGCATGACCGGCGGACCGCCGGCCGGCGCGGGCTCGACCGCCGGCGGCGCCGCGGGCGAGGCTGCGGAGACCTGGGATTGCTGCGCCCAGCCGATCCCGCCGGCGAGCGCCAGGCCGAGCCCGGCGCAGAGGGCGAAGAACGGGGACTTGAACGTGCGTTTCGTCATCATGATCACCGCGCGGCCAGGGGAGCGTTGACGCTCTTGGTGGGCGTATCGACGACGAAGGCCGGGGCGATACGGATGCGATACTGCGTGGATATCCCGGTGCAGCGCCCGGTGGCGGGATCGCGCAGCCCGTCGGCCGCCTGCTGGAGCGCGTGATAGACCCCGGTGCAGGTATGCCCGAACGCGTCCTCGCGTCCCTGCGAGACCTGGATGCGAATCCGCTCCGGCGCGAGATCGCCCTTGGCCGTGCGGCTCTGGCGGGAGCCGAACTGGAGATTGTACATGTCGTCGACCGGGGTGTAGCCGGCGAGGAAGCCCTCCATCCCGCCGTCGGCGGTAAAGGTCAGCCGCAGCCGCGCGTCGCGCAGCACCCGCTCGTCCTTCATGCTGTTCACGATGTTGTGGAGCCGGATGTCGACCGGATCGATGGTCAGCACCCCGTCGACGATGCGGCCATGCGCCACCGCACGGAACCGCGGATCCTGGTCGATCGCATAGGTCGCATAGGGCAAGGCCGCGCGCGCCGCGCTGAGCTGGATCGGATCGGCGTTGGCGTAGATGCCGACCTGGACGTCCGGATCGTTGCGCAGGTCGTCGACGCCCTTCAGCGAGATCAGGATGCCCCAGGAGCCGGTGTACATCTCGGTCTGCCAGCCGTTGGCCTGCCCCGTCGACTGGAAGCCCGGCACACAGCCGACGACCCGGTAGAACTGGTTGTCGATCCCGCGCTCGCCGTGCGTTCCCTGGAAGTCCTGATGACCACAGGTGCCCGCCGCCGGCCGCTTGCCCGGCGCCGAATCCTGTCCGTCCAGATCGATGCCGTCGACGCGGACGTCCGCGCCGGACACCATCCGCCACAGCGGATCCGGCCCGGCCAGCTCGGGATGCATGCAGAGGTTCTGGCCGCCCGCCCCGGCATGCACCGCCATGCCGACGCGCCGCTCATAGGCCTGCTCGGCCTCGTCGGTGCGGCGCTGCCCGTCCGGCGAATCCTTGTAGGCCTTGATCAGGTCGCGGATGCCGCGCGACATCCCGGCGGGGCAACTGCCGGAGCCCTTGGCGTCAGGCCCCAGGGCATAGGCGATCTCGGTGACGACGAAGCCGGCCTCGCCGTTATGGAAGACCTCGCGCAGGACCTCGGGCGTGGGCGCGGCAGGCACCGGCGGCGGCGCCGCCGCGCGCACCGCCCGTTGGGACGGGACGCTCGCCAGCGCCAGGCCCATCAGCGCGATGGCGCCCGGCCCCATGAGCCGCTGCCCGACGCGCCGCATCCCTTCGCGATTCCGCTCCATCGCCACCAAGCTCTCCCACTGCCTTCCGCACGGCCTTGCCGAACGGATCGCGCAAAGCCTACCACGCCCTTGCGCCGGCTGTATTTCGCTGGCGAAACAAAGCGGAGTCCCTGGCCGCCGGCCCGTATTGCTGGATGGAAACATTTCCGCCCCGCATCGGTGTATGGTGATCGGGGTCCATGATGATCGGAAAGCCCGAGGATCGCCGGTGAACCTGCAAGCGCCCCCTGCCAAGATCCTGGTCGTCGACGACGACCCCTCGGTTCGGGCGGCCGTCGCGGAATACCTCTCGGGCCAGGACTACACCGTGTTTCTGGCCGAGGACGGCGAGGCGATGCGGCGCATCCTGCGGGACCACGACATCGCGATCGTCCTACTCGACGTGATGCTGCCCGGCGAGGACGGCTTCACGCTCGCCCGCGAATTGCGCCGCCGCCCCGACATCGGCGTCATCATGCTGTCGGCGCGGGGCAGCGAGGGCGACCGCGTGACCGGGCTGGAGGCCGGCGCCGACGACTACCTGCCCAAGCCCGCCTCGCCGCGCGAGCTGCTCGCCCGCGTCCGCGCGGTCCAGCGCCGCTACGGCGGGCGCGCCGACCCGCCGGCCGCGGGCTTCTGCTTCACCTTCGACGGCTGGAGCCTCGATCCGGTACGGCGCGTCCTGCGCGATCCGCAAGGGCTGCTCATCAGCCTGTCGGAAGGCGAGTTCGAGCTGCTCCTCGCCTTCGTCGAGAACCCGCAGGCGGTGCTCAGCCGCGACCAGCTCCTCGAACTGGCGCGGGGCCAGGAATCCGAGGCCTTCGACCGGGCGATCGACGTGCAGGTCAGCCGCCTGCGCCGCAAGCTCGCCGGATGCCTGGAGGGCGATGCGATCCGCACCGTGCGCGGCGAGGGCTATCTCTTCGCCGCCGAGGTCTCCCGCGCATGATCCGCGGCTTCCGCGCCTGGCTCAACTCGATGCAGGCGCACATGATCGGCTTCGCCCTGGGCGTGATCGTGGTGATCACCGCGCTCAGCATCTCGCTGATAACCATCGCCGGGCCGCCGCAGCGCTCGCCGATGACGATCTACGACCTGTCGCGCGTCATCCGCGGGCTGGAGCCGGCCCGGACGGGCCTCGCCCAGGAATTCACCCGGACGAAAGCCTCCCACGCGCGCGAACCGGCGAGCGAGGTCGAGCGCCAGCTTTCGGGCTTCCTCGCGCGCGAGCTCAAGGTTCCGGCGGCGGACGTGCGGCTCTATCTCGGCAACCGGGCGCCGAGCCACCTCGCCTATGTGGCGCGGCAGGCGGCGCTCTACGCCCAGGACGGCGGGAGCAGCCCGATCGTCCAGGGAACGCTGATCGCTGCGGTCAGGCAGGCGGACGGCACCTGGAACCTCTACGTCCGGCGCAGCAAGGCGGGCTTCGAGAACTACTGGCAACTGCTGCGCGCCAGCCACTGGCTCGGCTTCCTGATCGTCGTGCCGCTGAGCATGTGGTTCAGCACCCTGATCGCTCGCCCGGTGCGCGCCTTCGCCGCCGCGGCCAGCCAGGCCGGCGACGGGCGGCGGGAGTTTCCCGTGCCGGTGGAGGGCCCCACCGAAATCCGCGTCGCCGCCCGGGCGCTCAACGAGATGCAGGCCCGCATCCGCGATTTCGTCCGCGAGCGGACCGCACTCGTCGGCGCCATCGCCCACGACCTGCGCACCCCGCTGAACAACCTGCGCTTCCGCATCGCCGGCGCCCCCGACGAGGTCCGCATCCCCGCCGAGGCCGACATCCGCCAGCTCGAGCTGCTGATCAACTCGACGCTGGACTATGTCGAGAGCGACGGGCGCATCCTGACGATCGATCCGATCGACCTCGGCTCGCTGCTCGAAAGCATCGTCGACGACAGCCGTGCCCAGGGCCAGGTCGCTTTCACCGCCGCGGCCCCCGTGCGGATCGAGGGCGACATCCTGCTGCTGCGCCGCCTGTTCGCGAACCTGATCGGCAACGCGCTGAAATACGCCTCGACGGTGACGGTCGCCCTCGCGGCAACACCCACCGAGGCGATCGTCGAGATCCGCGACGACGGCCCGGGCATCCCCCCGGCCGACCTCGCCCGCGCCTTCGACCCGTTCTTCCGCGGCGAGCGCTCGCGCAGCCGGACGACCGGCGGCATCGGCCTCGGCCTGGCGATCGTCCGCTCGGTCGCCGAAACCCACGGCGGCACGGTGACGCTGGAGAACCTGCCCGCAGGCGGCCTCCTCGCCCGCGTCGCCCTCCCTCTGCGCCACGCCCCCGCAAACGAGGTAACGGCGGAGTAATGCGCAGGGCCGAAGTCACCGTTCCCCGACATCACCGCAAGGGCAGGTCGATCATTGTATAAAAAAGCGGCCGGGAGTTTCCCCCCCGGCCGCCTTCGTTTCCATCAGGCTCGCCCGCGCTGGGCGAACGCGATCAGAACTCCTTCGAGAACCCGAGCTTGATGACCCGGCCCAGCGTCCAGTTGCGGTACGCGAGGTTGGAGTTGTTCTGATAGGCCACCTGCGGCTTTTCGTTGAACAGATTGTCGACGTTCAGACGCAGCGACAGACCATCGAGCGCACCGCCCCGATCACCGAAGTTGTAACCGATGAACAGGTTGGCAGTTATGAACGGGCTGATGTCGTCGTAGAACAGCGCAGAAGACGTGCTCTGGTAGGTCTGATAGCGATAACCACCAGTGTAGTTGACCGTCATCTTCGTCGACCACGTGTCGTTCCGCCACCCGATATTACCCGTCACAGAGACCTTCGGAGTGTCCTCGGCAAGAACATCACGAATGATGCCGCTGTTGTTCTGCTTGATCGAAAGCTGCACGTTACCGGCAAAACCCAGCGACATGGTGCCGTTGCCAAGGCCGAAGCTATAGTCGGCGTTGAAATCCAGGCCACGCAGCTTGGCGGAAGTCAGGTTGGACGTGATCCGGTCTAGCAGATAGCCCACGTTCTGGTAGCCGCCGATCTCGGCTTTGAGTTGCTCGCCATTGGCCAGCCTAGCCATGAAGGCGTTATATTCCGCCTCGGTCGGATTGACGATAAACTTCTCGGGGTTGGCTTGCCACGCAGCAATCTGCTGCGGATCGACCGCGCCCAGGATGTTGTCGAAGTTGATCGCATAGTAGTTGACGCCGAACCGGAACCCATCGAACGGCTTCGCATCAAAACCAATCGACCAGTTCTCCGACGTCTGGGGCATCAGGCTCGAGCTTGTACCCGTAGCGTGCACGACGCCCGTGCCGTCACCCACATGCCACAGGCCCAGCTGCGCGGGGATGGAGTTCACACCAACGGAGTTCGGGATATAGCGGGCCGTGGCGATACCGAAGCTGTCGAGCACCGTCGGCGCGTTGAACGATTTGCTCCAGTGACCATAAATCGACAGCCATTCGAACGGCTTGAGCCGCGCGCCGAAGCTCGGATTGGTGGTGCTGCCGAAGTCGCTGTACTCGTCGTGACGCAGCGATGCCGACAGGTCGAGGAAAGTGAACAGCGGCACCGAAAGTTCGCCGAAGACGGACTTCGTATTCCGTCCGCCCTTTTCCCAGGCAAGGTTGGAAAGCGTATCGCGTCGCCCGTTCTGTTGCCGGGTCTTGGCGGACGCATCCTGGTATTCGAGACCGACGGCCAGCTTCACGTCACCGCCCGGAACCGCGAATAGCGGACCGTCGGCGAGGGTGCGGAACACAAAGAGCTGCTGGATCGTATCCTGGGCGTTTTCATAATCGAGAATGTCGTTGATGACGGCGGCACTCGCCGCGGCGACATTCTGCGGGTTCAACTGACCGCCATTGATATAGGCCTGGGCCAGGGTCGCATTGACCAGCGGCTGGCGGTAGG
>Ga0066256_1002357_pt1 | contig 21226 bp, 15 predicted proteins | sample ThiBio_1000_biof_FD_87107 | JGI IMG/M metagenome (GOLD analysis project Ga0066256, IMG submission 87107) | Wastewater bioreactor microbial communities from Cape Town, South Africa - Thiocy_expt_1000_biof (version 2) | ecosystem: Engineered > Bioreactor > Thiocyanate-remediating >... | reverse complement strand
AGGTTCTCGGTGTTGACCGCCCGATTGATAAGCAGCGAGATCTGGTAGTTCTTGTAGTCGTTGAAGAAGGCGGAGAAATTCAGCAATACCTTGCCGCCGGCAATCTTGTTCTTCATGCCGATTTCGAAGGTATTGAGTTCCTCCGGTTCGAATTTGGTGGGAAGCCGCGTGTAGGTGCCGCACACCAGCGCCGGCGCCACCGGCAGCCCGTTCGGGCCACAGGGCTTGTCGGCCTGCCCCCGGGGATTGTCGCCACCGCCCTTATAGCCGCGCGCATAGGAAGCGTAGAGTGCGGTTTCGTCGGTGAACGTCAGATTCGGCTTCCAGTTCAGCGCAAGCCGGCCGGTCACCCGCCGCCATCGCATCGTCTCGGCGGGATCCGCGGGATAGCCGCGATCGACCGTGCCGCTATTGAGCCCTCGGGTGTCGCTCAGCAACTGGGTGGCATAGGGTATGATCAGCTTCGGGTCGTCGGTGTAGCGCAGCCCCCCGGTGACCTTGGAATTCTCGGCGGGCTTCTGGTAGAACTCGCAGAACGTCGCCCAGGATTTGGTCTTTAGCTGCTGAATACTCCGAAAGTAATTGTGCCCCTCGCCATTGATCTTGTCGATGGGGTTCGGGTCGATATAGGCGCAACCAACACCCTTGGCGTCGCAATACGGGCCCTCGGACAGCGCGGCGATGGTGAAGAGGTTGCTGAAGACGTAATAGTTTTCGGTGGTCTCGTAGGACAGGTAGTTGGCGCCGAGATTGAAGTTGAACGGTCCGTCAAAGGACGAATTCAGCCGGACCTCTTGCGCCCATTGCTCGCTGCGTGCCTCCGAACGATCGATTGCCGCTGGCGTGGTCAGCTCGCCGAGCTGCGGATCCTTGAACGTGCCGAGGCCATTGCGCGAACCGAGATATGGCTTCCAGGCTGCCTTGACGCCGGTGGCGTATTGCTCCGGCGCAATGAAATAGGGCACCGCCTGAAATCGGAAGAAGTCCTGCGAGGCGCTATAATAGTCCTTCGTGTAGAGAACCTGACCGGTGAAATGCAGGCGATCGGTGATGTCGATCTCCGCGTTGAACTGGAACAAGTCGTTCCGCGCCCGGTATTTCGGATCGTAGAAGGTGCCGATCTCCCGCAGGTCATGGGATTGTTGCCCATTGGCGGTGCCGAACGGATCGAGCCCCATCGGGGTATAGTAGCTGCCATAGGGCCCCCGGTTTCCGGCTAGCGCCAGGGTGAGCGCCGTCACGATCGGAAATCCGCGGCCATTGGGCACGCCATAGGCGGCATCGGAATAGAGGGTCTTTTGCTGGCATCCCGGCGTCAGCGCGCCAATGCTCCACGCGCCGACCACGGGCTGCGACTGGGCGACGCCGTTCCGGTCGGTATAGTCGATCTTCTGCGGCGTCTCGCCGCGCGTGCAAAGCTGTTTGCCGGTGCGCGCGCGGTCGTCATTCTCGTTGAAATGCTCCCAGAAGAAGCTGAAGCGCAGTGCCGGATCGGGCTCCCACAGCGCCGACAGCCGCGTCGAATAGAGATTGCGGCCGTTCACATTCTTCTGCGTGACCGTGTTGTAGTCATAGCCGTCGCGCTTCGTCCACGCGCCCGCGGCGCGGAACGCGAGGGTGTCGCCAAGGGGAATGTTGACGAACCCGCGCACGCGGGTGGAGGCATAATTGCCCACCTCGCCCTGGATTTCGCCGCCCCATATGCCGAGCTTCGGCTTGGCCGGCAGCATGTTGACGACGCCTGCCGTCGCGTTGCGGCCGTAGAGCGTGCCCTGCGGTCCACGCAGCACCTCGACGCGCTCGACATCGAAATATTCCTGCTCAAACAGGCGGTTGCGGATCAAGGGCGTGTAGTTGAAGCTGATCGCGACCGCCGGATCGGCAGTGACGGAGATCGCCTTGGTGCCGATCCCGCGGACGGTGAAATTATAGCCCGAGAAATTGTCCTTCGAGAAGGAGACGTTCGGGATGGCGCGCAGCAGCTCGGGGCCGCCTTCGATCTTCTGGTCCGACAGGTCCTGCGCCGTGAAGGCCGAGACCGCGGCGGGCACATCGATCAGGCGCTCGGACATCTTCTGCGCGGTGACGACGATGTCGTTGCCGCTGCCGGCGTCTCCGGATGCCTGTCCGTCATCGGCCGCGAGGGCCGGGCCTTGCCCGCGGATTGCAGCCTTGGGCCGCGGACCGGCGACGGTCCTCCTGGCAGGCTGCGCATGGCCTCCCCGAAGGATCAGGAAGGCATCGCCGCGCTTCTGATAGGTCAGGTCGGTTCCGTGCAGGAGCTGGATCAGCGCTGCCTCGACGGAGGAAGCCCCCTTGATCGCGCGCGCCTTCTTGCCGCGCACCAGATCCTGATCGACCAGGATCTGCGCGCCGGACTGGCGCGACAGCACGTTCAGCGAATCCTCCAGGCTGGCTGCAGGAAGCGTGATGCCATGTTGCGCCAATGCTGGCGGAGCGGCGCAAATGGCGCCGATGGCGAGCGCGAGAACGGCAACGCCTGTACGAAGCGACCCCTTTAACTTCGGCACTATCTATTCCCCCCTTGGGCTCGGATTGAGCGACCTCAGGGGAAAGACGCGGCGCACGCCGAAACTTCACAAAGTTTCTTGCTTCAGTCCTGTTGCGACTGGAACGGGTAACGCGGAGCAATCAGCGCTTCGATAGCGTCAATGCGTTCTCTGTCTTGTGAACCCGGAATGCGTGCGTGATCGACAGGTTCTCGAGCTGGCCGACCGGATCGGTCAGTTTTATCCGGCCGCTCACCGGCTTCTCGGCCAGGCCCTTGTCGGTGATGTCGATGGGCAGCGGGGACAGGCTTTGCAGGTCGGCGATCACCTGCCGCAACGGCGCGCCCCTATATTCCATCCACTCGCCGCGCCAGCGGGCGACTTCATCCGGCTTCACGTCGGCGATCCGGTTGAGGCCCGCCTTGTCCAGAATGGCCGCCTGCCGGGCCTGGAGCTGGATCGGCGTGTCAAACCATCCGTTCCTGCCGAACCGGACCACGCCGGATGCGACGGCGACACGGATGCTCCCGGGCTTGTTCGAGACCTCGAAGCTGGTCCCCACGTCCACGATACGCGCGCTTCCGGTATCGATCCGGAAGGGGCGCCGCGCGTCATGCGCGACCTTGGCGAAGAGCGTGCCTTGGATCAGTTCGACCACGCGGTCATGGCGCGTATAGCGGATCTTCACCTGCGCGCTGCCCCCCAGGGTCAGCTGCGTACCGTCGGCAAGGGTGACTGCGCGCACCTTGCCGTCCGCCACGGAATAGTCCTGCGGCTGGGCGAGGTACAACGCGATCAGGGGGAGCGACTGGTAGCCGCCCAGCATGACGAGCAGGACGGTCATGCCGCCGACCAGCCAGGCATGCCCCGATCCGCCCGGGCGCCCATAGGCTTGCAGCGCGGCGTCCATGTCGGACCCCATGATGCGCCGCCACATGGTGTCATAGGCGGGTCGGCAACGCGGATCGCCGGCAAGCCATGCGTCGAAGGCGGCCTCGTCAAAGGCCTCGTCGCCCATGCGCCGCTCAAAGACATCACGTGGTTCCGCGTCGGCGGGGCAGCCGAAGTCCTCTACACACCGGCTGACGAGGCTGATCTCGCCTACTGCATGGCGCACGTGCCAGCCGAGGTGCCGATGTTCACCATCGGGCTCTGCTCGAACCTGCTCGTGCGCGATGGGGGCATCAGGGGCGTTGTCGTGCGGCTCGGGCGCGGGTTCGGCGAGATCGAGGTTCTGGATCGCACCCGCATTCGCGCGGGGACTGCCGTGCCGGATGTGAAGGTCGCCCGCGCCGCGGCGGACGCCGGCATTGCGGGCCTGTCGTTCTATCGCGGTATACCGGGCGGCCTCGGCGGCGCGCTGCGCATGAATGCCGGCGCTCATGGCAGCGAGACGAAGGACGTGCTGCTCTCTGCGCGCGCCGTGGATCGCGCAGGGCGCGTGCACGAGCTCTCGAACGCGGACATGGGCTTCACGTATCGGCGCAGTGCCGTGCCGCAAGACTGGATCTTCACGAGTGCGACCTTCGAGGGCACCCGCGGCGAGCCCGAGGAGATCATGCGCGCCATGGATGAGGTCGCGGCCTATCGCGAGAAGCATCAACCGATCAAGGAGCGCACGGGCGGCTCGACGTTCAAGAACCCGCCGGACAACAGCGCCTGGAAGCTGGTCGACGCCGCCGGCTGCCGCGGCCTGCGCGTTGGCGGCGCCATGGTCTCGGAGATGCACTGCAACTTCCTGATCAACGACCGGCAGGCGAGTGCCGAGGACATCGAGCGGCTCGGCGAGACAGTACGCGCACGCGTGCGCGCCGCGACCGGTATCGAGCTGCAATGGGAAATTGTGCGCGTCGGCGATGCCCTTCCCGGGCACGTGGTCGGCGTCGCCCTTGTCGAGGAGCATGCGCCATGACGACCGACACCACCGGTCAGGGCAAGCCGCATGTCGCCGTGCTCATGGGTGGCTGGTCTGCCGAGCGCGAGGTGAGCCTCTCCTCGGGCCGCGAGTGCGCCAACGCGCTCGAAGGCGAAGGATTTCGCGTGACGCGCATCGACGTCGGTCATGATCTCGCGGCGCAGCTTGCCGAGATCAGGCCGGACGTCTGCTTCAATGCGCTGCATGGGCGCTGGGGCGAGGATGGCTGCGTGCAGGGTCTGCTCGAGGTGATGGAGATCCCCTATACGCACTCGGGTGTGCTCGCGTCCGCCATCGCCATGGACAAGGAGCGCACGAAGAAGATCGTGAGCGCCTTGGGCGTGCCCGTCGCACATGGCGTGCTCGTGACGCCGGATGCTGCGATCGCCGATCATGCGCTGCCGCCGCCGTACGTGGCGAAGCCCGTCGCGGAAGGGTCGAGCGTCGGCGTCGTTATCGTGAAGCTCGGCGCCAACCGGCCGCCCGAGGTCATCCGCAAGGTGCCCGTGAGCCGTGACGGCCAGATCATGGTCGAGAAATTCGTTGCCGGGCGTGAGCTCACGTGCGCCGTCATCGGCGACAAGGCGACCGACATCATCGATATCGTCGCCGCGGATCATCTCGAGTTCTACGATTACGAGGCCAAGTACGCGCCCGGCGGCTCAAAGCACATTCTGCCGGCCCGCATTCCCGACAATATCCGCCGCGCCGTGCAGGTGCATACGCTCGCTGCGCACCGGGCTCTCGGCTGCCGCGGCGTCTCGCGCTCGGACTTCCGCTGGGATGAAGCCTCGGGCGAGCTGGTGTTCCTGGAGATCAACACGCAGCCCGGTATGACGCCGACATCGCTGGTGCCGGAGCTCGGCCAGCACATGGGCCTGTCGTTCGGCCAGCTCGTTGCCTGGCTCGTCGAGGACGCCTCGATCGCACGCTGACGCGCGGCTCGAAATGCCGAGTGGTCAGCGCAACCTTTACTGAAAATTAACCAAATCGTCGAAATGGTTAACAGTGGTGCATCAGCTCCCGCGGGGCTGCTCGCACGCGCGCGTCCATGGGCGGCTGCGCGCTGTGGCGGCAGAGACGAGGGCAGCATCGCCAGCGGATGGACAGCGTGCGCGAGCGGCTCGACATACCCCGGTTCTGGTGGCGCGGCGCCGAACGCGAGCGTCCGCGCACGCACGCGCGTCCTGAAGGGCGTCCGCTCAATCCGACACCGGATCTTGCGAGCTTGCCGCAGGACGTCACGCCCGAGGCACAGCCCGCGCGAAGCCGGAGATCCTGGATGCCGGCGACGGCTTGCGCGGCCCTGATTGCCGGAGCGGCGGCTTTCGTCGTCGTTAGCCGCAGCGGCACACTCCCAGCTTCGGCTCCGCTCAGCGCGCACATAGACGAGCTGATGATCATGGCTGGCCTCGGTGTGGATGAGATCTACGTCACCGGGCACCGCTATACGATCGACGACGACATTTTCGCCGCGCTCGAGCTTGGTCCCCGGACCTCCCTGCTCCGCTACAGTCCGGAAGCTGCGCGCCGCCGCGTCGAAGCCTTGTCCTGGGTGAAGCGGGCGACCGTGAGCCGCGTCCTGCCCAACTCCGTCGAGGTCAAGATAAGCGAGCGGACGCCGATTGCCGTCTGGCTGCACGACAATGGCGCGAGCCTCGTCGACGGCGAGGGGCGTGAGCTCGCGCGCGTTCCTGCATCGACGCTGCAGGGGTTGCCCCGCATTTCGGGCGCCGACGCGCCGGATGCCGTGGCCTCGCTCGTGGCCGCCCTCGGCGCGCATCCGGCCTTGAAGGCCCGTGTCGTGGTCTCCGAGCGCGTGGGACAGCGCCGCTGGTCGCTCGTTCTCGACAATGGAAGCCGCGTTCATCTTCCCGCCGAGGAAGAGAGCGTGGCGATCGAGCGCCTGATGAAGCTCGCCGACAGCACCGGCCTGCTGAACGAGCCCGGCCGCATTGTCGATCTCCGAATCGAGGATCGGATCGCGGTGGCCCCGCGTGCGGCCACGCAGACATCATCGGCGGCGCCGACGCGGCCAACAATCATAGCGCCGCGCAAATCGGCTTCGGCACTGTAAGGGGGCGTACACATGAACAACATGGATCGCAGCAGCAGCAGGCCCCCGCCACTCCCGCGCGGGGCGCCGGTCATCGCCGCGCTCGACATCGGCACGAGCAAGGTCGTGTGCCTGATCGCCACCGGTGAGCAAGGCGGGCGCACGCGCCTTCTCGGCATCGGCCACCAGCGCAGCGGCGGCATGAAGGCCGGCATGGTCATCGATCCCGACGCCGCGGAGCTGGCCGTTCGCGCGGCCGTCGGGCAGGCGGAGCGCATGGCCGGCGTGACCATGGAGCAGGTGAGCATCGCGGTTGCTTGCGGGCGCCTCAAGTCGCAGCGCTTCGTTGCCCGCGTGCGCGTCGATACGGGTATTGCCCACGACGGCGACGTCGCGCGTGCGCTGGCGGGCGGCGAGGCCTATGCCGCCCGGGGCGGCCGTACGCTCATCCAGTTCCACAACGAGGCCTGGCATCTCGATGGCGCCGAGGGTGTCGCCGATCCGCGCGGCATGGCCGGCAGCGAGCTCAGCGCCGATCTCGTGGCGGTCACGGCCGATGACGGGCCGCTGCAGAACCTGCTCGCCGTCGTCGAGCGCTGCTATCTGGAGCCGCACCAGCTTGCCGCCACACCCTACGCGAGTGCGATGGCGGTGACGACCGAGGAGGAGCGCCAGCTCGGCGTGCTCGTCGTCGACATTGGCGCTGGCGTGACGTCAATAGCGGCCTTTTTTGGCGGCCGGCTGGCCATGGCCGAGGTCCTTCCGGTCGGCGCCCAGCTCGTCACATTCGACATTGCCCGGCGCCTTGGCACGTCCGTGACGGAAGCCGAGCGAATCAAAACGCTTTATGGCACACTGCTGCCGGCGCGCTCGAATGATCATGAGTCGTTCTCGTTCTCCGTCAGCGACGGCGTGGACGAGACAACGGCTCGGGTCTCTCGAGCAGAGTTGCGTTCGCTGATCGTGCCGCGGATCCACGGCATTGCGGCGCTGGTCAATGAGCGGGTCGTTGCCGCGAAGCTCGAAAGGAGCATTTGCGAGCGGGTCGTGCTGACCGGGGGCGGGGCCGGAATCGAGGGGATCGACAGCGTTTGGGGCGGTCTGGGGGACACCTCGGGGAATGTCGGGGCGGCGGCGCGCGGCGCTTCAGTGCGCATTGGCCGGCCGAGCCCGATCGATGGGATGTCCACCGACATGCTGGGCCCGGCGTTCGCGACGGTGAGCGGGTTGATTGGTGATTCGCTGCAGCAGCACTTCGCTGCGAGGACTGGGGGACTGCGCGGTTGGCGTGGAGGCGGCTACGTGAGCTGGATCGGCAACTGGCTGAGCCGCGCCAAGGGTTGAGCCGGTCGCGGCGCGCCCGGGCGGTCACTACGGACACGAGGCATTGATGAGCACAGGTCCGCAAACACCGGCTTTCAGCGAGCTCCGCCCCATCATCAAGGTGGTCGGGGTCGGCGGCGCGGGCGGCAACGCCATCAACAACATGATCGCGTCCGGCCTCCAGGACGTCGAGTACATCGTCGCCAATACCGACGCTCAGGCGCTGGCTGCCTCTGGCGCCGAGCGCCGCATCCAGCTCGGTGTGAACCTCACGCAGGGCCTCGGCGCGGGCTCGCGGCCCGAGATCGGCCTTGCGGCGGCCGAGGAAGCCAAGGAAGAGATCACCAAGGCGCTCAAGGGCGCCCACATGGCCTTCATCGCTGCCGGCATGGGCGGCGGCACGGGCACGGGCGCGGCGGCTGTCATTGCGCGTACGGCCCGCGACATGGGTCTCCTGACGGTCGCGATCGTCACCAAGCCCTTCCATTTCGAGGGCGCGCGCCGGATGCGCGTCGCCGAAGCCGGCATCGCCGAGCTCAAGACCTCGGTCGACACGCTCATCGTCATTCCGAATCAGAACCTGTTCCGCATCGCCAACGAGAAGACCACGTTCGCCGAGGCGTTCGTGCTCGCCGACAAAGTGCTGCACGCCGGCGTTGCCTGCATTGTCGATCTGATCATGAAGGATGGCTTGATCAATCTCGACTTCGCCGACGTGCAGGTGATCATGCGCGGCATGGGCACGGCGATGATGGGCACCGGCGAGGCCATGGGCGAAGGTCGCGCGATGAAGGCCGCGGAGATGGCGCTCGCCAATCCGCTGATCGACGATCTCTCGCTGAGCGGCGCGAAGGGCGTGCTCGTGTCGATCATCGGCGGCCGGGACATGACGCTCTTCGAGGTCGACGAAGCGGCGAGCCGCGTGCGCCAGGAGGTCGACGAGGAAGCCAACATCATCGTCGGCGCGTCGTTCGACGACAGCATGACCAACAAGATGCGAATCGCGATCGTTGCCTCCGGCATGTCGATGACGATCGTGAATCAGCAAGCTGCGCCTGCAGCGAAGCCTTCGGCCGGCACGCAGGCCGCAACGGCAGCTGCGACGCCTGCAGCTAGCGATGCCGCCCGGCGCCGCTTCAATCCCGAGGATCTCAATCCGCACTCGGGCTACCACGAAGCGCCGGCGCGTCCGGCGGCATCTCCGGCTCCGCGCCGCGAGCTTTGGCGCGCGCCCGGCGGCGTCGTGATCGAGGAAAACGTCACGCAGCCGCCCGGCCATCCGTCAGAGCCGATCGATCGCGACGAGCCGACGGCGCCGCCCATGCGCCATGCGCCGGATGGTGACTATCGGCGCATGCCCTCCGTTGACGAGTTCCCGCCGGTCGGGCAGCGCGAGTATGCGGCGAAGTCGCCCGTCTACGCGGCCCAGAAGTCGCATGCACAACCCTTGGAGCCCCCGCCGCCCGAGCCGACGCGCGGCGGCGGCCTGCTGCACCGCCTCGTGGGTGGAAGGGGACGGAGAAGCTGAGGCGCGGAGACCGCGGACAGGCGGCTCCGCCCGGAATCTCGGCATATGCAGAGAACTGCGTTCCGATCAGGCAGTTGGTTGCCGCGGATGCGGCGAATCACAAAAGCGACACACTCAAGCCACCAAGCTGATCCTTACTCAGTGTTTGTGGAAAAGCTCGCGATATTCAGTATGCCTGCCTGGAAAAACGATTATAAAACAAATACTAAGATGGTGAGGCGCCTCGGCAACATTTCGTAAGAAAGCGTGACTTGTGAACGCGGCGCGCATCACGTTATCGTCTTGATTAAGACGGGTTCCGGTAACGCTTGCACGGGGCAGAAATAACAAGCCCCACCCGGGGTGGCGTAGGCAAGCAACTGGATACGATCTTGGGGGGCTCTCTCTTCCTGCAGTCTGACTGCGACGCGAGAGCCGTAAGGGGATCGAGGGACGGCGCTACATGTCGAAGCGATTCATCGGTGCACGCCAGACAACGGTTGCGCGCGAGATCGAGGTGTCCGGCACGGGGGTGCATAGCGGGGCGCCAGTTTCGGTGGTGATACATCCGGCTCCGGCCGATACTGGGATCTGCTTCATCGTCTCCAAACGGGGGCGCATCATTTCCCAGATCGAGGCGGACGTGAGGGCAGTTCGGAACCTCACGCTCTGCACGGCGATCGGCGATGACCGGGGGGTCACAGTCGGCACCGTCGAGCATCTGCTCTCCGCGCTGCGCGGCCTTTGCGTCGACAACTGCTTCATCGAGATCGACAACAAAGAAGTGCCGATCATGGACGGAAGCGCTGCCGCTTTCGTCGATGCCATCGATGAGGTCGGCGTGCGCGAGCTCGCGACGCCGCGCAAGTTCATCAAGGTTCTGAAGCCGATCCGCGTGCAGGAAGGCGATTGCTGGGGCGAGCTGACGCCGCACTCGAGCTTCCATCTCGATGTCGAGATCAATTTCGACAGCCCGGTCATCGGCCGCCAGCGCATGGCGCTGGATCTGAGCCCCGGCGCTTTCCGCCAGGAGCTCTGCCGCGCACGCACCTTCGGTTTCATGCGCGACGTCGAGATGCTCTGGAAATCGGGCCTCGCGCTCGGCGCCTCGCTCGAGAACACCGTTGCGATCGGCGAGGACCGGGTCATGAACCCGGAAGGCCTGCGCTATCCGCAGGAGTTCGTGCGCCACAAAATGCTGGATGCGGTGGGTGACCTTGCGCTGGCTGGCGCGCCGCTGCTGGCTTCGTATCGCTCCGTTCGCGGCGGGCATCGGCTCAATGCCACGGTGCTCAAGTCTCTGTTCGCCGACGCCGATGCATGGACCGTGGTGCACGCGCCGATGGTGCGGGAGGCGCCGCACGTTGCCGGCTACGATGCATCGCTCGGCATGGCGGCAGTGCAGTTCGCTGCGAATCGCAACTGAATTCGACGCGTGTCCGGCACATCCCGGGCGCGCTGCCGCATCAGCGCCATATCGGTGGACTAGGCTTCGGCGATCATCGGCATCTGTGGCCCGTAAGTGGCCAGCCGTGCTAGATGATTCGAGACGGCGGCGTTCGCAGCGCCGGGGGTGGATGAGTTGAGTGGGACGGGCGGGCCGTCTAAGCGCAGCGCGGACCGACACCGTGAGGACGACGGAATGCAGAAGCCGCAGATTGCCGGGGGGCACGGCCGCAAGATTGGTGCAGTCGCCTTGCTCGTTGGATTCGTGCTTGCAGGTTGTTCGTCGTCGAACACCGAGGCGCTCAAGGCCCTGAACCCCGATCCGCCGGGCGTCATGTATACCGAGGCCGACGCGCTGCTCGCGAATGGTCGCCACGAGGCGGCAGCAAAGAAATTTGAAGATATCGACCGCCACCATCCCTACGCGCAGGAAGCGCGCCGCGCGATGGTGCTCTCGGCTTACGCCTACTACAAGGCGGGCAAGTTCCCCGAGGCGGTCGCGGCGGCGCAGCGCTATGTCGTCATGCACCCCGGAACGAAGGACGCGGCGCTCGCGCACCACATCATTGCGTCGTCGCACTTCGACGAGATCAAGGACCCTCAGCGCGACCAGGCCGCGACCCGCAAGGCGATCTCGGAGCTCAAGACGCTGGTTTCTCGCTATCCCGAAAGTCCTTATGCCCGTCAGGCTGAGAACCGCATCCGCATCGGTGAGGATGCCGTAGCGGCAAACGAGATGACAGTCGGCCGCTACTATCTCCAGCGCGCGAATTACGTCGCCGCGATCAATCGCTTCAAGACGGTCGTCTCCGAGCATCAGACCACGGCTCAGGTCGAGGAGGCGCTCATGCGCCTCACGGAGACGTACATGGCGCTCGGCATCCAGAACGAGGCGCAGGCTGCGGCGGCCGTGCTCGGGCACAACTTCCCGCAATCGCCGTGGTACAGGGACGCGCACGCGCTTCTCCAGAAGCACGGCCTGAAGCCGGAAGCCATCCAGGGCACCTGGGTCAGCCAGCAGTGGAAGCAGGTCACCGTCAAGCCCGTCGGGCAGCCGGCCCGACCGGTGGATGTCGTGCCCCGCAGCGCACCTGCGACGCCGCCCGCAGCACCGCCCGCAACGAAGCCGCCGGCCAAGGATACGCCGATGGTCCGCAGGGCGCCGGCCGACGAGACGCCGACAGGCAGCATTTCCCGCCCCATGGGCGCCGGGCTCCAGTAGCCGGGCTGCAAAGGAGCCTCGCCTGTTCAGAGGCTGGCGAGGGTGCCTCTCATGGGGCTATTTTGGCGGCCATGAGCAAGAAAGCCGCGGCCACTGTTCCGCCTGAGAAACTCACCTCCCGCCAGGCTACGGCCGAGCACAAGAAGCTCGTGGCCGAAATTGCGCGCCACGACGCCCTCTACTACCAGCAGGACGCGCCGGCGATCTCCGACGCCGAGTACGACGCACTGCGCACGCGCCTCACCGCGATCGAGGCGCAATTTCCGGATCTCGCGGCTGAAAGTCCCACGCAGCGCGTCGGCGCGGCGCCGGTCGAAGCCTTCGGCAAAGTGCGCCACGAAGTGCCGATGCTTTCGCTCGGCAATGCTTTCTCGAGCGAGGAGGTGGCCGAATTCGTCGAGCGCGTGCGTCGCTTTCTAGCGCTCAGGGCGGACGATCCGCTCGTCGTTACGGCAGAGCCTAAGATAGATGGCCTCTCGATCTCCATCCGCTACGAGGAGGGGCAGCTCGTCAGGGCGGCGACCCGCGGCGATGGCATCGAGGGCGAGGACGTCACGACCAACATCCGCACGGTCCGCGAGATCCCGCATGTGCTCAAGGGCGCGGGCGTGCCTGACTTGATCGAGATCCGCGGCGAGATCTACCTTGGTACCGAGGATTTCCGCCGTCTCAATGCGGCGCAGGCCGATGCCGGCGGCAAGGTTTTCGCCAATCCACGCAATGCCGCCGCAGGCTCGCTGCGCCAGCTCGACGCGAGCATCACGGCCAAGCGTCCGCTGCGCTTCTTCGCCTATACCTGGGGCGCGGCCTCAGCGCTGCCGGCTAAGACCCAGTTCGATGTAGTGCACGCGTTCGCGAAGTGGGGGCTGCCGATCAACCCGCGCACCGTACGCTGCTCGAGCGTCGAGGAACTGATCGCCTTCTACGACACGATCGCCATCGATCGCGCGAGTCTCGGCTACGACATCGACGGCGTCGTCTACAAGGTCGATCGGCTCGACTACCAGGAGCGCCTTGGTTTCGTCTCGCGGAGCCCGCGATGGGCGACCGCGCATAAGTTCGCAGCCGAGCAGGCGACGACGGTGCTGCAGGACATCGAGATCCAGGTCGGGCGCACGGGAGCACTGACGCCGGTCGCCAAGCTGCAGCCGGTGACGGTCGGCGGCGTCGTCGTCTCGAATGCGACGCTGCACAACGAGGATGAGATCCGCCGCAAGGACATCCGCATCGGCGACACGGTCGTCGTGCAGCGGGCCGGCGACGTCATTCCGCAGGTCGTGAGCGTCATTGCCGAGCGGCGGCCGCACGGCGCGAAGCCCTTCAAGTTCCCGCACACATGTCCTGTCTGCGGCAGCCATGCGGCGCGCGACGAGGGCGAGGAGGGCGGCGAGGCCGAGGCCGTACGACGCTGCACGGGCGGGCTCATTTGTCCGGCGCAGGCCAAGGAGCGGCTCAAGCACTTCGTCTCGCGGCTCGCCTTCGACATCGAGGGACTTGGCGGCGAGCGCATCGAGCTCTTCTACGACGAGGGCCTGATCCGCGCCCCGGCGGATATCTTCACGCTCGCCCGCCGCGATGCCGCGAGCGACAACCCACTCGCGGAACGCAAGGGCTTCGGCGAGAAATCCATCCAGAACCTCTTTCGCGCCATCGACGCGCGCCGCCGCATCGGCCTCGAGCGCTTTCTCTTCGCGCTCGGCGTCCGCCATGTCGGCGAGACCACAGCGCGGGATCTCGCGCGCGCTTTCGGCACGTACGAGACTTTTCGCACGCAGGTCGATCTCGCGTCCAAGGCGCGCCCAGGCGCGAGCTACCGCCGCCTCGTGACGGCCAAGGGGCTCGGCCCCAAGACCGCCGAGACGCTCATGCAGGCGATCGCGGCGCGCGGCCGCGAGGATCTCTTCGACGGCGCGCCCGAAACCTTCGAGCTGGCGATCGCGGGCATCAAAGGCGTGCGTACGGGCGTGGCCGAGGCACTTGCGCGCGCGTTTCCCGATGTTGCGACATTCATCGAGACAGCACGATCGGCGGCGCGCGAGATGCCGGGCGATGATTATCGCGCCTTCGCGGGCCTCAGCGGCATCGGCGAGGTGGTCGCCGACTCGCTGATCGACTTCTTCGATGAGCCGCACAACCAGAAGGTCGTCGCGGATCTCTTGAGCGAGATCGAGATCCAGGCCTACGTGCGCCAGGCGACCGTCGCCTCTGCAGTCACGGGCAAGACCGTCGTGTTCACCGGCACGCTCGAGAAGATGTCGCGCAACGAGGCCAAGGCGAAAGCCGAGCGCGCCGGCGCCAAGGTCGCAAGCTCCGTCTCCAACAAGACCGACTACGTGATCGCCGGCGCTGAGGCCGGCTCCAAGCTCGATAAAGCGCGCGAGCTCGGTGTCACCGTTCTCAATGAGGATGAATGGCTGGCCCTCATCGAGGGCGGCGCAGGCTAGTGTGATGATCGAGAAATTCGCCATATCGGGCGGCGCGATACCGAGCGAGTTTCTCGATCTGAATCGCACGAGCAAGATTATGATTCTAGTGTCCCTTTTGCTTCCGAAGTTCGCTCGGGACGCCAGCATCGAGGTGGGGCGAACTTACGGATAGGGACACTAGCATGACGCAGGAGCAAGCCCGCCGCGCAGAGACGACCGAGCCGGCGGCAAAGAGCTATGTCCGCGCCCAGCTCGAGGCGGCGCTGCTGACGCCGATCCGCGCCATGCGCTGGCAGTATCTGCCGCTGCTCATGATCTACTTCGCCTATGGCGCGCTCGGCATCATCGCCGTGGCCCAGGACTTCTGGATCAAGTCCGCGCTGACGCTGACGCCGGCCGATCTTGCTGCGCTGGCGGTGTGGCTCGGCCTGCCCTGGGCCGTGAAGATGGTCTTTGGCGAGCTGGTCGACGCCGTGCCGATCTTCGGCTCGCAGCGGCGCATCTACGTCTTCATCGGTGCCGCGCTCATCGCCATAGGGCTTTTGCTGCTCGCAGGCGCCGCCGCCGGCTACTTTCCGTCGTTCCATCCAAACACGATCTACGTCGCCTCCCAGCTCATCACCGTTACCGGCGTCGTGCTCCAGGACGTGGTCGCCGATGCCATGAGCACCGAGGTCGTGAGCCGCCACGACGAGGATGGCACGCCGCGCCCCGAAGAAGATGTGACGCGTGATCTCGGCATGGTCCAGGTGCTCGGGCGCCTCGCGCTGTCGTTCGGCATTTTCGCCGTGGCGGGGATCTCCGGCTTTCTCGCGCAGCATCTGAGCTACGCGACGGTGTTCCTCATCGGCCTCGTCATTCCCGTGATCTCGGTCACGGGCGCGCTGCTCGTGCGGCTCGAGACGAGCGAGACACGCCCAATCGACTGGCGCATTCTCGGTGGTGGGTTGGCCTTTGGCGCAACGGTGACGGGGGTTGCGGTGGTCGGTGTGCCCGCCGCGCAGGAGATCGTGTTCCTCGTCTCGATCATCATCATTGTCGCGATGCTCAAGCGCGTGATCGGGCACGTTCCCCCCGATGCGCAGCGCCCCATCATCATTGCCGCCATCATCATCTTCGTCTTCCGGGCGACGCCGAGTGTCGGTCAGGGCTATACGTGGTTCAGCATCGACGTGCTCGGCTTCGACCAGGCCTTCTTCGGCGTGCTCCAGCAGATCGGCGCGGCTATCGGGCTCGCGGCGGCGTGGCTCCTCGCCGATGCCGTGACGCGCCAGCCGGTGGTGCGCGTGCTGCTCTGGCTGACGATCCTCGGCGGGCTGCTCGCCATTCCCAATCTGATCCTGGTCACAGGCGCCTACGAATGGACGGAGCGCGTTTTCGGTTTGGGCGCGCGTTCGATCGCGCTCATCGATGCGGCGGCCCAGTCGCCGCTCGCCCAGGTCAGCATGATCCCGCTCCTGACGCTGATCGCGGTCAACGCGCCGCCCGGCCACCGCGCGACGTGGTTCGCGCTCATGGCGTCGCTGATGAACCTCGCGCTGGTCGCTGGCTCGCTTCAAACGAAGTATCTGAACCTGATCTTCCCGATAGACCGCGGCCAATACGGCGAGCTGACGATGCTCGTCGTGGTCGTTTTCGCAATTGGTTTGATCGTGCCGCTGGCCGCAATCCTGGCGCTTGGACACCGGCTGACGCGCCGCCCGCAATAATCCGCTGTGGCTCTCACGCTACGGCGTGCGAGCCAGGTTGATTCGCGGCCCTCAGACGCCTTGATCAAGCCTGATTCGAAGTGCGAATGGAAGCATCTGAGGTGCCATCCTCAACTTTGTGCGCCTCGTCGGGAATGCTCATGAACGACACCGTCCTTGACGGCCGGCCCCGGAGTGCGTTTTCGGGGCGGTCCCTGCTGCTGCGCCTGCTCATCTGCGTCGTCACGATCGCCGTCCTGAGTATCGGCGGGGCGCTGCTCATGCACGCGGCGATCGACCCGGCGGCCGACGCGGCCGAAGGGGCGGGCGCCCTCGTCGACACACGCTAGCACCTCAGCAACCAGTCTCCTCAAATCCGCGAGGGTGCGGCGACGTTCGCTCATCGAGCGCGCTTTACGCCCAGCCCGCGCGTGGTATGTCTCACCCTGAGCATTGGCACGATCACCGGTGGCGCGCCGCGCGCTGAGTGTCGTTCGCCGACCGCAGGATCCGCCCTCCATCGGAGCGCATTCGATGAAGCTCGTCATGCTGGCGCGCAATCCGGGCCTCTACTCGCACCGGCGCATCGTCGAAGCGGCGCGCACGCGCGGGCACACGATCGACGTGATCAATACGCTTCACGTGCATGTGAACATCACGCCGAACAACCCGCTGCTGCGCTATGGCGGCAAGACGCTGTCGATCTATGACGCGGTGATCCCGCGGATCGGTGCCTCGATCACGCACTACGGGCTCGCGGTCGTGCGCCAGTTCGAGATGCAGGGTGTGTTCTCGCTCAATGAAAGCGTCGCGATCGGGCGTGCGCGGGACAAGCTGCGCGCGCTCCAGCTATTGGCACGGGCCGGCGTCGGCCTGCCGGCGACGGCTTTTGCCCACGGACCGCGCAAGGCCCTCGAGGTGCTGGCCGAGGTCGGCGGCGTGCCCGTCGTCATCAAGCTGCTCGAAGGCACGCAGGGCATGGGGGTGATCCTTGCGGAGACCGAGGCCTCGGCCAAATCGACCATCGAGGCCTTCAGCGCCGCCAATGTCGACATCCTCGTGCAGGAGTTCATCCAGGAGGCCATGGGCACGGATGTGCGTGCGCTCGTCGTGGGCAGGCGCGTGGTCGCGGCCATGCGCCGGACGGGCCGCAAGGGCGAGTTCCGCTCGAATCTGCACCGTGGTGGCAGGGCTGAGGCCGTCGAGCTCACGCCCGAGGAAATCCAGACCGCGCTCAAGTCCACCGAGACCCTGGGCCTCAACGTCGCGGCGGTGGACATGCTGCGCTCGAAGCGCGGGCCGCTGGTGATCGAGGTGAACTCCTCGCCCGGCATCGAGGGCATGGAGCAGGCAACCGGCATCGATGTGGCCGGTGCCATGATCACCTATCTCGAGGAGCACGCGCGCCCTGGCGATACGGGGACGCGCGGCAAGGGCTGAGACGCGGGATGTACACCACCCTATTCCTCCCCCCTTGTGGGGGAGGTTAGGAGGGGGGGATTGCAGAACGCTAGCGGTAGGGATTCCCCCCACCCCTTAACCCCTCCCCACGAGGGGGAGGGGAAAATCGGACATTGTTCCGCGGGAGAATGCCTAAGTCGACGGCCAGTCGAAATGTACGCTCATGCCGTCATAGGCCGGCTCTACGTGCGACGGCAGCTCACGTTTCAACGTCGCATAATCGAGATCGACGTGCAGGTGCGTGAGGATGGCGCGCTTGGGCTTCAGGCGCTCGATCCATTCGAGGGCCTGGGCGACGGTGAAGTGGCTCGGATGCGGGGTGGAGCGCAGCGCATCGACGATCCAGAGGGCGAGATTGCGCAACTGGGCCTGTGCTTCTTCCGTGAGCCCGCTGATGTCCGGCGAATAGGCGATGTCGCCAATGCGGAAGCCGAGCGAGAAGGTATCGCCGTGCGCCTGCACGACCGGCGTCGCATCGATCGGCCCCGCGCCACCGTTGATGCGCACGACATTGGGTGGGTCGATCACGTGCGCATTGAGGATCGGCGCGTACATGCTGCCGGGGGGCATTTCGAAGCAGTAGCGGAAGCGCTCGTAGAGCGAGGTTCGCGTCGCGACGTCGAAATGCACGTCGACGCGGCGCTTGGCGTTGTAGGCCAGCATGCGCAGATCGTCGATGCCGTGCGTATGATCGGCGTGGTCGTGCGTGAAGAGCACGCCATCGATCGTGCCGACCTCGGCATCGAGGAGCTGCTCGCGCAGATCCGGCGGCGCATCAATGAGGACGCGCGTGCGCGAGCGCCCAGAGATGCGCTCGACGAGTGCCGCGCAGCGACGCCTCCGGTTCTTCGGATTGGTCGGATCGCACGCGCCCCAGTTGTTGCCGAGCCTTGGCACGCCGCCGGACGAACCCGTGCCGAGAAGCGTCAGCTTGCCGCTCATGCTATCGCACTTTCGAGCGTGCGCGGGGCCTTCGAATAGAGACGGTGGAAGTTCTCCGTCGTCACCTTGGCGATTTCCTCACCCGACACGCCTTTCACGCACGCGAGGGCGGCGGCCGTGTGCACGACATAGGCCGGCTCGTTGCGCTTGCCGCGAAAGGGCTCGGGCGCCAGGAATGGCGCATCTGTCTCGACGAGGACGCGGTCCATGGGCACTTCGGCCGCAATGACGCGGAGTGCGTCATTCTTCTTGAAGGTGATGACGCCCGAGAACGAGACGTAGAGGCCGATCGCCACCGCGCGCCGCGCGAGTTCTGCGCCACCCGTGAAGCAGTGCAGTACCGCTGTGAAGGCGCCCTTCTGCATTTCTTCTTCGAGAATGGCCGCCGTGTCGTCGTCCGCATCGCGCGAATGGATCACGAGCGGCAGGCCGCTCTCGCGCGCCGCGGTAATGTGCTTGATGAAGCCCTCGCGCTGCGCGTCGCGCGGTGACTTGTCATAGAAGTAGTCCAGGCCCGCTTCGCCAATGCCGATGCACTTTGGATGCTGGGCGAGGCGCACAATCTCCGCGACGGAGATGTCGAGCTCCTCGTGCGCGCGATGCGGATGCGTCCCGACAGTAAAAAAGATCTCCGGGTGCGCTTCCGCGATCTCGCGATAAGTGTCGTAGTTGCGGATGATCGTCGAGATGGTGACCATCCGTCCGATGCCGGCTTCCTTGGCGCGCGCGAGCACGTCCTCGCGATTGCGCGCGAGGTCGGGATAGTCGAGGTGGCAGTGGTGATCGACGAGCATCGTGTGGCGCCTTGGGCTCTATTCCCCTCCCCCTTGTAGGGAGGGGTTAGGGGTGGGGGGCATCCCGTCGCTGGCGTTCTGCGATCCCTCCCTCCTAGCCTCCCCCACAAGGGGGGAGGGATGTGTTGGAGCCAGCCGCAGGCGAGCGTTCCCTTTCATAGTCATGCTATCTCAGCTCTTCGCCTTGCCCTTTGGCTTTGCCGCGGCTGCCTCGGCCTCGGCCGGATCGACATAGCGCGGGAAGGCGCCCGTCGGTGCCGGCAGTGCCAGCCCGGGTGCCAGACGCGAGTGCGCGCCCAATGCCTCGAACAGGCGTCCTTCCGCGGGCTGCGCGAGCAGGTCGAGCAGATGGCTCGCAGCCTTCGGCGTCGTCGGCTGGGCGAGGATCGCGACCTGCCGCACGACTTCCGCCGTGACGTAGAGGATCGTCGCCATGCGCGCGGGATCGGTCTTGCGCTTGGCCCAGGGCTCCTCAGCGGCGAAGTAGCGGTTCGCATCCGCGACCACGGTCCAGACGGCCTCGAGATAGCGGTTCAAGGCCTGCACGCGCATGGCCTCGCGCGCCTTGGCGATCATGTCGTCAGCGGCGGCGAGCAGTGCGTTGTCCTCGGGCGTGAAGGCGCCGGGCTTCGGCACCTGCGCGTCGCAGTTCTTCGCAATCATCGAGAGCGAGCGCTGCGCGAGATTGCCGAGGTCGTTGGCGAGATCGGCATTGATGCGGTTGATGATCGATTCCCGCGTGTAGTTGCCGTCCTGGCCGAAGGCGACCTCGCGCATGGCGAAATAGCGCATCTGGTCGACGCCGAACTCACGTGCCATCTCGAAGGGATCGATGACATTGCCGACCGACTTCGACATCTTCTCGCCGCGGCTGAGCAGCAGGCCATGCGCGAACACGCGTTTCGGGATCGCGACGCCCGCCGACATCAGGAAGGCCGGCCAGTAGATGGCGTGAAAGCGCAGAATGTCCTTGCCGACGACATGAACGTCCGCCGGCCAGAAGGTCGAGAAGCGCGGCGAAGCCTGATCGGGATAGCCCGCGGCCGTGATGTAGTTCGTCAGTGCGTCGATCCACACGTACATGACGTGCGTCGGATCACCGGGAACGGGAACGCCCCAATCGAGCGACGCGCGAGAGACCGAAAGGTCCTCGAGCCCGCTCTTGACGAAGCTGATGACCTCGTTGCGCCGCTCCGGCGGCAGGATGAACTCGGGATTGGCCTCGTAGTGCGCGAGCAGCTTGTCGCCGTAGGCCGAGAGGCGGAAGCGGTACGTCTTCTCCTCTGTCCACTCGACGGGCGAGCCGAGCGGCTCGCGGCGCACGCCGTCGGGCCCGACGGTCGTCTCGCTCTCCTTGAAGAAGGCCTCCTGGCGCACGGAGTACCAGCCGGCGTAGCTGTCGAGGTAGATGTCGCCGGCATCGGCCATGCGGCTCCACAGCGCCTGGCAGGCGGCGTAGTGGCGCGGCTCGGTCGTGCGAATGAAGTCGTCGTTCGAGATGTTGAGGGCGGCGAACAGCTCCTTGAAGCGCGCCGAGTTGCGGTCGGCGAGCGCCTGGGGCGTGATCCCCTCCTTGATCGCACTCTGCTTCATCTTGAGGCCGTGCTCGTCCGTGCCGGTCAGGAAGAAGACCTGGCGGCCGTCGAGGCGGGCAAAGCGGGCCATCACATCGCACGCGATCGACGTGTAGGCGTGGCCGAAGTGCGGCTCGCCATTGGGATAGTAGATCGGCGTCGTGACGTAGAAGGACGTGCGCCCGCTCATGAGGTCAATGCTCCGTGGGCCGCGCCACGGGCGCGCGAGACCCGGCGGCGGGCGGATTTATTGCGCTTCGCGGCGCTGGGCTAAAGGCTTCAGGGGGCCTCCGCGGCCCGCCCCACCGGGGCCGCGGTGGCGGGGGGCGCCCACCCGCGGGCGAGGCTGCGCCCCAGGGGCC
>Ga0066256_1002355_pt1 | contig 21242 bp, 1 predicted proteins | sample ThiBio_1000_biof_FD_87107 | JGI IMG/M metagenome (GOLD analysis project Ga0066256, IMG submission 87107) | Wastewater bioreactor microbial communities from Cape Town, South Africa - Thiocy_expt_1000_biof (version 2) | ecosystem: Engineered > Bioreactor > Thiocyanate-remediating >... | reverse complement strand
CTCGCTGCTGCATTTGGCTACTTCTGGCGCGCGCTGTACAAGGACCTGCGCCTGCTGGCACGCAACGCGCTGGCGCATGACGGAAACAATGCCGCCGCCAGCCAGGGCGCCACTCAACCGCTGCTGTTGTCGCCGGCAGGCGCCGGCCGGGGCGGAGGCACGGAGGCGCTGGCAGCTGCGCGCCGTAGCTCGGCGCGCGCCCGCAGCGGCGACCTGTACACTAAGGCGGAGCGCAAGATCCAGCGCATCTCCATCGTGTGCGCCGTGTGCCTCGTGTGCCTCATTGCGCGCGCCGTCATGGAGATCATTGCACTTGGCTCCAACCTGGCCGCTGACGCCACGCCGCTGTTTACCACCAATGGCACGTGGCTCACCGCCTCCATCTACTTTGGCCTGGCGGACACGCTGTCGCTGTACATGATCTACGTCCTGCGACGGCCGCCGCCTCCCGGCGAGGCCGACACCCCCCCGTGCAGCTGCATTTCCTGTTGCATCACCCACCGCCGCCCGCGTTGGTGTTGCTGCCACGAGCGCCCACCTGCGCCCGGCAGTAGCGCGCCGCCGCCGACGTCGACGACTGGAACGACGACGGCGGCGCCCCACCCCGGTTTTGACATGCGGGAGGTGGACACCCTGCTGGCAGACCTTGAGCGGGGCACGCCGCTCTCCGCTGCCACCACCACGTAGGTACACTGTATAGCTCTGGCCCTGTTGTTGTCTGCCACCTGTATACTAACTATGGAAACCTACTCGCTGACATATGATATTAGAGACCCATAGACTCATCGATTCAACAATATTGGCTAATTTTACTGTTGTTACTCTGCATCCCTAATCCTCCAGAGACGTGACGGCGGCGGTGCCGCGCATGACAAAGAAGGCCGCCAGCCGCGTTGCCTCTGGGTGCTGCAGCTCGCCCCCCAAGTCTAGCAGCGAGGCACTGGTGCTGGTGGCCGCCATGGTACCGCCCGCCGCCGTGGCGTCATGGTCGTCACACGCCAGTCGCTCGCCTGCCGCCCCGCCTGGCCCAGCGGGCAGCATGGATGCTGGCAGCACCGGCAGGTCCACCTGCACCACCATGGCGGCGCCATCCACTCCGCATGCCTGCCGTGTGGGCGTGCGGTACACAGGGCAGCGGTACGTGTTGGCAGGCTGGCTTGCCGCCAGCGTGGGCACCAGTCGCAGCGGCGGCGCCGGTGAGTACACCTCGCCCGCGATGCAATCCACCAGGTAGCCGCCTTCCCAGTCCCACGCCGCGCCCTCCAGGTACAGCCCTGCAATCACGATACCGCCGCTTGCCGCCGCCGCTGCAGCTGCTGCCGCCGCTGCAGCACTCCCGCCGCCGCCGCCACCACCACCACCACCCAGGCCATCGCCTTCAGACCGCGCGGTGCTGCCGCCGCCGGCGCTCCGCCCGCTTGCGCTGCCAGCCGCAGCGGCGGGTGTTGGCACGCGCAACGCCATGTTGTCGGGCCGCACCACGGTGGCGGCGGCAGCTGGCGACACCGCCTCCATTGCCGCCAGCAGCTCCAGCCACTCCGCCTGCGGTACCATCTGCGTGGCCACCGTCAACTCCGTCACTGCCACCTCCGTCCCACGCGCGTACGACTGCAGCAGCGCGGTGAGCAGCGCCTGCGGGTGCATGAAGGCGCCCAGCGGGAAGAAGGGCGGCAGCGTGCCACCACCGCCGCCGCGCTCCCTGCCCACCCACACCTCAAAGAACGCCACATTGGCCTTCAGGTCATCAAACCAGGGCGCCAGCGGCTTGGTGGACGCAAATGACGCCGCCGCCCACGGTGTCGGCACCGTGTTGCTGCGCAGGCACTTGTACACGTGGTCCGCGTCGCCATCCATCACAATCGTGCCCTCCAGCGCCGCCGCCAGCGAACGCAGCGTGGTGCGCATGCGCGCCAGCAGGGCGTTGTACGCCATGCACTCGTGCCGCAGCACGACGCGGAAGGGTGAAATGGTAGGAGCCACCGCCAGCAGCGCCATGTCCTCCGCGTTACTGGCGCTGGCGGCGGCGGCCGCCGCTGCGGTGGCAGCAAGCGGCCCCAGCCCCACCACGCCACCCGCACCCGCACCCGCACCCGCAGCCGCCGACTGCCTGCCAGACGGGTTGCGCCCCGTGCCGCCGTCGGCCCGGGAGGTTGGCCGCCCCGCCTGCCCCGCCTTACCGCTGCCGGTGCCGCCGCCCGCGCCTGCGACGGCAGCCTCCCACGTGGCGGCTGCCGACGGCAACAGCAACGACGGCACCTCCAGGTCGTCAGGCAAGTTGTCAAGGATGGCGCCTACCACCGCCGCCATCTCCGACTCAGTGGGCCCACTGCCATCGTCGCCGCCCTCGCTGCTTGACCCGCGCCCCGTCCGCCGCGACAGTGTGCTGGCTTGCCGCTTGGCAGCCACCTGCGCCACCTGCACGCGCTCAATCAGGCTGTCGCGCCGGCGGCGCAGCGGTGGCACAGCCGCGGCAGCGGCGGCAGCGGCGCCACCGCTACCGCCCGCCCCTTCTGCCGGCACGTCGCTGCTGGAAACCGCTGCGCTGGCCACTACCCGCGTGCGCAAGCTGCCGGCTTGCGCACACAGCGCCAGGGCGGCACGCGCCTCCTCCCGCAGCGCCCGGATGTCAGCGTTGGGGTGCAGGCCCAGCGCCGCCGCCTCTGCCGCGTGCTCGTGCGCATGTGGCCCAATGGCCTCCGCCGCCGCTGCCGTCATGGCTGCATACACCTCGTGCGCCGGCACGTCGCCGTGCGTTGTGCGCGAAAACCGCAGCTGCGGCAGCCTCAGCAGCCCGTCACCATCGCCGCCACCACCAAGCCCAGTGGCACTGCGGTCGCCGCCCGCCTCACTGGCGGTGGCGCTGTCCCGCCCGCCGTCCGCGCCGCGGCCCGGCCGGGGGCACGGGTCAAGGCAGGCAGCCAGTGTGGCATCCACCACGCGCTGGTCGAACCCGTCCGTAATGCGGCCGCCGTAGTTGATGCTGGACACGATGTACTGCAGCGACGCCCAGAACTCGTCCGACAGGGTGTCAAGTTCGCTACTGCTGCTGCCGCCGCCGCCGTCGCGAATGGGTGACGCTGCCGGTGATCCTAGCTCGCTGCTACTGCCACCGCCGCCGCCTGGCACACCTGGCGTCGGTGACTTCTTTGGCGACGCCGACGGCACCACCGTGCCGCGTCGCGGCAGCGCAATGTACCCCATGCCGTCGCGGCCCTCCTCCGCCGCCAGCATGAGCGCCACCGTCGTGAGCGCGCTCTCGCAGTCGCCATCCGCAAACTCGTACGGCGTAGTGAACCCCAGCGCGCCGTACCGGCGCCGCTCTTGCATGGTGGCGTGGAACATGCACATGGCAAACGACAGCTGCGCCAGGTTACGCGACATGACGGCCTGGATGACGGTGCCGCGACCACCGGGTGGCGGTGCCGGCGACGCCGTCCCGCCACCTCCGCTCGCTGACGCGCTGCCCGCCGACAGCGACGTGCCGGCGCGGGCACTTGGTACCTGCCCAATTGCACCAGAACTACCCGAGCCTGCTGCCGCTGCTGCTGCTGCGGCTGCTGCGGCTGCCGCTGCCGCCGCGCCTGCCGCCGTCCCGCCGCGGCGCTCCCGCTCAACCGGCAGGCGGCGCAGGGTGCCGACGGCAGCCGCGACAGCGTCTGGCGTGAACATGCCAGCCGGCGGGGCGGCGGCGGTGGCTGCCGCCGCTTGTAGCTGCGGCCGCACAAACAGCTCCAGGCTGCGGTCCATGCTGGCCAGCAGGCCGCGCGGCGCCTCGCTGGTCCACTTCACAGCGTGCTGCAGGATGGACACGGGGAACGCCGCCAGCGGCGCACTGGTGAGGAACAGGCGGAAGTCAGGGTGCAACAGCGCGCTGGCCTGCGCCAGTATGCCGTCCTCCACCGCGCCACCGCGCCCACCGCCGCGACCGTGAGCTGGTGTAGGCACGTCACCGTCGTCTGCGTCATCCAACACCAGCGTGGCGCGCGCCGCACGCGCCCCACCTGCCGGCGACGCCTTGGGCGACAGCAGCGACGGCGCGCCGGGGTGCCAGCCCCCAGTGCGTGCCGCACCGCCCGCAGCAGGCGACGGCGGCGGCGCGCCTCCACCGGCACTCCGCGGGCTAGTAGCGGTGCTACCACCTGACGCCGCAGTTGCAGCCCCCGAGCCCGCCTCTGCCGCCAAGTCACGCACCGGGCGGTCGCGCAGTGTGGCCACGATGCGCGCCAGGGTGGGCAGCCAGCCGGCTGCCAGGTGGCAGTTTTGCAGCAGCACCCAGTCGCCGCGCACGGAGGCGGCGCTAATGATGGCCTCTGCCTTGGCGCCCTGCCCCTGACCCAGCGACAGCACGTGCAGCCGGTCACGCGTGCTGGCCTGCGCCAGCGCCGGCAGGCTGCCGCCGGGGGAGCGCAGTGCCGCTTGCGCCGCAGCGGCGGCAGCGGCCGTAGTGGGTCGCGCGCCCAGTGCCTCTGCAAACCGCACCACCTCCTCCGTGGCGTCGCACCCCTGCGACAGCAGCAGCAGCGCCGGCACCGCCGGCGACATGCCGGCGTACACGTCCAGCATGGTGACAGCGGTGCGCGGCGCTGCCGCCGCTCCCAGCCGCGCTGCCACGTACGCGCGCACGCCCGCCAGCAGCTTGTGCGGCATGAGGGCGCGGAGGAGGAGGAGGCGCGCAAAGGGGTTCAACGGCGTCGTCCACACCACCGGCAGCGGCTCCAGGTACGGGTTGGCGGCGCCCAGCCAGGCGCGCCACGCGGGCCAGTTGCGGCTGAGGTGGCCTGGCAGGCCCGCCAGCGCTGGCACGGTGGCTGCCGCCTGCACCACGGTGGCCCACCCAGTGGCAGACACCGCAGCGCGCACCTGAGCATAAAACGCGCCGCCGTCATCACCACCTGGCGCGCCCGCCGGCGGTGCCGCCGCTGGTGACGTGGACTCGCCGCCCCGCCGGTCGCGTGCCGTCAGCAGCGTGGTGTGCGGCACCGCGTCCTCAAAGTCCGCCGTCATGCCGCGCCCTGCCGTCGGCGGTGCACTGCCAGCGGCGCCGGTCACCGTCATGGAAGGCCCATGCAGCAGGAGGTGCAGCTCCGGTAGGTGCAGCTGCGTCACACTGGTGGCAGTGCCGCCCGTGGCAGACTTGCTGCCGCCGCCGCCGCCGGTTGCGGCAGCAGGCATGGTAAGTGGCGGCACGCCACGCAGCGCCGGCACCTTGCCGCCTGCTTTCCCGCTGCTGCTACTGCTGCTACTACTGCTGCCGGCACTGCTGCCGCCGCCGCCGGCAGCGGCGCTAGTTGGCGCAGGCGTGGTGCGCATCTCATCCACATGCAGCGCCGCTGCTACGATGAAAGCAAACACGACTTCGTGGCGCGCAAAGATGCCGCGGTTGACGTCCAGCAGGCAGGCGCGCGTGAGGTATTCGGACGCGACCTCCACGCGACGCGCAATATCCTTGATCTCGCCCGTGGTGGGCGCCGTCACGGACTGCGACGGCGGCGTGCCGCCCGCCGACTCGCGCAGGCAGCGCGTGAACAGGCTGAAGAAGTACGGCAGGCCGTACACGTACATGGCGTCCACGTCTGCCAGGTCGCAGACGGCAAAGTACAGCAGCGTGCCGCGGTGCGCAATGGGGCGGTAGTGGTCGCGGATGGCAGCCAGCGCCGCCGCATTGTGCTCGCTGTCCGCCACGCGCTCCAGGATGACGGCCGACACGTTCCGGGACGTCTGCAGCGCGCTGATCAGCTGCGTGTCGTCCAGGATGGCATGCAGCGCCGACATGCTGCTATCACCGCCGCCCCGCCCGCTGCCGCCGCCGCCACTGTCAGCACCACGCCCGGTGCGGGTGGCGGATGCCGCCGCGCCACCCGCCGGCGGTGGCGGCGCCGCCGCACCGCCACTCCCGCTACTGCCGCCGCCCACCGCCTGCCCAGCCAGCAGCGCCAGCACCGTGTCCTCCAGTGCTGCCAGCTGCTTCTTGTCCGCCGCCAGCGACACTACGAACTGCGCCGCCTTCGCCTCCACCGCCGGCCGCTCGTACGCCACCACGGCGCTCAGCAGCTGCTCCTCCAGGCCGGTGGAGGATACCGTGAAGTCAACCACCGACACTCGCACCGCCACGTCGGGAGACAAGCGCGAGGCGGCCAGCGGGCTGACCAGGTACAGCCGGAAGCCGCTGTCGTAGTCAACTTCGCGGCCATTGAAGGCAATGAGGCGGCGTGAGCCCACCGACCGCACCGACCGCGCCAAGATGGGGTCCAGCACCGACGGCAGCGCGTCGCCGCAGTCCTTCAGCATGAGCGCCCGCCCGCTGCGCACGCACGCCTCCACCACGCGCGCCAGCAGCGGGCTGGTAATGGACATGACCTCCACGCCGTTGGGCTTTGTGGTGGCACCGGCGCCGGCGCCGCTGCTGCCACTCCCACCACTGCCACCGCCACCTCCACCAGCAGTGCCGGCGGCGCCCCCTGCGCCCATCCGTAACGCTGGCACCCGGCCCGCGCCGCCGGCAGCAGCAGCAGCAGCTGCTGCTGCTGCTGAGGTACCCGCACCCTCGCCACTGGCGCCGGCGCCAGCGCCACCGGCAGCCAGCACGGCAGCACCTGTGCGGTCACCTGCCACAGCGGCCTGCACCACGGTGCGCGCGCCGCCCTCAATGCCCACAATCCACCGCTCGGCTTGGTTTTGGGGGTCAATGCAAAACGGCCACCGACGGCCGCCCGCTGCCGCCAGGCCAAGGGGCATGTGGATGCCGGCGCCCGCCGTCACCAGGATGGCGTTCTCGCAGCTGACGTCGTCCTTGGGCAGGCCGTGCGCCTGCCAGTCACGGATAACCACCTCGTCGCCCAGCGTGCGCCGGAACGAGAAGGTGGGGGAGGTGGGGATGGCGGCCAGGGTTGGCCGCATAGCCACAGGCGGCGGCACGGCAAGGCCGGCGGCGCGGTCCTCGTCGCGGGCAAAGTCCTCAATGATGCGGAACCAGGTGCGGGAAAGGCGCGCGCGCCACTCGCCGGGGAACGCGCCCGCAAATGCGACAAAGGCGGAGGCGACAAACAGATCGCCCACCATGGTGGTAGCCTCCGTGTGCAGGCGCACCACGTCCGCCCGCCACCGGCTGCCCTCCGCACCCAGCCCCGCCACCAGCTGCGCCGCGCGCGCCATGCGCAGCTGCGCCGTCGTGCTCTCCCGCTCCAGCCGGTCGCGCTCCATGTTGGCGTCGTCTGCGCGCCGCTGCAGCACCGCCAGCTTTTCGCGGATGGCAGCCAGCTGGCCGCGCTTGTCTGCCAGCGCCGCGTTGGTGGCCGCCAGCTGCGTCGTCATCTCCGCCAGCCGCGACTGCTTGGGCGCCACGTCCTTGGACACCGCGTTGTACAGCTCCACCGCGTGCACCCACGCCGCAATGCTGGCGGCCGCCACGCTCACCTTCCGCACTGCCTCCACTGTCATGGCAGGCGAGGTGGTGTAGCGCGCCAGGCGCTTCAGGGTGGCGGGCGCAATGTCGTCCTTGGGGAACTCAAACAGCATCTGCTGGAACAGCGGGCGGTCAGAGCCCAGCACCCGCCGCGCCGACTCCCAGTCCGTGTCCTTCTGCAGCAGCACGCACACCGCCTCCATGACGGTGCGCACCGCCGGCGGCGGCACGCTGTAGCTCTTCATCTCGTTGATGGCGCTGCGCTCCAGTGCCGCCACCGCCGCGTTGGCGGCATCCAGCGCCGGCATGGCGGCCTCCAGGTCGCGCGCCGCGTCCTCCTGCAGCTCCGTCGCCGCCGCCGCCTGTGACGCCGCATCCACTTCCTCCTCACCCACGCGCGATGCCACCGCCTCCGCCTCCGCGCGCTGCCGGTTCACCTCCTCCACCAGCGCCGCCGCCTCCGCCCGCTTCTGCGCCAGCACCGGCTGCAGCGCCGCCAGCTGCTCCTTCAGCTGTGCCACCAGCACGTTGGTCGCCTCCAGCGTCGCGATGCCGTTGGCGAGGCGGCCCAGCATGACGGCGATGCGCGCCTGCTTCGCGCTCCACGTGCGCACCAGCGTGTCCAGGAACTCCAGGAACGCCTTGGGCGTGACGTGCACGGTGCGGCGGCTGGCGGCCGCCAGCGCGCTGGCAGCGGCGGGCACCGTCAGGTAGATGTTCATGGCGGCGTACGCCAGGCTGTTGCGCAGGCGCTCCACCGCCGACAGCGCGGGCACCGGCGGCGTTGTGGGCAGTGACAGCGGCGGCGCGGGCGGCGATGTGGCACCGCTGGCTGCCGGCGGTGGCGGCGACGCGGCGTCAGTGGGCAGCACAAATGACACGTCCGCCAGGCGCACACGCGCCACCGCCACCAGCGCCTCTGGGCTCCAGTCCATGTACCAATCCCAGTAGCAGGCGGACAGGAGGGAGGGGAAGGTGCGCACCAGGGTGCGCAGCCCCGCGCCGGCGGGCGACAGCGCAAACACAACGTGCAGGTTGTAGCGCAGGCGCGCTAGGAAGACGCGCCAGCAATCCGCGCGGCTGACGGCGTCCAGCAGCGCGTCGGAGGCGGGGTCCGAGGCAGAGGCAGTGGCAGCGCCCTTGGCGTACCGGGGCGACGACGGCGCGCCGGTTTCCCGCCGGATGCCTTGCAGCCCGCGGTCGTACGTCGTGCCGGTGGTGGCAGCCGGCAGCGCCGCGCCGGCGCCGTCTTCACCCCCGCCGCCGCCCTCCGCCTCGTCGCCACCGCCACCAACACCCAGGGTGGCGGCCAGCAGCGGCGTGGCAACCGCCGCGCCTGCCGCCGCCGCCGCCAGCTGACGCGCCACGTCATCTGCGTGTGCGCGGTCCGCCTGCTCCCGAATGGCCTTCACAATGACGCTCACCTCGTCGCCCGACCCGCCGTTACCGTCAGTGTCGTACAACCCCGGCACCTCGCCCGTCGTCATCAGCGCGTGCAGGTCCTCCATGATGAGGTCCTGGTCCACCAGCACGCGGCTGGGCACCTCCGTCACCGGCGACACCACCTGCGCATGCACCATCTGCAGCGCCACTGGCGCGTTCTCCACGCCCGCACGCCACAGCAGCGTCTTCAGCCGGTCCCGGAACTCGGCGTGCGCGCCGCTGGATGCCACCACCTCGTACCCCGTCTCACCACGCCGCACTGCGCCGCGCGCGCCGCCGCGCCGCCCGCGCCGCCCGCCACCGCCACCGGCACCCTCTTCTCCGCCTCCGCCACTCCCGCTGCTCCCGCTGCTGCCGCCGCTGCCGCCGCCCACGGGCAGCTCCATGGTTGCCACCTCCACGCCCGCCACCAGCGCTGCCGCCTTCAAGCATGTGGCGCGCCCCACGCCCGTCAAGCCCACCAGCACTGCGTGCCCGCGGCAGGTGTTCAGTACCCGGCTGAGGCGCACCGTGTGCGCCACCGCGTCGCGGAACAGGACGACGTGCATGGCGGCGCCGGGCGTGGTGGCATTGTACTCGGCAATGGCGGCTGCCAGCAGGTGCGCCACCGCGTCGCCGTCGCTCAGGTCCTCGTAGTGGCCCGACGCGCCCTTGATGGACCCGCGCCCAAAATGCCCAAACATGAGCGGGCCCGCGGTGGCGGGCTCCAGCGGCACAAGGCTCGACCCCACGCCGCCGGCAGTTCCACCGCCACCGCCACCGCGCGCGGTGGCAGGGGGGAGCAGCAGCCGGCTGGTGACAGCGGCGGGCGCGCCTGCCACCACCACGTCGTCGCGGCCGGGAGGGCCATACACCACTTCGTCGTGGTTCAGCGTGACGTGGAAGAACCGCGTGACGGCGTCCACGGCGGCGTGCGACAGGAACGCCTGGTCGGCGGGCGTCACCATGCGGTCACCAAACACGCGCAGCACCTCGTGCAGCCACAGGCGCGCAAAGGTGGGCGCGCTGTCGCACCGCTGCGGCACGATGGTGCACAGGCCGTCCATCACGCGCGCCACGTCGCCGCTGCCAAACGCGTAGTGGAAGCGGGCTGGCGTGGGGCGCAGCTCAGCGGAGACGCGGGACAGGATGGACAGCGTGGCGGCGACGGCGGAGTCGCCTACCTTGCGCACCTCCGCGGGGAACGGCACGCCCAGCGCGCCCCAGTTCAGGTACGCGTTCACGACGGTGCGGTACAACGCGCCCATCGTCTCCAGCCCCGGCACCGGCACGGACACCACGTGGCAGTGGCGCACCAGGCGCGGCGGGAGGGGGGGGCGGCTGCCCTGCGACGTGGCAGCAGAGCCGCCGGTGGTGGCAGACAGCAGCAGCATGGTCTCTGTCACAGAGGTAAACACCGGCCGGCTGTCGTCGTACCACCCGCCATACTCCGCCCACTGCCGCAGCAGCTCCAGGGGCGGGATGGCGCCGCCCTCTGCCTGCGGCGCCACCACATTCACGTCATCCACCCACACCACAGTGCGGTTGCTGGTACGCCCACCGCCCACGCGCAGCACCGGCGGGCCCGGCCGCAGCGGTGCGCACACGGTGCGGCGACTGGCACGCGCGGCAGCGGCAGCAGCCGCAGCAGCGGCGGCGGCGGCGATAGCTGCAGGGTTTGGGGTGGCCCGCCCCCCAGCTGCAGCCGGCAGACGCAGAGCTGGCACACGCGCAGACATCCCACCGCGTGCCGTGCCGCTGCCGCTGCCGCTGCTGCCACTGCTGCCGCTACCGCTCGCAGGCGCCGGGTGAGGTGCCGCACGGGATGCAAATGCCGTCGCGCCGCGGCGCTCCAGCGCGTCTTGGATGCGGCGCCGCAGCACGGAGGCGGAGGTGAACCGCGACAGCTGGATGGGTGCCACCTCCAGGTGTGGCAGCGTGCCGCTGGCAGGCAGCGCCAGCGCAGCGGCGCTCAACATGCCCACCGACGCGCCGCCGTGGGCAGACAGGCCGGCAGTGCTGCCACTGCCGCCAATGCCGCCGCCGCCGCCGCCTTCGCGCGCGGTGCCAATCTCGGGGCCAGCGCCAGCCGCCGCCGCCCACCCGACACGCCCGCCACCCTCATCCGACCCGCCCTCCTGCGCACGCGACGACGCCGCCTCCAGCCAGCGGTGGCGCATGCGGTGCAAGTGGCGTGCCAGCACCTGCGTCTTCCCCGCCGCGCCCGCCGACGTCAGCAGCAGAGGGCGGTGCGGTGGCGCAGTCAGGGTCACAGAGGTCGGGCCGCAGCCCATGACGGCGGGCGAAAAGTACAGCAGCGACACCAGTTCGCTGATGCGCACGGCATCGATGGTGGGCACCACGATATCGGACACACGGGGCGCCTCATTGGTGGCGTAGAACGCAGCCGTGTCCTCCCACGCCGCCAGGAAGTCAAACGACGCGGGGACGAGCTCCGACCAGCTGCGGAACATGAGCTCACCAAAGCTGGCGGCAGGCGACACTACTGCCAGCGCCGCCGCCGCGCCGCCGCCGCCACCCATGCCGCCACCGCCGCCCATGCCGGCGGGTATGGTGACGGCGGCGCCAGCGGCGGCAGTGGGGTTGCTGCCACCCGCCACCGCGCCCGCAGCACCCGCGCCTGACTTGGCCAGGCTGTTGCGCAAGTAGAACTCAAACACGTTGCCGCTGCCTGCCATGCCGCTCTCCAGGCCGCACCGCTTGAAGGCGTCGCGTACCACCGTGTCAAAGGTGCGCCAGCGATCTGGGTGCAGCGCCGCGCCAAACGCCCACACCGCCACAAACGCAAACATGCGGTCAATGGCACCCAGCGCCAGCGACGTCTCCAGTAGGGTGACGACGGGCGGCAGCTCGCCACGCGCCGTGCTGCCCTGCGCCGCGCCCGGCCGCGCGGTTGGCACCGGCGTGGGGCTGCCAATACTACTGCCACCCGGCGCCTCCACAATCGGGGACGCCAGCGTCCCGCCGCCACTGGGACCCCCCGGCGTCCGCACCTCGCGCACCACCAGCGCCTGCAGCATGTTACAGAACGACGCCACCAGCGCCACTGCACTGACAGGCACGCAGTGCACCGGCGCGACGTCGCGGTCGTCGTCCTCGTCGCCGTGTCCACCATGGCCGCCGACACCGGCCGTAACGGAGGTAGGCGCCGGCGGCAGCGGCGCCATGTCGGGCGGCATGACGCCCGACACCGTGAACGCTACCAGGCGCTCCACCAGCGGCGCGTAGCCCGCCAGGCGCGTGCGCACACGCTCCGACGTCACTGCCACCATGTCAGGCGACCGCAGCCAGGAGTCGTACAGTGCCCGCCACGGCAGGTCCTTCTCCGTCATGTGCACGATGCCCAGGCGGGACACGGTGGCAGGTGACGCGGCGGCAAGGTCAGACACCTCAAAGAAGAGGCGCATGGAGTGCGGCAGACGGACGCGCTCGTTGGACGCGAGACACAGCGTGCGGGAGTCGTCCAACACGCTGTTCATGGACTCCACCCACACCGAATCGACGGGGCCGTCAAACACCAGCCACGCGTCTGCCAGCACCGTGACAGCGGGCGGCGCGCCGCCCGTCTCTGCCACCGCCACCGCTGCCAGGCTGCCCGCCGGCACCGCGCGCGCGTACTCCTCCACGTCCACACCCATGGCCGCCAGCTCGCTCGGCGACGGCGTCAGCAGCGCGTCCCCGCGCGTCGCGTCGCGCATCAGCCGCGACACGATGCCGTCCTGCCACTCTGCCGTTACGCTGTTCACGCTGCCGTACAGCGCCTCCAGCGACACCGCCTTGGGGTTGATGGCATGCACCACGACACCTCGTGGCGGCATGCCGCCACCGCTACCGCCGCCGCCGCCACCACCCCCGCTGACGCCACCGCCGCGTGGCCGTAGCGTGCGCACCGCCTCCACCGTGTTGCGCCAGCAACTGCGCACGGCGCTTTGCGTCGTCGCTGCCGCCAGCGTCATTACCGCGGTCGTCTTCCCGCACCCCGCGGCACCCATGAGAGCCGTGCCAAACCGGGCGCGGCTGGTGGTCGCCAGCTGCGCCACCTTGCGCAGGAAGGGGGCGGGCGCCGCCAGGCCAGCACCGGCCAGTACCGTCACCACTGCCTCCCGCTGCGCGTCATTGCCGGCGCCCAGCGCGCAGCGCGCCCACGATGGCAACGGCCGTGGTGCGTCGGTACCGGCTGCCGCGGCGGCGGCAGACTTGGCTGCGACGGCGGCGGTGAGGGCAGCAACGCCGGCGGACATGTACGCGGCGTCCGGATTGAATGACTCTGTTTCATCCTCCTCCGTGGTGTCCGCCGGGAACAGGTCCAGCAGGAGGCCAAAGAATAGGGGTGCGTCGTTGGCCACCAGCTTGGGCACAGTAGCAGCCACCAGCGCCGTGACCACCAAGTCCGTCTCGCTGGCTGCCTGCGCCGCCAGCGAGGGCAGGAATGGGGACGGTGCGTACAACCCCACGGCGGCAGCGCTGCGGCCGGCCAAGCTGCTTGACCGCAGCGCCAGCGCGCCCGCTGCGCCGCCGCCAGCGCCCGTGACGCCGCGCGAGCCGCTCGCAGCCTCCGCACCACCGCCACCGCTGCTGCTACCACTGCTGCCGCCGCCGCCGCCACCGCCACCGCCGCTGCCCACTCGGCGAGCCATGCCAGCCAGCACCAGCACCGACTTGAGGGCGCGCATGCCCCAGTCGTAGTGCCGCTGCTTGGACAGCTGGTCGGCCGCTAGGTAGTACAGCTTGGTGAGGCGGCGCGCCAGGTCCTTGAACTCGTGGAAGCCCTCCGACGCCAACAGGATCTCGGCAATGAGCGTGTAGTCGGGCACCATCATGGTGCAAGGGCGGAAGAGCGCCTTCAGGTTGTCTGGCAGCTCCGTGCGCCCCGCGTACCCCGGGTTGGAGGTGACGACCACGTGGTGGTCCCGCAGCGTCATCAGCTTGCCCTCAAACATGGCGCGGTCCTGCCCCGCCAGCCGCCCCCGCCGCAGCTGCTGCAGCTGGCTGGCCACCACCGACAGCACCTCCACGCTCAGCCGGTTGAACTCGTCCAGCACGCCCCACGCGCCCGTCTGCGCCAGGCCCGCCAGCAGGCGGCCGATGGCGGCGTGGTCCACCAGCTCGGAGCAGTTAAACACGATGCACTGCACCGCCAGGCCCTTTGCCAGGTCCTTGGACGACTCCGTCTTGCCGGTGCCGGCGGGGCCTGCCGGCGCGCCGCCCAGCTTCATGCGGTACGCGGAGGTGAGGGTGAGCCAGCAGCGGTCGGTGAGCGGCGTGACGACGAGGCGCGATGCCACGCCCTGGTACTCAAACCCGTACGGCACGCCGGCAAAGCCGTGCCGCGACGCCACGCTGCCAGCGTCACCGTCATGGTAGTACCGCAGCTGCATGCGCCACTGGAACGCGTCCACTGACGCCACGCCCGCCTGCCGCAGGTGGTCCACCACGTCGCGCCCATGTACCGCCGCCGTGATGACCGCCACAAAGGAGGCGCGCTGTAGTGGCGTGAGATCTTCCCGCACCACGTGCGTCAACGCCGTCAGGTCGGTCAGCAGGCGCACGAGCCAGCCGGTCAGCGGGTGCACGTCCGCCTCCAACGCGCGTGCCGCCGACATCAGTGCCAGCGACGGCACACCTGGCGGCGCACCGCCACCACCGCCGCCGCCGCCACCAGCTGCTGTGCTGCGGCCACTCGCCATGCCGCCAGCAGCAGAACCGCCGGCGCCCAACCCCGGCGCCCGGAATGATGCCATGCGCGTCGGCCGCGTCGCCGTCGCATCCACTGTGGTTGGGGGAGCCGGCGGGGCAGCAGCTGCAGGTGCAGTGCTGGATGGCCGGCGGTTGAAGGCTGACGGCGGCCGGCCGCTGCGATGTGACTGTGCGCCGTCGGCGGTGACGTCGACGCCCCCCGCCGCCGCGCTGCGCCGGCCAGACGACGCCGACGCGGTAGTGGCGGCTAAGAAATGGCCGCCCTTGCCGCCGCCGGCCACCGCGCGCAGCGCCTCCTCCGTGCCGCGCGTCCACAGCACTTGCGTCACCACCCCCGCCACCTGCGCGAACGCCTCCGCAATCCATGCGGTGCGCCGCTCCGCCAGCAGCTGCAGCACACGCACGCGCGGGTCGTCGCTCGTCAGCAGCGCATCGCTGGACAGCACGCCGCTGGCAGCCGCCAGGGTGCCAAGCCCCAGCGGAGCAGCAGCGGCAGCAGCTGCGGCAGCGGCGGCATTGGAGGCAGCGAGGCGCGATACCAGCGCTGCCACCTCGTCGCCCTCCAGCACCTCACGCATGGCCGCCTCCAGCGACGCCAGGCCCGTCTTGACTGCGGCGCGCAGGGTGGTGCGCATGGCGTCCTCCACGCTGCGCAGCCAGTCCTCCGGGCTGCCGCGCGCCTTCAAGTTGCCGCGGTGCAGCGGCACGCACTCGCCCTCGGGCGACACCATGGCGGTGATGGGCAGGACGGTGAGGGCGGCAGACGCAAAGTCGCCGCCGACACCCTCATGCATGGCAGCGGCAGCGGCGGCAGTCCCAGTGGGCCCACCGCCGGTTCCAGCACCTCCTGCGCCGCCCCCCGGCTCCTCAAACGACAGCTTGTACAGGGCGTCAAACATCTTGGGCAGGTGCGGCTGCACGGTGCGCGGGTCGGCGGTGGCGTGCGACAGGATGTCCAGCAGCTCATCGTTGGACAGGAAGTAGAAGCGCGGGAAGGCGGCGCGCTTGGTGTCCAGGTACGCCTCCAGCTGCGTGCGCACGCCCTCCAGCGACGCCGCGTGGCGGCGCAGCAGCTCCAGCAGGCCAGGCCGCGAGCCCACCGACAGCGCCACCGGGTCGTCCCGGATCTTGCGCATGATGTCGCGGTACGAGGCGTCCACCATGCCAAAGATCTTGGACTCGCCGGGCAGCGCGCGCTGGATGTCAATGGAGGCAAACACCGCCTCCAGGAACAGCCACCCGCGCTGTACCGCCTTCAGCTCCGTCAGCACGTCCTCCAGCGCCAGCAGGCGGGACTGCAGGTTCTCCACCTGCACGCGCAGGCCCGCCACGTACCGGCTGCCCAGCATGGTAGACAGCTCCAGCAGCGCGTCATCCAGTGCCTCCTCCACCTCGGCGGGGTCACCTAGGATGACGGCGTCGCGGCCGGAGTGGTACGGCTGCACGGTCAGCTCAATGCGGTTCCAGGTGGCCACGATGCCGGACAGGCTCTCCTCCAGCTCGTGCTCCGCCGCCGCCTCCGTCGCCACGCCCGCCAGCTGCTGCGTGAACTTGGTGACGCCGCGGCGCAGGACGGCGCCCAGCGTGAGGCCCGGCTCCCGGATGTCGAACCCCAGGATGTCGGCGATGACGCCAAAGTGGCGCGGCTTGAGGAAGGCGCACCGCAGATCCGCCACCACCGGCACCGCTGCCTTGAACGCCGCCACGCGCTCGCGCAGCGCGTCGCCCACCGGCGAGCCGGGCAGCGCGCGCTCCGACGCGGCGGCGGCGCGCGTGAAGGCGTGCACGCGGAATGACAGCGCCTCCGTGTCCACCTCTGCAAACAGCAGGCCCGCCCAGTCCTCCGACGCGCCGAACCAGTCGCGCACGGTGCGCCACAGCGTGCGCTTCGCCTCCACGTCCGCCTTCAGCTCGCCCAGCTCGTCAAAGGCGACGACGGGCAGGCGCAGCGTCTCCTGGTACCGCATGTACGTGCGCCCGCGCTCGTCCAGCGCCTCCACGTCCGCCACCAGCGTGTCCAGGAACGGTAGCACGTCGTCCGGCCGCGACGCCGGCCGGTGCAGCATGAGGTCGTTGCTGCGGCGGCGCGCCTCCGCAATGGCGGCCTTCAGGCGCGGCACCGCCACGTCCAGCTCGCGCCCAAACCGCGTCGTGTTGGCCTCCTGCCGCTCCTCCACGGCCGCCATCTGCTCCCGCATGTACCGCCCCGCCTCCACCACCGACAGCAGCATGGAGCGCGTGTCGTCTGCCACGGGGATGCCGCGCGTCTCCATCAGCTTGCGCAGGTCCTTCAGCCAGTCCTCGCGCTCCACCAGGTCCGCCAGCCGCGCCTGGATGTCCATCAGCGCGCGCATGAGCGTGACGTACTCGTCCACGTTGCGCGGCTCGCTGCGCAGCTGCGCGTTGCACGCCAGCACGTCGGTGAGCAGCGCCGTCGCCTTGTCCAGCGCCACCGCCGGCAGCAGGCCCGCCACAGCCTCGTACACGCGCTGCGGGCTGGGCTGCACCTGCCGCCGCAGCCGCGCGCTGTCCACGCGCAGCAGCTGGCTGACGTCGCGCATCTCGGGGATGCCGTCGCACAGCTGCACCTGCTTGTGCAGCTCGTCCAGCGCCGCGTGCAGGTCCACCACCGGCTGGCTGCCCAGCCGCTCCTTGGACAGGCGCGCCATGAAGTCGGCGTTCATGAGCGCCACGGCGCGGTACTTTTGGAAGCTGGTGGCGTAGTCACCGGCGGCGGCAAAGGCGCGCGCCACGGCGGCAAACAGCGACTCCAGCGTGGCCTGCACCGTGGCATCCTCTGTCAGGGTGGCCAGCGCCGCCGTCGCGCTGCCTGTCGTGCGCGGTCCGCCGGGTGCCAGCGTGGTCACGGAGGCGGCAGCAATGAGGTCACCAATCTCCGCCGCCGCCGCCGCGGACGCTGCGCTGTACCCTGGCGGGCCAACGGCGCCGCCGCCACCACCCCGACCGCTGCCGCCGCCGCCGCCACCACCACCCGCCGTCCGGGCAGTGCCGGGCGCCGCCAAGCCACGTGAGGCTGCCGCGCTGGCGGCCAGCTTAAGCTGCAGCAGCGTGGATGACGCGTACGCACCGCCACTGGTGGACCCATCGCCGCCACCGCCACCGCCACCACCCCTGGCACTGATGCTGCCTGCCAGCAAGTCGCCGCCGCCGTCATCGTCGTCTTCGCCCTCGCCGTCACTGTCGTCAAAGCCGCCCGCACTCGCCACCCGCCGCGGCCGGCTGGTGGGCGACGGCGGCAGGGTGCTGGTCGTGGCAGATGCCATGGCTGCCGCGGCGGCCGCGCGCCGGCTGAGGGGGCTGCCAGCGGCTGCCGCGCCGGGCGGCGCCTCCGTGTCGCTGTCACCGCCGCCGTCCACCTTGGACATGATGGCCTCCCGCAGCGCGCGGAAGTCGTCTGCGGCGGCGAGGCGCGTCGTCATGCCGGCAGCGATGACGCGCAGTGCCTCCAGCACCGCCGCCTCAATCCGCGACCGGAAGGTGTCCAGGTTGGGCACAAAGTACAGGCCGCCCATATGCGAGTCCATGGGCGTGGGCGGCACAAGCGGGCCGTGGTTCATGAGCGTCACGGCGCCGCCGCCGCCGCCGCCGCCTAGCGTCAGGGGCGGCAGCAGGTAGCCGTCAAACCCACCCTCACCCGGCGCCAGCGCCTCCGCGGCGTCAAACGCCATGGCGGCGGGCAAGCGGGCGTGCAGCTCGGTAGTGAACACGGCGGGCGTGTCACGCTTGTCGTCCACGCCGGCAATGAGGCGGCGACCGATGTGGTCGCCCACGTTGGCGCGCGCGCGGCGCTCGGCGGCAGACGCGGCGGTGAGGGCGGCGAGGAGCTGCGAGGTGCCGGCGTACGCAAGCTGCAGCAGGGCGTTGAAGATGGAGAGGTCGGCGAGGCGCACAAAGTGCATGAGGCGGCGGCAGTAGGAGCGGGCGGCGGCGCGCATGGTGTACTTGACGTCGTGCGGCGTGGCAAAGGTGGTGTTGTACGCCGCCTGCCGCTGCGCTGTGGCGGCGGCGGACATGGCAGACGGCCCCGCCTCGCCCCGCGTCTGCAGTTCGGCCAACACGACCTCCAGCGGGTGCGCTGTGAAGCCGTGCGCCGCCATGTATGCGTCCAGCGACACGGCGGCGGCGCGCAGCACCACCTGGCGCACGGCGGCGCAGATCTTGGTGAGCGCGGCGCGCGCGTGCGCGTGCGCGCGCTCCTGCTGCTCCAGCCACTCGCGCAGCGTGTGGTTGAGCAGGTCCAGGTGAAACAACTTGAGCTGCGCCACCTGCAGGCACAGCGCGCGCACCTGCAGCTGCGCCTCGCGCAGCGTGGGGTTCAGCACAAACAAGGCGCGCGCGAGGGCGGCGCGGCGGGTGGCGAAGCGCTTGCGCGTCAGCACACCCTTCCACGCCGCAAACCCGCGCCAGGTGCGGAAGCGGCGGAAGAACGGGAGGGTGCAGATGCGCGCGTAGCGGCCGTACGCCGTCTCCCACTCCTCCAGCGGCGTGAACTCCATGCCGTCGCGGAAGATGTGCGACACGCCGGTGGCGGAGAGGGTGAGGTAGCCGGCGGCGGCGCGGCGGGGATCCGCCATGATGCGCGCCGTGTCGGTGCTGGTGATGATGGTGACGTCATACACCGTGGTGCCCACCGCCAGGTACAGGAAGGAGCCCGCCGCCAGGCTGGCGGCCTTAAACCGGCCGCCTGACGACGCCTCCAAAAACGTGAGGAAGGAGGGCGGGCTGGCACGTCGCAGTGCGCCGCGCTCCAACCCGCCGCTGCGCCCGTCATTGAAAGACGCGTCGGCGCGCACGCTGCCGCCACCGCCCCCATCACCCGTCGGTGGCGCGTCGCCGCGGGCAGACGCCGGCGTGCCCGGCAGCGCCGCGCCGCCGCCACCAGGGCGTACCAGCCGCCGGCCTGACACATTTAGTGACGCGTCGGCGCGCACCGACCGCCCGCCAGACGGCGCGGTGGGCGTGGGTGCACCAGCAGCGCCACCGCTGCCACCGGCGGCAGGGGAGGCTGCCGATGCAGCAGCAGCGCCGGCGCCACGCGGCGGTGCCGCGGCCAGAGGGCCATCGGTGGGACGCGTGAGGCGGTCGTGCACGACAATGTGTGAGATGGCGGACGTTGGCTTGGGTATCAACTTGGGCCGCCCCGCCTCTGCCAGCGTCACCACCTTGTCGCCAATGCGGATGGTGGGCACAAAGGGGAGGCCATCCGGGCCAGGCGGCGCCGCTGCCGCCGGCAGTGTGATGCCCACACTCGCCGCCGGCCGGCTCTCACTCTCCTTGTCCTTCCCCTCGCCGCCATCACCGCCCCGCCTCAGGAACGTCACCACCGCCGCCGTGGGCGGTGGCGGGTTCGCCATGGCGCCCACCCGCCAGGGACCCGGTAGGACCTGGTAGGGGGTGGAATGGCCTAGCAGCCTGGCCTGGCCTGGGCGGGCTGCCAACGGATGCTGCAGGGTGTCGCGTCAACTACAATGTGTGCGGCAGCGTCCTTAACAAATAAATAATGGCACCACCACACGGGTGTTGTCACGGGTGCCAGGTACCAAGTTGTAAAATACGGCGACAGGGTTGTGGTGCCAGTGTGCGGGTGACAACACGCTCGATGGCGAATGCGGCCGTAACGTACGACAACGGGGCGGTTGCTCAGGCTGTCAGCACGCCCCAAAACGTGACACACAAAACACAGAAACACACTTCAAACACAGGTGGAATTGAAAATGAAACACAGCACAGCAGACAGGTAATGGTAAATTGCAACACTGGTCGTGGCAACCGGTCCAAGGTTTGTCGCGGTCACGCGCGGCGAGGGGGGAATCACAATTTACGAAGGACATGCAGAAATGCAGAAATGCAAGGCGCGCTCGCCGGCGAGTCGCCGCGCTGCCGGCGCTGCCGGCGTGCCGCGCGAATCCGCTCACGCTCACTGCGGCGGCGCCACCTTGACGTACAGGGTGGTGGGCTGGCCGGTGACGCGCGCCGTCACGTTCCACTTGACCCAGCCGTTGGTGTTGAAGCCGGCGCACGCGGGGTCGATGACGCACAGGCGCTGCAGCACGGCAACGTCCGTGTGCCACGCCTGCATGAGGTTGCCCGCCGGGTCGGGCGCGTCGGTGCCGGGCAGCGCCACAAAGGCGGCGGCGTAGGTGGTGGCGTTGGCGTACTTGGCGAGCGCGGCGGTGGCGGCGGCGAGGGGGTCGCCAGTGGGCGTGGTGGGGTACGTCTTGGTGGCGTACGTGAACGCCTGCTCGAAAGCCAGGTTGTCGACCTCGTAGGCCGTCCAGTTCACCGGCACGCCGGTCTGCAGCGACGCCAGCAGGTAGGAGGCGTGCAGAGCCCACCGGCCGCCGTAGTAGTCGGCCACCAGGCCGGCGTACCCGTTCTTGGCGGCGTAGTAATTGATGGAGTTCTTGCCGTCCAGGTTGGCGTCGCCGGGGCCCCACAGCGTCAGCTGGTTGCGCGCGTTCATCTGCAGCATGGCGGCGTCCGCCGGCGTGTCAGCCCACGACATCGCGTCCGCAATCCAGCCGCCCAGCATGAAGTTCACGTTGGTGGCCAGCGCGGCATCCAGGTCAGTCACCAGGCCCGCCATGGCGGCCGTCAACGGCACCACCTGCGCCGATGTGTTGATGCCCATCAGCTGGAACTGCTGGTACGCCAGGCCCTGCAGGTGGTGGTAGTCGTC
>Ga0066256_1001072_pt1 | contig 21246 bp, 24 predicted proteins | sample ThiBio_1000_biof_FD_87107 | JGI IMG/M metagenome (GOLD analysis project Ga0066256, IMG submission 87107) | Wastewater bioreactor microbial communities from Cape Town, South Africa - Thiocy_expt_1000_biof (version 2) | ecosystem: Engineered > Bioreactor > Thiocyanate-remediating >... | reverse complement strand
TCCGCCTCAACCATCGCAGCCCGCGTCTCGGCGTTCGGCACCCGCAAGTCGAAGGGCACCGCCTTCTCGTCCGCAATGCGCTTGAGCATCACCCGCACTACGCTCGAAACCGACAGGCCCATCTTGTCCAGGACCGCCGCGGCTTCGTTCTTCTCGTGCTCGTCCATGCGCACATGGATCATTCCGTTCGCAGCCATATCGGGCTCCTCATCGCATGTGCGTAATACATTGTATTACAGAGCGGAGAAGTCAATGCCGACTTACGCGCCAAGCGCGGCCAGCGCCGCCTCGACATCCGCCGGCGTGCCGATGTTGGCGGTGGCGAGGTCGCGGTTGATGCGGCGGGCGAGGCCGGAGAGCACCTTGCCGGCGCCGACCTCGTAGAGCGTGGTGACGCCGTGGGCGCCGAACCACTCGACCGTCTCGCGCCAGCGGACACGGCCGGTGACCTGCTCGACGAGGCGGTCGGCGATCTCGGCCGGGTCGGTGAGCGGGGCGACCGCGACCTTGGCGACGACGGGACCCGCCGGGACGTTCTTCCTCCCCTGCGCCAACGCGGCGAGCATGGGTGCCGCGGCCGGCTGCAGCAGCGCCGAATGGAGGGGGGCGGAGACGGGCAGCATCACCGCGCGCTTGGCGCCGCGCGCCGTGCAGGCGGCCGCGCCGCGCTCGACGGCCTGCTTGTCGCCGGAAATCACGATCTGGCCGCCGCCATTGTCGTTGGCGATCTGGCAGACGCCGCCGCCGACGGCGGCCTCACCGCAGGCGGCCTCGACGTCGGCCTGCTCCAGCCCGATGATCGCGGCCATCGCGCCCTTGCCGACTGGCACCGCGGCCTGCATGGCGTTGCCGCGGATGCGCAGCAGGCGCGCCGTGTCGGCGAGCGAGAAGGTGCCGGCAGCGCACAGCGCCGAATATTCGCCGAGCGAATGGCCGGCGACATAGGCGACCTTGCCCTCAAGCGAGAAGCCGCGGGCCTCCAGCGCCCGCATCGCGGCCATCGACACGGCCATCAGCGCCGGCTGGGCGTTGGCTGTCAGCGTCAGCACCTCCTCCGGGCCTTCCCAGATGACCTTGGACAGCTTCTCGCCGAGCGCGGCGTCGACCTCCTCGAACACGCGACGCGCCTCCGGGAAGGCGTCGGCGAGGTCCTTGCCCATGCCGACCGTCTGGCTGCCCTGCCCCGGAAAGGTGAATGCGATGGCCATGAATGCCGCTCCTGCGCGCTGTCCCCGTGGCGTCCTCGTTGCGCGAGCGTGCCGCTTTCGTCAAGCCCGCGCCGGGCGCGGACCGGTGACCGAACCTGTCAGGAGGATGGCGGCGAGCGGCCGGGCCGGCTGGCGAACCGCAGGCGACGACCCTATATGGCGCGGACCGCCGACCGCCCCCCGGCGAGACCGCCCGCCCGCAAGGATCCCGCCCGCCATGCCACCGGTCATCTCGATCTCCCGCCTGTCGAAGACCTACAAGGGCGGCTTCCAGGCGCTGAACGACGTCAGCCTCGACATCGAGGAAGGCGAGATCCTGGCGCTGCTCGGCCCCAACGGCGCCGGCAAGACGACGCTGATCTCGATCGTCTGCGGCATCGTCAACCCGACCTCGGGGCGCGTCATGGTCGGCGGCCACGACGTCGTCTCGGACTTCCGCCGGGCGCGCGAGCTGATCGGGCTCGTGCCGCAGGAGCTGCACACCGACGCGTTCGAGACGGTGCGCGCGACGGTCGCCTTCTCGCGCGGCCTGTTCGGCAAGCGGCGCGACGACGCCAAGGTCGAGGAGGTGCTGACGGCGCTGTCGCTGTGGGACAAGCGCGACAGCAAGATCATCACGCTGTCGGGCGGCATGAAGCGGCGCGTGATGATCGCCAAGGCGCTGATCCACGAGCCGCGCGTGCTGTTCCTCGACGAGCCGACGGCGGGCGTCGACGTCGAGTTGCGCAAGTCGATGTGGGAGCTGATCAGCCGGCTGAACCAGTCCGGCGTCACCATCATCCTGACCACGCACTACATCGAGGAAGCCGAGGCGATGGCCGACCGCGTCGGCGTCATCAACAAGGGCGAGCTGCTGCTGGTCGAGGAAAAGGCCGAGCTGATGCGCAAGATGGGCGAGAAGCTGCTGACGATCGAGCTCAGGCAGCCGATCGAGGCCATTCCCGACAGCCTGTCGCGCTTCGACCTGACGCGCGGCGGGGACGGCGCCACGCTCTCCTACCGCTACGACGTCAATGCCGAGCGCACCGGCATCGCCTCGCTGCTTTCGGAACTCGCGGCGGCGGGAATCACGCTGCGCGACATCTCCACCCACCAGAACTCGCTGGAGGACATCTTCGTGAACCTGGTCAGGGAAAAGCCATGAACTGGCGCGCGATCCGGGCGATCTACCAGTTCGAGATGGCGCGCTGGTGGCGCACCATCCTGCAGAGCATCGTGTCGCCGGTGCTGTCGACCTCGCTCTATTTCGTCGTCTTCGGCGGCGCGATCGGCTCGCGCATGACGGCCATAGACGGCGTCTCCTACGGCGCCTTCATCGTGCCGGGGCTCATCATGCTGACGATGATCACGCAAGGCATCTCGGTCGGCTCGTTCGGCATCTACTTCCCGAAGTTCGTCGGCACGATCTACGAGATCCTGTCGGCGCCGGTGTCCTACATGGAGATCGTCGTCGGCTATGTCGGGGCGGCGGCCACCAAGTCGCTGGTGCTCGGCCTGCTGATTCTCGCCACCTCGACGCTGTTCGTGCCGCTGCACATCGCGCATCCGGTGTGGATGGTGGTGTTCCTGGTGCTGACGGCCGTCACCTTCTCGCTGTTCGGCTTCATCATCGGCATCTGGGCCGACAATTTCGAGAAGCTGCAATTGATCCCGATGCTGGTGGTGATGCCGCTCGTCTTCCTCGGCGGCAGCTTCTATTCGGTGCAGATGCTGCCGCCGATCTGGCAGGCGATCAGCCATTTCAACCCGGTGCTCTATTTGATCAGCGGCTTCCGCTGGAGCTTCTACGAGATCGCCGACGTCGGCATCGGCGTGTCGATCGGCGCGATCACCGTCTTCCTCGCCGCCTGCATGACGGCGGTGTGGTGGATCTTCAAGACCGGCTGGCGCGTCAAGAGCTGAGGCCGTTCACCTTTCGCCAACCATGCCGCGCGAGTTGCCGCGCGGCCTGCAACCGGCGCGCGCGCCGGCGGTTTTCCGCCTGCCAGCCCGGAGGTGGATCATGACGACCCATCGGAGCGAGAATGCGGGGCCGGGGCGGGATGAGCCCGCCCTGCCCGCGCCCGCAATGGAAGCCGAAAGCCCAGACCAGCCCGACGAGGCCGCTCTCGGCTACGGCCACCGCGCCCACAGCCCCGACCCCGCCGCGCAATATATGTTCGCGCCGGGCGAGCCGCGCGTGCTGCCGGTGGAGAAGAAGCTGCGCTGGCGCGTGCCGGGCTAGCCCTCAGGGCCTGATCTCGATCTCGCCCTCGACATGGGCGGTCTCGAAATCGCTGACGAGCACGTCGAGGCCGAGCCTCCACCTGCCTGGCAGCGGGATGGTGATGCCCTCGACGCGCCAGACGCCGAGGCTCTGGCGCACGGCCTTGCGGCCGAACGGCTCGATGCCGGTGTCGGGCTTGGAGAGCGTGAGCGTGACCTCTTTCGGGTTGAGCGTTTGCATCTCGCCGTCGAGCGTATCGATCTCGACGTCGACCACGCCGGCACGGCCGGGCGTGACGACGACGAAGCCGGAGGCCTTGTCGGCATGGACGTGGACGATCGCGGGCTGCGCGGCGGCGATCGCCAGCGCGCGCGGCGGCGGCGTGAAGCGCCACATGGCGACGACGGCCAGCACCAGCAGCACCAGCAGCGTCTCGGTCAGGATCGAGCGGATGAGGCGGCGCGTCGCTTCGGGATCGCCGGCCTGCACGGAGGCCGTCAGCGACCAGCGGTTGACCGCGGCGAGGGCGAACAGCGCCACGAGCAGCGCGAGCTTGGCGAGCAGCACGCGGCCATAGGCGGTGTCGACAAGCGCGGCCGGCCGCTCGACCTGCACGACCGCGAGGACCACGCCGGCGGCAACCAGGAGCAGCAGCAGCGGCGGGATGGCAGCCGAGAAGCGCAGCAGGCCCGCGCGGGCGCCGGGCAGGTCGCGCCGCAGGGCGAGCCCGAGCGGCAGCAGGGCGCCGGCCCAGAAGGCGGCGGAGACGACGTGCAGGAAGACCGCCGGGCGCATCAGCCATTGCGGCGCGGCCGCGCTGGCGTGGCCGCTCAGCGCCAGCGCGAGGCCGGCGCCGAACAAAGCGGCGGCGGAGAGGATGCGGGCGGGAACGCCCGAGGCCGCGAGCGCGGCCGCCGCGAGGACCAGCGCCGCGAGCGCGGCGAGCACGGTCCAGCCGAAGCTGGTGCCCAGCCCGGTCGACCAGACCGTGCGCTCGGCGAGCCACGAGACGGGCACGCCGAGCGCGTCGAGCCCCTGGAAGCCGGCCGATACCGCCACGCCGGCGCCGCCCACGGCGAGCGCCCACGCGACGAGGCGGCGGCCGGCGGCGGCGCCCGGCAGGAGCCAGGCGAGCGAGAAGGCGCCGCCTATGCCGAGAAAGAAGCCGAGATAGAGCCCCAGCCGGCCCGCCCACAGGCCGGCCCGCACCGTCCAGTCGACGGCGTCGGTCGCCACCGGCGCATGCGCGCTCACCTTGCCGATCGAGAAGACGACCGAGCCGCCGACCGGATGGCCGTCCTCCGAGGTGACGCGCCAGCTCAGCACATGGGTGCCGCGCTCGAGGTCCTTCGGCGCGCGGATGACGAGGGTGGCGTCGCGCAGCTCGAAATCGGGCAGCGGCAGCGCGGCGCCGTCCGGCTTCACCAGCTTGAGCGCCAGCGGCGACACCGGCTCGCTGAAGGTGAGCGAGAAGGTTTCGGGGGCGCTCGCCAGCACGTCGCCGTCGACGGGCTGCGTCGACACCAGCGAGGCATGCGCCCATGCCGGGCCGGCAAGGCAGAGCCAGGCGAGCAGCAGCACGGCCGCCGCGGGCAACAGGCGGATCGCCCGGAAGGACGCGGCGGCCGGCATCATCAGTGGCCGCCGGCCTTCTCGGTCAGCGTGACGGCGGGCGCGGGCATCTTGAGGTCGTCGGACGACTGTCCCGATGCAGGCACCTCGATCCAGCGCTCGGCGGCGCCGTCCGGGCATTCCTGCACGATCGGGAAGTATATGACCGAGCCGACCGGAAGGTCGCCGACGAAGGTGCCACGCAGGACGAACTCGTCATATTCGTCGTCCGGCAGGCTGCCGCCGCTCCACGAGACCTCGGTGACGCCCTCGCTGGTCGGCGTGCCGAACAGTTCGTAGGTCTTGGCGTACTTGCCCCTGACCTTGTCGAGCGTCCAGCCGGGCTTGGGCATCGGCTTCACGCCGATGAAGCCCTCGGGGATCTTCACCCGGACGGCGACGGTGGGCTTGCCGTCGCAGCCATGCGGCACGCGGAAGACGGCCTTGTAGCTGCCGCCCGCGGGCGTTTTCGCCTGCTCCAGCGTGACGTGGGCGAAGGCCGGACCGGCACCGAGGGCGAGCGCGGCGGCGAGGATAAGCTTGCGGTACATGAAAAGTCTCCATGAAGGATGGGCCGGACCGGAGCCGGCGGACTATGCGATTTCGCGGGGAAGAAGGCCATGCGCATGATCGCGCTGCACACCTCGCTCGGGAGGCGGCGGCGGATGCGGCAGGCGGAAGCGTCAGGCGAGCGGCGGCGCGCGCGGCCGGCCCGGGTCGTGGTCGGGAGCGGCGGGCAGGACGTCCGGCGCGAAGCCGGCGGACAGCCAGGCGATGATCGCGCCGGGGCCGGGGCTGACGTCGCCGGCCGGCGAGGCGTCGGCGAGCGCCGGCGCGACCATGGAGCAGGCCAGCGTGCAGCAGCCCGGCAGGCCGGAATGGCCGGGGCTCTCGTCGTGGCCGGAATGGGTGGTGCAGATCGGGTTGCCGTAGGCGTCGAGCACGACGCGCGCGGAGAAATCCGCGCCGGCGAAGGCGCCGGAAACGCTCTCGAACAGCAGGAGAAGCGCCGCGGCCAGCGCGACGCGCAGTCTCAAGATGGCCGTCGATCCCCGCATGGAGCCCTCCGATGCGCCGCAAGTGGTAGCATGGCGCCGCAGCGCCGCAAGGCACCATGCTGTCGCAGCGGCACCGCGGCCAGCCGGCCGGCCTTGCGCGGGCCGGGCATCTCCTGTATAGTCGCGCGCAATCTGCCGGTCCCGATTGGGGGCTGAACGGAGGGCCGGAGGTTTTCCCGCAAGGAAGGCTTCCGCGTGAAGGCAAAAGCCCTTCCGCCTCCCGTGTCTCCGCTCTCGACCGTCTCGACATGCTCCTTTCTTCGCCGCGACCAGCGGAAAAGTCAGGTTCAGAGGCTTTAGCCGTCGGGTCCGGTAGAGAAACGAAGAAAGGCAAAGACCATGGCACTTTACGAGCATGTGTTCCTTGCCCGGCAGGATCTGTCGCAGCAGCAGGTCGACGACCTTGTGAATTCCTACAAGGGCGTGATCGAGCAGAATGGCGGCAGCGTCGGCCGGGTGGAGAACTGGGGGCTGAAGTCCCTCGCCTACCGGATCAAGAAGAACCGCAAGGCCTACTACACGCTGATGGACCTGACGGCCCCGGCCGCGGCCATCAACGAGATGGAACGCCAGATGGGCCTGTCGGAAGACGTCCTGCGCTTCATGACCATCAAGGTCGAGAAGCACGAGGAAGGCGTCTCCGCGATGATGCAGAAGCGCGAGGAGCGCGACCGCGGCGACCGTGACGGCCGTCCGTCGCGCTTCGGCGACCGCGACCGCGGCGAGCGCCGCCCGTTTGGCGATCGCGACCGGGGTGAGCGCGGCGGCGACCGCGACGATCGCGGTCCGCGCCGTCCGCGCGAACAGGCCGAAGGAGCCGCTGAATAATGGTCGACATCAACCAGATCCCGACGCGGCGCCCCTTCCACCGCCGCCGCAAGACCTGCCCGTTCTCCGGCGCCAACGCGCCGCGGATCGACTACAAGGACGTGCGGCTGCTGCAGCGCTACATCTCCGAGCGCGGCAAGATCGTGCCGAGCCGCATCACCGCCGTCAGCCAGAAGAAGCAGCGCGAGCTCGCCAAGGCGATCAAGCGCGCCCGCTTCCTGGGCCTGCTGCCCTACGTGGTGAAGTAAGCCTTCCGAGGGGTGCTCCGGCACCCCTCCCCACCGCTTCGGGGGCGGTTCCTCCCGAGTTGGGCCTGAAAGAGCGGCCCTAACTGCCACGGCAGGACAGCGATCCCGGCGAAGACGCCACTTGCTTCCTGCCTTTCTGATTCAACCGCTTGCGGTTCTGAAAGGACAAGACGATGGAAGTCATTCTTCTCGAACGCATTTCGCGCCTCGGCCAGATGGGCGAGACCGTCAGGGTCAAGGACGGCTACGCGCGCAACTTCCTGCTGCCGCAGGGCAAGGCGCTGCGCGCCAACGAGGCCAACAAGAAGAAGTTCGAGGGCCAGCGCGCGCAGCTCGAGGCGCGCAACCTCGAGCGCAAGGGCGAGGCCCAGAAGATCGCCGACAAGCTCGACGGCAAGAGCTTCGTGGTGGTGCGCGCGGCCGGCGAGACCGGCCAGCTCTACGGCTCGGTGTCGACCCGCGACATCGCCGACATCCTGACCGCGGAAGGCTTCAGCGTCGCCCGCAACCAGGTCGAGCTCAACCACCCGATCAAGGCGATCGGCCTCACCAACATCGCGATCGCGCTGCACCCCGAGGTCGAGGTGACGATCACGCTCAACATCGCCCGCTCCGCCGACGAGGCCGAGCGCCAGGCCCGCGGCGAGACGCTGACGACGGCCGAGGCGATCTACGGCGAGGACATCGACGAGGCGGCGCGGCCGGACGCCTTCTTCGACGAGCGCGCCGAGGAAGAGGGCGAGGAGACCGAAGGCCAGGCCTGAGGCTCCGTCCCACCCGCGAAAAATGCCAGGAAGGCCCGGAGCGATCCGGGCCTTTTTGCGTTGTGGCAGAAGCAACCGGACATTCGGCCAGACCGCTCCAGCCATTCATCCAGACGCACAGCCATGCACGCCGGATGCTTTTCAAGCCGGATCGGTCTGAGTCATAATTGCAGCTTCATGAGTTGATTTCGAGAGCGGCTGCTATGGCTTCACTGTTGCACAAGGCTGTCGCGCGACTGGTCAGGACAGGCGCGCTCACGGTCACGGACCCTGACGGCACCACCCGGACCTACGGAGACGGCAGCGGCCGGCCGGTGCACGTCGCGATCCGGACGCACGGGGCGGCGCGCGCGATCGCGCTCGACCCGATGCTGGCCATGCCCGAGGCCTACATGGACGGCGAGTTCGACGTGGTCGGGGGCCACCTCATCGTCTTCCGTCAGCGCGCCTCCGCCACGCCGGGCAACAGCGGGGCCGCCCCCACGCGGCCGGCTCGCAGGCGGGGGCGCGCGCGCGGCGCGCGGCGCCCCCGCCGGGAGTCACACGCGGCCGGCCGCTGGCGCCAGAACGCGCCCCGCCACTACGACCTGTCGGGCGAGATGTACCGGCTCTTCCTCGACGCCGACATGCAGTATTCCTGCGCCTACTATGCGCGCCCCGACATGACGCTGGAGGAGGCGCAGGAGGCCAAGAAGCAGCACATCGTGGCCAAGCTGAACGTCGGCCGCGGCAACAGCGTGCTCGACATCGGCTCCGGCTGGGGCGGGCTCGGCCTCTACATCGCGCGCCAGTTCGACGCCGAGGTGCTGGGCGTGACGCTGTCGACCGAGCAGATCGCGGTGTCGACGCAGCGCGCGCAGGACGCGGGGCTGGAGAACCACGTCCATTTCGAGCTGCGCGACTATCGCAGCCTGTCGGAGCGCGTCGACCGCATCGTCTCGGTCGGCATGTTCGAGCATGTCGGCGTCAACCACTACCGCACCTTCTTCGACAAGTGCGCGACGCTGCACAAGCCGGACGGCGTCATGCTGCTGCACACGATCGGCCGCAGCGGGCCGCCGGCGGCCACCAACGCCTTCATCCGCAAGTACATCTTCCCCGGCGGCTACATCCCGGCGCTGTCGGAGGTGATGCCGGCGATCGAGAAGGCGGGGCTGGTCGTCACCGACGTCGAGATCCTGCGGCTGCACTATGCCGAGACGCTGAAGGCCTGGCGCGAGCGCTTCATGGCCAACCGCAAGCGCGCGGTGGAGATCTACGACGAGCGATTCGCGCGCATGTGGGAGTTCTACCTCGCCGGCTCGGAGGCCTCGTTCCGCTGGCAGGACATGGTGAACTTCCAGATCCAGATCACCAAGCGGAACGACACGCTGCCGATCACCCGCGAATACATCCACGAGGGCGAGATGGAGCTGGCGCACGCCGACAAGGCCGCTTCGACGGAAGCGGCCGCCCCGGCGCCGAAGCCGGCCGCCAAGCCGGCTCCGCGAAAGCGCAGGTCGACCAAGGCCTGAGCCGGCAAGAGCCGGGATAAGCACCCCCACCGCTTCGCGGGCCACCTCTCCCCCTGCCCCGGGGGAGAGGAAATCCGGCGGTAAAGCCCTACGGCCGGACCGGCCTGAGCATCCGGCGCAGCACGTCGGTGCGGGCGCCGAAATGCTGCCACAGCGCGCCGGCGGCGTGGAGCGCGACGACGAGGATGATGACCGGCTTCATCGTCTCGTGGAACTCGCCGGCCTGCTCGACCATGCCGAACCAGGCGAGCATGCCCGTCACCGGCATGCCGAAGATGAACAGATAGAGCAGGAAATGGGCGATCCGGGCGAGCCAGGCCGTCACCGGCCCCTCGCCCGCCGGCAGGGCCGGCACGCCGCGCGTCAGCCTGAGCGCAAAGCGCCAGACCGCCAGCACGAGGACGGCGATGCCGACATAGACGTGGACGTTGGCCGCGAAGAGGTCGGCGGCCGCGGGCTCGGTGCCCCGGCGGAAGGCGCGATAAGCAGGCCCCATCATGCCGCCGAAGGCGAGCTGGAAGACGACGAGGGCCGCGATGATCCAGTGCAGGACGATCTGGGAGGCCGAATAGCCGGCCGGTCCGGGTTGCAGGGTAGCGGATCGAAGAGTCATGGGCTTGGTTCCTGAAGACCTAGCTCTCTCCCGCCGCCACCCTAGCGTGCGGCCGGCCCGGCACCAGTTAAATGACGGTAATGATCGCCTGCCGGAAGGCATGGCGACCGATGCGGACGGTGTGGATTTTCCTGTTTTGTTCCGGTAACATCGCGCGTTCCGATCCGCCGATTCGAGTCAACGCAGATTCTTTCCACGGATCGGCCCGGCCTGTGAATCCTGTGCGGCGTGCCGCGGGAGGCGACTCCTCGGCGCCGCCGTCTGTTACGGCAGGACGGGGACCGAAAGGGGCACGGAGAATGGCTGAAGCAGCCCGCAAGATCGGCGCGGCGGAGACCCCGCTCTACCGCGAGGCGCCGAACAACATCGAGGCCGAGCAGGCGCTGCTGGGCGCCATCCTCGTCAACAACGACGCCTTCTACCGCGTCTCCGACTTCCTCAAGGCCGAGCACTTCTACGAGCCGCTGCACCGCAAGATCTACGCGGTGGCGCAGGACTTCATCCGCATGGGCAAGGTCGCGAGCCCGGTGACGATCAAGACCTTCCTGCCGGCCGAGGAGAAGGTCGGCGACATGACGGTGGCGCACTATCTCGCGCGGCTGGCCGCCGAGGCCGTCACCATCATCAACGCCGCCGACTACGGCCGCGCCATCTACGACCTCGCCACGCGCCGCGCGCTGATCACCGTCGGCGAGGACATGGTCAACATCGCCTACGACGCGCCGGTCGACATGGCGCCGCAGGAGCAGATCGAGGACGCCGAGCGGCGGCTGTTCGAGCTCGCCGAGACGGGCCGCTACGACGGCGGCTTCGAGAGCTTCACCGACGCGGTGAAGCTCGCCGTCGACATGGCGAACGCCGCCTACATGCGCGACGGGCACCTGTCGGGCATCGCCACCGGCATGCGCGACCTCGACCGGCGCATGGGCGGCCTGCAGCCCTCCGACCTGATCGTGCTCGCCGGCCGCCCCGGCATGGGCAAGTCTTCGCTCGCCACCAACATCGCCTTCAACATCGCGCATTCCTACGAGCCGGCGCAGCAGGCCGACGGCTCGATGCGGGCGGCAAACGGCGGCGTCGTCGGCCTGTTCTCGCTCGAAATGTCCTCCGAGCAGCTCGCCACCCGCATCATCTCCGAGCAGACCGAGATCCCCTCCTCCAAGATCCGCCGCGGCGAGATCAGCGAGGCCGATTTCGAGAAGCTGGTCGCCTGCTCGCAGATGATGCAGAAGATCCCGCTCTACATCGACCAGACGGGCGGCATCTCGATCGCGCAGCTCGCCGCGCGCGCCCGCCGGCTGAAGCGCCAGCGCGGGCTCGACCTGATCGTCATCGACTATATCCAGCTCATGACCGGCTCGTCGAAGCGGGCCGGCGAGAACCGCGTGCAGGAGGTGACCGAGATCACCACCGGGCTCAAGGCGCTCGCCAAGGAGCTCGGCGTGCCGATCATCGCGCTGTCGCAGCTCTCGCGCCAGGTCGAGAACCGCGACGACAAGCGGCCGCAGCTCTCGGACCTGCGCGAATCGGGCTCGATCGAGCAGGACGCCGACGTCGTGCTGTTCATCTACCGCGAGGAATACTACCTCAAGAACAAGGAGCCGAAGCCGGGCACCGAGGAATACATCAAATGGGAAGCGGCGATGAACGACGCCCGCGGCAAGGCCGAGGTGATCGTGGCCAAGCAGCGCCACGGCCCGACGGGCACGGTGCAGCTCGGCTTCCAGGGCGAATTCACGCGCTTCTTCGACCTCGCGGAGGACAGCCACCTGCCGGAGCGGTTCGAGTAGAGGTGACGAGCGAGGCGCCCAACCTGGCCGGCGGCGGGCCGGACTTCCACCTGGCCGGCGGCGTGCTGACGATCGACCTGACCGCGCTCGCCGACAACTGGCGGGCGCTGGCGCGGCTGAGCGCCCCGGCGGAGGCTGCCGCAGTGTGGAAGGCCGACGCCTACGGGCTAGGTATCGAGCATGCCGTGCCGGCGCTCGCCGAGGCCGGCTGCCGGCGCTTCTTCGTGGCGCTGCCGCACGAGGGCGTGCGGGTGCGCGCCGTCGCTCCCGAGGCGACGATCTACGTGCTGTCGGGGCCGCTCGGCCCGGAGGCCGCGGCCGTGCTGCGCGAGCACGGCCTCGTGCCGGTGCTCAACTCGGTGCGCGACACGGCGATCTGGGAGGCCGAGGGCTGGCTGGACGGGCGGCAGCTCCCGGCGGCGCTGCATGTCGACACCGGCATGAACCGGCTGGGCATGACGCTGGCGGAAGCCGCGCATTTCGCCGGCGAGAACGCGCTGACCGGGGCGGTTGAGATCGCGCTGCTGGTCAGCCACCTCGCCTGCGCGGACGAACCGGGCCATCCCCTCAATGCGCGCCAGCTCGAGGTCTTTCGCCAGGCGCGGCAATTGTTTCCCGGCGTCGAGGCGAGCCTCGCGGCCTCGTCGGGGGTGCTGCTCGGCGGCGACTATCTGTGCGAGCTGACGCGGCCCGGCATCGAGCTCTATGGCGGCATGACGGGCGGCGCCGGCTTCGCGCCGCGCACCGTCGTCACCGCGCAGGCCCGCGTTCTGCAGGTGCGCAAGGCAGCGCGCGGCGAAGTGGTCGGCTACGGCGCAGCAATGCGGCTCGCGCGCGACAGCGAGCTGGCGATCGCCGGCGCGGGCTATGCGGACGGCCTGCCGCGGGCCGCCTCCGGCGCCGGCGTGCCGCTGCGCGCGTCCGTGCCCGGCGGCGCCACGGGCTTCATCCGCGGCCAGCGCGTGCCGGTCGCCGGGCGCATCTCGATGGACCTGACCATCTTCGACGTCACCGGGCTCGGCGCGGACGCGGTCGCGCCCGGCGACATGATCGAACTGTTCGGCCCGAACATCCCGATCGAGGAGGCCGCGCGCGCCGCCGGCACCATCCCCTACGAGCTGCTGACCGGGCTCAGCCGGAGGTTCCACCGGGTCTACGTGCGGGGGGAGGTTCCCCTTGGCTAAGCCGCGCGTCCAGTTCATCTGCCAGAGCTGCGGCGCTACGCACACCCGCTGGGCGGGCAAGTGCGACGCCTGCGGCGAGTGGAACACGCTGGTCGAGGAAGGCACGGCCGGCGGCATCGGCGCCGGGCCGAACTCGCTCAAGAGCTCGCGCAAGGGCCGCGCCGTTGCGCTTACCTCGCTCGCCGGCGACATCGAGGACGCGCCGCGCATCGCCTCGGGCATCGGCGAGCTCGACCGGGCGACCGGCGGCGGCTTCGTGCGCGGCTCGGCGCTGCTGGTCGGCGGCGACCCCGGCATCGGCAAGTCGACGCTGCTCACCCAAGCGGCGGCCGCGCTCGCCAACCAGGGCCACCGCATCGTCTACGTCTCGGGCGAGGAGGCGGTGGCGCAGATCAGGCTGAGGGCGCAGCGGCTGGGCGTGGCGCAGAGCGCCGTCGAGCTCGCCGCCGAGACCAACGTCGAGGACATCCTCGCCACGATCGCCGACGGCAAGCGGCCGGACCTCCTGATCCTCGATTCGATCCAGACGCTGTGGACGGACCTCGCCGATTCGGCCCCCGGCACGGTCACGCAGGTGCGCGCGGCCGCGCAGGCGATGATCCGCTACGCGAAATCCACAGGCTGCGCGGTGGTGCTGGTCGGCCACGTCACAAAGGAGGGCCAGATCGCGGGCCCGCGCGTCGTCGAGCACATGGTCGACGCCGTGCTCTACTTCGAGGGCGAAGGCGGCCACCACTACCGCATCCTGCGCACGGTGAAGAACCGCTTCGGCCCGACCGACGAGATCGGCGTGTTCGAGATGGGCGACCGGGGCCTGCGCGAAGTCGCCAACCCGTCCGAGCTGTTCCTCGGCGAACGCAGCGTAAAGGCGCCCGGCGCGGCCGTTTTCGCCGGGATGGAGGGCACGCGGCCGGTGCTGGTCGAGATCCAGGCGCTGGTGGCGCCCTCCCCGCTCGGCACGCCGCGCCGCGCCGTCGTCGGCTGGGATTCGGCGCGGCTGTCGATGGTGCTCGCCGTGCTCGAGGCGCATTGCGGCGTGCGGTTCTCGCAGCACGACGTCTATCTCAACGTCGCCGGCGGCTACCGCATCTCGGAGCCGGCGGCGGACCTGGCGGTCGCCGCCGCGCTGGTCTCGTCGCTGACCGGTCTTGCCCTTCCGGCCGATTGCGTCTATTTCGGCGAAATCAGCCTGTCGGGCGCCGTCAGGGCGGTCGCGCATGCGCAGCAACGCCTCAAGGAGGCGGAAAAGCTGGGTTTCGGAAGGGCGGTCCTGCCCGCCTCGGCCGAAGAGCTGCCGGCGGCGCGGACCGGCGGACTGTTCCAGCCGGAAGCGCTTGCCGACCTCGTTGCGTGCATCGCAGGCTCACGCACGACCGGCGCGGGCGACTAGATGCGGCCGACCCACCACAGACCGGTGCCGGCACAGGAGTAGAGGCCTAAATGCCGATCACGCTGCTTGACGGAATTGTCATCGGCTTCACCCTCGTTTCGGCAATGCTGGCCATGGTGCGCGGCTTCTCGCGCGAGGTCCTGTCGATCGCCTCCTGGGTAGCCGCCGCGGCGGCGGCCTATTTCTTCTATCCGGCGGTCTATCCCTACGTGAAGCCGCATATCGACCACGACACGGTGGCGCTCGCCGTGTCGGCCGCGGCCGTCTTCTTCGTCGCGCTGATCGTGGTGACGGTGATCACCATGAAGATCGCCGACTTCATCATCGATTCCAAGGTCGGGCCGCTCGACCGCACGCTCGGCTTCCTCTACGGCGCCGGGCGCGGCCTGCTGGTGCTCTCCGTCGCGCTGCTGTTCTTCGACTGGCTGGTCGACACCAACCCGCCGGCATGGGTGGCCAACGCCAAGTCGCGGCCGCTGCTGGAGGCCATCGGCGGTTGGGTCGAGCGGGCGCTGCCGGACGATCCGGAGAACTCGATCCTCAACAAGCTGCGCGGCAACGAGGCGGGCACGCCCGCCGCGCCGGCCGAGACCGGAACCGGCACGGCCGCCGGCAGCGGCACGACGCAGCCGCCGGCAGCGGCCGGGCAGCCTTCCGAGGAGGCCCCGGCAGACGAGGCGCCGTCGGACGCGGCGCCCGACGACGAGGCGCCGGCCGACGAATAGGCAACCCGCGACGGGATGCGCGCAGCTCCCGTCGAACCGTTCGTGGAGCACGACATGAGCGAGGCAGCCGACCTTACCGTTGCCGCCGAGGCAGACGACCATTTCCACGACGAGTGCGGCGTGTTCGGCATATTCGGCCGGCAGGACGCCGCCGCGATCGTCACGCTCGGCCTGCACGCGCTGCAGCACCGCGGCCAGGAGGCGGCGGGCATCGTCTCCTTCGACGGCAGCCAGTTCCACGTCGAGCGGCATGTCGGCCTGATCGGCGACACCTTCACCAAGCAGGCGGTGATCGACCGGCTGAAGGGCAACCGCGCGATCGGCCACACGCGCTACGCCACCACCGGCGGGGCCGGCATGCGCAACGTGCAGCCCTTCTTCGCCGAGCTCGCCGAGGGCGGGCTGGCGATCGCCCACAACGGCAACATCACCAACGCGCTGACGGTGCAGCGGCGGCTGCAGAAGGACGGCGCGATCTTCTCGTCGACCTCCGACACCGAGACGATCCTGCACCTGATCGCGACAAGCCGGGAGCGCGACACGAACAGCCGCTTCATCGACGCCGTGCGCCAGATCGAGGGCGCCTTCTCGCTGGTGGCGCTGACGTCGAAGAAGATGATCGGCCGCCGCGACCCGCTGGGCATCCGGCCGCTGGTGCTGGGCGACCTCGACGGCGCCTGGATCCTGGCCTCCGAGACCTGCGCGCTGGACATCATCGGGGCGCGGTTCGTCCGCGATTTGAAGCCCGGCGAGATGGTGGTCGTGACCTCGAAGGGGATCGAGAGCCACTTCCCCTTCCCCGAGCAGAAGCCGCGCTTCTGCATCTTCGAATACGTCTATTTCGCGCGGCCGGACTCGACCATCGAGGGGCGCAACGTCTATGCGGCGCGCAAGCAGATCGGCGTCGAGCTGGCGCGCGAGAGCCCGGTCGATGCCGACCTCGTGGTGCCGGTGCCCGATTCGGGCACGCCGGCGGCGATCGGCTTCGCGCAGGCGGCGGGTCTGCCCTTCGAGCTCGGCATCATCCGCAACCACTATGTCGGCCGCACCTTCATCTCGCCCGGCGATTCGATCCGCCACATGGGCGTGAAGCTCAAGCACAACGCCAACCGCAAGATGATCGAGGGCAAGCGGGTGGTGCTGGTGGACGATTCCATCGTGCGCGGCACGACCAGCCAGAAGATCGTGCAGATGGTGCGCGACGCGGGCGCGCGCGAGGTGCACATGCGCATCGCCTCGCCGCCGACCATGTCGTCCTGCTTCTACGGCGTCGACACGCCGGAGAAGGCCAAGCTGCTCGCCTCGCGCATGTCGGTGGCGGAGATGGCGGAGTTCATCCGCGTCGATTCGCTCGGCTTCCTGTCGATCGACGGGCTCTACCGCGCCGTCGGCGAGGCCGCGCGCGACAGCGAGCAGCCGCAGTTCTGCGACGCCTGCTTCACCGGCCAGTATCCCACCAGCCTCACCGACCACGACAGCAGCGACAACGTGCGCACGCTGTCGCTGCTGGCGGCGGGGGGCTGAGCGCTCCTGGAACCCGGTGGGGGCGTCGCCGTCAGGGCGTCACGAACTTGAGCCCGACGATGCCGGCGGCGATGAGGCCGATGCAGGCGAGGCGCAGGGCGGTGGCGGGCTCGGAGAACAGGGCCATGCCGACGAGCGCCGTGCCGATCGTGCCGATGCCGGTCCACACCGCGTAAGCCGTGCCGAGCGGCAGGTTGCGCAGGGCAAGCCCGAGCAGCGCGACGCTCGCCGTCATCGAGACGACGGTGAGCAGCGTCGGCAGCGGCCGGGTGAAGCCTTCGGTGTATTTCAGGCCGACGGCCCAGCCGACCTCCAGCAGGCCGGCGATAAACAAGACGAACCAGGACATCATCGTCCTCCTTGAAAAGGCGATGAGGTCGTCCCCACCAATGTCGGGCTGAGGCAAGGTCGTCCCTGCGGGGCCTCATATAGCGACTGCCCGCCGATGCGGCAACGGCGCGGATTTCCCCGGCATCGTTTCCGGTCTGTCCTTCCGCTGCATTTCCGGACGCAAAACCGCTTCGCACTTTTGCTGGAAATGCTCTATGTCCCCTCACCCGTCCCGAAAGCCGGGCGAAAACAATGGAAGCACGCGGATGACCCCACCCGACCTTTCCGGCCGCATCGCGCTCGTCACCGGCGCCTCGCGCGGCATCGGCTTCTTCCTCGCCAGGCAGATGGCGGCCGCCGGGGCGCATGTCGTGGCCGTGGCGCGCACGGTGGGCGGGCTGGAGGAGCTCGACGACGAGATCAAGGCCGAGGCCGCGCGCACCGGCAAGGGCTCGGCGACGCTGGTGCCGATGAACCTCGCCGACATGGAGGCGATCGACCGGCTCGGCGGCGCGATCCACGAGCGCTGGGGCAAGCTCGACGTGCTGGTGGCGAACGCCGGCGTGCTCGGCACGATCTCGCCGATCGGCCATGTCGAGGCCAAAACCTTCGAGAAGGTGATGACGGTCAACGTGACGGCCGTGTGGCGGCTGATCCGCTCGGTCGACCCGCTGCTCAAGCTGTCGGACGCCGGCCGGGCGATCCTGCTGTCGTCGGGCGCGGCGCATTCGGCGCGCGCCTTCTGGGCTCCCTACGCTGCCTCCAAGGCGGCGGTCGAGGCGCTCGGCCGCTCCTGGGCCGACGAGACGAAGAACTCGCCGCTGAAGGTCAATTCGGTCAATCCGGGCGCGACGCGCACGGCGATGCGGGCGCAGGCCGTGCCCGGCGAGGACCCGATGAGCCTGCCGCATCCGTCCGAGGTGGCGGCCAAGATCCTGCCGCTGGCGAGCCCCGAATTGACCGAGACGGGCCGCATCTTCGACGTGCCGAAGGGCCGCTTCGTCAGCTATCGCATGCCGGAATGAAGGTTGGGGCTTAATTTCGGCCGCCTTACGTCCTATTCTAGGGGCAGTCTCCGATCGTCCGCGCCCCAGCGAGGGAGGAAACGATGCCCAGGTTTCGCTCGACCATCGCAGCCGTTTCGGCCGCAGCCCTGCTGGCGCTCGCCGCCGGCCCGGCCGCGGCATGGGAGCAGCAGGGCGGCGGCGCCGACCAGGGCGGCGGCCTGCGCGCGCTGCCGAGCGGCGGGCTGATGCTGAAGGACGTGCCGACGACCGATTCGACGGTCGAGACCCTGCCCGGCGTGCGGCTCAACCCGCAGGCGCGCGACAGCGGCGGGACGAGCTGCACCCAGCGGCGCGTCGCCTCCTTCGACGGTCCCGCCGGCGACTACCGGAGCGGCACGGTCTCGGAATGCAGCTTCGGCAGCTTCACCTTCAGCACCATGCGGCCCGACCCGCAGCCCTGGGTGCCGGGCATGCCCACGCCCTTCAACAACTGACCGGCCGGGCGACCGGCCGCATCCCAGCACCGACAAACGTCCAGTTGACGCGGCTTACGCGTCCGATAATTTCGGCGGCGATGGCGACGCGGCACGGCATCTGACGAGGGAGTGCGCATGTATCTGGCACTGGTCGTGATTGCGCTGGTGGTCGGCGCCTGGGTGCTCGCGGCGATCGTCTTCGCCGCGCTGCGGCGGCTCACCTTCCACCAGGCCTTCCTCTACCTGCCGCTGAAGCTGCTGCACCGCGTCGACGACCGCGCGCTGACCGGCCTGCGGGCCGACCCGCCGGTGATCTATGCCGTGCTCCACCAGTCGCGGCTCGACCCGGCGCTGATGCGGGCGCCGCTGCCGTCCGACACGCTGCACATCCTCGACGAGGCGTCGGCGCGCTCGTTCTGGCTGGAGGCGTGGCGGGAGATGTCGCGCCCCGTCTCCTTCAACGCCGCCCACGTCTTCGTCAGCCGGCGGCTCGTGCGCCACCTGCGCGGGCGCGGCAAGCTGGCGGTCTACCTGCCGGACGGCATCGAGCCTGAAACCAAGGCCTACCGCATCTACCGGGCGATCGCGCGCATCGCGGCGGCGGCCGAGGCGCGCATCGTGCCCGTCTCGGTGACGGGCTCGCGGCGCACGCCCTTCTCGCTCGCCTTCAGCCACGATTCGGGCCCGAGGGGCCTCGCCAAGCTCAGCGTGCGGGTGCTGGAGCCGCTGACCATCGCGCAACTGATCGACAGGTCGAGCCGCGCGCAGGCGACGATGGCCGGCGTGCTCTACGACCGGGTGCTGGAAGCCGACGCGGCCTGAGAGACCCTACCCTGCCTTTTCCTGCATCTCGCGCCGGTGGCGCGCCGCGTAGGCGCGCATGCTGACGGGCAGCAGCAGCAGATAGAGCACCGACGAGATGGCCAGCGTGTACCAGGTGTAGTTGAAGAACAGCAGCACGTAGAGCACGACCAGCAGGATCGCCGGCGGCACCACGTCGCGGCGGATGTTCTTGCGCGGGCCCTTGCCGGAATAGACGCGGATGCGGCTGATGAGCAACAGCGCGACGGCGACCGTGTAGGCCGTCGCCGCATAGGCGGCCGGCAGCCCGAGCGGCACGCCGATGAAGCCGAGATAGACCGGCAGCAGCAGCAGGACGGCGCCCGCCGGCGCCGGCACGCCGACGAAATAGTCGGCCTCCCAAGCGGGCTGGTCGGGATCCTCCAGCATGACGTTGAAGCGGGCGAGCCGCAGCGCGCAGGCGATGGCGAAGAGCAGCGCGGCGATCCAGCCGATCGAGCCCGCCCGCTCCAGCAGGTAGGCATAGAGGACGAGCGCCGGCGCGACGCCGAAATTGACGACGTCGGCGAGCGAATCCATCTGCGCGCCGAACTTGGTCGAGGCCTTGAGCAGCCGGGCGGCGCGGCCGTCGACGAAATCGAGCAGGGCCGCCAGCAGCAGCAGCGCGACCGCCAGCTCGAAGCGGCCCTCGAAGGCGAAGCGCACGCCGGTCAAGCCCGCGCAGACCGCCAGCACCGTGATCAGGTTGGGGACGACGACGCGGACGGGGATCTCGCGGATGCGCGGGCCGCTGGCCGAGGGGCGCGCGGCGGGCCGGGGCTCGTTCTCGGCCGCCATCAGGAGACGCGCACCAGCGGCGCGGCAGGGGCGCCGCCGAACTCGGCGAGCACGGTCTCGCCGCCGACCGAGGTCTGGCCGACCGCCACGCGCGGCGCGGCGCCGGCGGGCAGGTAGACGTCGAGGCGCGAACCGAAGCGGATGATGCCGAAGCGCTCGCCGACCGAGATGTCGGCGCCGGCCTCGGCCCAGCAGACGATGCGGCGGGCGACCAGCCCGGCCACCTGGACCACGGCCAGCGGGCCGTGCGGCCCGTCGATGACGAGGCCGTTGCGCTCGTTCTCCTCGCTCGCCTTGTCGAGGTCGGCGTTGAGGAACTTGCCGGGCCGGTAGTCGACACGCAGGATGCGGCCGCGCACCGGCGCGCGGTTCACGTGGCAGTTGAAGACGTTCATGAACACCGAGACGCGCGTCAGCTCGACCGCCCCCAGGCCGAGCTCGCGCGGCGGCACGGCCGGGCCGACGAAGGAGACGACGCCGTCGGCCGGGCTGACCACGAAGCGGTCGTCGACCGGCGTGACGCGCTCGGGATCGCGGAAGAAGAAGACGCACCAAGCCGTCAGGATCAGGCCGATCCAGAACAGCGGCCCCCAGATCAGGGCGAGCACGACGGTGCCGACCACGAAGCCCGCGATGAACGGATATCCTTCGCGGTGGATCGGCACCAGCGTGCGTCTGACGGTGTCGGCGAGGCTCATCGGCATCCGGCTCCTGGAACAGGAACGCCTGATTAGCGAAAAGGTGGCTTCTCGGCAATGCGCCCCGCCGACGCCCGGCCCTCAGCCGCCGCGCAGGAAGTCGCGCTTGTAGATGCCGGACACGATCTTGAACGTCTCGGTGCGACCGGAGCCGATCAGACCGAACACACCGGTGATCTGCCCCTCGAAGATCGAGAAGGAATTGTTGCGCACGACATTGCTCATAGAGATGTCCTGCACCGACAGCACCTTTCTGCCAGGCTTGCGCAATTTAGCTTCGTCGCGCTGGCCATAGATCTGTCCGGACAGCGAGCGGCCGACCATGGCCGCCACGATCCGGTCGCGATCGAAGGCCGAGGTATCGTCGGTGATGACGAGTTCGCCATCGCGCAGGATGGTGATGCGGTCGGCGATGCCGAGCGCTTCCTCCAGCG
>Ga0066256_1002354_pt1 | contig 21258 bp, 18 predicted proteins | sample ThiBio_1000_biof_FD_87107 | JGI IMG/M metagenome (GOLD analysis project Ga0066256, IMG submission 87107) | Wastewater bioreactor microbial communities from Cape Town, South Africa - Thiocy_expt_1000_biof (version 2) | ecosystem: Engineered > Bioreactor > Thiocyanate-remediating >... | reverse complement strand
GTTGCCATGGTGTGCACCTCGTCTCCCTGCCGGTCCAAAAGGTCGGCAGGTTAGGTCAGAACACCCTGGTCAATTTTCAGCGAGCAGAACCCTCGTTTTCTGGTCAATTTTCAACGGGCAGCAACATCGACCGAATCTTCGTTTAGCCCGTAGGCTTGACCGCCCGGGTTGTGGGACGATTTGCGAAGGATTTCCAGCGCGAACGAATCCAGGGTTGGGTCAATCTCGCGAATCGCCGAGAACACCGCCGGACAAGCTTCCGGAGCAAGCTCTTCCAATCGCCAGAGAACCGACCCTGGGTTCGCGAGGGTCAGCAGCTTCCCTGCTTTGGCCGCGGCGAGCACGTTCCCGGCGTAGGCCGCCACTATCTCAGTTCTTGAGTCGGCGGCGCAGGCGAACTCGGCGGGAGGGTCATCGTCTCTTCCCACATAGCTCTCCCATAGCAGACGCGCAGCAGCAGTCAACGAACCTGCATCGCTGGCCAACGCTGCGGCAATGAGGGAGGCACTCCCTTCCGCATGCCGTTTTGCCACACTGCCTGCCAACAGAATCGCAATGTCCTCAGCGCCACGAAGCAAGAAGTCATCTCGGCGGCTGCGTTTGCGCTCGATGAAGACGGGATGGTCGACGAGCCTTGCGACATCGAGACACAGACGCTTCGCATCCTCAACTGGCACCGTCGTCGATTCGAGCACCTGACCGAGCATGCGCAAAAACTCGTTGCAGTTGAGCGTCGTGATGGACTTCAACAACTCCTCGCGACGGTACGGCTCGAAGAGGTAGGCCTGAGCTGCGACAAGGCTCACGTCAGAATCGGTCGTGCCGATCTGAAGCGCCACGGCAAGACGGTCGGTGGCTGCCAAGTGGCCTTCCGTGCTTTCTACTCGTCCTATCGTGAACGCGCCATCCTCCGATGCGGTAAGCGGAAATAGGTGATGCACGAGATTGCGGACGGCGAGCGGTGCGCCGCATGCTTTCAACGCCTCCGCGCGCGCCAGTGCGCCGGCGGTTTTTTCTCCTTTTTCGCCCATCTCTCGATTGTTGAGGCTGCCTGCGAAATACTCAGGGTGTCGATGCAGCAATCCGTAGATGGAGGGCGCCTTGACCTTCAACGCGGCCAAGCCGAGCAAGTCCGCGAACGCGACCTCGCCTCGCAGTATCGGTTCTATCGTCCTGAGCGTGTTGAACACACGCGTAAAGTCTCTCGGGTACGCCAAGAGGTCGTTCAACCCCGACCAGTAGAGCAGGGACAAACGATCCTCTTCGTTGGGGAACCTGTGGCGGGTGACATCTTCGCCCAGTGAATCGAGTTGCTCGGTGAGCATGTGCTCACGACCTGCCCGAGAAATCGCGGGAAGAGGCAGGCGGACTTGGACGATTTTGTCGGGATAGGTTGCCGCGAAGGGAACATGGAGACTTTCGAGAGCCTTGGTGACGTAGTCCGCGTCCCACGCGATGACGTAACCCACGTTGGGCAGTTCGCCGACGGCCTTGACGATGCGAACGACTTCGAAGACCTCCTGCGCGAACAGGCGGTCAACGTCGTCGATGAACACGATAATGGGCCGTGTCAGTTCTTTCAGCGCATCCGCGACCTTGTCCCGTTGGCCTTCGAGGTCGGGCGCCTTCAACTTGGCCGCCGACTCCGTGAGTCGGCCGGATGTCGAGATGACCTTTTCGGTGATGGAGGCCCACGGCTCAGCGCCTGGCACGAACTTCAATACACCGAAGACGCGTGAGTACGCTCGCAGTTGTTCAGCTGCCTTGATGGCAACCGCTGTGTTGCTCGTCAGGCCGACCGCGGTCGCCAGTTTCTGCAAGAACAGTTTCAGCAGGGCATCCCGCTCGCCGACGAGCCAGGGGTTGAAATGAACCACCACGGGGCGCGTTTCTTCCGGCTCTTGATTGAGGTAGGCCTCAATCAACGCGAGAGCAGACGTTTTCCCGCTGCCCCACGCGCCTTCGATGGACACGACCAGGCCTGCAGATGAGCCAACCCCCCGAAGCGCCCTCACGGCGGCGCCGGCGAAACCCTTCCGCCCGAGGCTGTCCCTCTCTATGTCGTTGACGGCGGTGAGCGGCTCACCGGCATGGATTCGTACGCTGTCGGGGGCGGGAAGCTGGTGCACAGGAGTTACCACGTTGTGGGGTAGGGTCCCAATGTAGAACTTTCCAGTGGCTGCGAGTAGGTGAAAAAGAGCCATGGACCTGTCACAGTGGACGAGGCCGGGCCAAAGAGTCCACGGCTGATACGTCAGCTTGCGGGCAAACTGCTAGATCCTTGGCGTAGAAGGAGCTCGACACTACGGGCTGATCGGACGTGATCCCGGATGTCGGCCACCCGCTCGTGCGTCAAACCACAAGCCCGCTCGATCGGCTGGACGTGTAGCTTCAGCGCCGCGATCGCAAGGTCCGCTCATGGCCGAAACGAGCCAGACGGCGGTCCGATCTCCCCATCAGGGGAAATAGGCTGCACGCACCCCTGAATCATTTAACGTTACTCGAACGTTTTTACAGCCACCCGCCTTATCGTCATTTTGCTCACCGATTTTCGTTTCACTCGTTTTGCAGCTCTCATCATCCATGTCTGTTCGCCATACCATGCCGCGACTCGTCAATTCGTCAATCACGACTTGGTCCGGTAGCACCACACTTGAGTATTTGGTCGGTCCAGCCGATACCAAATAGTAAGATGCGCCGATGGCATCAAGCAGCGCCCTCCTGGACGAACTCATGCTGCCATGGTGTCCAACGATTAGAACGTCGGCGCGCATGAGTTCTTTGCAGCATTCGAGCAGCTTTCCTTCCACGGAAGTCGGCCTTGGCGTGGACGACGGCGACGCGCGACCACCCGCTTCAGCATCGCCCATCAGCATGACTGCGTGGCTGCCCAGTTCCAGTCGCAGGACAAGGCTATTGTCATTAGTATTGCTGTGTTGCGCTCCGTCGATGTGGAGAAACTGCATTTTTGCGCTCCCGCCCAGCGCGATGGGCGAGGTGTCGATGCGGGGTCCGTGGTGCAGGACGATCTGAGAGGTAGGCTCGACGTTTCCATAGCATGTCTTGCTCGCGAGGAAGACAGTCTCGTTCCCCGTCGTCATATTGGCATTGTGGAATTCAATCTGAGGCGCTTCCGCCACTGCGCGCAAGAAATCACGGTAGCCGCAGATGTCGTTGTAGGCCCCCGAATCCCAAACATCGCTCGGGTGGTAGTTGCGCACAATATCAGCGAGAAGCTCGACATGATCCCGATGCGGATGGCTGAGAACCAGGTGATCGACTTTGTGAACGTCGGGAAACACAGTAGCAAGGTATTCTGTGACCCGGTTCTTCACGCCCTTGGCGAGATCATCGTTGCTCCCCGCGTCATAGAGCAGCGTGAAATCTGGCCCGCGAACAAAGACGGACAAGCCGGTTCCGACGTCGATTGCATCCAGCTCGAATGAAGCTCCGCTTGAGGTCACGACGGGTGCGCTGGTTGCGCAATCAAGCGTATCCGTCCAACGCTTGGAGACGTGGCCAATATTGCCCCCGGCCAATTCAACGAGATACCAATAAGGAACTTCACCAGCGAGCGGGACCTGCTGGCCAGGAGTCAGTCGCCCCACGAGCGCGCTATGGGTTGACGGGGATTCTCGGATCGAAACCGATGAAGTAACCTGTACAATCGGTGAAACACACAGTTTGATGGCCTCGTCGGCCAGAGCTCCGGTGTAGCTGAGCGCGAGCACGAGGCTCAGGAGCCCTCTCACGGCCGTTTGCACGATCGCCATCCATGGATCCTTCATAGGTGGAAATATGGGCATCGTGCGCCCACTGCATGAACGATACAAGCGCCCGTGCCGCAGGCAGCGGCGCTGGTGCGTGCTACCGGGGACCGGCTGCCAAGCGCCTGAGCCGGGACAACCGGTTTGTTCCGTAATGGAGCGCTATATGCTTCCGGGATACCGACGCGTGGCCGTCCACAGAATGAGCTCTTCTGCAGAATTGAGGAGGAGTAAGATATCACTCGGCTCTGCCTCAGTTTCCTTGAGCACTCAGTGAGCAACTATCGCCCCGAGCGCTCGGGTAGGTACCGGGCGCGCAGTACTTCTGCGCACATTCTTGATTGATTGGGGAAATGCATGAGGTGTGGAACGGTTTTCTGGGGTCTTGTACTGCCATTGCTGCTGGCGTCGAGCCTTGCGCTGGCAGAGACGACCGTCTTCATCAATGAAATCCATTACGACAACGTAGGCGCAGATGCCAACGAGGGCATCGAGATTGTGGGTCCCGCCGGCACCGATCTCACCGGATGGCAAGTTATCCCTTACAACGGCGGCGGCGGTGCTTCCTATACACCTATCGCGACCCTCTCGGGCGCGATTCCGCCCACATGCGGCGGCTATGGCGTCGTGTCGGCACCCATCACGGGGCTTCAGAACGGCGCGCCGGATGGTCTGGCGTTGGTGACCAACGCCGGGCAAGTCGTTCAGTTCCTGAGCTATGAGGGGACCTTCATCGCGACAAGCGGACCTGCTATCGGCATGACGAGCGTAGACATCGGTGTTAGCGAGAATGGCACGGGCGCCGCGTCGGACTCGCTTCAGCTCAGTGGCACGGGTACCCAGTACAGCGACTTCTCTTGGCAGCCGGATACACCGGCTACCTTCGGTGCCTGCAATACCGGACAGATTTTCGGGACGCCGCCAGACATCGCGCCGGCAGTGGTCAGCACCATCCCGGTAAACAATGCGACTAATGCCCCCCTGAATACGACGCTCGGAGTCACGTTCTCCGAGCCCGTTACGCTCACAAGCACCTTCGCGGACGTCACTTGCACTAGCAGCGGTGTCCACACTGGGGCGATTGGTGGTAGCGGCGGAACCTATACGCTCGATCCAGACATCGACTTTGCTGTGGATGAGACCTGCACCGTGACGGTCTTGGCGGACCAGGTGGTGGACCTGGATGGGTCGCCAGACAACATGCTGGCGAACTACGTCTTTGCTTTTACGACCGTTCCAGAAGATGTGCCACCCATCGTTGCCTCAACATTTCCGTTGCCTGGGGCAACCGGATTTCCGTTGGGTTCGAATCTGCAGATCACTTTCAGCGAGCCGGTCAACCTGGTGGAACCCGGGGTCTTTGACCTTACCTGCGACACCAGCGGATCCCACGCGGTTTCGGTCAGCGGTTCCAGTGCCAGCTATGCGCTGAATCCCGACGCCAATTTTGCCGCGCTCGAAGACTGCACATTGACAATCTTCGCCATGCATGTGTTTGATCAGGATGGCACCTCAGACCAGATGGTGTCCGACGTCACCGTAGAGTTCATGACGGGTGCCGACGTGTCGGATTACTACGCGGGCGTCGATACCAGTAGCGGACCGGCCCTCGAGATCTGGTTGCACAACACGATCAAAGATCACGTGGCCTATCCCTATACCGCGGGTACCACCGATGCATGGGACATCTTGCGTATGGCCGACGAGGATCCCATGAACCCGAACAATGTCGTCGACATCTACAAGAACACCTCGTACGTGAAGACCAGCGGCAGCCTCAACCGCGAGCACACTTGGCCGAACTCCTACGGATTCAACGATATCACCACCGTGAACGGTCAGCCTTACCCGCCATATACCGACTGCCACATGCTCTATATGGCCGACAGTTCGTACAACCAGAGTCGCGGCAACAACCCCTACGGCAACTGTGCGGGAACAGGAGCCTGCACGGAGAAGCCGACCGACGCCACCAACGGATTTGGCGGCCCCGGCCATTCGAACTATCGGTCATCCGCTGTTTGGGAAGTCTGGGATCACCGCAAAGGTGACGCGGCCCGTGCAATCTTGTACATGGCCGTGCGCTACGACGGCGGCACCAACGCGCTGGGCCAATCCGAGCCGGACCTGATTCTCACGGACAACGTGAACCTCATCCAGACGACGCCGTCCGGCATGACGGTGGCGACGGCCTACATGGGCCTCGAATCGGATCTGCTCAACTGGAACGACCTCGATCCGCCGGATGCCGGCGAGCAATTGCGCAATGAGGTCGTGTATTCCTTCCAACACAACCGCAATCCATTCATCGATCATCCCGAATGGGCGCGTTGTGTATTCACAAACACGAATTGTCCCGCACCGAGCGATTTGATATTTCAGAACGGATTTGAGTAAGGGACGGCGCCCTACGAGGGAAATTGCCAACGCCTCGGCTCGATCCTTGAGCATCCGCGAGTCGTTTGCTTTGCTTGAACAACTCTTGTTCACGCATTGATAGCTGGGAGCTGTCGAAATTCGCGCTCATCGTCGCGATGGATTGCTCATGCTCGCGAGCAGGATTCTTGAAGTTCGCGTCGGTGCACCTGGGAATCCTGATTCGCCGATCTTCAGAACGATTTGCCTAGGGCTTCACGAATTCGTGAACGCATGTGTCGGCACCGCGCTTCGTCACGTATAGCGCGTACGTCCCTTCAACTTGGGTCGAATAGCACCTGAGGCTGCCTCAGCCTTGAATGAAGGTCGAAGCATTCCACCGCCTAGGCCCGCTGCGCAACCTTCAGTTTTGGAACTCGAGATAGCTTGCCGGCCAGCGCCTCGGCACGATTCTTGAGGATCTGTGTGAGCTTTCGAGTCAGCAAGACGTCCCGAATCAGCTTTGCCTTTGCCGTCCGCTGCTCGTCGGTCAACATTCCTTCTAGCGACATCAGATCCGCGCAGATCGCAGTAACGGTTTGCAGAGCATTAGTCGCAGCACGTGCTGCGATTGTCGCTTGTCGCATCGATTCCATACCGGTCTCCAGAATAGAAGCTCGCGACGTCGGCTTTTCGGACATCCCCAGGGGAAGGGACGTATATGCCAGGACATCGCGAGCGATATTAGGTTGCCCGGTCGAGCGCCGGCTCGATATGGCAATTTGCTGCGTCGGTATGTAGGAAATTTCGTACAGTGGTGGAACGAATATCGAAAGATTGCCGCTGGTTCGCTGCGCACGCGGCTGGCCAAAGTGGATGTACTGTTCCTGGACGATTGGGGCGTGGCGCCCGTGGGCGCGGGCGCCAGAATCTCCTGGAAATCATCGACGTCCGCGTGCCCGGCAAGTCGGTGCTGATCACCTCGCAGTTGCCGACGAAGAGTTGGAACGACTACTTGGGGGAGCCGACGAGCGCCGACGCCATTCTCGACCGTCTGCTCCACAACAAGCACGCGGTTGAGTTGAAGGGCGATTCGCTGCGGCGTGGCATGAAGGTCGCTGCTAGTCGTGATCATGATTCTCGGTCCCGGCGAAAAAGCCGGGACCGAGCGTTCTGACCACTTCACCGCTACCATGATCAGTGGCTGGCTTCGCTCGAACACTAGCGTTATGCCACCCAGCCGCCACGGTCGCTGCAGCCGCTACTCGTCTCGGTAGCCACCTCGAATTCCCAGGGCGAATGACCCATGATGTGGTCGCGTTGGAGCATGTGGCGTTGACGACGACGGTCGCGCGGGTCTACGATGAATGTAGGTAAGTTGGCACCTGTCAGTCGCACGCAGCGGTTTTCCGCCAGGGCAAAGCCAGCAGCAGTCCTTTACAACACTCCCTTTTTGATCGCCTTTGGGGGAAGTGGGAAATGCGTGCCGTCCCGATGCTTCCCTCGAGGAGCCATCATGCATTCCGAATCGAAATCGCCAGCCACGCTCTCGGAGCGTGTCGAGCGCTTGCGCGGTTATATCGCTGACAAGCACCCCCGTTTCTCTAAGGACGCCGCGGACCGCGTTGTGCGGGACGTCCAAGGGCTTTGGGACGCACCGACCAAAGTGTTGGCCAAGGCTTTGCGCACCGCCCTTGGCACAGAGCGTGTCGCCATCGCACATCAGTCCTCATTGCAGGCTGCCGCGAAGCTGCAGGGCTATGCCACCTACTTCGACGTGCCCGAACCGGCGCCGACCTTGGAGGTCATTACGGCCGGCGACGGGCTTTCACAGCAGCCCGTTGCGAGCTGGCGCGCCGCGGCCAGTTTCGTGTTGGACGCTTGCAAGACGTGGCTCAAGGCCAATGCTTCGCACGCGTTGATGCGGCTGGACGTCCAGGCACATGCCCTGGCCATTCACGGGATTGCTCCCGCTGAGGATGGCAGCGAGGCGATCATGCCCGTGGTTATTGTGCGACCCGCGGTAACAGGGCCATGGTTGCCGGGCGCTGCCAGCGTATTTGAAAGGGTGCGACGGCAAGTGGAGGAAACCCACGGCGGCGTCCTGGACGGCATCGCGTTGGCCCACTTTTGCACGGGCACGGACGCGGCCGCTCCGTGGTTTGGCACTGAGCTCAAGGATGCGGATGCGCCCAACAGCGAGTTGGTGTTGCTGCGAAAGGACCATCCACACGACGCCGAGTCCGGATTCGAGATTGCACGCGGTGATGAAGTGGCCTGTTGGACCCAGCTTCGGGAGGCGTTGGAGGGCGACGATCCGAATCGCATCGTCGTGGGTGAGACGGGTGCCTGGGTGTGCGGCGATGCTCGCTACGTATGGGAAATTGCGACGCTGCGCCCCGATGACGCTATTCTCGGCATGGCGCGTGCGATTTTGCCGCTGCGCGAATCCACGCAGCTGCTGCGCCGCTTCCGGTTTGCTGCGGAAAAGCTCGCCCCGCGAGCGAAATTCTCAGGCACCAAACGCCTTGCCTGGCTTGCCGAGCCCCCAACACAGTGCATGCTCGATGCGAGGCGAGTGAGCCGAGCTCTGGCCGATATGGGTGCGACTTGGGCGTCGTTCTGTGAAACAGTCCAGATCTCCGAACCCTCGCTGGAGGCGCCGGTGGACCTCGGTCTCGTGATGACGCTGGGCGAATTTCTCAAGCACACCGATCCGGCGGTGATGGTGCGTAGGCCGGCGCGTTCGGAGATGACTGCGATCCATGATGACCAACTCCTTCGCGCCTTGATGCCGCGGTTGCACCATATCCGCTATTCCATGGCGCGTGGCCTGGATCCGACGCAGCACCAGGTGGTGAGGGAGGCCATCGAAAACTTCAGCGCGTCGTTGGCACTTCGCAACGGCCTCTTTCCGGTAGAGCCCCAGCTACCCGACTTGGTTTATGCCAGCGACGGCGATGAGTTGCGCGTCGCGTTGGCCGACGCCGGCATGACTATGTCGATCGGGCTCATGCCTTTCCTGAAGCCCATTCCGTCCGAACAGCGTGAAACCTGGCCGCACCTCAGTCCGTATGCCTTCGGGTTGTCGCTGTATCTAGAGATTGACGCTGCAGCTTGACCAAACCTTGGCGTTGACCACCAACCATGCGGCCAGGCTTTGCTTTCACTTCAATCATAGTTTGGCCATTTCGGCCAAACTATGCTTTCACCCACATACGGTGTGCAGATCCGCCAACGAGGAATAGAAAATCAAACCCAGACCGGAGAAAGCATGCGTGGCATGCATTCGCACTTGCCCAAGCAGATCGAAGATTTCTTCCGGGCGCAATTCACTCATCGGTCGAGATTATATAGGCCTGAGGAAGCCTGTCGACGCCAATTGAGTCGGCATGCCGAGCGGTCATGGCCACGCCATTCCTATGCCAGTTCGGCAATCGAGCGTAGTTCGGTCGTGATGCCGAGGCCGATCCAGAGACGATGCTGCGTACCGGCGATCACGAACAGCATCGGCATCTTGCGCGTGTTGCAGATACGCTGCCATCCATGCGTGTCGATCGTTGATGGCGACGGACTGTGTTCCGGATGGGTATGCCACTCTCCCAGATAGTCCATGGTTCCGCTGCTCTCACGCCACCGCGCTAGAGCGGCCTTCTGGTGCTGAGCCGCAGAGCGAAAGAAACAGATCCTGCTTGACTCGTCGGAATCCAGCGGCGTGGTAGCCTCGGTCACATGCAGGTGGGAGCAACGTCGGTATCCCAGCAGGATGCCACCAGATTCGGGCGCGCTCGAGAAGAGTTGGCGGTGTCGAGCGAATACCTGGAGCACTCGCTCTTCGACCAAGACGAAGCCGTCATCGTCAGGTCGTCTCAGGACTAGGGGAGTGAGCATCCCGGGCATCCTTCCAACGGCGAGACGTTCTGGTTCTTAATCTTTCTGATGTCCGCGCCTTCGATGCTACGCGTGCGAAAACGCGGTGACACATCGCCCTTAAGCCAGTCGATGATCATGTCGATGGCGAGAGCGGAAGCAGACATAGGCGCAGAGATGGCGTAGGGGGTGTAGGCGTTGCAGCCAGCGATTCTGGTTTCTGGTTCGTGATCGACGACGTGGAATCGCTTCGATCGCGCAAGGTCGTTCTGGCGCATACAGCGGAAACACGCATATTTACGCTGGTCGACCCAAAGCGCCTGCACGCCCTCACCGTTTGCGACGATCCATATGTGCAGGACGCGCGCGCCTTCGGCGCTGGGCACACTGTGTCGGTTAGCATTGATCGCTTCGCTGACCGCTTCTTCGCCGGTCGCGTCGATGACGAGGTCGCCGGCGATGTCCGAGGGGTAGGCTGCGCGACGCGGCTCAGCAACGATCTGGGCATGGGGAAATTGCCGGATCAGTGCTTCCTGTAGTGCTACTGCCTTGGACTTGTAGAGGCTATCCATGCCGAATACGTGCCTGCCCAGATTGCCGGGAGCGAGGTCGTCTGGATCAATCAGCCTCAACGAGCCGGCGCCAGATCCAGCGCCCAGCTTTACCAGCGCCTGTGCCAGATACCCGCCGATCGCGCCGCAACCGATCAGGGTGATGTGGCGGTCCTTCAGCGATGGGAATTGCAGGTTACGGCTATGAATGAAGTCCGGGCTGATCTGCCTGACGCTTACCCGGATGATGGGAAGTTCGCGCCCCTTACTGTACAGGTGCTGCCGATATCCCGACGGCTTGCGCCGGTGTGCAAGCGCGCGATTGGGGTTCAGGTCGAAGAAGAAGCCGAACCAGCCGGCCGGGCTCTCTATAAGGAATTGAACCGCGTTGAATCCTAGCCACTCGCGTTGGCCGAGCACTGCATGAATCCGGCGCATTGCCGCCACATCCCACGACTTGATCCAGGTGAAGACCTCGGCAATCGTCGCGGGCAGCCGTTCGTTTGGCACCGTCGGTGACTTGGCGCTGCGGACAATGTAGGTCCCGATCTTCCTGCGCGTAGGAGACGGCCAGCCGCGGGCCGCGGCCAGCGCCTTGACTTGCGCTTCGTTGCTGGCAGCGATGATGTAAAGCCCGACATCGGCGCCGATGCCAAAGCAGGGCACAGCACCATCGCCGGTTACGTCGGCTAGCAGCACAGGAATGGGCAGGGGGTGCTGGCCGATCTCCCAAGTTGCACCGAACTCCTGCTCGAATTCGCGCGCGCGATATATGGGGCTGCCGCTGAGTCGATCGAGTTCCCGCCGCGCCTGTTCGACGCATTGCCAGATCGCATTGTCGGGACGATAGCGATCGAGTACGACTCGTCCCTGCACGAAATAGCACTGGAAGCCGTCGCCGGAAACGTGTGGCGTCAGCGCGGGCAAAAACGGCGGGCGTTCCAGGATGATGAGCGTCGGGTAGGTGGTGAATTCCCAATCCGATATCTCGAACCTGACCTTAACTGGGCCCCTGGCGCACGGCAGCTCGCCAACGAAGCAGCGCGCTGAACCTGGACGCTTAATGGGCTTGAACCCGAGTTCATCCAGTTTCCTCAGCGCTAGCGCGAGCCGCGATGCGGTCATGTCACCCCGACTGGTTCGAGCCCACCAGCGGCGGGGGCACCGCCGCGGCCGACGATCTGCGGACCTGGTCGGCACTGTCGTCGACCTCTATGAAGCTGGTGTCGTCGGCGATGCGGCTGCCGAATTGCCCGCGTATGTTGCGGATCACATCCCGCGCTAGGTTCAGGCTGGCGTAGTGGCGCGAGTTCCACAACTGGTCCAAGAGATCTTTCGCCTGCGCCTTGGCTATCTTCCGCCGGGCGACATCTAGTCGGTTGAAGTCGACGTCGCCGCCGTCGATCCCGGGCTCGTAGATGTCTTGTCCAATACCCTCGTAGACAGCGCGGGCGGCATCCTCGAGCGCAAGGTCATCGCGGCGCAGGCGAGGAACGAAGTTCCGCGCCACCAGGATCATCAGAGAGATCGAGCTGGGGCCGTCGCAGTCGGGCCAGTAGTAGTCGCGCCAGCCTTTCACGTAGCGGCAGATCCGGCGCAACTGCTCACCATGTTGCTCCACGCGATCGTTGTACCAGCGTGCGACCTCCTCAGGGTCCGTCTTGATCCATTCACCGGCGCGGGTAGCCAAGTGCACGCCTTCGATCATCTGCCAAAAAGGTTCGGGCATCTCGGCGAAGTCCGCGCTTTCGCTCAGCATCTTGCTGTCGCGCGCGCCAGCGTAGAGCTCAGCGGTCGCGCGGGCGCGTTCCTGGATGGTATGGAATTCACTGGCAGGCACAGCGTAGAGGGGGACGTCGATGTGCGCCCAAGGCGCGATCTTGACCCGTACGCAACTCTTCTTGCTGCGGTCCAGCGTCCACCTGCGCTTCCTACAAAGTTCGTCAAGGGCCGCTTCAACGATGTCAAAGTAAGTCTTAGCCGCCGTCTTTGGCCGTGCATCCATGATCTCCACCGGCAGATAGACGCCGAAATCCCAGTCCATCTCCTGTGTGGGATGCGCTGGCTGAATCAACGTGCGGTAGACGCACGAGCCCTGACTGCGGAAGCGCGGGCCAATTTTCCGATCCATGCCTAGAAGTTGGGTCGAAGCCGCACGCAGGCTCGCCCGCAGGTGATCGCGAATGGCGTTCTTCGCGTCGACCAAGGTCTGCCACTGGGACGTCGTCGGCTCGATGACCACATCGAGGCTCAGGACATGGCCGCCGTTGAGAAAGAGCTTATGCAACTTCAACATGTCGTGCTCCTTGAGCAGGATTGGCGTTCTCGCCGTGGTAGAAGATCGGTTGTGGCGTGAGGCGATCCAGCATCGCCTGTATCGATGCACTGCCCAGGGCTCGCTTGGCGCATTCCGCCGCCGAGCCCAGCAGGATTTCCTGAGCAGTTCGGTCTGTCTTGTCCAACGCCACGGCGCGGGCCCGTTCGTCGGTCAGGTCTTCGTCGATGTGATGGTATTGACCGGGCGCGATCGCATGGCCCAAAAGGTGGTGAACCAGCGTTTCCTGCGCGGAAATGGAAACGCCGAACAGTCGCTTGGGCATGTTTGCCGGTTTCCAGCCACCCCAGTCCAGCGCGCCACCATCGCGGTTGCGGTGCGGGTCGACGGTGAACTTCGCCGACATGGTGCCGATTGCCATCACGTGGATGCTCGAGCGTTGCTGGCCCAGGAAATGTTCGGCTTCATGCAACGCCAGCAGGCCGGGGGCGTTTGCGAACAACCCGCCATCGACATACTGGCAGTTGTTGAAGCTGTGGCGTGGGAAAAATCCAGGTGCGGCGCTGGTGGCTAGCGCGACATCAACCAAACGGTGCTTGTGGTCCGCGGAGAAATCGGGGTGATGCGGCGTCTTGAAAAGGACGGGGCGCCCTGTGGTGTGGTTGATGGCAGGGACGATGACGCGATGCGCGCATGCGCCGACGGTTCGCTGGCCGAACAGGGTATCGGATTCAAGCAGAGCGGCGAGGGATGCCTGGGTATAGGGCGAGCGCAGGTAGCCAAGAAACGACCGACGCTTCTTGAAGATCTGGTCACCATGCTCCTTGAAAAGCGCCACCATTCGCTGGGCCGGCACTCGCAAGGCCAGCGCCAACGCCAAAATGCCGCCGATCGAGGTGCCAGCGATCAGATCGAACCGGGTCGCGATTGGAGCGCCGATACATTCTTCGAGATCGGCAAGGATTCGGGCGGTGAAGAGACCACGATAGCCGCCGCCGGACAGGCTCAGAATCCGGAATGGAAAATCGGCTCGGGCAGCACTGGACGCGCTGCCCGTTAGATCTTGCGGATCGTCCTCTCCCTGCTCATTGATGACGGACATACGAGTTTCTGCTCCTGCTGGCAACTGAATTGAGGCCGGCCTAGCGAGGACTCAGCCTTTCGGGGGAAAGGGGTCGGAGCCGTAGCTGTCGCGTTCCCGAATGCGACCGTTTTCCCCGTGAATGAGAATCTCGGACTCATCGCGTCGAGCTCGATCGCGCCCGGACTCGATGGCCTGTTCTTGTGTGTCGTGGACCGAGGTGGCGCGATCGTTGCCTTCGATCTTCACCGCCCACCCGTCCGAATGCGGCACTATATGAACGTTCTTGCCCATGTCTAATCTCCTCAGCGATTTATGGCGTCGATGCTTCAACACAATATGGGGTATGTCGTTGGCTGTTGGCCCCTAGCATTTTGGGGTTTGGCAGTCACAGCTATAGTCTGCCAAATATCAGGTCTTTGTGAATACTGGTATAGCAACTTTCGGTTATCATACATTCATTTTCAGGAGAAGGGGATGGAATCATCTGAAGCAGCGCTGCGTTGGAGCCAGCGGCAGCGGCTCGCCTTCATCGAGCGAAGGCTGTATTGGGAGGGCACGCTCAGCCGACAAGATCTCGTTGATCGTTTCGGCATCTCTGCGCCCCAAGCGTCCATGGACGTCCACCGGTACGACGAGTTGGTGCCCGGAAACGTGGAGTTCGACCGCAGTCGGAAGGTTTATGTACCGTCGACGGGGTTCGCGCCACGATACTTTGAGCCGAGCGCGCGGAACTATCTCAGCCAACTATTGCTTCGAAAAGATGAAGCTGCGCCCGCGTTGGAGTCATGGCTCGGGAGGGAGCCCGATTTTGATGCCATCCCAAGAGTGCGCCGGAAGATGGATCCCGAGACCCTGCGCCCGATCGTTGCTTGCATCCACCAGCGGCGGGCCATTCGCGTTTTGTACCAGTCGATGACTTCGCCGGAACCTACTTGGCGTGAGATCGCACCACACGCACTCGTCTACGATGGCGCTCGCTGGCACGCGCGAAGTTGGTGCTACAGGAAATCGAGGTTCACTGACTTCGTGTTGGCGCGGATGTTGGCCTTGCGAGAGACGCGCCCTTCAGGCATCGACTCGTCACTAGATGGCGAGTGGCATCAGTTCTTCACCATGGAACTCGCTCCTCACCCGGACTTGCCAGAAGGCCAGAGGCGAGCTATCGAAATGGATTTCGGAATGACCGAAGGACAGATCGGAATCGAGATGAGACTGTGCCTCACCGAGTACTTCGAACGTCACTATGGATTGGATATCGAACGCGAGTCGTTGCCTCTTTGGCGCCGACAGGTAGTGCTAAACAATCGCGATGCCTTGATGGCGATACGGGCGGAATTTGGAGGATCTTCGAATCCCGCGTGATCCTATCCAAGAGCGAAAGTATGGCTCACGCTCGTGATTGCTTGATGTCATCTGAGTAGTCGTGCTGCAGGATTGTCTTCTGCTTGCCCTGCCTGAAAGTACCCAATCACGCTCGACACGGCGCGATGCTCCGTCATGGCCATCACGGCCCCCAATGCAATACCTTGCCGACCGGCCTCAGTCACAAACCCCGACCGAAGACTGTGCCCAGCAAAGTCACCCTCTAATCCGGCGAGGCGCGCACGCCGTTGCACAATTTCGCCCACGGCAGCCGGTGACAGGGCAGGGCCCACGCGTGACTTCCACAATCGACGAAAAATCGCCCCTTCAGTGATCGCGGCCTGTTCCAGCCAGGCGGCAAGGGCATGCGCGCTGCGATTGAGGATGGGCTTGTCGGGCGTCGATGCCGCCGTCGGCCCGGCTTGCTGGGTCTTGCTGTGTTCGAGTCGGAAGATGAACGAATCTGGCCCGGTACGTCGCAAATCGTGCATCTGCGCCGCAGCAATCTCGCTGCGCCGGCGGCCGCCACTGGCAAACCCAAAGTGCAGCAAGGCGCGATCGCGGAGACCTTCGAGGGAGTCATCGCACGTGGCCAGCATTGCTTCGAGTTCCGTCTTGGCGATCGCGGTTTTCTTGGTCGGACGCTCGCCACGCTTGACGGCGGCGCGTCGGGCGCGGCTCAGCACCGTGCGGACCGCCGGTTGTTCGCATGGATTGGCCAGTCGCTTGAGCTTGTGGGCCGTCGACAGCACCGCCACGCGATGGACCACGCTGGTCAGCTTCCAGGGGCCAGGCTTCGTCTTCAATCCGGCGGTGACCAGGACCTGGTCGATTTCGGGCGGCAGCTCCCACGTCAACCCGGCTTTGCTACGGCGGGCGACGTGATCGACGACAAACTGGATGACGATCGCCTCGTCGAGGGGCAAGGCGAGTTCGACGCCATAGCGGGCGCGGTGCCAGCCGGCCCAGTAGCGCAAGGCGGTGGCGTAACTCCGCGTTGTATTGGCGGCTGCGGCTTCGGCGAGCAACTCGCGCACCGCGTCGGCGGCGCTGGTGGCCAGTTGGGCCGGCAGGATCATCGCTTGACTGGGCGAAGCGAGAGCGGGTATGCGCCTTTTCTGTTTCATAGTATGTAGTTTATAATACGTAATTGGTAGCGTACCAGCGATAATCATCCCTTATCGAGAGTACAGATTCCAGAGGGCAGGGCGGACAAACAGGAGACCCAAAATGGCGCGCACCGGCATCACCCAGGCGCAAGTCAACGAGACCGCCGATGCGCTGCTGCGCGCCGGCGAGCGACCCACGATCGAGCGCGTCCGCCAGGCCCTCGGTACCGGCTCGCCCAATACCATCGTGCGCCTGCTGGACGCGTGGTGGGCCGCCCTCGGTCAGCGCCTGGCGACCCACGAGACCAAGCTGGCGCTGCCGGACGCGCCCGACGCGGTGGTCGCCGCAGCGTCGCAGCTGTGGCTCACCGCGCTGGCGGAGGCGCAGACGCTGGCCACCAACGCCCTGGCGGCCGAGAAGGCGGCGTTTACGCAGGAGCGCCAAGCTCTCGGCGAGCGAGCCCAGGCTCTCGAAGCGGCGATGATCGACGCCTGCGAGCTGACCGAGGCCGCCGTGGCCGCCCGCCTCCAGGCCGAAACCCGCTGCACGGATCTCGAGCGTCTCGCGGCCACTCAGAGTGCGCAACTCACCGATTTGCAGGCGCAGCGCGACGCGCTGCAATCCGAGCGGGGGACACTCTCGACTCGGGTGACCGAACTCCTCGATGCGACCGAGCAACTCCGATTGGACGCGGCGACAGAACGGCGCGCACTGGAGGCTCAGGCGCGGCTCAGCGAAGATCGCTGGCTGCAGGAAGTGGATCGTGGCCGTCTGGAAAGCGCGCAGCTACAGAAAGCGCTTGCTCGCCGGGAGTCCGAGGCGTCCAAAGCCGCGGCCACCATCACGGCTCTGGAGAAGGACACTGCCGGCACTCGCAGCGCCTTGGAGCGTCTTCAGAGCGGCTCGGCCGCTCGCATCGACGCGCTAGAGAAAGAGATCGAACGTCTGCACACTCAACTTCGAAACCGAGCCGCGGTCGCCAAGCGGGCCTCGCCGAAGAATCCCGGCAAGCCCACACGGCGGCGGAGCAGTCCGAAAACCCTGTCGAAACGTGGGGCGGGCACGTCATGACATGCCCGTCGAACTGGCAAGCAGTTGCTGCATGGAGCATGAAATGTGTCTGTTATTACACCTAGTGTAATAGGGTCATTGACACAGGAATAATCGTGCGCTAGCATTTCACCAATGGATGTGGATTTCGAAGACGCCTCGCTCAGGAGGCTTGAGGCGGACCCGGGATTTACAGCCGGCTATGAGGCCGCGCTCGTGAAGGTGTTCCGAAAACGGATGCAGCTCATCCGGGCCGCCCTCGACGAACGCGCTTTCTACGCCATGAAGTCCCTGCACTACGAAAAGTTGAAAGGAAACCTGGACGGTCAGAGATCGATGCGGCTTAACGATCAATGGCGGCTGTTGCTGCGCCTTCGCCAAGACGAAGGCGGCAAGACGGTTGTAGTCATCTCCATCGCCGATTACCACTAACCCTTCCCAGGAGCGTCCCATGAATACTGTTGCCGAGATCTTCCCGCCTGGTGAGTTCCTTCGAGAGGAGTTGGAGGCGCGTGGTTGGTCGCAGACCGAAATGGCCGAGATCATTGGTCGCCCAGTGCGCCTGATCAACGAGCTGATCGCCGGCAAGAAAGCGATTACTCCCGAGACGGCGATCCAGTTGGGGGACTCCTTGGGTACCGGCCCGGAGCTCTGGATGAACCTCGAAAGCCAGTACCAGCTGTCCAAGGTGCGCTCCACCGACGGACTGATCGCCCGCCGCGCCAAACTATACGAACGCTTCCCCGTGCGCGAGATGATCAAGCGCGGCTGGATCGAGGCCAGCAAGAGCATCGAGGTGCTCGAACAGCAGTTCCGCGCCTTCTTTGGCCAGGACAGCCTCGACGCCGAAATTCCGTTCTGTCATGCCGCCAAGAAGTCCGCGCCGCACGATCTGCCGACGATGCTGCAGCTGGCGTGGCTGTGCCGTGCGCGTCGCCTGGCCTCCGAGTTAGTGAACGTCGCGTACTCGGAGGGGGCGCTGCGCCAAGCGCTGCCGCGCCTGTCCGCGCTGCTGTCCGCGCCCGAGGAAACGCGTCACGTAGCGCGCCTGCTGGCCGAGTGCGGCGTGCGTTTCGTCGTGGTCGAGCCCATTCCCGGTGCGAAGATCGACGGCGCTTGCTTTTGGCTGGACAAAAGCAAGCCGGTCGTGGCGTTGTCGTTGCGCCTGGATCGCATCGACAACTTCTGGTTCGTGCTTCGCCACGAGCTCGAGCACGTCCTGCAGCGCCATGGCCAAGACCTTGGGTACATCCTCGACCAGGATCTAGAAGCCGCGGCCGGTGGCCAGATCAGCGACGAAGAAGCCGTCGCCAACAGCGCCGCGGCCGCTTTTTGCGTGTCGGCCGAGGAGCTTTCCAATTTCATGCTTCGCGTGCAGCCCTTCTTCAAGGAAGAACGCGTGTTGTTGTTTGCACAACGATTGAACGTGCATCCAGGCATCGTCGTGGGTCAGTTGCAGCGGCGCCTGGGGCGCTACGACCTGTTTCGCAAGCACCAGGTCAAGGTGCGGCAATTCATCACCTCATCCGCCCTCACGGACGGCTGGGGCGTGGTCCATACGGTTTGAACGGAGTCGGTCGAAATGTCAGGTTATTCCAATGCCGTCAAAGAATACGTCGAGCGCTACAAGGCCGAGGTCGGTTCAGATGCGCTGCTCGATCCTCACGCCGTCGCCGAGTGGGCCTATCGCAACGGCTTGCACAAGCCGAACCTGACCACTGTGATCGACGCAATCGCCAGTGACATCGCGCAAGTGTTCCGCGAGGAATACCGAATCGATCGCCACGGCCGCCGCTACCGCGCCAAACATGCGGCCATGGAAAAGCGCGGTACGCGCTCGATCTCGTTGTGGGCCGACATGGACGACCCCAACGCGCCCCACACCCACTTCCAGAAGTCCTTCGGTCAGCGCCGAAACCAAATTGTCGATGACTGCGTGCAGCTGAAGACCGACGTGGATGTCTATAACGACAAGCGTAATCCGGCCGAGCCGATCCAAATTGCGCTGGATTTCACCCTCGACGTGGCCGAGCTGCAGCAGGTGCCGCGCAAGGCCGCCTGACACATCCGCCGACTCGAGCCTTCAGTGGGGGCTCTAGTCGGATTCCGCACTTTCCACTGACGGAAAACCTAGTCATGGCAAAGAGAGAATCGTCCGGCCCGAAGGTCACCAAAACCGCCTCGGCGGTGCTGCGTGATTCGAGTGCGAGCAAGACCGCCAAGGCGCTCGCCGGCAGCGCGCTGTCCCAGGCACACACCAACAAGCAGTCGTCGGCGACCGCCGCGCATACAGCGTCGAAGGCCCTGAACGATGGCCGCAGCAGCAAGTCGACCAAATCCCTGGCGGGGAGCGTGCTGACCCAGAAGCCCAAGAAGTAAGCCGGGAAGAAGCGGAACGCTGCAATGACGGATTCAGAAGTGCCCGCCCGCGCTGGTGCACCAGTCTTGGTGGGGTAGTAAGTTTTCCCCCGGCAAAATTTACTGCTCTATCCAACAATCAACTGACTCCCTTGGATCGGGGGCGTTGGCGTTCTGTTGCAAATGGCTCGCCGCAACTGGCGTCCGCTCTCGGTGGGTCGGTTTGCTTGACGCCGGTGACCCATGATTGCGGCTTACGTGGAACGCATCCGCTGACGGGCGTGGAACGCATCCGCTGACGGGGAGCAGTCCCCAGCTGCCTCGGAGGACGCTGGGGCGTCTAGCATCCGTGCTTGCCACCTCATAGTTTTCGGCGCCTGTTCCTCATGCTACGTAGTTGTAGGAGGCCATGCGACATCATTTGTGCGCCTGTACGACATACATTTCGGCGGCAAACATTGGCGCAAGGATTGAGGCCGGCGAAACAAGCCATACATGATCCATGCCATCAAGTCGATATGATGCACAATGCATATTATGTCAAATACGCTCTCGGGGCGATTTGATGCGTGCGCTGCGATTCAGTCCTAGTCCTCCGAAGTGAATCTGTCACCTTCCGGTAAGCAAATGCGTCATTTCCCGTATCAGCGCTCGAAAATGACAGAATTGCTTCGCGAAATTGGCTTCTGGCACCAGCGTGACAAAATCAGTTCTCGCTCGCTGTTCCCCGTCAGCACATGCGCTCCACAGGCACCGCAATTGCGCTCCATTGACGTCAAAAAAAGCGATCCAGTAAGAACGCACGCACATTCAGACGGGCCATGAGGAACACCACGTCAAAAATAGCGTCGGTAGTATCCAGAAAAGGCTCGTTTCCAACACCGTTTCCAGATTCAAGCGCAAATTACCTCAATCTCGACTGAACTCACCGAGCATGGCTGTCGATTAGTCAGCTGCGGCGAGAATAAAGCGAGCCTCGCGCTTTCCAATCGACCGGACCGAAGCGAGCTTTTCGAGTTGCGCGCGGCGCGGCACTGTCTTTCCCGTCTGCCAGTTGTAAATGCTCTGCGGACTCACTCCGAGGAGCTGGGCAAACTCCTCTATTGAAAGGCCAAGGCGTTTCCGCAACGAGCTCAGCCCCTTGGGAACGAATCGCAACTTGCGCTCCTCGTCACCATGCTCGAGGTTGGCATCAGGACTCGGATTGCTGAGCTTCTTCTTTTGGCGCTCAAGCTGAGCAACGCGGCGCTTCAGTTCCGCAATCTCGCGCCGATAGGTGCTGGATGAGTTTCTGAGTGGCTCAAGATGCGAACGTATTTCTTTCCTGCAAAGACGAGTAATTTCATCTTTGAACCGCCCCGGGTTTTGAGGAGGCTCCAACTCTTGAGAGAATGGAGCCATGAACAAATCGAATAAGTTTTCCCGGGAAGTGCGTGAACGGGCGGTTCGCCTGGTGCAGGAACACCGGGGTGAGTA
>Ga0066256_1002351_pt1 | contig 21300 bp, 5 predicted proteins | sample ThiBio_1000_biof_FD_87107 | JGI IMG/M metagenome (GOLD analysis project Ga0066256, IMG submission 87107) | Wastewater bioreactor microbial communities from Cape Town, South Africa - Thiocy_expt_1000_biof (version 2) | ecosystem: Engineered > Bioreactor > Thiocyanate-remediating >... | reverse complement strand
GCGTGGGTGGGGCCGCCGCGGGGGGGGGGGGGGGGGGCTGGGGTTTGGGGGGGGGGGGGGGGGGCGGGTTTTGGGGGGGGGGGGGGGGGGGGGGGGGGGGGGGGGGGGGGGGGGGGGGGGGGGGGGGTGATAGACCGCCAGCGGTTGCCAAACAAGAGCCAACGCACAAGGTCCAAACAGCGCCAGCGCCTGGAACAGGAGGGCGTCCTGCCACAGGAACATGTCTTGCGCAAAGTCGCGCTCCGCGCGCGAGCCGCGCGTGACGACATACACGTGGTCGCCGGTCTCGTTGTTGGGCGCGTAGTACGCGTTGTAGCGCAGGCCGTCGTTCAGGCGCGCCGTCTCCACCGTCGTCACGTTCATGCCCGCGGCACCGAACCAGGTGGCCACGTCTGCCTCCATGTACGCGTCCTGGCTGTACGCGGCGGCGGACAGGAGGCAGTAGTCCAGCGGGCGCAAGCCGCCGATGCGCATGCTGCAGGAGGCGTAGCCTGCCACGGGCGGGTACGCCATCGGCACCGTGCCGTTGCCAGCCGCCAGGTACACCGCGTTGCCCAGGTCCCGCGACGCGCTGCCAGTGAAAGCGCCGTACACAGCCGCCACAATGACGATGATGAGGCGGCACACGGTGGAGCACAGGCCGCCCGCCGGCTTGGGCGCCATCCAGTTGGTGACCATGAACGTCAGCAGCAGGAGCATGCACACGGACACGCGCCACGACACGGAGAAGGTGGTCAGCATGGCCAGGAACGACACCACCAGCAGGAAGGAGCCCCACGCGCACGGCAGGTCAATGTCGTGCGCCGCGGACTTGCGCGGCTGCAGCAGGTACAGCTGCCCCGTCGGTGCGGCTGGTGTAGTAGGCGGCGAAGCAGGCGTGGCGGCGGCTGCGGGCGCGGCGGCGGCGGCGGTGTTGCCCGCGGCGGCGGCGGTGCCCGCTGCAGCTGCGGCGGCAGTTGCGGGTGCAGGCGCACCGGCAGCAACGGCAACAGCAACCTCTGGCGACTTACTCGCCGCCGCGCCAGCAGACTTATCCTCCGTCAGGCGGATGGGCGGCGCGTGCTTCAGAGCGCGGTTCTCCGCGACGCGGTGCGTCACGTACCGCGTGCGCTCCACCTCCGCCCGCGTGTCGCGCTGGTGCAGCAGCGCGGCGACGCAGCCAATGATGCCCACAATGCCCAGGCCAATCACCGCCACGGGCGCGGTGCTGAGGTACACGAGGGCGGCAAAGAACCAAATAATGACGTACCAGCCGGAGAAGGCGCGCAGGTTGCGGCGGATGTACTCGTACTGCGGCCAGCCGGCGCCGGTGACCTGCTGGAACAGGATGGCGGCGCGCGGCTGCGCAAACAGCGGCGTCGTGTGGTCGGCGGGCAGTAGGTCAGGCCACGCAGGCACCAACAGGAACTCGTACGCCGCCGACAGGCCTGCCAGGACGCGGTCGGCGCCGGCAGCGATGGCGGCAATGCGGCCCAGCCGCGAGTCGCGCACCGCGCGGACGGCCACCCACAGCAGCGGCACGGCGCCCACAATGGCAACCGACGCCACCGCCATGGCGGGCAGCTTCCACGCCACCGCCCACCACCCGTACTTGGAATCCGCGTGCACCGCGCGCGCCACCGCCACCAGGAAGCGCGCCAGCTGCACCACCACCAGCAGTGAACGCGCGGCAAAGACGGCAAACAGGAGGATAAGGAAGCCGAGGGAGGCGATGGTGACGGCGCTCGTGGCCGCCGCACGGGCATACAGCTCAAACCCCTCTGTCAGCTTCGTGCTGTCATCCGACGTGGTGCTCACCTGCCCCTGGTAGCGCGCCGCCGGCTCGCCCTTGGCGGGCGGGCTGATCATCCAGCCGCCAAAAATGATGGCAATGACCAGCACCGCCATGAGCGCGCAGCTCAGCGACCACTGCGTCAGCTCCGCCGCAATGAAGTTGCGCGTCATGCCGTCCCGCCGCGACGCCTCTACCTCCGCACCAGCCGTGCTGGCAGAGAGGGCTGCCACCGCCGTCTGCACCGGCGACGCCGCGCCTACCGCAGGCGTCTCCCCAGTCGCTGCCGCGGCTGCCGCCGCCGCCGCCAGCCGCGCACCCAGCCGCGGGGCGCTGCCGCCACCCCCCGCGCTGCCCGGCCGGCTTCCTGCGCCAACACCGGCGGCGGCGCCAGCGGCGGCGGTGGCGGCGGGGGCGGCGGGTGGGCTGCTGGAGGCCTCAGCCAGCTAGGGCGGGGCCGGCGCCACCATGGGCGTTCCGCGGGCAACCCGCCGCTGGTCAGCGCGCGCACGCGACCAGTTGAAGTACTGGCGCCAGTGCTGCAGCAGCGGCGCCATGACCGCCACGTGCTTGATCACCACCCCCGCGCCGTCCGTCATCATGATGGCGGCCTCCAGCACCAGCAGGCACACAAAGATGAGCGCAAAGGCGACTGACACGCCGTACTCGTCCGACACGATGGGCACCGCGGAGTACGCCAGGTGGCCAATCACATTGCACGCGATCATCGTCACCAGGCCCACCGCCATCATGGCCACCAGCGCTGACGCCACGCGCAGCACAAAGCTGACGGCAGCGGCGCTACCCGGCGCGCACGGGCACGCGCGCGTCAGCCGCGGGCACTTCCGCTGCAGCCACGCAGATGGGTGCCACCGCCCCACCACACCGCCATCAACGTCATCGTACGCGCCGGCCGGCTTGGGCGGCGCCGGCGTCGTTGATGCCCCCGTCGGCGAGACAACCGCCGCAGGCGCAGAAAGCGGCGGTGGCGGCGCCACACTTGCGCTTGCCACGTTGCTGCTGCCGCCGCCGCCGCCCTCTGTCGTCACCGCCGATGTGCCGCCGCTGCCGCCGCCGCCGCCGCCACCACTGGTTACTACCACCACCGCCTCGGCAGGTGCCACCGGCCCTACTCCACCCACCGCTGCGTCATCTTCAGAGTGCGGGCGCGACCGCGGCGCCACCGGCACTATCATCTTCTTGGCTGCAGCTGCAGTCGAGGCGGCGCGTGTGGGTGTGTGGGTGTGTGGGTGTGTCGTTGGTGGGGTGACGTGCCAGGCGTCGGTGGAACGAGTGTCACAGATATGGTGATCACCAACACGCTGGAAGACACCATGCGGCGGCTGACAGCATGCCAAACTACACCAGCCGCATGCTACCGTATGTGCACGGCGCGGGTAAGGGCGGTAACGCTATTTAATGCTAGCTGCACGCCCCTTGCCAGATAGCCGTTGGCCATTGCCTGACGGCACACGACGCCGCTCTAACGGCTGCCAGGGAACGGTCGGTGAACGCCCTGGTGCGGCACAGGGCATGGTCACGTGCACGGCACAGCCCTTTGCGCTGCTAGGGCAGTGCCGGCCTGTGCGGTGATGACGCTGTTGGAGTGTCAGTTAGCAGGTGGCGACGGCGGCCCCGCACTTCCTCGCCGCCAACCTGACCAGCTACCAGCAAATCAGCAACTGCCGACGGCGGCGCACGCACAAAAACACAAAAACACGTACTTGCAGGTTATGCGGCCTCCTCCAATGTCGCCCACCACAAGGCCCCTATGCCGCTGCCGCGAATTTGCAACGTCGCGCGCTGCGTGTGTAGTATTCTATGTTGGTGGCGACAGGTTGGTCACCGTTGGACCACCACTCGCCGGCACATCAACCTCCGAGGCCGCGCACGCCGGCGCCGAAGCGGCCGCACGCCACAAGCCGGCAGTGCGTCATTGTGCAGACAAGGTTGGGGAAGGCACACGAATGTTCAATGAACAGGGAGCCAGCAGCGCCAACAAGGGAGGGCCAATGACAGGCACAAACGGCGTGACAAAGGGGGAATCAAATCAAACTACAGGGTGTCCACCACGGCGGCGGCCACGTCGCCCACCGCGGCGTCCAGCGCGGCGGTGGTGGCGGTCAACACCTTGGCAACCGCGGCATCGCAGCAGGTGGCAATGAGGGCCACCAGGTCCAGGCCGGCGGCGTCAAGGGCGGCGTCATTGATGCGGCGCGCGCGCGCCAGCGCGTCGCGGTACGCCACTGCCGCTGCGGCGCTGACGGGTGACGCTGCCACTTGCCGGCGACGGGCGTAAGCGGCGGCGTGCTCCGTGCCGCCGCCCAGAGCGGCGCACGTGTCGGGCGTGGGGAACGTGAGGCGGCCGTGGTGCAGCAGCGTGGGCGGCGCCAGCGCGGCCGTGACGCGAGCGCCAGGGCGGCCACTTACCACGACGGCGCTGCACGGCTGCGATGGCGGCGGCGGCGTTCTGCCAGTGGCGGCAGCGGGGTGTGTAGGGAGCGCGTCTGTCGCCGCCAGCACGATACCCAGCGGCACCGCGCCAAGGGTGTCACTGCCGCCGCCGCTGACGCCGCAACCACCACCCAGCGCAACTGCCACCTCTGCCGCCAGCTCCTCGCCGCCGCCGTCGCCACGTAACCCAGCATCTGCCGCCATCAGCCGCGCTGCCACGTCCTCGCGCGCCGCCTCCGCCTCTTGCAGCCGCGCCAGCAGCTTGGGCAGGTCGGCGTCGCTGGCCACCGCGTCTGCCAGCCGCTCCGCGTCGCTGCGCACATTCAGTTGCGGTGACGTGTCGACAGCGGCGGCGGCCGGAGGCGGCGGCGACGCGGTATACTCGCCCGCGTGCAGGGGGCTGGTGGTCGCGTCCACGGCGGGCGTCGCTGGTGGCGACACCGCGGTCACGGCACGCGTGGGCGGCGCACGAGGGCCACTTGCAGATGCCACATGCGTCAGGTGCTCACCAGGGGCCGGGTCGGTGCCGGCGGGGGGCGGGTGCGGCGGGGATCCAAGGCCAGCTCCGCGGGAGGGGGGGGCCCCCCCCGCTGCCGCTGCGGGGGGGGGGGGCGGGGGGCGGGGGGGTGTGGCGGGTGCGGGGGGCGGGGGGGGGGGGGCGGGTGCGCCGGGGGGGGGCCGGACGGCGCCCTCGTCGCTGTCGCGGGCATCGTCGTTGTCACCCCCATTCTGGCCCCGCCGCTCGTAGCTGTACCAGCTGTCGTCCCCGTCTGAGGGCGCGGGTGGCGGCGGCGGAGGTCGCACCGCCGTCACTTCAGCGGCAGAGGCGCGAGGCGGGCGTGCGGGTGGCCGGGGCGCAGGCGTGGGGTCGCGCATGAGGCGCGCTGCCAGTGCACGCCCCGCCGCCGCGCCATACACGCGCACCAGCTGCGCCGCCCGCTGTGCCTGCGTCATCCCAGGGCCGCCAGTATTGCCGCCATGCGACGTTCCAGCGTCCCACCCCCCGCCGCCGCCGCCTCCTCCTCCTCCTCCTGCTGCGTCAACAAACGAAGTTGACGGCTCGTCGGGCACCGGGCTAAAGGTAGTATCCTCCACAGCACCGCGGGTGCGCGGCGGCTGCGACGCATGCCGCGCAGACGCTGGCGAGCGGGGCGGCACTCGTGGCGGCTCCGCAGGTGGCGGTGCAGGCGGTGGTGGTACTGGTGGCGCGTCTGCGCGGCGCCGATGCCGCCGGTCCAGCGCCGAATCAAAGTACCCCGTGGTGATGGTGTTAGAATCCCATGGCGGCAGCTCTCGTGTGGGCGGCGGCGGCCGCGTGGCAGATACCGGCGGCGCGGCACGCCGCTGTGGCGCGGTTGTTGGACGGCGACGCGGGTTGGCAGAGGTGGGTCGGCGGCGAGCGGTGGACGACGGGCGAGGCGCCGTCATAGCCGGTGGTGGTGGCGGCAAGGCAGCAGGCGGCGGCGGGTGCCACAGTGGCGCACGGGGGTCTGGTGCAGGGCGTGCAACCACCACGCCTGTACGTGGCCGGGGTGGCGGCTGCGGTGGCGGCACGGCACGCCGTGTTGTCCCCGCAGCCATGCGTGACCGCAGCGTCGCCAGGTGCCGCCCCACGTCAATACGATCAGCCGTGGCATCCAGCAGGTCATACGACGTTGCCGTCGCTGCATCCGCCACCGGCGGCGGCGGTTGTGACGGCGGCCCGAACCGCCGTGGGCTGCCCCGCTCTCGGCTGAAACTCAGATCTGCTGCAATCACCGCCCGACCCAGTGTCGTTACCACTGCGCTGCTGCCGTCACCGGCACCGGCACCAGGGCGGAGCGGCAGGGTGGGCGGCACCAGCGCCATGCCTGCCGTTGGCGCCGCCTCCACCTCCAGCACCTCCATTGCTGCTTTGTGCGGCGTTGGGGACGACAAGCCACGTAGAGCCAGACAAAGCGGAACTGCAGCTGCAGAGACCACCCGCTCCCCTCTCCCGCACCTGCCGAAATGGCAACGATGGTAATGGCAACCACAGTACAGTACGGTAATGGAAGTACGGTAGTAGTAGTAGTAGTAGCGAGGGGAGGGAGGGGGTGGCGATGTGGCACCAACGGCTACCTGGATGCGGCGGGTATTATATCAAGCAACACACGGGGGAAGCGGTAACAAAGCCAGTGGCAGACTTCCCCATAAAGCAGGTTTTCACGTCGCTGCAATAAATGCACGCGGGGGTCGTGTTTTGTTGTTCATCGTGTTGTTGTACACGCGGGAGCAGCCGCATGCCTCGCGACCGTTTTTTCCCACCTCTCTCCTCTCCTCTCCTCCTCGCCTCCTCTCCTCGCTCCTTCCGTAATATCTGATGACACGACTGTGCTGTGGCTGCAAGCAGGCAATTTTAGTACGCGGCGCGCAGAGCGTATACGTGTTAGAGCCGATTGGTGCACTCCCTGTGTTGCTGTGCAACTGTTTGTACGATAGCCGTGTCCAGTTAGGTACCTCCCCCTCCCCTCCCTCCCCCTCACCTCCCCCTCCCCAACACACACGCTACAATGGCGCTGCGGGCGGCGGCGGCGGCGCTGCCGGACAGCCTGCGCGCGGAGCGCGAGTCGCTGGACGCGGCGCTGTCGTCGCTCGTGCTGTCGCACACCTCCACCCACATCTCCAACTTCCGGTGCGAGGCGGACGTGCGGGCCGCCGCCGCTGCCGCCGATGCCGGCCTGCCGTCGCTGTGCACGTCGCTGGGCAGCCTGGCGGCGGGGCTGGAGGGCGGGGAGGCGGCGGCGCGGGCGGCGGCGGGCATGCACGGGCGGCTGATGGCGGCGCTGAGCCAGCACAACTCGCACCTGCAGGAGCTGCTGGAGGCGCCCGCGCTGATGGATGCGTGCTGCCGCGGCGGCATGTATGACGAGGCGCTGGATGTGGCAGAGTTTGCCACCGCCCTGTTTTTCACACACCGGCTGTGGAACGCGGGTGCCGCCGCCGCCGCGCCCGGCGTGGGCCTCATCCAGCTGGTGGTGGCAGACGTGCGGAAGGGCGCGGAGGAGCTGCGTGACGGCGTGCTGGCGCAGCTGGCAGGCAAGGTGGCGCTACCCACCGCCATCCGCCTGCTGGCCGTCCTGCGCCGCTTGTACACGCAGCAGGCGCTGGCAAGGAAACGTGCCGCAGCGGCAGCGTCAGCGGCAGCAGCGGCGGCGGCTGCGACTAGCACGCCTGCCACAACAACACGGGGCGGCGGCGGTGGCGGCGTGGGGATGCTGACGGCAGAGGATGACTACGCCATCCTGGCGACGCTGCGGGCAGAGTTCCTGGTGGCGCGCGACGGCTGGCACCGCGCCGAGCTGGACGCCATCTCGCCGCACAACCCGGTGCAGTACCTGCTGCGTGTGGTGGAGGCGCAACGGTCGGGGTGGGCGGACGTGGCGCACCAGTACGTGGCCGCCACTTCTACGCTGCGCGCCAGCCCCGATGCGCCGCCCGCGGGTGGCGCCGCCAGCCTGCCAGCGCTGGCAGCCGCGGATACGTTGCGTGCGCGGGCGCAGCTGGCAGAGTGGCTGCGGGGGCGGGTGGCCTGGTTTGTGTCGACCTTGGCCGCCACGCTGCCCGCCGTGGACGACCTGGCGGCGGTAGCGTCGCTGGCGGCACAGTGCACATACGCGGCGCGGCGCAGCGGGCGGCTGGGCGCCGACTACACACACCTGGTGACGCCCCTATTTGCAGCGCACGTGCAGTCCCTGCTGTCGCGCCGGCTTGCCGCCGCCGTCACGTGCTTTGGCGCCGACCTACGCGCCTGGTCGTGGGCGTACAAGTTGGGTTACGAGCCGGAGGATGCCGCCGTGCGGACGGCGCCGCCCGATGCCGCCGCTCCCGCCCTGGCACCACCACCCGCCTTGCTGCGCCACATTCCACTTGCTGACCTCACAAATGCCGCCGTTGCCCTCCTGAACACGCTGCGCCCTTGCCTGCCCGCTGATGCGCTGCCATCCCTCGCTGCCGCCTTTGCCACTCTGATTACAGCCGCCGCCGCCGCCGTGGAGGATGCTGCCGCCGCAGAGGCGTGCCCACTCACCACGCTGGCAGCGGCGCGCGCACGTGCGCGCGGCGGCAGCACGCCTGCCACACAACCCCGCCTGTCAGACGACGATGCCGCCGCGCTGCGCCGCTACGATGCCCTGGCGTCCGCGCTGGGCACCGAGTTTGGCCCCTACCTCATGTCCCTGTTCCACGTCGTGGTTGCCACCGCCACGCATGCCTCCACACCCGCCGCCGCCGCTGCACCCGCCCTCGCTGCCGCCGACGCGCCGCTGGCAGCCGCCGTTGCGGCGGCGCGTGACCGCGCGTCCGCTGCTGCTGCTGCCGCCTTGCGACGCGCAGCGTAACCCCATCCATAAATATAATATTGGCAGTGGATTCAAGCAGACACTCGGCACAACACCACCCGCCGTGGGTGATCCACACACAATAGGGGGGCCAGGCCCAATCACAACAATCGCCCAGGCTAGTCATCAAGCGCCAGCACGAGGGCGACGCCGCGGCGCACCCACAGGTCGGCCGGCTTGTCGGTGGGCATGCGGATGTTGGTGACGTGGTTGGTAGAGTGGCCGGTGGTGGACAGCACGCCGCGGCGCTCCGTGGTGCGGTACAGGGGGCAGGAGTAGTGCGGGAAGGTGCGCAGCTCGGCGCCGCGCACCGGCTTCAGCCACATGGCGGGCGCGGGCGAGAAGAGAACGCGCGGCTCGCACTCTGCCAGGTTGCCGTGCGCCGTGTCCCACCGGCAGCCGTCCAGGAACATGCCGTGCACGTGCGCGCCGTCGGCGGGCGCGGGCGTGGTAGCAATGGCGGCGAGCGGCACGGGCAGCTGCACGACGTCAAACGCGAGCTCGTCGATGGGGATGACGTGCTTGCGCGCGTAGTTCTGCGACACGCCGGTCAGGAAGCTCTGCGTGAAGAAGAAGCCAGGCAGCCAGAAGGCAGCCGGCTTGCCGCTGGCAATCCACGTCGTGAAGAACTCCAGGCGGCGGTGCAGGTCTGCCACGTAGCCCGCCAGCGGCTTGCGCGACGGGTAGCTGCGGCCCTTCCACAGCGTCGGCACGCGGCCCATGAACAGCTCGCCCGCCACGCCCTCCAGCGACGACGACATGACGATGAGGCCGCGCATGGCCTTCTGCACGTCGCGCATGGAGGAGCGGATGACCGCCAGCAGGCGGTTGTAGCGCGCCAGCTCCTGGATCAGCACCGTGTTCATGGACTCCTTGGGGTCGGTGGGGTACTTCATCTCCACCAGCTCCAGGTCAAAGTCGTCCGGCAGCTTGCCACCCACGTCCATCGCCAGGTTCATGATCGTCTCGTCGCGCGACTTGGCGCCGCCGCGCTTGCTATGCCCGCCCGCCGCGCCGCCGCCGCCGCCCTCCTCCCCGCCCCCGTCACCGCCTTCGCCGCCGCCGCCGCCGCTGCCGCTGCCAGCAGCGTCGCCGGAGGTGGATGGCGACACCGCCAGCAGCGAGTTGGCGGTCTGCACGCCGGCGTCTAGCACGTCAGCCGCCTGCTGCATGTCGCGCGCGATGGCGGCGTTGGCGGGCGGGCCAACCCCCTCGCGGGGGGCGTGGGGCGCCGGCCCGTCAAGGGGGGGGGGGTGGTGTTTGCGGTGGGCGCCGCCGCCCCCGGGCGCCGCAACCCCCTCCCCGCCCGCCCCCGCCGCGCCCGGCGCCAGCGCGTCCGGGTTGTAGAACCCCGCCAGCAGCGACATGAGCGCGCGACGGTCCATGTCGTCCGTCACACGGCCGCCGTAGTTGCACTCGCCCGTCAGGTAGCGCAGGTGCTTCCACGGCACCGCCGCCTCGCCGCCCGCCGCCGCGCCGTTCAGCTCCGCGTCGTCCACAAACATGGCCAGCTGCCGCGCCGAGATGCGCAGGTCGCTCTCCGTGAACTGGTACGGGATGTTGAACCCCAGCGCGCCAAAGTAGCGGCGCTCCTGCACCAGCGCGTGGAAGAAGCAGAGGGCGTACAGGAGGCGGCGGAAGGGGGCGGCGTTGGTGACGGCGTTGAAGAACGCGGGGTCAGACACGGGGTCCGACAGGTAGCTGCGCTTGATGTTCTCACGCAGCGCGTTGGGCGGCTCGTTCGTCATCTTCACGCCGCTCTGCAGCACCGACACAGGGAAAGACGGCGAGGGGTACGACGTCAGCCACAGGCGGAAGTTGGCGTGCAGCGGCGCGCCGCTACCGCCTCCGCCACCGCCACTGCTGCCGGGCGCACCCGCCGCTGCCGCATCCGCCGCCAGCTGCTCGCAGATGGTCTCCAGGCGCGTCACCCCCGCCACGCCCGGGTGCCAGTTTTGGAGCCCCCCCCCCCCGCCCTCCCGCCGCGCCTTGTCAATCATGCCCTCCGCGATGGGCCCCTGCCCCTGCCCCAGCGAGATGGCGTACACCTTGAACCCCTGCGTCTCCGCAAAGTACATGAGCGCCGCCATGGGGTCGGACCCGGGTGACAGCACAAACACGAGCGGCTGGCCGGGCGACGAGTCGTCGTAGCAGGCCTTGAGGTCAAACGGCGGCGGCGCCGTGAACTTGGTGCCCAGCTGCGACACAATGAAGTCCTGCATGCCCAGCACCAGCTTGTCGGGGCGCAGGCAGCGCAGGATGAGGAGGCGCTGCAGGCGCGTCAGGCCGCCCATGGCGCCCCACCGGCCCGGCAGCGTCTCCTTGTGCGGCGCCTCGGCGTCAAACACGCGGCGCCACGCCGGTAGCGCGCCCGCCACGTCGCCCGCGATGCCCTCAAATGCCGTCAGCAACCCCAGCCGCGACAGCTCGCCCCATGCGCGCTCCGGCAGCCACTCGGGGGCGGGGTTGGCGGCCGGCACCTCCGTCGCCACGCCGCCCGTCAGCAGGAAGAGGTACTCGCCGGCGTCCACCTCGCCGCGGCCCATCATGATGGTGACCGTCAGCAGGAAGGCAAACAGCAGCTTGTCCTTCTCAAACAGGGAGCGGCACACATTGCGGTAGATGGCGTACGTGAAGTGCGTGTTGAGCGCCGTGATGCGTGCGCCCACCTCCGACGCGCGCGCGCTGGTGTGGATGGACAGCAGGAAGAGGCGGATGAACCAGTCGAGCGAGTACATGTACATGGGGTCGATGGCGCCCATGGCGGCGATGCAGAAGAAGAGGCGGGAGGTGTGCTCCGCCACCGGCGTGTACGCCGCGCGCGCCACGTCGATGGCCGCCTCCGTCTCCGCCGCCACCCGCTGCTTCTCGCTGATCTCGTTGGCCAGCGCCTTGGAGCTGTTCAGCACGTTGATGGCGGTCTCGTCCTCCAGGATGTTGCCCTCGCTGGACGACAGCACGTGCAGGATGCGGTTCTCCACCTCCTTCAGCTGCCGCTGGTTCTCCGCGCCCTGCACGATCAGCGCGTTCTTCTGCTCCTGCAGGTCCGGCCGCTCCTGCGCCACCACGATGCCCAGCAGCTGGTCCGCCAGGCCTTCCGGCGTGATAAGGAAGTTGACGAGCGTAACCTTGGTGGACACCTCCGGCAGGTAGTGCGGGTTGGGCAGCTTGGTGGTGATGTACAGCTTGAAGCGGTCGTCGTACTCCACCGTCGTGTCGCCCAGCCGGATGCACGTCACGCCGCCCTGCTTGAACGTCACGCGCAGCAGGATGGGCTCCAGCGCGGGGTCCAGCTCGTCCCCCACGTTCTCCAGCAGCACCGGCCGCCCAAATTGGATCGCGTTCTCCAGCGTGCGCAGGAAGTTGGCGTCCGACAGCTTCACCACAATGAGCCCCGCGCCGCGCTCCGTGTTCTTCACCCACTTGTTGGCCTGCCCCTGCGGGTCGATCATGAGCGGCCACCGCCGCGAGTGGCTGCACACAATGGCCGACTCGGTGGAGTACGCATCTGTCGGCAGGCCGTCCATTTGCCACTTGCGCACCGCGATCGGCTCGCCCAGCGTCGCCATCAGCGAGTACGCCGGCCGCACGCCGCCGCCACCGCCGCCGCCACCAGCGCGGCTGTCAGGCGACGAACCGCCGTCCGAGCTGGGCGACGGCAGCCCGCCACCACCACCTCCACTGCCGCCGCCGCTCCCACTCCCGCCGCCACTCCCGCCGCCGGTGCAGGGGATGGCAAGCGCCAGGCAGCGCGCCAGCCAGTCGGCAGTGGCGCGGTGGCGGAAGTCGGCGGTGAAGGCGCCCAGGTACGCCACCATGCCGGATGCCAGCAGTACGTCGCCGGTGAGCGCCACGTACTTGACCGCCAGCTCGTCCGCCGTCGCCTTCCACCGCACCTTCTCGCCGCCCAGACCCGCCAGCAGCGCCTCGGCGCGCGCCAGCTTCTTGGAGCACAGGTCCACCTGCCGCGCCAGCTCCTCCTTGCTGCGGTTGGCCGCCTCCAGCTGCCGCTGCAGCTCCCCCAGCTCGTCCTCCACCGCCTTCAGCTTGGCGCGCTTCTTGGACAGCTCGCCGTTCGTCACCTCCAGCGCCGCCTCCGCCTCTGCCAGCGCCGCCTGCTTGGGCGCCACCACCTTCGCCACCTTCTCGTACATGTCCAGCGCAATGACCCAGCGGCACAGGCCCTCCGCCGCCCCCGACGAGTGCGCCACCACCTCCGGCTTAAAGTTCTCCAGCGGCAGGTAGTCGCGCCGGATGACGACCATGACGCGCGGGTCGATGTTGTTGAGGTCGTAGTTCTTGAGGCGGTCAATGAACTTCATGTCGCCCAGCACGCGCTTGGACGGCGCCCAGAAGTCATCCACCTTCTTTGTGGGGTTGGCGGGGTCCGCCACGCGGTCCGGCTTCTCGCCCAGCATGACGCAGATGGCCGCCATCACCATCTTCACGTTCTCGGGCGGCGACTTCATGGTCTTCACCGACGCGATGTCGGCGGGCGAGATGGTGTCCAGCGCGTGCCGCGCCGCCTCCAGCGCCGGCATCGCCACCGCCAGGTCGTCCGCGCACTCCTTCTTCACCGCCGCCACTTTCTCCGCCTCCGCGTTCGCGATGGCCGCCTCGCGCGAGATGACGGCGCGCGTCTCCTCCACGCCCGGCAGCCGCGCCTCGATCACCTTCATCAGCTCCGCCGTCTCGCGCTGGCTCTGCTGCAGCGACGGCTGCAGCGCGTTCAGCTCGCGCTGCATCTCGTTCACCTGCAGCGTCGCAAACTCCAGCTTGTCGAGGCCCGTCAGGTAGCGCGACCGCGCCGCTGACACCTCCTTGCGCTTCGCCTCCAGCGTGCGCCGGAAGATGGACAGCAGCTCCAGGTAGGAGGTGGGTGTGACGTAGTTGTGGCGGTGCAGCGCGGTGGCAAAGTCGGCGGACAGCGACAGCGCGGTGCGGTGGAAGTGCTGGCACGCGTCCACCACGCCGCCCAGCAGCGCGTCCTCCAGGCCCACCGGCCGCAGCGCCTTCAGCGCCACGGCGGACAGCGCGTCGCGCGGCCACGACGCAAACCAGTCGATGGTGCAGCAGTTGACGAGGGAGGGGAACTTGCGCAGGCGGTCGCGGAAGGCGTCGCCCACGGGGCTCATGCACAGCACCACGTGCAGGTTACGCCGGATGCGCGTGATGAAGTAGGCGTACAGCTCGGCGGGCGACAGGTCGCGGCCGAGGCCGGCGGCGCGCGCCAGCGGCGCCACCTTCTCGCAGATCTCGGCGCGCTCGTCCAGCGCAAACAGGCCCGGCACCTCGCCACTGTTCAGGATGGCGTTCACGTCCTCCAGCATGCCCTCCCACTTCAGCTGCGTGTCGCTGAACATGAACACAACCGGCTGCGCCGCCGTGCCCGCGTTGCGCAGTACGCGCTTCAGGTCGTCGCGCCACTCCACCACGCCGTACGACTTGGACAGCTCCACCTCTAGCACGCCGCACTCCGCCAGGAACGCCGCCAGCCGCGTGGCGCACCGCCGCCCGCTGCCGCCCACGCCCACCAGCAGGGAGTGGCCGCCCGGCATCTTCAGGATGCGCGTCACGCGGGACACGTGCTCCATGAAGAACAGGAACACAACGAGGTCCAGCGGCTTCTTGGACGTCGCATTATGGTCACCCAGCGCCGCATCCAGCCGCGCCGCCATCACATCCAGCGCCGCCACCTCGCCATACCCCTTGACTGGACCGCCACCGCCGCCGCTACCACCGCCACCACCACCACCGCCGCCGCTGCCGCCCTTGCCGCCCACCGCCGCCGTGGCAGCCGCGCCGGTGCCGTAGTCAAACCACAGCAGGCCGCGCATGTGCTCCACGTTCAGCAGCGGCTTGCCGCCGCCGCCGGCCGCAGCAACTGCCGCCGCTGCCGCCGCGTTGGCGTCCGCCAGCTCCGGCATGTCGGTCAGGTACTTGAGCAGCGCCTCCAGGTCCTGGCCAAAGTGCTTGCGCACCAGCTCGCGCAGCTGGCCCACCAGCCACGCGCGGTCGCCGTCGTCCACCAGGCGGTCAGAGAACACGCGCATGGCCTCGTGCACCCACACGCGCACAAAGAGGGTGGCGGTGGGCGTGGTGTCGGGGCTAACCAGGAACACGCCCTCCACCACGCGCGAGAAGTCGCGCAGGTTGAAGCCGTAGTGCGACTTGGCGGGCGTGGGCCGCAGGCCGCCGATGGCCACCTTGTACAGGTCCAGCGTGGCGGATACGACGGCGCCGCCCAGGCGCGCCACGTCGGTGGCAAAGCGCGCGCGCGTGAAGAACCAGTCCATGACGGTGCCAAAGATGTGCGTCAGCATGGCGTCATTGAGCTCGGTGAAACACAGGAGGCGGAAGTGGCGGAGGAGGCGGGGCGGCACAAAGTTGCGGCCGCCGCCGGGCGGGCCCATCGCCGCCGCCACAACGGCGTCCTCCACCGCCTTGAACTCGTTCTCCGCCAGGTCGTACCAGCCGCCCTGGTCCACCAGCTGCCGCAGCAGCTCCAGCGGCGGCATGGCGCCCCACTTCTCCGGCTCCGGCAGGTTCACGTCGTCCACAAACACGATGCACGTCTGGCCGGGCGGCGGGCCGTACACGCCGCGCCGCCGCTTGTCCAGCTTCACGTCCACCATGCCCTGCGTCGCCGCCGCGCTGGTGCGCGCCGAGAACGCCACAAACACGGGCATGTAGGCGTCGCGCGGCAGGGTGGACAGCAGCATGCGCTTCATGTACGTCGACTTGCCGGTGCCGGTGGGGCCGCACACCAGCACGTTGCGCCGCTGCTGCAGCAGCAGCTGCACCAGGTAGTCAAACTGGGTGGACGCCACGGTGGGCACGATGACGTCGGCGTACTGCGCGCCGGCAGGGATGTCGGCGCGGCTCAGCGCCGCCGTCCACTCCCGCCACCGGCTCTCGCCGTGCGCAAAGAACCAGTCGTGAAGCAGCGCGCGGTCGGGCGGCGTCATGCCAAATGCCGCGTTGGCGCGGTCGTACGGCGTGGCGGTGCCGGGTGGCGCGCCCTCCGGCGGCGGGCCCAGCGGCTTCCAGCCGCGCATGCGGAAGTAGGGCGCCAGCGGGTGCGTCGCCAGCACCGCGGCGTCGCGGATGGCGGCGCCCACAAACTCAGACAGCGTGGCGCGGCCCGCCTCGTTCACCGTGGCGCCCAGCGACCAGGTGAGCGCAAACAGGAAGGCGCACTCCAGATCGACGGGCGTGGGCTCAGCGCGGCCCGCCAGCCGCAGCGAGCCCATGGAGTACCCCGTACTGCCGCCGCCCGCCGCCAGCTGCGTCAGCACGGCGTCCAGCAGCTGCAGCAGGGTGGCGACGAGCATGGCGTCCTGCGTGGGGCAGTACTCCACCAGCGGCGTGCGGCGCAGCAGGACGAGGCAGGGGTCCACCAGCCACTCGAACAGGGCGTGCAGCTGCGCGCGCTGCGTCGCGTCCAGCGTCCACTGCCGCACATCCACAACACCGCCGGCGCCGGCGGCGCCGCCGCCGCGCTTCTTGTGCGTCTTCTTGCCCGCCGCCGCCGCTGCCTTGTCCTCCTCCGCCGCCGCGCGCTCCGCCGCCTCGTAGAACGCCTTCTCCTCCCGCTCCTGCCGCGCCGCCGACGCGGCGTCGGAGGGGTGCGCGGCGCGGAAGGGGAAGCGCGGGTTGTCCTCCGCCGCCGCCTCCAGCCACGACGCCACCAGCGGCCGCCAGCCCAGCACCTGCGGCTCCATGTACACCATGCCGCAGCGCGACACGGTGGCGGGCGAGGCGGCCGCCAGGTCGCCCACCTCAAACACCATGGACATGGTGTCTGACATGGCGATGATCTCGCCGCTGGTGAGGCACAGCTTCTTGTTGTCGTCTAGCACCGTGTTCATGTTCTCGATCCACACCGCGTCCACCGGGCCGTCAAAGGTGACCCACTTGCGGTCTGCCTCCGAGTCGGGCGCGATCTTGGACTGCGCGCACTCCCGGAACTTGCACGCCAGCACGCCGTCCGTCCACTCGTGGCTCAGGTCGTCAAAGCGGCCGTACAGCGCGCCGCCGGAGATGGACTTGGGGTTGATGACGATGCGGTGGATGATGGCCCACCGGCTATCCTCCGGCTCCGCCTCATGCAGCCGGCGCATGGCGCCCTGCAGGATGCGCTGCGCCGTCGTCTTGCCAGCAAACGGCTGGCCCACCAGCATGAAGCCGTGCCGCACGATCATCATCTCGTACACCTGCAGCACCTTCTCCAGCAGCGCGGGCACCGGCTGCACCGCCAGCTCGGCGCACGCGGCGGTCATGGCGGCGGTGAGCGCGCCGCGGTCGGGCGGCGGCACGGCGACGCCGGGGAACAGGTCGCGCACGATGGCGTTGAAGAGCGGCACGTCGGGCGCCAGGAACTGGGGCAGGTTGACGTCCACGATGGAGCGCAGCACCAGCACGTCCTCCGGCAGCTCGCCCTCCGCGCGCTTCAGGTTGCCGGCGGCGCGCAGCACCGCCATGACGGCGCGCATGCCGTAGTCGTAGTGGTCCTGGCTGGACAGCTGCTCGGAGCACAGCTTGTAGGTGGCCACGATCTTGGCGGCCAGCGGGCGCGCGTCCAGGTAGCCGTTGGAGAACAGGATGATCTCGGAGATGAGGCGGTAGTCGGGCACCATCATGGCGACGGAGCGGAACAGCGACTTGAGGTTGTCGGGCAGCTCGGAGCGGCCCGCGTAGCCCGGGTTCATGGTGATGAACACGGAGCAGGTGGGGTTCAGCTTCAGCTCCGTGCCCTCAAACACAAACACCTCGCGGTGCTCGCGCACCGCCTGCTGGATGGTGAGCACCTGCTGCGCAATGACGGACAGCACCTCCAGCTCGATGCGGTTGAACTCGTCGAAGCAGGACCAGGCGCCGGAGGCGGCGAGGCCCTTGAAGAACTTGGCCATGGCCAGGTAGTCAAGGCCGTCGGAGCAGTTGAACACGACGCACTGGAAGGCGGCGGCCTTGGACAGGTCCTTCACCGTCTCCGTCTTGCCCGTGCCGGCGGGGCCCTCCGGCGCGCCGCCCAGGCCCAGGTGCACCGCGCCCATGAGCGTGCGGTAGCACCGGTTGGTGAGCGGCGTGATGACGAGGCGCGTGGAGTTGCCCAGGTACTCGTACCCGTACTTGAGCGACGCGTTGATCATCTTCATGGTCATGGTGCCCGGCCGCCCCGTGCGCGCGCTCTCGCCGTCGTCCGCCCAGTAGTACCGCAGCTGCGAGTTCCACTCAAAGTCCTGCGGCGCGCGCGCCTTCGCCTCCACCATCGCCGCCGTCACGTCGCGCGCGTGCACGTCCAGCACCACCAGCGCGCCCAGCGTCGTGCGCGCCAGCTTGGGCAGCTTGCCGCGCACCAGCATGATGATGTCCTCGATCTGCTTGGTGCACGTGGCGGCGTACGCCGCCAGCGCGCCGCCCTCGCCCGACCGCAGCGCGCCCTCCACGCCCGCCGTCCAGAACGCCTGCGTCACGCACAGCACCGCCTGCGCCGCCCACACCAGCGTCCACTCCGGCCGGCTGGGCGCGGTGCGGTACGCCGCCACCGCCTCGTCCGTCACGCGCGCGCACGCGCGCTTCATGGCGGCCTCCACCTGCAGCAGCCACAGCTCCACGTTGCCGCGCGCGTCCGCCGGGTTGATGAGCCGGCCGTGCGCGTCGGGCGCGGCCGTGAAGGGCACGCGCTCGCCCTCCGCCGACACCATGCCGGTGATGAACATGCCGGCGTCAAACTGCAGCGAGGCAATGCCCTCGAAGCACTTGCGCAGGTGCGGCTGCACGCGCAGCGGGTCGCGCGTCTCTGCCAGGATCTCCAGCAGCTCGTCGTTGGAGAGGAAGAAGAAGCGCGGGAAGACGAGGCGCTTGGCCTCCAGGTAGTCGTTCAGGCCCTTCAGGATCTTCTCCAGCAGGCCGTGCGCCTCCGTCAGCGACGCCAGCATGCCCGGCTGCCGCAGCGCGTGCAGCGCGCGCGGGTCCGCCACCGCGCCGCGCATGAGCAGCCGCCACACGCCGTCCACCGTCTGGAAGCGCGCGCCCTCCGTCGGCATCTGGTGCATGATGTCCTCCGACGAGAAGATGGGCGACAGGTACAGCCACTGCGCCTGCACCTTCAGCCACACCTCCAGCACGCTCTGGATCTCGGTCAGCGACGCCACCCACTCCTTGATGCGCGCCTCCAGCGGCTTGGCAAACCGCGACGCCGCCATGGTGGTGCTCTTCACGATGTGGTCGTCCAGCAGCGCCTGGATCTCCTCGCTGGAGCCGCCCGTCAGGATGTAGGTGCCCGACGAGCCGTGCGCCTTCAGCTCCAGGCCCACCGGCTGCCACTCCGCCTCCATGCGGTCCAGCGCGCGCTCCAGCGCGTACTCCTTGGAAGCGTTCACGCAGAACTCCTCGATCTTGTCCACCACGGTGTCCAGCTTCAGCTCCAGCATGTCTGCCAGCGTGGAGGTGGCGCTGTGCGGCATGTCGAACCCCGCCGCCGCCTCCATGGCCGCCCAGTGGCGGTCCTTCAGGCCGGGGTTCGCCAGCAGCGCCAGCAGCGGCTGGTCCGTGTTCACAAAGTGCTCCAGGTCGCCCTTCACCTTGGTGAGCAGCGCGCGCGGCGCCGCCGCCTCCTCCGGCAGCTCGCGCAGCACCTTGGCGGCGGTGAGGCGCAGCGCCTCCGCGTCCTTCAGCGCGTCGTCCGAGTTGTTGGCCAGCAGCGGCGTGTCGTACCACTTCTCCGTGCCGCTGATGTACGCCGCCACCGCCGTCCACATGCGCTCAAACGGCGCCAGCCGGCCGCCCAGCTCCTTGATGTCCGCGTTGTAGTCCACGCGCGGCTGCTCCAGCAGGTCCTGCTGCCCGTTGATCGCCTCCGCCTCGCTGCCCGCCGCCTCCAGCCGCAGCGCCAGCGCCTTGATGGCGGTGGTGGCCTGCGCCACCCGGTTCAGCGCGCCCTCCGCCATCAGCTTCTCCACCGCGTGCCGCGTCTCCCCAAACTCCTTCAGGAACTCGCTCACACGGTACGCCAGCTTGTCCACCAGCGCCGCCTTCTCCGCGTCCAGCACGCCCTGGCAGATGGCAATGTCCTGCCGCACCTTGGACGGCCACGTCAGCGCGTCGCGCAGGATGCTGGTCTGCGCGCGGCTGAACGGCAGGCCCTCCAGCTCCGCCATCATCTGCTGGCTGGCATACGAGTTGCGCCGCCCGGCGGTCGCGGCTGTAGGGCCAAGCCCGCCGCCGCCGCCGCCGCCACCACTGCTGATTGGTCCGCTACCCACTGGTGCGCCGCCACTGCCACCCGCGCCGGCACCCGCGCCTGCACCCTCTGCCGTGGTGGGCGCTGGTCCCGCCGCCGCGATGCCGCCCGGCTGCGAGCGCTGGTACTCGCGCGGCAGGCCCTCCGCGTGCAGCAGGCGCACCCAGTCGGTGACGCCGTTGGGGCCGTACATGGTGCGCTCCAGCACCTTGAGGTCCAGGTCCAGCATGTTGTTGAACTCGTGCAGCGCCACCAGCTCCTCCGACGCGGTGGGCTTGAACAGCAGCTTGCGGCTGACGCGCGAGTACCGCACATTCAGCACCTCGCAGGTGTGGATGGTCACAGCCTTCACATGCCGCATGAGCAGCGTGCCCAGCAGGCGCAGGCGCGCCTTGATGGCGTCCTTCAGCGGCGCGGCGGACAGCTGCACAAATGGCAGCACCACCACGTTGTCGCACACCGCGTCCACGTCGCGCATGGCGGCGTCGATGCGCTCCAGCTCCGCGCGGTACTCGTACGTCGTGTTGCGCGTGTCGTTCACCATCGCCAGCAGGCGCGCCTTCTCGTCGGCGCTGAACACGTACGCAAACGCGTTGAAGCGCGCCAGCAGCTGCTCCGGCACGGTGCGGTTCAGCGCTACCACCTTCGCTACCAGGTCTCGCGCACCGCGCACCGCGCCGTCGTCCGCCGACACGGACGACAGCGTACCCTGCAGCGCCATAATGTCCAGCAGCGCCTTCCCGCCGCCGCCGCCGCCGCCGCCGCTCCCGCCGCCACCGCTATTACTTCCGCTACCAGCGCCGCCGCCTGGTCCGCCAGGATGCGGCCCGCCGCCAGCAGCGCCGCCCGCGGGGCCGCCACCGCCGGCAAGCCCGCTGGCGGCAGCAATGTCTGCCTCCACGCGCGGGAAGGCGGCGCAGGCAAGCACCAGCGACTCCACATTGCGCAGCAGCGTGGACTGCACCACCTCCCACGTCGGCTCAAAATTAAACGCCACGTCACCCGCCCACAGCCGCGCCAGCTCCTCGCCGGGCGTGGGCGGGGGCGGCGGTGCCATGTCACCTGCCGCCTCCTCCAGTGCAGCCTGCGCAGCGCGTTGTGCGGGGGTCAAGTCGCGGGGCACGGCAGCAGCTGCCGCACCACTCGCACCGCTGCCACCACCTCCGCCACCGCCACCGCCGGCGCCGCCACCGCCGCGCCCACCACGGCCACCGCCGCCGCCACCGCCGCCGCCGGCAGCTTCCACACCAACCGCGCTACCGCGCCGCCGGCGGCCGCCGGCAGCGGGTGCTGGCGAGGCGGGGGGGGCCACGCCGGGTTGGGGGGGCGGCGGCGGCGGGTCCCCGCCCCCGCCCCCGGGGGGGACGGGGGGGGCGGGGCTGGGGGCCCCCGCCCCGGTGGCGCCCCTGCCGGGGCCGGCGTACCCCCACGCGGGCGGGAGGGGGCCGCGCCGCGGCGGCGGCCCGTCTGGC
>Ga0066256_1002346_pt1 | contig 21316 bp, 9 predicted proteins | sample ThiBio_1000_biof_FD_87107 | JGI IMG/M metagenome (GOLD analysis project Ga0066256, IMG submission 87107) | Wastewater bioreactor microbial communities from Cape Town, South Africa - Thiocy_expt_1000_biof (version 2) | ecosystem: Engineered > Bioreactor > Thiocyanate-remediating >... | reverse complement strand
TACACGCCCCGCTTCCTGAAGGCGCCGAGCAGATGATCGGCGAGCCGCAACGCCTCCCCGACCGTCCCGGCGCGGTGGCCATCGTCCGCTGCCGCCCGTTCGACCAGAACGACCGGCAGGCCGAGGATGCGCGCGGCGATGATCTTTCCCTGCGTGGCCTCGCCGCCGGAATTCTTGCTGACGATGACCTCGATGCGGCGGTCCTGCAGCAATTCCACCTCCGCCTCGACGGCGAAGGGGCCGCGCGCGAGCAGGTATTCCACATCGGGTGCATCGAGCGGCGGGGTGACCGGATCGACGCTGCGCACGAGATAGTGATGCTGCGGCGCGGCGTCGAAGGCCTTTGCCTCCTGCCGGCCGATGGCGAGGAAGACGCGGCGCGGCTCCTCGCCCAGCGCCGCGACGGCCCCGGCGATCGAGGCGACGCGCGTCCAGCGGTCGCCCTGCGTCTCCTCCCAGCCGAGGCGTTCCAGCCGCAGCAGGGGAATGCCGGCGGCGTGGCTCGCAGCGCGGGCATTGGCGGAAATCTGCCTTGCGAAGGGATGGGTCGCGTCGATGAGGAGATCGACGGCCTCCTCGTGGAGATAGGCGGCAAGTCCTTCGACGCCGCCGAAGCCGCCGCTGCGCACCGGGACGGGCTGCGGCGCGGGGTCGAGCGTGCGGCCGGCGAGCGACAGCGTGACGTCGAGATCGGCCCGTCCGGCAAGCCGGGCCGCAAGGTCGCGGGCCTCCGTCGTTCCGCCCAGTATGAGGATGCGTCCCTTGTCCACGCCTGATCCAGCTCCCTTGCCCGCCCCGTGGCTCACCATCGTCGGTATCGGCGAGGACGGTCTAGCCGGTCTCGGCGACGAGGCCAAGGCTGCCATCGCCGCAGCCGAACTCATCTTCGGCGGCGCGCGGCATCTGGAGCTTGCCGATGTGGCGATCCGCGGCGAACGGCACGCTTGGCTCAGCCCCTTCGAGCGCTCCGTCGAGGCGGTGCTGGCGGCGCGGGGGCGTCCCGTCGTGGTGCTCGCCTCTGGCGATCCCTTCTTCTACGGCGTCGGCGTCACGCTCTCGCGCCGTATCGCGCGGGTGGAAATGCGCGTCTTCCCCGCGCCCTCCTCCTTCAGCCTCGCCGCCTCGCGCATGGGCTGGGCGCTGCAGGATACGGCCTGCGTCTCCCTGCACGGCCGCCCCATCGACCTCATCCGCCCGCATCTCCATCCCGGCAGCCGCATCCTCGCGCTCACCTCGGACAGTGACGGCCCGGCCGCGCTCGCGGCCTTGCTGGCCGAAAGCGGATTCGGCGCATCGCAGCTTACCGTGCTGGAGGCGCTTGGCGGCGCGCGGGAGCGGGTGAGCAGCCATCGGGCCGACCGCCTTGCGCTTGCGGATGCGGACATGCTGAATGTCTGCGCCGTGGAGGTCGCGGCCGGCGAGGGGGCGCGCATCCTCGCCTATACGCCGGGGCTCGATGACAGTCTTTTCGAGCATGACGGCCAGATCACCAAGCGCGAGGTTCGCGCGCTGACGCTCTCGGCGCTCGCGCCCCGGCGCGGCGAGCTTTTGTGGGACATCGGCGCGGGCTCCGGCTCCATCGGCATCGAGTGGATGCTGGCCGATCCCTCGCTGCGCGCCGTCGCCGTCGAGGGAAACCCGGAGCGTGCCGCCCGTATTCGCCGGAATGCGCGAGGCTTCGGGGTGCCGGGGCTTTCCGTCGTGGAGGGCACCGCGCCTGGCGCGCTGGCCGGGCTTGCCGCCCCCGACGCCGTCTTCATCGGCGGCGGCGGCAGCGAGGCGGGCGTGATGGCGGCGGCGCTTGCGGGGCTCAAACCCGGCGGACGGCTCGTCGCCAATGCGGTGACGACGGAAATGGAAGCGGTGCTTCTCGCCCACCACGCCCGGCTCGGCGGGTCGCTCATCCGCATCGACATCGCGCGGGCTTCGCCCGTGGGGCAGATGACCGGCTGGCGGCCGGCCATGCCGGTGACGCAATGGAGCTGGGTGAAGCCGGCTAAACATATCGAGGAATGACATGACCGTTCACTTCATCGGCGCCGGCCCGGGTGCCGCCGACCTCATCACCGTCCGCGGCCGCGACCTCATCGGCAGGTGCCCGGTCTGCCTCTATGCCGGTTCCATCGTCTCGCCGGAACTGCTGCAATATTGCCCGCCCGGCGCGCGCCTCGTCGATACGGCGCCGATGTCGCTGGCCGAGATCGAGGCGGAATATGTCCGCGCCGCCACGGCCGGCGAGGACGTGGCGCGGCTTCATTCCGGCGACCTCTCGGTCTGGAGTGCCGTCGCCGAACAGGTCCGCCGGCTGGAGACGCACGGCATCGCCTATACGATGACGCCGGGTGTGCCCTCCTTCGCCGCCGCCGCCGCCGCGCTCGGCCGCGAGCTGACCATCCCGGCCGTCGCGCAGAGCCTCGTGCTCACCCGCGTTTCCGGCCGGGCCTCGCCCATGCCGAACCGCGAGACACTGGAAGGGTTCGGCGCGACGGGGGCGACGCTGGCCATCCATCTCGCCATCCATGCGCTCGACAAGGTGGTCGAGGACCTGACGCCGCTCTATGGAGCCGACTGCCCGGTCGCCATCGTGGTCAAGGCCTCCTGGCCGGACGAGCGGATCGTGCGCGGCACGCTCGCCGACATCGCCGCCAGGGTCGCGCAAGAGCCCATCGAGCGAACCGCGCTGATCTTCGTCGGCCGCACGCTTTCCGCGGCGGATTTTCGCGAGAGCTCGCTCTACGATCCCGCCTACCAGCGCCGCTTCCGCGGCCGCGGCGACTAGGGCCGGCCGGCATCCGGCCTTGCCGATCGGTCCGCAAGCAATGCCTCGAAGGCGAGCGCGGCCCTGGAGCGGTAGCGCTCCTTGTGCCGCACCAGGCGGAAGGCGCGCTCGGGCAGCTCGAAGGCGACGGGCACGAGGCGGCCCGCCGCCAGATCGTCCCGCACCACATATTCCGAAACGGCCGTCAGCGCGTCGCCCGCCAGCACGGCGCTGCGCACCGCCTCGTTGGAAGGCAGCGACAGGGCGATCTCCAGTGCCGTTTCGTCCAGCACCGAGGTCAGCGCGCTGCGCGTGCCGGAGCCGGGTTCGCGCAGCACCCAGCGGGCGCCCGTCAGCTCCTGCGGCGTGACCGGCCGGCCGGCGAGCGGGTGGCCGGCCGGCGCGACGACGAGTACCCGGTCGCGGGCGACGATGCGCTGCGACAGGGCCGGGTGGTCCACGTCACCCTCGACGATCCCCAGCTCCGCCCGTCCCTCCAGAACGGCCTCGGCCGCCTGCTCGGTATTGCCGCCCGTCATGCGGATGCCGATGGCCGGGTAGGCTTCATGGAAGCGCATCAGGAACGGTGGCAGCCAGTAGCCGCCGACCGTCTGGCTCGCGGCGATGGCGAGCGTGCCGCGCCTGAGGCCGCCGATCTCGGTGAGGAAAAGGTCCGCGCTCGTCGCGCGCGCCAGCGTCGCCTTGGCCTCCGGCAGGAAGGCAAGGCCCGCCTCCGTCAACTCGATCCGCCGGCCCGTGCGGTGGAAGAGGGCGATGCCGTAGCGCTCCTCCAGCACGCGGATCGCCGAACTTGTGGCCGACGGCGTGAGGCGCAGCGCCTCGGCGGCCCGGGTGAGGTGCTCGCGCTCCGCCACGGCGACGAAGATGCGGAGCTGCTCCAGCGTCATCATTGTTCGATCCAATCGAATGAAATGTCAGATATTTGCCGATGGATCGAATATTTTTTCAAGCGCATTGATCTTCGCATGGAAAAAATAACCAGGAAACATCCGATCCGTGGAATTCGCACACTGGTGCCGGGCATCGTCCTCTCGGTGCTGGTCTCCGGCCTCGCCGTCGTCGCGGAGTGGCTGGAAGTGCGGCTGACGGGCGGTGCGTGGATCGAGGCGCTGGTGCTGGCGATCCTCGTCGGCGCCGTCGTCCGCCTCTTGCTTCGCCGCTCGGAGCGCTTCGATCCGGGCATCGCCTTCTCGGCGAAGTACTTCCTGGAGATCGCCATCGTGTTGCTCGGGGCGAGCGTCAGCGCGGCGGCGATCAGGGGCATGGGCCTGCCGCTGGTCGGGGCCATCGCGGTGGTGGTGGCCGCCGTCCTGACCGCCAGCTACGGGATCGGCCGGGGGCTCGGGCTTTCGCGCCGCGTCGCGCTGCTGGTTGACTGCGGCAATTCCATCTGCGGCAATTCCGCGATCGCCGCCACGGCGCCGGTGATCCGCGCGGATGCGGAGGATGTCGCCTCGTCCATCGCCTTCACCGCCGTCCTCGGCATGGTGACGGTGGTGCTCCTGCCGGCGCTCGTGCCGCTGCTCGGCCTGTCGGCGACGGGCTATGGCGTGATGGCGGGCATGACGGTCTATGCGGTGCCGCAGGTGTTGGCCGCCACCGCCCCGGTCTCCGCGCTCAGCATCCAGATCGGCACCTTCGTCAAGCTCGTGCGCGTGTTGATGCTGGGGCCGGTGATCTTCTTCCTGTCGCTTGCAGCAGGTAAGGAGAGCGGTCGTCGCCCGGCGCCGCACCGGCTGGTGCCATGGTTCATCCTCGGCTTCCTCGCTATGCTCGCTGCGCGCAGTTTCGGCCTGATCGATGCGGGGCTTGCCGAAGGCATGGCGCGCGCTGCGACCGTACTGACCATCCTCTCCATGGCCGCCCTCGGCCTCGGCATCGACCTCAGGCGCGTGATGCGGGCCGGCCCGCGGGTGACGGCCGCAGTCGTCCTGTCGCTCGGCGTGCTGGTCGCCGTGAGCTATGGCATGGTCGTGTTCTTGAACCTTGCGACGGCCTGAGGAAACTCAGGCCGCGTTTTCCCGTGCGGTCACTGGCACGTAGTTGAGTACCGGGCCGAGCCAGCGCTCCACTTCCATGACGGTCATGCCCTTGCGGCGGGCATAGTCCTCCACCTGGTCCCGCTCCACCTTGGCGACGCCGAAATAGTAGCTTTCGGGAGAGGCGATGTAGAGGCCGGAGACGGAGGAGCCGGGCCACATGGCATAGCTTTCCGTCAGGGTCACGCCGATCTCCCTTTCCGCGTCGAGCAGGCGGAAGAGCGTCGTCTTTTCCGTGTGGTCCGGCTGGGCGGGATAGCCCGGCGCGGGGCGGATGCCGGCATAGGGCTCGCCGATCAGCTCGCCGGGCGAGAAGGTCTCGTCGGCCGCGTAGCCCCACAATTCCTTGCGGACAACTTCGTGCATGCGCTCGGCGAAGGCTTCGGCGAAGCGGTCGGCCAGCGCCTTGACGAGGATCGAGTTGTAGTCGTCGTTCGCCCGCTCGAAGCGCTCGGCGATGGCGATCTCGCCGATGCCGGCCGTCACGACGAAGCCGCCGAGATAATCCTTCCGGCCGCTGTCGACGGGCGCGACGAAGTCGGAGAGCGCCACGTTCGGCCGGCCGTCGCGCTTGGAGAGCTGCTGGCGGAGCGTGAAGAAGGTGGCGAGCTCCTTGCCCCGCGCCTCGTCGGTGAAGAGGCGGATGTCGTCGCCGACGGTGCCGGCCGGCCATAAGCCGACGACGGCCTTCGGCGTGAACCACTTTTCCGCGATGATCTTCTCCAGCATCGCCTGCGCATCGGCGAAGAGCTGGCGGGCGGCGACGCCCTGCTTCTCGTCGTCGAGAATCTTCGGATAGACGCCCTTCAGTTCCCAGGTCTGGAAGAAGGGCGTCCAGTCGATGTAGCGGGCAAGCTCGGCAAGGTCCCAATCCTGGAAGACGCGGGTGCCGAGGAAGGACGGTGTCTTCGGTTCATAGGCCGACCAGTCGGCCCGGAAGGCATTTTCCCGGGCCCGGGCGAGGGGAAGGCGCTGCTTTTCCGCTTCGCTGCGCGCATGGGCATCGGCCACCTTGCGGTATTCCGCCTTCAGCGTCTCGACATAGCCGGGCTTCATCTCCGCCGACAGCAGGCTGCCGACGACGCCGACGGCGCGGCTCGCATCCGTGACGTAGACGGTCTGGCCACGCTCGTAGCGCGGGTGGATCTTCACCGCGGTGTGCACGCGGCTCGTCGTCGCCCCGCCGATGAGGAGGGGAATGTCGAAACCCTCGCGCTCCATCTCGGCGGCGACATGCACCATCTCGTCGAGCGAGGGGGTGATGAGGCCGGAAAGGCCGATGATGTCGACCTTCTCCGCCTTTGCCGTCTCGAGGATCTTCGTTGCCGGCACCATCACGCCGAGGTCGATGATCTCGTAATTGTTGCAGGCGAGCACGACGCCGACGATGTTCTTGCCGATGTCGTGCACGTCGCCCTTGACGGTCGCCATCAGGATCTTGCCGGCGCTCTCGCGTTCCCCGCTGCCGCCGTTGGCGCGCTTTTCCGCCTCCATGTAGGGCAGCAGCACCGCGACGGCCTGCTTCATCACGCGGGCCGATTTCACGACCTGCGGGAGGAACATCTTGCCCGCGCCGAAGAGGTCGCCGACGACATTCATGCCGGCCATCAGCGGGCCTTCGATGACGTGCAGCGGGCGCTCGGCATTCTGCCGCGCCTCCTCCGTGTCTTCTTCCACGAATTCGGTGATGCCATTGACGAGCGCGTGTTCCAGCCGCTTTTCCACCGGCCAGTCGCGCCAGGCAAGGTCCCGTTCCTTCGCTTCCTTGCCGGCCGCGCCCTTGAAGCGCTCGGCGATGTCAAGCATGCGCTCGGTGGCGGTGCCGCCGGCTTTCGGCGCGCGGTTCAGCACCACGTCCTCGCAGGCCTCGCGCAGCTCGGGCTCGATCGTATCGTAGACGGCGAGCTGGCCGGCGTTCACGATGCCCATGTCCATGCCCGCCTGGATGGCGTGGTAGAGGAACACGGCGTGCATTGCCTCGCGCACCGGCTCGTTGCCGCGGAAGGAGAAGGAGAGGTTGGAGACGCCGCCGGAGATGTGGACGTGGGGCAGGCTCGCGGTGATCTCGGCGGGCGCCTCGGTGAAGTCGACGCCGTAATTGTCATGCTCCTCGATGCCGGTGGCTACGGCGAAGATATTGGGGTCGAAGACGATGTCCTCGGGGGCGAGGCCGGCGACCTCGGTCAGGAGCTTGTAGGCGCGGGTGCAGATCTCCACCTTGCGCACCTTCGTGTCGGCCTGGCCTTTCTCGTCGAAGGCCATGACGACGACGGCGGCGCCATAGGCGCGCACGAGCTTCGCGTGGTGCAGGAAGGCCTCCTCGCCCTCCTTCAGCGAGATCGAGTTGACCAGCGGCTTGCCCTGCACGCATTTCAGGCCCGCCTCGATCACCTCCCATTTCGAACTGTCGATCATGACGGGGACGCGGGCAATGTCCGACTCGGCGGCGATGAGGTTGAGATATTCCGTCATCGCCTTGGCGGAATCGATGAGGCCCTCGTCCATGTTGATGTCGATGATCTGCGCGCCGTTCGCCACCTGGTCGCGCGCGACGTCGAGCGCGGCCGCGTAGTCGCCGGCCGTGATCAGCTTGCGGAATTTCGCCGAACCGGTGACGTTGGTACGCTCGCCGACGTTCACGAAGGGGATGGCGTCGGTCAGCGTGAAGGGTTCGAGGCCGGAAAGGCGCATGTGGCGGGGAATGTCGGGAATTTCGCGCGGCCTGTGGCGGGCGGCGGCCCCGGCAATGGCGCGGATATGGTCCGGCGTCGAGCCGCAGCAGCCGCCGACCACGTTGACGAGGCCGTCGCGCATGAAGCCCTCGATCTGCGCGGCCATCTCCTCGGGGCTCTCGTCATACTGGCCGAAGGCGTTCGGCAGGCCGGCATTCGGGTAGGCGCAGACGAAGGTCTGCGCGACGGAGGCGATTTCGGCGAGATGGGCGCGCATCGCATTGGCGCCGAGCGCGCAGTTGAGGCCGATGGAGAAGGGGGCGGCATGGCGCACCGAGTTCCAGAAGGCCTCGGGCGTCTGGCCGGAGAGCGTGCGGCCGGACAGGTCGGTGATCGTGCCCGAGATCATGATCGGCAGCTCGATGCCCTTTTCCTCGAACACTTCGCGCGTGGCGAAGATCGCGGCCTTGGCGTTCAGCGTGTCGAAGATCGTCTCGATGAGGATGATGTCGGCGCCGCCGTCGACGAGGCCGCGCACCTGATCGGCATAGGCGAGCCTCAGGTCGTCGAAGGTGACGGCGCGGTAGCCGGGATTGTTGACGTCGGGCGAGATGGAGGCGGTGCGGTTGGTCGGGCCGAGCGCGCCGGCGACGAAGCGGCGCCTGCCGTCCTTCTCCTGCGCCCTCAGGCCGGCGCGGCGGGCAAGGCGCGCGCCGTCGCGGTTGAGTTCGTAGACCATGTCCTCCATGCCGTAGTCGGCCTGGGCGATCGATGTGGAGGAGAAGGTGTTGGTCTCGAGGATGTCGGCGCCGGCGAGCGCATAGCGGTAGTGGATGTCCTCGATCGCGCCCGGCTGGGTCAGCGTCAGCAGGTCGTTGTTGCCCTGCTGGTGGCAGGCGCAGTCGCCGAAGCGTGTTCCCCGGAAATCCTCCTCCACCAGCTTCAGCGTCTGGATTTCCGTGCCCATCGCGCCGTCGAGCACGAGGATGCGCTGGCGGGCGGCGGCTTCGAGGGCGGCGCGGATCTCGCTTCCGTCCCGTTTCGGCAGTTCGGGGCCGAACAGGGTATCCAGGTGAGAATTGGCCATGGCGAAGCCCTCCGGTGCACAACATATCACGCCGGAAGTCACATAAACGTATCTTTATGTCAATATGTCTTTATGCGATTGACCTAGTGCAGCGGCCCGTCCGCGCCGGCGAGCGAGGCGAACAGGGCCTTGAGCCGTGCGATGTCCGGATCGGGGTTTTCATAGCGGGAAAGCTTCTGAACCTCCTTCAGCGCCTCGACCGCGAGGTCCGCGCCGCGCGGCTGCCAGAGCAGCCAGGAGATGAAGACGGATTCTGGCTTCCCGTTGCCGGAAGGCTGGTTTTCGATGAATAGAGACATTTCTTCCCCAATCGGAATTGGGGGATGGCCGGACGCACGCTGCTGGAATTCGCCGACGGCGAGCAAGCGCACCCTTGGGACACCCCGCCCATGGACGTTACGAACTGTCGGGGCAGGTCTCCTGGCTTGCGGGTCGTCGCTTCTGCCGCGCCTTCCCGGCGCTTTCGCGCCAGTGGCATCGATCGACAGCAGCTCGCCGTTCACAGTTGCGGGGGCAGCGCCGGCCTTGGCGCTCCTTTCGGAGCATCGCACCGGCTTCCCTCTTAGCCTCCGGCCGTTTTCGACTCGGAAGACCCTGACGCCGGCAGACTGGCGCCACGGGCCGGCCAAGTCAATGGCGTGCCTTATCGAGAGAGGCCGGGAACTTTTGTTGTCCCCGCGCATTTCCGCTTCCGCCTGCATCCTGTTCAGGCTCGCCCCGTCGGGGAGGGGCGATTCACCAAAACCGCAGATGAGGGCTTCATGCTGCGCCGTCCGGTCCTGTTGATATGTTGCAAGTCTCTGTCCTTACGGCTAAAAAATGCCGTTTTCATGCACCACGCGGCCAGGATGCCCATCAGCGTGTCGCTTGAGCCATATCGATCCGTGAAGCGCCATGAGGGCGCGGTCCGGTGTCATGGCTGACCGCGGCGCCGAGAAGAAGCCTGTCCGCGAAAAACCCTCCGGCGCCAAGGCCGCCGCCGGATGGCTCAACATGGCCGGATCCAGAATCAGAAACATGCCCCTTCAAAATACGCCGCAAGCCCCGCGCGATGCCGACGCAAAGCAGATCGACTACAACGATTCGATCCGCGCCACCTATCTGACGCTGGAGGAGCTCGCCGCATGCGGCGAGGCGCTCGCGCACGACAGGACCGTGTCCCTGCCGGGCTACCAGCCCTTCGAGTTCCGCCCCCGGCACAAGGAGAACGAGAAGGAGATCTTCCGCGTCTACCAGGCGACGGCCAAGGACGTGGAGGCCGGCGCGCAGATCACCCCCGCCGCCGAATGGCTGCTCGACAACTATTACGTCATCGAGGAGGCGATCCAGGAGGTCCGGCGCGACTTCCCCCGTCGCTTCCTGCGCCAGCTTCCGACCATGGAGGTCGACGGACAGGCGATCCCGCGCACCCTGGCGCTCGCCTGGCTCTATGTCGCCCATACGCACAGCAGCATCTCCGAGGAGAGCCTGACGGCCTTCGTCCAGGGCTTCCAGAAGGTCGACGCGCTGAAGATCGGCGAATTGTGGGCGCTGCCCTCCTTCGTCCGCTTCGTGCTGCTGGAAAATCTCCGGCGCATTTCCAGCCGCGTCGAGCGCTCGCGCAAGATGCGCTTCAAGGCGAACGAGGTGGCCGACGAGCTGATCCGCCTCAACGATCCGGAGAAGGGCATCGCGTATCTGCGCTCGATGGAGAGCTTCGTCGAGGACAACACCTTCGTCATCCAGCTCCTCTACCGTCTGCGCGACGGCCTGCAGGCCTCCGGCGCGGTGCTCCAGTGGCTGGAGCGCAAGATCGAGAGCCGCGGCAGCGACCTGGAAGAGCTGATCGTGGCGGAGAACAACCGCCTTTCCTCGGGCAATGTCACGATGAGCTCGCTCATCAAGAGCCTGCGCACGGTGGACGACACGGAATGGCCCGTCTGGTTCGAGAGCGTCAGCCGCCTCGACGAGGCGCTGCGCCAGCGTTCGGACTACAGCGACCTCGATTTCGGCTCGCGCAACAAGTACCGCAACACGATCGAGCGCTTCGCACGCCGGTCCGGCAAGACCGAGCTCGAGGTCACCGAGACGGCGCTTGCCATGACGGCGGAAGACGCCGCCGCCCATGCCGACGACCCGGACTACGAGGCCAATGTCGGCGCCTTCCTCGTCGGCAAGAAGCGCAAGCTCCTCGAAAGGCGCATCGGCTACCGCCCCTCGCTCGTCCAGCGCATCGTGCGCCTCACCCGCAAGCTCGACTGGTTCGCCATTGCCGGCCCGAACATCGCCCTGACGCTGCTTGCGATGGTCGCGGTCTATTATTTCCTCGACCAGCTCGACATTCCGAACGGCGCATGGCTGATCATGCTCGTCCTCTTCGCGCTGCCGGCCTCGGAAGGCGCGACGGGCCTCTTCAACACGCTGGTGACGTTCTTCGTCACGCCGTCCCGGCTCGTCGGCTACGAATTCAAGGACGGCATTCCCGAGGATGCGCGCACGCTTCTCGTGGTGCCCTGTCTTATTTCCAAGCGCGACCATGTCGACGAGCTCGTGCGCAACCTCGAGGTCCATTACCTCGCCAATCCGCGCGGCGAGATCTATTTCGCCCTCATCAGCGACTGGGCCGACAGCCCGTCCGAGGAGACGCCCGCCGACCTCGAGGTCCTCGACTATGCCAAGCGCGAGATCGCCGCGCTTTCCGCCCGCTATGCCTATGACGGGCGCACGCGCTTCTACCTCCTGCACCGCCGCCGCCTCTACAATCCGTCGGAAGGCGTGTGGATGGGCTGGGAGCGCAAGCGCGGCAAGCTGCACGAGCTGAACCTGCTCCTGCGCGGCGACGGCGACACGACCTTCCGCCCGGGCGCCAATGTCGTGCCGGCGGGCGTCAAATACGTCATGCCGCTCGATTCCGACACGCGCCTGATGCGCGACGCGGTGACCAAGCTCGTCGGCAAGATGCACCATCCGATCAACCGCCCCGTCATCGACGAGGCGACGGGCGAGGTTGTCGCCGGCTACGCCATCCTCCAGCCGCGCGTCACGCCGTCGCTGACGACGGGCAAGGAAGCGTCCACCTTCCAGCGCATCTTCTCCGCCGACCGCGGCATCGATCCCTATGTCTTCACGGTTTCCGACGTCTACCAGGACCTCGTGGGCGAGGGCACCTTCACCGGCAAGGGCCTCTACCATGTCGACGCCTTCGAGGCGGCGGTGAAGGGGCGGATCGGCGAGAACGCGGTGCTCAGCCACGACCTGCTCGAAGGCTCGCTCGCCCGCTGCGCGCTGGTGACGGACCTCGAACTCGTCGAGGACTTCCCGACCCGCTACGGCGTCGAGACGTCGCGCCAGCATCGCTGGGCACGCGGCGACTGGCAGCTCCTGCCCTATCTCTTCAGCCCGTCGAGCGGCATTTCCATGCTCGGCCGCTGGAAGATGTACGACAACCTGCGCCGCAGCCTCATCCCGATCGGCTGGCTCGTCGCCTCCGTCATGGGCTGGTACTACATGGAGCCGCGCCAGGCGCTCGTCTGGCAGCTCGTGCTGATCTTCCTGCTCTTCGTCGCCCCGACGCTGTCGCTGATCTCCGGCATCATGCCGCGCCGCAACGACATCGTGGCGCGCGCCCATGTCCACCGCGTCTTCTCCGACATCCGCGCGGCCAATGCGCAGGTGGCCCTGCGCATCGCCTTCATCGCCCATTCGGCGGCGCTGATGGCCGATGCGATCGTGCGCTCGCTCTACCGCACCTTCGTCAGCCGCCGGCTGATGCTGGAATGGCGCACGGCCGCGCAGGCCGACAGCGCGGCGCGCGGCGGCATCCTTGCCCATTACAAGTCGATGTGGCAGGCCCCGGCGCTGGCCGTTCTCTCCGTGGCGCTCGCCATGGTCTCGAAGACGGGCCTGCCCTTCATCGGCGTTCCCTTCGCCCTCGTCTGGATGCTTTCGCCCGTCATCGCCTGGTATGTCAGCCAGACGGCCGAGACCGAGGACCAGCTCGTCGTCTCCGACCACGTCTCGGCCGAGCTGCGCAAGTTCGCGCGGCGCACATGGCGCTACTTCGAGGAGTTCGTCACCGCCGAGCAGCATTTCCTGCCGCCGGACAATTTCCAGGAAACGCCGCAGCCGGTGCTCGCAGAGCGGACTTCGCCCACCAATATCGGCGTCTACCTGCTCTCGGTCATCTCGGCGCGCGATTTCGGCTGGGTCAGCTTCGAGGAGACGGTCCGCCGCCTCGAGCAGACCATCTCCACCGTCGACGGCATGCCGAAATACCGCGGCCACCTCTTCAACTGGTATCGCACCAACACACTGGAAACGCTTGGCCCCCGCTATGTCTCGGCGGTCGACAGCGGCAACCTCGCCGGCCACCTCATCGCCGTCTCCTCCATGTGCCGCGAATGGGCCGAAGCGCCCTCGGCGCATCTCCAGGGCAGCCTCGACGGCATCGGCGACGTCGCCTCGATCCTTTCGGAGACGCTGAAGCAGCTTCCGGACGACCGCAAGACCGTGCGTCCGCTGCGCCGCCTCATCAAGGAGCGCATCGACGGCTTTCACAACGCGCTCGCCGCCGTCAAGCGCGAGCACGAATTCGCCTCCATCCGCGTCATAAACCTTGCGGTGCTGGCGCGCGACGTCAACAAGCTCATCGTCAACCTCGACCACGAGATCAAGTCGGCGCAGAGCGGGGAGGTCGTGCACTGGGCGGGCGCGCTGGTCTCGACCTGCGAGGCGCATATCGCCGACAGCGTCTTCGACCTCGGCAGCATCGAGGCGCTGCGCGACCGGCTCGTCGTGCTGCGCGACCGGGCGCGCGACATCGCCTTCTCGATGGATTTCGGCTTCCTGTTCCGCCCGGAGAGGCGCCTCCTGTCCATCGGCTACCGCGTCGAGACGAACGAGCTGGACGAAGCCTGCTACGACCTGCTCGCCTCCGAAGCCCGCCTTACCAGCCTTTTTGCCATCGCCAAGGGGGATTTGCCCACCGAGCACTGGTACAAGCTCGGCCGGCCGGTCGTCCCGGTCGGCTCGCGCGGCGCGCTCATCTCCTGGTCGGGCTCGATGTTCGAATACCTGATGCCCCCGCTCGTCATGCAGGAGCGCCAGGGCGGCATCCTCAACCAGACCAACAACCTGGTGGTTGTCGAGCAGATGAACCACGGCCGCCGCCTCGGCACGCCCTGGGGCATCTCGGAGGCGGCCTTCAACGCCCGCGACCACGAGCTGACCTACCAGTACACCAATTTCGGCGTGCCGACGCTCGGCCTCAAGCGCGGCCTCGGCCAGAACGCCGTCATCGCGCCCTATGCCTCGCTGCTCGCCACGCAATATGCCCCGAAGGCGGCGCTGGAGAACCTCGAGCGGCTGCGCAAGCTCGGCGCGCTCGGCGTCTACGGCTTCCACGACGCCGTCGACTTCACGCCGACCCGCGTGCCGGAGGGCAAGACCTGCGCCGTCGTGCGCAACTACATGGCGCACCACCACGGCATGTCGATCGCCGCCGTCGCCAATGTCGTCTTCAACGGCGCGCTGCGCGAGCGTTTCCATTCGGATCCCGTCATCGAGGCGGCCGAGCTGCTGCTGCAGGAAAAGGCGCCGCGCGACATTCCGGTCATCAACGCCAAGCGCGAGCCGGAGACCGTCGGCAGCACGCAGGCCGACCTGCTGCGCCCGGAAATCCGCATCTTCAAGGACCCGATCGCGCGCGAGCGCGAGGCCGTGTTCCTGTCGAACGGGCACTATTCCGTGATGCTGACGGCGACGGGCGCGGGCTATTCGCGCTGGAACGGCCAGGCCGTCACCCGCTGGAAGCCCGATCCGACGGAAGACCGCTGGGGCTCCTTCCTCTTCCTGCGCGACACGGCGACGAACGAATGGTGGTCCGCCACCGCCGAGCCGAAGCGCATCGAGGGCGAGGAGACGAAGACGCAGTTCGGCGACGACAAGGCGGAATTCCTCAAGACCGTCGGCACGCTGACGAGCGAGGTCGAGTGCATCGTCGCCACCGAGCACGATGCCGAAGGCCGCCGCCTGACGCTGCTCAACACCGGCACCGAGGACCGCTTCATCGAGGTGACCTCCTACATGGAGCCGGTCATCTCGACCGACGATGCCGACAGCGCCCACCCGCTCTTCTCGAAGATGTTCATCCACACCGAGATCGGCAAGCGCGGCGACGTCGTGCGCGCGGAGCGGCGCAAGCGCCACCCGAACGAACCGGACATGGCGATCGCCCATCTCATCGTCGACAATGCCGGTCCCTCGCGCCGCACCGAGATCGAGACGGACCGCCGCCGCTTCATCGGCCGCGGCCGCTCGCTGTCGACGGCCGCCGCCTTCGATCCCGGCGCGCAGCTCTCCGGCACGGACGGCTTCACGCTCGACCCGGTCATCGCGCTGCGCCGTGTCGTGCGCGTTCCGGCCGGCAAGAAGGTCAAGGTGATCTTCTGGACCATCGCGGCGCCGAGCCGGGCCGAGGTTGACGCGGCCATCGACCGCTACCGCCACCCGGACAGCTTCAACCACGAGATGATCCATGCCTGGACGCGCTCGCAGGTGCATATGCGCCATGTCGGCGTGACCTCGCAGGAGGCGGCGAGCTTCCAGACGCTCGGCCGCTACCTCACCTATCCCGACATGCACCTGCGTGCCGATGCCGGCACGATCCAGGCGGGGCTCGCCCCGCAGTCCTCGCTCTGGCCGCTGGCCATTTCCGGCGACTTCCCGATCTTCGTCGTGCGCATCAACGACGAGATCGACCTCGACGTCGCCCGCGAGGCGCTGCGCGCGCAGGAATATCTGCGCCACCGCGGCGTGACGGCAGACCTCGTGATCCTCAACGAGCGCGCCGCCTCCTATGCGCAGGACATGCAGCACACGCTCGACCAGATGTGCGAGAACCTGCGCATGCGCGGCCAGTCCGACGGCGTGCGCCAGCATGTCTTCACGGTGCGCCGCGACCTGATGGAGGTTTCCACCTGGCAGGCGTTGCTGGCGACCGCCCGCGCCGTCTTCCACGCGCGCAACGGCTCGCTTGCCGACCAGATCGCCCGCACCGTCTCGCTCTTCGCAACGCCGCGCGGCGAGGAGGAGGGGAAGGCGGAAACGCCGCTGCCGAAGCTTGCCGCGCCGGACGGTGCGCCTGTCGCGATCGACGGCGAGGGCCTGTCCTTCTGGAACGGCTTCGGCGGCTTCAACGAGGACCGCCGCGAATATGCCGTGCGGCTGCGCGACGGCGAGGCCACGCCCCAGCCGTGGATCAACGTGATCGCCAACCGCGAGTTCGGCTTCCATGTCTCGGCGGAGGGCGCCGGCTTCACGTGGAGCCGCAATTCGCGCGACTTCCAGTTGACGCCCTGGACCAACGATCCCGTCGTCAACCGCCCCGGCGAAGCCTTCTACGTGCGGGACCGCGACCGCGGCACGGTGATGACGCCCTTTGCCGCTCTTTCGCGCAAGTCCTCGGTCAAGTTCGAGACCTGGCACGGCCTCGGCTACACCGCCTTCAGAAGCTGGGAGGACGGCATCGAGCTCGACCTCGTGCAGACGGTCGATCCCGAGGACCCGGTCAAGTATTCGCGCCTCGTCGTGAAGAACACCGGCGACACGGCGCGCAGCCTCTCGGTCTACGGCTATGTCGAATGGGTGCTGGGCAACAATCCCGCGCGGACCGCGCCCTTCGTGCTGACCAGCCACGACGAGGAGAGCGGTGCACTGCTTGCCACCAATCCCTACAGCCTCGATTTCGCCGGCCGGACCAGCTTCTTCGCCGTCGATGCGCCGCTTGCGGGCTTCACCGCGCGCCGGCGCGACTTCATCGGCCGCACCGGCGACGTCGGGCTGCCGGCAGCGCTTGCGACGGGGCAGGCGCTTTCCGGCAATACCGACGGCATCGGCGACCCCTGCGCGGCGCTTGCCGTCGACATCACGCTGAAGCCCGGTGAAAAGCGCGCGCTCGTCTTCGTGCTCGGCGACACGGCCGATGCCGACAGCGCCCGGGCGCTCGCCGACAAGAGCCGTTCGGCGGATTTCGATACCGTCATGGCGTCGGTCCGCACCTTCTGGGAGGGCTTCACCGGCACGTTGCAGGTCAAGACGCCGGATGCGGCGCTCGACCGGATGGTCAACGACTGGCTGCCCTACCAGGCGCTCGGCTGCCGCATCATGGCGCGCTCGGCCTTCTACCAGGCGAGTGGCGCCTATGGTTTCCGCGACCAGTTGCAGGATACGCTCGCCTTCGTGCTGCATCGCCCGGAGCTTGCCCGCGGGCAGATCCTCAACGCCGCCCGGCGCCAGTTCGTCGAGGGCGACGTGCAGCACTGGTGGCTGCCGGATACCGGTGCCGGCGTGCGCACGACGATCTCGGACGACGTCGTCTGGCTCGCCCATGCGGTGGAATACTATTGCCGGGCCACCGGCGACCATGGCGTGCTCGACGAGACGCTCGCCTTCATCGAGGGCCCGCCGCTCGCCGAAGGGCAGCACGATTCCTTCTTCAGGCCGGGCCGCTCGCCCGAGGAGGCGCCGCCCTACGATCATGGGGCCCGCGCACTCGATCTTGCGCCCCGGCGCGCCGGCGAGAACGGCCTGCCGCTCATCCTGGGCGGTGACTGGAACGACGGCATGAACCGTGTCGGCGAGGCGGGCCGCGGCACCAGCGTCTGGCTCGGCTGGCTCCTTGCCGGCACGTTGCGGGGCTTCGTACCGATCGCCCGCGCGCGCGGCGACCACGGCCGCGCCGATGCCTGGGAAGGCCATCTCGGCCGCCTCGGGCAAGCGCTGGAAACCGCCGGCTGGGACGGCGGCTATTATCGCCGCGGCTACTACGACGACGGCACGCCGCTCGGCTCCTCGGAAAGCGCGGAATGCCGCATCGATTCCATCGCACAGAGCTGGAGCGTGCTGTCCGGCGAGGGGGATGAGGCGCGGTCGCGCCGGGCGATGGATGCCGTCCTTGCCGAACTCGTCGACCGGGAAAACGGCATCATCCGCCTGTTCACCCCGCCGCTCGCCGAGACCCCGCAGGATCCCGGCTACATCAAGGCCTATCCGCCCGGCGTGCGCGAGAACGGCGGCCAGTATACCCATGCGGCGACCTGGGTCGTGCTGGCGCTCGCGCGCCAGGGCCGGGGCGACGACGCCTATGCCTGCTTCGACCTCCTCAATCCGATCCGGCACGCGCTCGATCGGGACGCCGCAGAGCGCTACCGCGTCGAGCCCTATGTCGTGGCGGCCGACGTCTACGGGGTGGGCGAGCGGACCGGGCAGGGCGGCTGGAGCTGGTATACGGGCTCGGCCGGCTGGCTCTACCGCGCGGCCGTCGAGGGCATCCTCGGCATCCGCAAGGAGAACGGCCGCCTCTTCGTCGAGCCGGCCCTGCCGGCCGCGTGGAGCGGCTACACGGCGACGCTCGTGCTCGACGGGAAGAAGCTCTCCATCCGCGTCGACCGCGCGGATGACGGCGGATGGCAGGCGACCGTGAACGGCATCGTCATCAAATCTTCAAACGAGGGCTATTTGCTCTGATCCACCTATGTGAATCAGAGCGTATCATGACAGACAAGACCAGACCGGCAGGCGCCGTGCCGCGCGAACGCGACACGCGCCTCGACGTCTTCCGCGCCCTCGCGCTCCTGACGATCTTCGTCAACCACGTCCCGGGCCAGTACCTGGAGCACCTGACGCACAAGAATTTCGGCTTTTCCGATTCGGCCGAGGCCTTCGTGCTGATCTCCGGCATGTCCGTCGGGCTCGCCTACGGATCCCGTTTCGCCGTCGGCGAGCGGCTGGCCGTGACGCTGCGCATCCTGCGCCGGGCGCTGACGCTCTATGTCGCCCATATCATGACGAGCATCATCACCTTCGCCATCTTCGCGGGCGGGGCGCTGTGGTTCGCCCGGCCGGACCTGCTGTCGGAAATCAACCTGCGCGCGGTCGTCGACCGCACCGACGAGGGCGTCGTCAGCATGGTGCTGCTCGGCCACCAGTTCGGCTACAACAACATCCTGTCCATGTATGCCGCGCTCTTCCTGATGCTTCCGGGCTTCCTCTGGCTCTACCGGCGCAGCGCCCGCCTGCTCCTTGCCGTCTCCGGCACGATCTGGCTCTGTGCCGGCATCTGGCGGATCGCGCCGTCGAATTTCCTCGACGACGGCTACTGGTTCCTCAACCCGCTCTCCTGGCAGTTCCTGTTCGTCATCGGCTTCGTCGGCGTGCTGCGGGCAAGGACGAAGGGTTTTCCGCGCAGCCCTGTTCTGCTTGCGCTTTCGGCGGCCTATCTCGTCGTCTCGATGTTCTGGGTGGTGTTCTCCTGGTGGAGCATCGACTTGTCCTACGGATTGCCCGCCGTCCTGACCGGCTTCGACAAGACGTTCCTGTCGGCCACCCGGCTCCTGCATGTGCTGGCCGGCGCCTATCTGGTGGCGACGATCCCGGCCCTGTCGACCTGGGCGGCGCTGCCCCTGTCGCATCCGCTGGTGGCCGTCGGCCGGCATTCGCTGGCCGTCTTCATCTTCGGCACGATCCTCGCCATGGCCGGGCAGGTGCTGATGTTCGTCACCGGGAAGAACCCGGTGCTCGGCACGCTCTATGTGATCCTCGGCATCGCGCTGCACTTTGCCTATGCGCGCTGTCTCGACTGGCAGGCGACCGTCATCGCGAATGCAAGACGGCAGGGCCTGCAGGCCCTGCCGGTCAAAGGCGGCGATGCGAGCAAGCGGTGACGTCGCTCAGGCAGCCGTGTGGCTCTTGCGCACGTCGTCATCCGTCAGGATGCCGCTGGCCCTCAGGAGCGCGGCGAAGCGGCCGTTGCTCTGGCTGAGGTCGTTGAACGTGCCCAGCTCGGCGACCTGGCCGTGATCCATGAAGACGACGAGATCGGCCTCGCGCACCGTCGACAGGCGGTGGGCGATGATGAAGGTCGTGCGGTTGCGGCGAAGCGAATCGATCGCCGCCTTGACGCGCGCCTCCGTCTCCACGTCCAGCGCGCTGGTCGCCTCGTCGAGCACGAGGATGGGCGCGTTCTTCAGGATGGCGCGGGCAATGGCGATGCGCTGGCGCTCGCCGCCGGAAAGCCGGTTGCCGCGCTCGCCGACATGCGTGTCGTAGCCGCTCTGGCGCGAGGCGATGAAGTCGTTCGCCGCCGCCGCCTCCGCCGCCGCGACGATCTCCTCGTGCGTCGCGCCCTCGCGGCCGAGACGGATATTGTCGGAGATCGAGCGGTTGAGCAGGCCCGCATCCTGGAAGACGGTCGCGATCGAGCGGCGCAGCGACTTGCGCGTCACCGTGGAGATGTCGATGCCGTCGATGAGGATCTGGCCGGACTGCGGCTCGTAGACCCGCTGGAGCAGATTGACGAGCGTCGTCTTGCCGGCGCCCGTCGGGCCGACGATGGCGACGGTCTGGCCCGCCTCCACCGTGAAGGAGACGTCGCGCACGCCCTGCGTGGCATTGGCGAAGTCGAAGCCGACATTGCGGAACTCGACCTTGCCCTTCACCTCGCCGAGCTCGCCGGCGCCGACGGGTTCCTCGCGTTCCTTCACGGCGTCTTCGAGCGTGAAGAAGTCTTCCAGCTTGGCGCGTGCCTCGAAGATCTGCGTGGCGAAGGCCTTCATCTGGTCGAGGCGGCCGATCAGCAGGCCGGCAAAGCCGATGAAGGCGATGACGTCGCCGACCCGGATCTCGCCGCGCTGCACCAGCACCGTGCCGATGACGAGGATCGTCATCATGGAGATCGTGGACGCGATGCGGTTGAGGGCGCTTGCGAGCGCCCACCAGTCGAGCACCGGGAACTGCGCATTGATCAGCCGTTCGGCAAAGCGCTTCAATTCGCGCGTCTCGGCCTCGATACGGTTGTAGCTGTGCACGACGGAGACGTTGCTGATCGAGTCCGAGACGTGGGAGAAGACCGTGTGATAGTGGTTCTCCACCGAGGCCTGGCCTTCGCGGGTGCGGTTCATCACCACCTTGCCGATGACGACGTAGAGCGCGCCGAGGACGACGAGCACCAGCGACAGGCGATAATCCATCGCAAAGGCCGTCGGGATCAGCAGGACGAGCGCAACGGCGGTGGCAAGGTGCGTGCGCATGAATTCCAGCCAGAGGCCGAACAGCGTCTCGCAGGCGCGCAGCAGCGTGTGCAGCGCGTTCGAGGTGCCGCGCTGGCTGTGCCAGGACAGCGGCATGGAGATGATGCGCCCGAAGGCCTCCGTCAGGAGGCTCGCGCGGCGGCCATGGGCCAGCCGGTCCGCCTCGCGCGCGACGAGCACGTAGGCGATGGTGTTGAACAGGCCGAAGCCTGCCCACATCAGGAGCATCGGCGTAACGTCGCCCTTGCTGGAGATGGCGTCGATGATGCGGCCGAACAGGATCGGTTCGGCGATGGTGATCACCGCGAGAACGATATTGGCGGCCACCACCAGGCCGACGCGAAGCTTGTAAGTGCCGAGATAGCTGAGGGCTCGTGCATAGACCTGAAACAAAGACACGGCAATGGGGCCTTTCCGGCGATACCTGTTGTGCGGTGCAGCGAGTGCACCTTCAGTCCCTTCGCTGCGGGTATTAATCAGCGGAAGAGGCAAAAGTTCTTCCGGGTCAAGCAAATTTCGTGACCGGGTTGAAATCTTGCGTGATTTTGTGAACTCAACCCGCTCACGCATGCAAAACGATTGATTTCCAACATGCGATCCTGCCAATTGTAAGGCAGGGAATGCGAGTGGAGCGCTTTGGCCGGTTGTCGGTCGGGTTCAGCTTTATCAGCTGG
>Ga0066256_1002345_pt1 | contig 21317 bp, 14 predicted proteins | sample ThiBio_1000_biof_FD_87107 | JGI IMG/M metagenome (GOLD analysis project Ga0066256, IMG submission 87107) | Wastewater bioreactor microbial communities from Cape Town, South Africa - Thiocy_expt_1000_biof (version 2) | ecosystem: Engineered > Bioreactor > Thiocyanate-remediating >... | reverse complement strand
GCGGTCACAGCGGGTTGCGGTAAAGCACCGGGGCCAGCGCGGGCGCCGTTGGCATGCAATCCCGGGGGGGCTTGGGGTGAAGTTGCCTGGAGGCCAGGCGCCAGCTGGGGGCCCGGGCCCGCCACAGCCGACGCCGACTGCGGCTCCCCAGGGGCGGGGGGGCTACCAGTTCCGGTGCGGGGGGTGGTACGACTCGTCGCCAGTGCGGCCGCAAGCGTGCGAGCCACTGCCGCCATGATTTGGCGCGCCTTCCGATTGGGTGACAAGCACTCACTCACCACGCCCACCACCGCCGCCGGCACACCGCGCTCAACCAGCGTGGCAATGGGCGGTAGCGGTACAGCAGCCGCCGCTGGCGTTCCGGCGCCCGCCGCCAACACTCGCACCGCCAGCGTGCCCCAGCCATGCACGTCGCCAGCCGCAGAACCTGTACCGGTACCGGTACTGTGCCGGTATCCCACCACGCGCACCGCCGCGGCGCCCTCGTCGTCCGATGACAGCAACACGTCGGCGGGAGTGACGGCGCCATGCACTAGTCCTCGTGCATGCAGCGCCGCCAGGGCGGCAGCGGCTTGCCCCACCAGCCGCAGACGCGCCGTCGTGCCAATGCGCGCCAGCGCGCCGTCTGGCGCCAGCACCACGCTTGCTAGGTTGCCGGCTGCGCGCTGCGCCACAGTGTAAAACCCCGGCACGTCGGGGTCGCTGTCAATGTCAATCACCGCGCCGTACACCGGCAGCACGCCCTCTGCGCGCACGCTGTACTGCAGCTGCACGCCCGCCAGCCAGTCGTTGATGTCGTCGGGTGTGACCAGGTGCACCTGCTCGATAGCGACGGGCTCGTCGTACAGCGTGCCCGCATACGTCACGGAACTCTTGGCTGGGTTATGGGCCAGCATGCGGAACTGGCCAGTGGCGCCCTCGTCAAACTGTATCGGTATGTTGACGGGGTCCAGCATCCAGGGGCCTTCCAGCAGCTTGTGGTGCACACCGGTGGGTAGGGCGGCGAGCAGGCGGGCGGCCATTGTTGGCGTGGCGGCATCAGTGGTGGCAGCTGCGCCGCGCGCGCGCCGCTTGGCAGCGGTGGCCATGGCGTGGAGCGAGTGGTGAGAGATGAGTAGGAGAGTGGCAGAGTGGGAGAGTTGTCACACCGCGCCACCACACAAGCGCCGCCACGATTGAGTACCGATTCTGGTACCGGTACATAGGTGTTTACGACAGCAGTACAGTAACGGCAGCTGCACGCACGTCTCCAATTGTGCGTATTTGCCGCGCGCAGAACTGCGCCTGTCGCGCGTGCAAGCGCTGCACCGCGCGTTTGTACCGCCGCGCGCCCATCTGTGGTGTCTGCAGGTGGCCCGCCAAGTCCGAGTGACTCCAACGCGCGCGGTCCGACCGTCCGAGTTGGCCGCCAGCTGCGTATCATGTTAACCGCACACAGCGTGCGCACGAGCACGTGCAATTGATTCCCACCATCGCAGCTGTTGCTGTGCCTGTGATTCTGCAACAGTGCGACTTTGTTTCTCGGCGCGTCGCCGCCATGGAGCTTGAAGAAGGTGGCCGGCGGGCCGGCTCGCCTCGCTGCTGGCGGCTGGCGGCTCGGTGAGTCGGCGGTGACCGCCGGTGACGCGCAGCATTACTCCGCTTCGGTGACGCACTGCCATGGCAGCACGGTGCAACACCGGATATCTGCAGACGCATGGAAGCAAGGCGGTGCCCATTATATGCGGAAGTATGGAAGCATTAAATACGGAAATCCTGCATGGAAGGTTCTACGCGCTCGCGGGTGGCCGCGCCCCTCCGCGCCGGGGTGACGGACACGATCACACGCAATTTACGCGCGCGCAGCTCCAAAACGCGTAAAAACACGCACCATAGTGACAAACGCCTACCTTGCGTGTGCGCATGTATCAGGTCCGTTGTGCGTAATTTGGCGGCTAAAACATAAATTGGGGGCATTTGGCGGGCCCGAATTCTGCACCCTGTGCCACACACTGCAGTTGGTGGCACTGTGGCGGCGGGTACGGTGTTGCGCGGGAGTGACAAGGAGCGGCGTAGTTCTAAGGTAGCGCGCTGGGCGAGTTGTAAAGGCTAGGTGGCGGGCCGGTGGGACAGTGCGGCACTGTGACTGGTACCCCCTGCGGCACGTGTACCGGTACCGGTAGTCTGCCACCGGTACTGTTCAAGCGCCACTTGCAGCCTTTAATTTTTGCAGGATGTATCGTTGTCCATTGTCGGAGTCGCGCTGCCGGCGGCCGGCGGCTGCCGCTGCTTGCGGGTCTGGTGCCGGGGCGTCGCCAGGTCGCCTAAGTCGCCCGGCGCCGCGGCGGCCGCGCAGCCCGGCGCCAGCCAGCGCTGCCGGCGTGCCGCCGGCGCCTAAGCCGCGCCTTCAAGTTGCCAGGCCGCCAGCTGCACTACCGCAGTCTACCGGTAACTTACCGGTACTGTCGTCAGGCTGAGGCACCGCCACCAACTCACACGGCCACCGCACCAACAAGTGACACATCGACCACACGGCCGCAGTCGGCCACAAATTTAACTGGCGGGTATCCTGGGTACAGTCCATCGCAACACTCTCATAGTGGAATTTCCACCGCCGCTTGTCGGTATCGCGCGAATTATTGAATCCCCGTCCGGACCACCTGTCGTCGTGCCCAACTGCCATCATCGCCATCGCTAGACGTGGACGACGGATGCTGGGTACCGATAGTGGTTGCCGGTAGTGCCAGACCGGCGTGGTGCCAGGTCGAGTTGGTGCTGGTGGCAGCGCTGGGCGAGCCACCAACTCGATTGGATGTCTCGGTGGAGACATACAGCAAGACGTGGAGTTGCCGCTGGGTGGATGCTTGACACCGCCTTCTCTGACAGCCAGTGGCTCGACGCGTACCCGTACCGGTACCAGTAGTACCAGTACCGGTAGTAGTGCCAGTGGTAGCAGTAGTAGTAGGTAGCAGTGGCACCAGGTCCAGTGGTCGGCTGGCAGCACCAGTAGCAGTACCAGCACCAGCACCAGTAGCAGTACCAGTACCAGCAGCACCAGCAGTAGTACCAGTAGCACCAGCAGTTGTACCAGCAGTAGCAGTGGTCGGCTGTCAGTGGAGGTCGAGCACCGGTATCACAACCAGTTCTGGTCCCGGTACCACCACCACCACCATCAGTAGCAGTACCAGCAGCAGTAGCACCAGTTGTTCCAGGTTCCAGTGCTCCACCACCGCCACCAGCAGTGCAAGCAGTGCAAGTAGTAGTACCAGCAGTTGTAGTAGTGGTCGACCACCACCGGGTGAGGTCCACAACCAGTGCTGCCAGTGGCCGACCACGAGCTCCAGGGGCCGAGCACCACCAGGGGTATCACCACAAATAGTACCAGCACTTGTACCAGTACTACCAGCTCCAGTGCTCCACCAGTTGTACCAGTAGTGGTACCAGTTGTATCAGAGTAGCAGTTGAGAGAGACGCGCAGCCCCCCCAAACACCCGAAATGCAATAAATTAAAAGAATACCAGCGGCCGCAAATAGCACGCCACACCACACAAAACACACAATACAGGTGCGGGTGGCGCACCGCAAATATTACCGCCGGGTGCCGCGGCGTCGTCGTGCTTGTGCTGCACACACGGCTGCCGAATACGATGTCAGAATGGCGCTTCGTTGAGTTGCGTCACCGCCTTGACGACGGTGGTGGTGCGGCAGGGCGCTGACGCGCTCAGTCACGCGCTGACAGGGCGATGTGCCGGCGGAAGGGCGCTGGCAGGGCGATGTGCAGGCAGCGCGCTGACAGGCGCACTGGCAGGGCGCTGGCAGGGTGCTGGCGGGGCGCTGTGACGCTGACAGAGCGCCGGCAGCGTGGCTGCCAGTGTCGGTGCCTGTCACACGCTGCCACGCTGGCAGGGCGCTGGCAGCGCTGCCGCCGCGGCGCCGCGCCGACGCGCTGGAAGGACGCTGCAACGCTGGTAGAGCGCTGTGACGCTGACAGGGCGCTGTGACGCTGGTAGGGCGCTGGAAGGGCTATCACTGTCGCTGCCCACTGCAGCTTGTGACACTGTGAGCGATGCGGCGGCGTCCTGTGGCCGCCACAGTGTTACGCGCCGCCATGGCGGACGCGCGGCGGCAACGTGCCACCACCACCACCGCCGCCGCCACCACCACCCCCAACACTTCCAACACCCCCACCGCTAACACCCCCACCCCCAACCCCACCCACCAGCGGCGGCAGGTCGTAGTCTTCCAGGCGCCAGTGGCAGCGCGCGGCGTAGTCGGCGGCGTCCAGGCCGGGGCGCAGGTCGCTCTGGCGCACGTCGGCGATGATGATGTTGGGGAACATGACGTGGCAGGCGGTGGCGCAGGCGGCCAGGTAGTCGGCGACGGCGCAGGTGTCCACCGCGCACGCCAGGCGGCCGACGCGCTCCAGCAGGAAGGGGATGGCGCGGCGGTGCAGCGCGATGGCGTAGATGCCAGAGGTGAAGAGCGGGCGGTAGGTGGGCGCGTCAAAGGGGCGCGCGCCGGGCGGCCAGGCCACATGCTTGCCCTCCACCCACGTGCCGTCCTGCGACGCGCCCAGGAACAGGATGTCCCAGTCGGCCGGCACGGCGCGCATGCGGGCGTCAAAGGCGGCGGCAAAGTCGCGCTGCAGGATGACGTCATCCTCCAGGATGAGCACGGTGGAGGCGTTGGTGGACAGTATGAAGCGCAGCATGGCAAGCCAGGCGAGGGAAATGGCAAGCTCGCCGGGCGCCAGGTCGGTGCTGGCGGCGCACCGCAGCTGGCTGTGGTAGCGGTGCAGGCCGCCCGCGCGCCCGTCGGCGCCGTGGAACACGATGTAGGAGAAGCCGGCAGCACGCAACGCCGGCTCTGTGCGCGCCCACTGCGCCCGCCCCGGGACGGTGAGCACGAGGGAGTAGTCAAACACATGTGCAGGGGTGCACAGCGTGCCGGCAGGCGGGCAGGCGCCGGGCGCGACGTGCGCTGCTATGTCAGCCCACTGTCCCTGTGGTCCACCCGCTGTGGGTATATCGTGCGCCGCCACCTCGCCGCCCGCGGCGGCCCACCGCACGCAGTCCACGCCGCGGGACGCCAGCCGGCTGGCTTTATAGAAGACATCCATGTACAGCAGCGTGGCCACTGCCAGCACAAACGTGGCGCCCAGCGCGGGCAGGATGCGGTGGCGTGGTACCAGTCGCCCTGCCAGCGCGCCGGCGCGGCTGGCTACTAGCGCCTCCCCGCCGGCGGCGGCAAGGCTGGCAGCCGCCGCGGAGCAGCCACGTCGCCGCCAGGTGGCACTGGCGGCAATGCTGCGTTTGATGTCGCCATCCGTCACTGCTAGCATGGTGCGTTGCGTTGGTGGGTGTTTGGTTGTGTTGTTGTTAGTTGTTGTGTGGTAGGTGGTGGTACCGGTACAGGTGCTGGTGATGGTAGTGTGCACAAATTGGTGGCCCGCCTCACCCAATCGCCACAACTAATCATATATATTATTAAATCATATATTATTAATAATTATTAATTACGCGGGGGTGTGATTTGCAAAGTCGCAAACACCTCTCTCTACCGGTAGGGCACAGTGTCACAGAGGCACAGAGACACAGAGTCACAAAGTCACAAGTCACATGGCAACCGCACGGCGCACGCGGCGGTATCTTGGGGGCTGATGGGGCTAGCCTGGCCGTAACACGACGAGTTTGGCACCGGGGGCACCCAGACCATCTACCTGGTGCCACCGTGCGGCGGCCGTGCCCAAGCCGTTGTACCGCGCGCTCCAGTTCATTGCAGCGACGGCCCGCTGCGACGGGCGCAGCCGCCCACCACGGCACGACGTGGCCGGGCAGCGCGACAACATGCACGGTGGACGCCACGGTGGCGGTGTCGGGCACCACCACCGGCGGGCGGAATCCGGCGGGGGGAGGCTCCCCCGGGGCGGGCGCGGGCGGTGGGGGTGGCAGGGAACGCCGCTGTATGGGGGGGGACCACCGCCGCAGGGGGCGGCGTTGCGGAACTGGCGGTGGTGCCTGCACTGGCACTGCGACTGGCAGCTGGCGTCGGAGACACGGAACCGAGAAGCGCGGCTTTGCCATCATTGTCAACGAGGCCAGGTGGCACGCCGACCACATGACGTCGGCTGGCTGCGGAAGACGGCACGTCTGGAGCGGTGGCAACGTCACCCTCAGTACTGCTATTAATGACCACTGCCGTCCGCGCGCTCGCTGGTTTTGGTGACGGTGTCGGCAACATGGTTGGGGCACCCCGCACATGCAGCGGGTTCTTCGTGGACAAACTGCCAACCGGTTCGCCATCATTGCCTCCGATGCCGTCAGCGGTGGGTTGCGGTGGCGGCAACGACGGGATTGCAGAAGTGCTGCGACTACGCGCTATTGATGCGCGCATGCTGGCCACCCGAGCAGTCACCGCACTAACAAATGACGCGCGGCGTATGACGCCGCTTGCGCGAGCAAACTGTGCGCGCAGCCACAAGCCCGCCAGAACAACAAACGTCCCCATGTTAAGAACCGCCAACAGCAACGTTACTGCCCACTCTATGTCCGTCATGGCGTCCGGTGCGTGCAGCTCGGCCGATGTCACGCCCACGTTGTACTGCAGCAGCGCGGTAGAGATGATGGCGGTGAGCAGCGTCGTCACCAAGCTACAGTGCTTTAGTATATGGTGCGTAGCGAAGCTGCAGCAACAACGCGCCCAGGAACCACAGCGACGCCCCAACACACTGCAGGTACGGATTGGTCAGCGTCACTGCCAGTAGCACCACGCCCGCCTTGCGACACAGCACGATGGCCTCCCACCATACGCGGCTCTCGCCTGACACCACCCACGACTGCGTCAATCGGTCTGGCAGGATGGACGACCGCCGGCGACCACCACGTGCGGGGATGCTACCCGGAACGGTCGTTTGCTTCCCACCCACATCACCAGCAATTGTATGCGCTGTACCGGTAACAAGCGTGCGCGCCGGCGAGCGGTAGCCATCAAACAGGAAACCCCAGGTGGCGCGGAAGCCGTCGTCAGCAAGCTGTTCGTTTCGCGCGGTGCCCAGCAGCCACGCAAGGCCGGCAGGGAAGCCAACACCAAGCACAATCAGCACGGTATATGCCAACACTTGCGCAACGGCCTGCTCAGCCACGCCGCACTCCACCCGCAAGTCGGAGCGAAGGTATCGGACGCCCGCTACGGGGTCAATGCAATCCAGCGCGCGTAACGATGCCGACACGATGGGCATGTACGCCAGGAACAGCACAAACAGCAGCGTGGATAAGTGACGCTTGGTCGCCCACCAAGAGGCAACCGCAGATCTGAACGCCGACGTGTCAATGCCACAACGCGGCTTGCAGTGCACCGAGTGACCCGTGGTGGTTGCATGGAAGATAACAACCACAGCTGCCGACGCCGCCACCGGTAACGCCACAGTTGCAATATATTGAACCAGGTACGGTAGGCGCAGGATGCACTGCAGCGCGCCCACGGATAACGGGCTGGCGCTCACAACCTCCGTCCACCCCATCAGGCTGTCGTACGCCTTCGTACTACCAGCACGGAACACGCGCAGGCTGCCCACCGCCTGCAGGTATCCCAGCGTATTGCGCAGCATGATTGCAGCACTCGACCTTCCGGACCCCTTGCGCAACGCTACACGCGCAAGCACAGCTAGCGCAACGCTCACCATCACAATAATAAACAGCCACGATGCGCCAGTGTCCCAGCACGGCGCACACGTGTCGCCAAACCGCGCGTAATTAATGCTTGCGTCACACACGCCACAAAGCGGCCCAATGTAGCCGTGCGCACAGCCGTAGGTTGGGGTGGACGAGTTGTTGTTGTATGTCAGCGTACAAGCCTCTGAATTGTAGCACGGGTGCAACTCAGTGTCGGGACCCAGCGGCTGCCCTGCCTGCGCCGCCGGCCGAAAGTAGCGTGGCTGCAGGGTAATGATGCCGGAATCGCAGGTGGCGCCGACGGGCGGGCAACCCACACACCGCGCACCCATGCCACCAATGCTAAACTTGCCGCCGCCACACGTGACGCACGCCACCAGCACCGCCTCCTGGCCAGGCGCGCACCCTTCCAGCGACAGTGTAAATAGCAGGGCAGGTGGGACAGCCAGGCCGCCCACACTGCATGCCACGATCAGCCCGTAGCTTTGGCCCTGCTCTGCTACCAGCGAAAAGGCGTCAAACGTCGCAACGCGGGTGTCGGGGACGACTGTAGCGGCAGTGTTGCGCAGGAAATTGTTGGCGGTGTCGTTTGCGTTGGTGCGCGTAGTGTTCAGCGTGACGGTGCAGGCGATGGGTGGCAGGGTGATAGCGGGTGCGGTGATTGCGGCAGCGCACGGTGCCGTTGTGGTAGCGCCGCCGCTCTCCCGCGTGCCGATGCCCACGCGCAGGGGTGGCAGCGTCTGCCCCACGGCAGAGGTTGCCGCGGGTGGTGCGCAAAACGCGGCATACAGGGTGGTGGCGGGGACAACCAGCGTGAGCGGCGGCGGGCTGTCGCCGGACCGCGTGTGCGGGCAAGTGGCAACCAGCGTGAGGGCTGGGGTGTCCAGGCTTGCTTGCACCACGAAGGGTGGTACGCTCACTACGCCGGTGGCCGGGTGCGCTGCCATGGACTGCAATGAGGACGCAGGGTCCAGCACCCGGAGGGCGGCGCCGTGCGTGGTAGTCGCCAGAGTGCATGCCACCGCGGTGACAGCCTCGCTTGCCTCCACCGTCACCACACTCAACACCAGCGCCGGCTGCAGCGGCGCGGGCGCCGTTGTGTCGCTGGCAATGAAGGAGGTGGGAGGTGAGGAGTCCAGCCGGAGGGTCAACATCGCGGCGGTAAGCGGGCGGGGCGGCGTTGTCACCACTTGGTCCCATGCCGTGCACAGTGCACGCAGGTACAGGAGAGTGCCGGGCGGTGCCTGCAGCGTCACATTGACACCCATGTCCAGGATGGACGCTGGTGTGGCAGCGGGGTCCAGCACCACTGCCCAATCGTCTGCCACGGCCGTCGCGCTCCCTGCCGCCGCCGCTGTGACATTCACCACTCGCAGGCTGCACGTCACGGGCACCAGCGACGTGCCGCCCGCCGGGCGCACCGTGACGGGTGCGCCGATCACGAGTCCCAGCCGCAACTCCACTGGCAGATAGCCCTGTACCACGCGAGCGCCAGTGCCTGACCAGGACGCCTGCAGCGACACGGCACGGATTGCAATGGATGGTAGCCGCACACGCTCGCCGGTGTACGTCCAAGTGCACTCCGCTGCAACCGTTGCGGAGCCACCCAGTGGCACGCCAGCGGCTGTGAGGCCGTCAAACGACAACAAAGCAACCGTGGGGGTAAGTATTGTAACCGCTGCAGTCGCACTTGACAGCACGCTGCGCGGCGGCAGCCGATCAAGCGGCTGCTCCATGCTGGGCACAAGCGTATCACTGGGGAGCAGCACCGCGAGGCACGACAGCGCCGCCGCCACGGCACCCGGGAAGTCAAGGTCGCCACCCGCAATCGCGGCAGCCACCTCGGCGTCGTCGTCATCCAGCGCAAATGTTGCCGACAGGTGTGGTACCGGGGCAGGCGCAACTATCCACGGCTGCGCCGGGATTGATACGTTGGGCGCCCACGCTGCGCCCCAGGTAGGGAACATGGGTCTGATGGCGAATCTGGAGGATGAGCCCTCTAGGTGTGGAAACCGAATTGAGAGTGATTAGAGAGAATCGGGGAGATGGTACGATATGATAAGAGAACGTCACCCGCGTCACACGGTGACGGGGAATGACGGGCAGAGTGGTCCGCCCACTGGGCGGCCGTTCCACAAGAAGTTCAAGACGCGAGATGGGGCGGCTGGAAGTCGGCCGCCCGCCCGGCCACAACAAGTAGCCAATACCGGTAACAAGAAGCGCTGCAGCGCGAGCGACCAGTTTTTGCTCAGATCGAGCCAAAACGAACCCGCCAAGGCGGTTATGCTATTTGCCTACCGTACATCGGGTGCCACACTTTTGTTCTTGTTCCTTTCGCATTCCAGCGTTACAAAGATGGCACGCCGGACCCAGAGCGCACCCTCGCGGCAGGGCGGCAAGACAACCCGCGCTCACGCGGCACCGACTCCCCACCACAACACGAGAAGCGCGGCGCGGGCGGCACCGACAGGTGCGACGACGGCGGGGCCCACGACAGGGGCCACCCCGACCCGGGGGAGGACGATGGCAAGGGCGGAGGCTCCGACCCCGTCGGGTGGTCCGGCAGCGCGCGGCGGTCGGACGGTTACGCCCGCCCCGGCGCGTGCCACGAGTCACCACGGCGGGGCGACACCACCAGCTGACCCACGCCGTGCCAAGTGCGCGCAACTCAAGGTGCGCATTGCGGCGGCGGCCCCGGAGGGCGGGCTCCTGAGCGCGGCTATGCCGCCGTCATGGTTCCCGCCGGGCGTTCCCCTCACGGCGCCCGCCTCCGAGGTGGCGCGAGCGCTGCCAGACGACGAGGTGCACCTAGAAGAGGTGCTGTCGGTGCTGGAGAAGGTCAAGCGCGGCCCACGCAAGGAAGCGACACCCGACCCTATGGCGATCGGCACGGAGCGTGTGGCGCACCTTGTCGCCATGATGTCTGGCGGCGTACCGCGCGCGAAGGTGATGGCGATGGCACCAGTGGCAGGGGTGACCCTACCACACAAGACGTCACAGTGGGCGCCGCTGCTGGGCCGCCTCTCGGCCAAGGCGTGGGGGGAGCTCGAGGCGATGGGCGCGGTCTTGCTGGCTGGAGTCGAGGAAGCCGCCCCACCCGACGTGCCACCCGTGTCGGGCGAGAAGCGAGCGCGGGGGAGACGCGATGACGACGGCGGGCGCCGTGGTACGCGGCGTGAGCCCAGCCCTGGCTCTTCCGACGAGGGCGGCGCCGCGGCTGCGCATGGCGCTGGCCGGGACCAACGGCGGGGTGCCGCGCGAGGCGGGGCGGGGGACAAGTCGCCCGTGCCACGGGCGCCAACGCGGCCGGCCGCCGGCGCGGATGGCATGGACGAGGAGGGCGACAGCGGGGACGAGTACGAGGAGTACGAAGAGGACGACACGAGCGCCGCCACCGGTGCGCCGGCACCGGCGGCACGTGGCGAGGCTGTGACGGTACAAGACGACGACGACGTGGGCACCGCGAGGAGGCCCCTACCCCCAACATCCGCGGCCGCGGCCGCGGCCGCAGCATCCACACCACCAGGTACGTGGGCCGGGTTTGGGGGTGAGGGTGTGGCGGAGGAGGTGACGGCGCTCAATGAGGCGCGAGTCGGGGGCACAGGGCTGTTCCGCGCGTCCAACCCCGTCGGGTGGAGTGGCACCGGGTTGCCGCCTGCGCAGGCGGAGCTGGTCAGGCGGCTGCGGACCGCGGTGCGGGGCTTGCCGCTACCGCACCCGCTGCTGCTGTCCACCCCGCGCGCGTGGGCGTCGGCGGCGTCGGCCGCCGGGCCAGTACCCGAGTCACTGGAGCAGTGGCTGCGGCAGTGCACGGACGCGGGTGTACATGCCGTGGACGGCGCAACCGCGTCGCAGCCGCTCGCCTACCTGTTGGAGCGCGCAATGGGGTGCGCCGTCACCGTCAGCGACGGGATAGTGACGGTGACGGCGCCGTCGGCGCTTGACACGCGGTCACTGGATCAGTGGCTGACATTTCCATCCCGCCTGCGGGCATCACCACCGTGGGAGGATTACTACGATCACATGGCGACGGCAAGTTCGGCGCTGCGCGGCGCAGCAGGTGTGGACACGCGGGCGTGTGACTTCACCGACTCCTGTGGTGTGCTGTTCCTACGGGCGTGGCTCACGCAACTGTACCACGTGGCGCCAGCGGGCACGGCGGAGGAGGACATCCTACGGTACATGTGGTGGTCGACGTGGGCGGCTGTGGTGACGGGGCTGTTCATTTGGAAGCCGACACGCGAGGTCACCGACGCGTTGCGGGCGCTGGTGGAACAGCGACGCGGCGCTGGGCTACCGCAACTGCCGCCGCCATCAACGTCGGTCACGGCCGCCCCGACCGCGCGGGGCACACCACCGTGGCGTGGCAGTGCGGCAGCCCCGGTCGGCAAGCAGGCGCGCCCGTGCACGCGGTGCGGGGCACCGTGGAAGCCGGGGCATCTTAGGGAGTGCCCCGCGGGGCGCGCCGACGGGGTCGCGGCAGGTGGGGGCGGGGGCGGAGGCGCGGCGCGCGCGCGCGACCCCCCACCCCCACCACTGCCTCCGTCATCCTACTTCCCGCCAGTGCCGCCGGTTGCCACGTAGGAAGGGCGGGAGGAGCGCGGCTTCCGGCCACCACCGCTGGTGGAGGTTGGTTACGTGCAGCGGCTCACTCCCGTTGTTCCTCACATCACGCTGCCGGCCGCTCAGCTGGCAGCGTTTGCGACGGCACCAGCGCAATCGTGGCTACCCACGTGGCTCCCGTGGTCTGAAGTGCGGCGTCACGCGGCGGCACCACTGAGGGACGCCAGGGTAGCCATCGATGGCACGCTGGGGTACATCATGGCGGAGGCGCTGCTGTCACACGAGGCGGCTGCCTATATCGTGTTGACGGCGGGCGTGATGTGGGTGTCACCCCACGCCGAGCCGCAGCTGTACAGCGACTTGGCAGCCATGTTGGGTGAGTACCATGCCGCATGGACACGCGATCTAGAAGCGGCGGGCGCGGCGTACCGCGCCGGCGGTGGCGTGCACTACGACGCCGCGGCGCTGGACGCCCTGACCGCGCCGCGCCTGGTGGCTGCCGGTGTCGCAACGTGGCCGGCGCAGCTGCACGTGGCGGCATCAGCGCCACCGTTGCCGATGCGAGGGGTCCATCTTGATGTCAAGGTGGCGATGCCGGGCGTGCACCCGGCACGTCAGCGCCAGCTTGCGGACTGGCTCAACCAGCTAGAGGCGGCGGGCGCCGCGCCGCCGCGGGACCGAAGCCGCCGACCGTCGGTGGCAGCGGCGGTTCACATCTGCGCGCTCGGTGGGGGGCGTAGTGTGGCGGCGACCGAACGTATGCTACTAGATCCGCTCATGGCGGCGGCGCTGTGGCGCGAAGATGAGTACGCTGAGTTGTGCGACGCGGTGGCAGCCAAAGACGCCGCGACGGCAGCGGCGCGACGTCTGGTGCAGTACCATTGTGGTTCACCTGAGGTGGCCGCCATCCACCCGCAGCCGGCGCGTTTGCAGACGGCGGCGGGTAGGGTGATGCGGCGCGCGATCGCTGCAGCGGCACGCGGCGCGCTGCCGCTCTGGCAGCCGGCGCCGAATGACTGGCGCTCGCTGGCGCACGTGTGGCGACAGTGGCTGCCACCACCACCATTGTCCGCCATCCCGGATGCGGAGCTGGGCGAGGGCGTCAAGCCACTGCTGCGGTGGTCGGCCTTTGCGGAGGTACACGCCCGTGCCCATGGTTGTGGCGGGCGATGCGCCGACATGATGACGGTGCTGCAGATGGCGAGGGCGGCGCCGTTTCCATGGCGGACGGCGGCGCGCCCTGTCTCCGACGTGGACACGCGGTGCGACGGGCCGGACGGCGCCGTGATCCGTGACGAGGTCGCAGCGTTAGAGAGGCGGGGCATCGTGCGCTCGCCGACGGCGGCGGAGCTGGCGGCGGGTGTGGCCACCATGCGCGTCTTCCTGGTGAAGCGTGACTCCTTCCCGCTGCCGCCGGGCATCACGGACGACAACTTCAACTTCAACGTCGGGCAAGTTGGCGCATTGCACGCGGCCGCGCGTGGCTTGGCCGCCGCCATCATGGAGAAGGTGCGGGCTGGCGTGACGCTAACCGCGGCGGTGGCAGCGGCGCGCGTGCCAGCGCCGCGGGCGAGGCTCGTGTGGAGCGGTGCAGTCATGGGGCGGCACGCGCTACTCCATGACATTCCTTTCAGCCTGCCAAATGTGGAGCGGATGCTGGGCATGCTGAAGCCGGACAGCTATCTCAGTATCATTGATATTAGGGCTTGTTTTCACTCCTTCGCCCTTGACCCCGAGGACCAGCGGCACGCCGGCTTTGCGCTGCTGCACACGGACAGCGCGGGGGTCCAACGGCGTGATGTACGAGTCTGGACGCGCATCCCGTTTGGTGCCCAGTCGAGCCCGGCGGCGACGTGTTTGATAACATCCTGCTGGCATCAAATTGCCGCGGCGGTGGCGCGCGAGCACGATACGGTCGCGCTGGGCACATACATAGACGATACCGCGCTCTCCGCGGCGTCGCCCGACGCGCTGGCAGCAGCGGTGGCGGCCATCGGCGAGGCGGCGCACGCCGTGGGACTCGAGATTGCACAAGACAAAACACCGCCGCCGGCGCAGCGATGCCGCATACTTGGGCTGACAATCGACACACGCGGCGGCATCACGGCGGTCATTCCAGCGACCAAGCGGTACAACTCCCTGGTGCTGTCGTACGTCATGTCGGCAGCCGTGCAAGAAGGGCGACCGGTGCCGAGTGACTTGGTGGCGGAGCTGGCCGGGAGGCTGGTGCACGCTGGCGCCTTATACCCAAGTTCGCGGGCACACAACGCCGCGCTATATTTTCACCTGCTGAACGCACGAGGCAGTCGCCGGCCAGTGCAACCAGAGCGCATGCGAGGCGCACTGCCCGCGCTGGAGTACTGGACGGCAGAGGAGAGGTCGATGCCGGTGCCAATACGCACTCAAGTACAAGCACGGCTGCCAAAAGCAGTGGGCGGCGCGGGCGGCGGCAGCGGCACTGGCAGACGCACCGCCTTGGTGGTATGCACAGACGCCAGCGGTGAGGCATCGTTCGGGGCCGTCACGGCCGAGGAGGCAATCTGGGGGTTATTTGACCCGGCGTCACATGCAACCATGGCCGGATCATCGTCCAGCTTGCTGGAAGTCTATTCGGTCCTAGCCAGTGTAGTCCATTACACGGCGCGCCAGCCGGGACGGGACTTGCACATACTCACTGACAGCATGGTAGCGGCGTGCGCGTGCAACGCGGGGTCAGCGCGGTCGCCAGGTATACGCCGACTGCTGCAAGCGCTGTGGCATCACGTTGAGGTGGCCAACGTGCGCCTGCATGTGTCGCACATACCAAGACAGTACAATACCCGAGCAGACGCCCTTAGCAAGCACGTGACGCTGGAGGCGGCGCGCGCGGCGCTGTGGGCGGACAGCAGTGCACCGCCAGTGCCGGTTCTGCATGCGCCGCATTTTCTCCTGGTGGAGCCGACGCGTCCGCCCTTGGTAGTGCATGTCTATTCATCCCACGACACCTTCCCCGTACATGCACACCGCGCGCAGGAGAGCAAATCTGGCGCGACGCCTCCATGAGCCGTGCGCTGGAGGTGCGCGACGCACTTGCACCGGCGCGGGCGGCGGTCGCCAGGGCACTGGACGCGGCCGACCGCACATCCATCAGCGCGCTGGGTGCAGCGTGCTTGGCGGCGACGGCGCCGTTCATTGACAGCGGGGCTGCCCGACGCGCATGGGGTGCCTACCGCGACCTGTTGCACGAACACGGCGAGGCGCCGCTGCCGGTAACGCGGGACAAACTGGCTGGGTGCCTGGTGAAGCGGCGCGAGCGGGGTATCAGCATGGAGAGGGGACACGCCTGGTGCCAGCAAGTAATAGCATACGCGCGCGAGTTATACGGCGAGGCGGAGGTGGCGGAGGCGCCCGTGGGGCGGCGCGACGTGCACCTGATGGCGACCACGATGCCGGCACCCGGGCGGCCACCCAAGACGGCACTCACGCTGGGCATGCTGCACGCGGCGCGTGCGGCCACGCAGGCAATGAGGCCGCGGGATGACGATTGGTTTTTATACCTAATGCTGGCGGTGGGGTGGCATGCAGGGGTCAGAACGAGTATAGCCGTACAACTTCGTACCGGCGACGTGCAGCTGGTGCACCCGGCGAGTGGCGGCCCGCTGCAGCTCAAGGTGTCGCGCTTCCTGGACAAGACAGACAAAGTGTCAGGGAAGCTGCGGGACACAAAAGTAGATGTCGTTACCAGCACGGGGCTGGAGCCGCGGCTACGCGCCTGGGAGCGCTACCGAGGCATTCGACTGGGAGTCGGCAGCGAGTACCTGTTCCCCATCCCGCGTGGGCGACGCGGGGCTGGACAACCGTATCAGAGTGAAACATTCGTGAATCGGGCACGCGAGTTCCTGGCCCGCACCACGGAGCTGAAGCATTTCGATGGCAGCAGTTTGAGGTATGGCGGGTCGCAGCACCTGGTGCTGAGCGGGGTGCCGCAACCCGCTGTCGCCGCAATAATTGGATGGGCGCAGCCGGCGGTGCCAGCACAACGGTACCATCGGGACGTGACGCTGCTGGCAAGCGCCGCAAGCCGGAGCAGGCCGACCACCAGCTGACAGAGACGCACAACAAGGAAGGGCCGACACCCAGCACCTTGGATCCTCAATTGTGGAGGTTATCCGCAACACATGCTGCGTCCAGAGGCTGCAAGGCGCGGGTAGTAGACACGTGCCGGCAGCCCGCCGCACCCCGGTCGGGGGCGGTGACGGACCGCCACCACAAAGCGCAGACCGGGGACAGGGGGCGCGGGTCCGCGCCACCCTGCCACTCGCGGGCGCTTCTGACGGCACCACGGCACCCCTCGGTCGAGGGACAGCCTAGTGTACGATTAAGGGAGGCAGCAGTCGGAGGTGAACGGCGGCGGCGGGCTGGTCAGCCCAGCGCGCACGTCGATTCAACACCGGCAGCAGCATCGGGTCCACCACCACACGCGGCCGGGGTCCCGGCAGCGCGCGCCCGATCCCCACGCCCGAGTTAGGGGCGATGACGGGAACGGGGCTGTGCGGTCGCACAGTAAGTGGATTGTGACGGCGGGTCCGCCAGTCACTTGACCGACACACGCCATCCCGGGTCCGGGAGGCGTAATAGAGGAGAGAGGACAACACCCGCGTACGTCATGCGGGTGTAAGTCAGGTTAGGCACCTTCCACCACTTCCCGATGTGCGGTTGAATGAACAATGACGTTTCCTGCGCCGCACATACTGATTTGAAACCGCTGACGCTGGGCTGACGTGGTTGTACGGCTGTCTGCCACATATGTAAGCGCACGCTGCGTCGTCAATTTAGGCGCGGCGGTGTGGACTCAAGTGTGGTGTGAATTGACCCGGCGTGGTTTTATTGGCAGGTGCGTTGTTTGGCAAACATTTTTTTGGCGGCGACGGCCGGGCGACGCTGCCGAGCTGCGAGCAGCTGGCAGGGGGAGAGGAGAGCGACGGCAAGTGGAGAGCCCCAACGCCATGCTGTCGTCCAGGAGAGGCAGCGACACGGGTGGTCGTCGCCGTGAATACCGACCCCGCGGGTGTGCAGCGAGGCAAGCGCTGGCGTAGCTGCCAGTGAATCTGGTGCCGAACAGCACCGACAGCCCCTCACCCCCCCCCCCACACCCTGCAGGCATTATTCCCAAACACAACAGGACCCACCACCACAATAAGATGGCGGCGGCAGCTGGCGGTGCGGGTGGCGGTGGTGGCGGTGCTGCGGCAGGCGCGGCGGTGGCGACAGAGGACGTGGTGACCAGCGTGTGGGCAACCAACCTGAACAGCGGCGCCAACGTACGCGCGGCGCTGGGGCTGGGCGGCGCGATTGCAGGGCGCGTGTCGGCGCGCTCCGACGTCGGCAACTCCTTCATCCTGTTTGCCGACTACCGCTCCGCCGTCACACTCACGACGCTGACGGTGAAGGCGCCCGACGCCGACCTGGCACCCACCCGCATCAAGCTGTTTGTGAACCGGCGCGACTTTGGGTTTGACGATGCCGAGGAGCCGGCGGCGGAGGTGCGTATTTAGACATTTGATACCGCTGCGCGCCCTCGTTATTACCCCCATCACCCACTCCCACCCCCGCCACCCTTTACAGGAGATCAAGCTGTCGGCGGCAGACGCGGCAGCCGGCAAGACGGTGCGGTTGAAGGCCGCCAAGTTCACGGCGGTGCACACCATCACGGTGTACGTGGAGAACGAGAGCGGCGAGGCGGTGGGCGTGCAGTCCATCGCGCTGGGCGTGAAGGCGACGGAGGGCGGCGCCGACGTGTCCAAGATCAAGAAGGTGGAGTGCGTACCATTGCTGTCCTATTATTGTTGTGGTCGGTGTTCTGGCATGGACACCTCACGCCGCACACCCACCCAACCCACCCACCGGCGCAGGCACGAGCACTAGCAAACGGCTTCAAACAAGCATGTGACACAACCGGCGAGCAATTCGCGACACCACCCAGCCGGCTGGTTGCGGCGCCCCAGGAGCTCTAACTCGCTACCAACCGCAGGGCAATAATAAAGGTAGAAAACGGCACAAAAAATAATACTAATGCGCTGGGGAGGCGCAGGAGCCGATGGCGGCGCGCGCCTTGGCGGCGGCGGCGGCAGCGGCAGCGACGCCCGCGGCGCCGTTCATGTGGTGTGCGCTGCCGGCGTCCGGCAGCACGGCGTCGGGGGCGGCGTCGGGGTGGCGCAGCACGAGCTGGAAGACGACGCGCGGTGCGTCGCAGGCGTTGGCAACGGAGTGCACAAAGGAGTCGTCAAAGAACAGGACGCGGCCCTCCTCCCACGGCCGCGCCTCGCCCGCCACCGTCAGGGTGGCGCAGGGGGTGCCGTCGGCCGCCCGCGGCACCACCAGGCCCACGTGCATCTTGAGCTGGCCGTTGGACACGCCGCAGTGTGCACGCAGGCGTGCGCCAGGCCCCACCGCCGAGTAGCCGCCACGCAGGATGGTGACGGCGCCGCCGCCCGCCGCCGCCACGGCACGCAGCAGGCCGCAGGCGACGGGCGTGTGGGCGCTGCAGCCGTCATCGTCGCGGTCCGGCAGCCAGTGGCCGTTCACGGTGTAGTACTCCCACCCGCCCGCGCCACGCGCGTCGTGGATGCACTCGGTGGCACGCAGCATGGCGCCGCCCGCCGCCAGCTCGCCGTACTCTGCCGCCAGCTGCGGCGCCGCCGCCTCCAGCAGGTCCACCACAGGCGCCAGGTGCGGCCACTGCGTCGCCACATCGTGCCATGGCCGCGCTGCCAGGCCCGGCAGGTACCGGCGCGGCAGTTGGGTCGGCAGGCGCCACGGACCAAGGCGCAGAAGCTCACCCGCCATCCGCGCCACCTCCGCCTCCAACCAGGTTTGGTTTACCACCGCGGCGGCAATGGCACGCGGCAGCGCCGCCGGCCGGTACCGCGTTGCCTTCCCGCCCGCATTCGCATCCGTGGCTGCTGCCGTGTGGTTGCCGCCGGACGTGAGCGCGTCGGCCGCGCGCCACAGCATCTGCACGTAGTCCAACGCCAGCTTCACGTCCACGTCGGTGGCCAGCACTTCCAGAGGTGTGGGCACGCGGACATCCTCACTCGCCCCCGCCCCCGCCCCCGGCGGGAGGAAGCTGTAGAGGAAGGAGGCAAGCGCGTCGCCCGAGAAGCCCTTGCAGTCATCCAGGTCGGCAGCCACGCGCCACAGCGCGGGCCACGCGGGCGAGGAAGGCGCGGTGCGTGCCAGGGCGCGCTGCGTGCGCTCCAGGCGTGCCGACGCGTCCCGGAACTCGCCCGCCGTCACCAGCGCATCCACCACGCCCACAGCTGCAAGCAGGCGTGCACCCGTGCCGCCCTTATGCCGCGTCTGCCACTCCGCCACTGCCTCGCGCGCCCGCACCGTGCACGCGTGCAGCTTCACAACGGCGTACGCGTGCGCCAGCGCCTCCAGCAGGCGCACGTCAGCCACGGTGGTCGGCGCGCGCGCCAGCGCCGCATCCACCGCCCGCATGTCCTGCACGCATGCCGGCATGGTGGCCACCATGGACGCCGCGGCTGCCACAGCATCTGCCCGCGGGTCGTGCCGCGCCGCACCAATTGCCGCCACGCCGCCATCTGGCCCCACTACTGCCGCCGCTGCTGCCTCACTCGCGCGCTTGCGGCCACCACCACCACCCTTCCCGCTCCCACCTGGCTCTGCGCCCACTGCGCTCTCCAGCAACCGCACCGCCTCCCACGGCTTGCTCGCCTGCAGCGCCGCCGCGCGTGCCAGCAGCGCCTCCAGCCCGTCTTCTGCTGGTACGGCAACGACTGCCTCGCCCTCCGCCGTGCCCCGCTTGCTGCTGCTGCGGCTACCGCGCTTGGCGGCGGCCAGCGGCGCTGTCACCAGTGCCGCCAGTAGAAAAGCCACCGCCAGTGCCATGCCGGCGCGCACCCGCGGGTGCTGCTGATGTCGTCGGGCAGCCGCCATGCTTGGCGGCGGGGCGGGGCGGCAAGCGGCGACGAGGCGGCGAGGGACGGTGAGGAGAGAGAACAGCGAGTGACAACGAGTAGAAGAGACAGTAAGTGATTACGAGGAGAGCGATGAGGCGGCAGAGCGATGGCGAGGAACAAGGGGTAAAAATGAGAGGGCGTGCAGAATGGGTGATGATCACGTGGTGGCCAGTAGGATACCCAGGGCGCAATCATCACGCGATAACAATGATATCGCAATGTATCAAGACATTTACACTGCCCACCACGCGCACACCCACTCCAGCGTTGTTGCCTCGTTGTTAAAATTGCGCGCGACCGCGCTGATAGGTATGTCACTTGTTGCAATCACCACGTTTGCGTGAAGGGTGGTGAGCGTCGACAGCCTGAGCAGGAGAGCGGCCGCTCGTTGGCCGCACACAACTGTTGCTGGCGAGCTGGACGGCGCTGGAATGGCAATACGACAGTGTAAACGCGGGGGTGGCAGTTGGAGTTAGGCGCAAAAATAAGGGATAGGGAGGTATACCAGTTGAGTGGTGGGTTGGTATTTTTGTGACGGCACGCGCACAACAATTTGATGGTGCTTGGTTGTTGGTGGCCACTTGCCAGCACCTACGCGTTCGCGGCTGCTGGTGCTACTGCTGTCCTACTCTGCTTCACCTCATCAGCCCTGCCCCTCTCCCCCAGCACACCCCAACATGGCGCGGCGTGCGGCGGCGGCGGCAGCCGTGGCCATGGCAGTGGTGGCGTCGGGGCGTGCGGCGGCCTACACCGGCTTCACCTACAACCCCTGCGTCCCATCCGGGTCAGGCGTCGGCGCCGCCAACAAAGCGCTAGCATCTGGCGACTCTACCTGGCTGTGCCTGCACATCAACGGCAACCAGACGGCGCTGTTTAACCCCAAGGTTGACGTCTTCTCCGCCGTCACGCTGACGGGCTGTGCGTAGCGGCGGAAGGGCAGGGGGCGTACTCGTCAGTTTGGCCAACGACACCCACACAACTCCCACACCATGCACCACCCCCCCCCCCCCCCCCCCCCCCCCCCCCCCCCCCCCCCCCCCCCACACCACCCCCTACACCGCCCGCGACCGCCACACGCCGCGCTCTGTGCGTCAGTCGCGGAGCGGTGTCCCACCGCTGCACGCCCCTCCGCGCGCCGCCC
>Ga0066256_1002344_pt1 | contig 21340 bp, 24 predicted proteins | sample ThiBio_1000_biof_FD_87107 | JGI IMG/M metagenome (GOLD analysis project Ga0066256, IMG submission 87107) | Wastewater bioreactor microbial communities from Cape Town, South Africa - Thiocy_expt_1000_biof (version 2) | ecosystem: Engineered > Bioreactor > Thiocyanate-remediating >... | reverse complement strand
CCCCGCCCGTTTCCCGGCGCGAGCCTGACCGGAAGGCCGCGCCGAAAGCAAGGGGCCTGGAATGGCAGGGCGCGAATAACGCCCTGTTTTCACTGGACATTCCGCGCAAGACCGGCGGCAGCCTCCCGGTTGCCTGTTAAAGCCTTGCCGCAAAAGGGTGTTTCGCCTATACCCCGCGCCTTCAACGGCTGCGGTCGTCCGGGGCTTCCGAATGGAAGTGGCGCATGGTGCGCGTCCCGGCGAGCCAAAACGAAGGGCGGACACCCTCCCTCTTCGCTCCGCGGTCACAGGAAAGGGTCCAAGATGGCTCTTTACGAGCATCTCCTGATCGCGCGCCAGGACATCAGCGCGCAACAGGTGGACGCACTGGCCACCCATCTCAAGACCATCGTCGAAGGCGAAGGCGGCAAGATCGAGAAGCAGGAATATTGGGGCCTGCGCGGCCTGGCCTATCGCATCAAGAAGAACCGCAAGGGCCATTATGTCCTTCTGAACATCAACGCGCCCGCCGGCGCGGTGATCGAGCTGGAACGCCAGCTCAAGATCAACGAGGACGTGCTGCGCTACATCACCGTCAAGGTGGACCAGTTCGACGTGTCGTCGAGCAAGAACCGCCGCGACGACAAGCCGGAAGGCGAAAAGCGCGCCGGCTAGACCGAGGAGACCGTGCAATGAGCTTTGGTGGCAATCGTGACGGCGGCGCCCCCCAGGGTGGACGGGGCGGCGACCGCGAGGGGGGGCGCGAAGCCGGCCGGGGCGGCCGCGAGGACGGCGCCCGCCGGCCCTTCTTCCGCCGCAAGAAGACCTGCCCCTTCTCCGGCGATAACGCGCCGAAGATCGACTATAAGGACGTCAAGCTGCTGCAGCGCTTCATTTCCGAACGCGGCAAGATCGTCCCGGCCCGCATCACCGCGGTCAGCAACAAGAAGCAGCGCCTGCTGGCCAACGCCATCAAGCGCGCCCGCTTCATGGCGCTGCTGCCGTACGTCGTGAAGTAGGAGAACCACCATGCAAGTGATCCTGCTCGAACGCGTCGAGAAGCTCGGCCAGATCGGCGACGAGGTGAAGGTCAAGGACGGCTTCGCCCGCAACTTCCTGCTGCCCAAGAAGAAGGCCCTGCGCGCCACCAAGGCGAACCGGGAATACTTCCAGACGCAGAAGGCCAATATCGAGGCCAACAATCTGCGCCTGAAGGGTGAAGCCGAGAAGGTCGGCCAGAAGCTCGACGGCCAGAAGTTCGTCCTGATCCGCCAGGCCGGCGACCGTGGCCAGCTTTACGGCTCCGTCAGCCCGCGCGACGTCGCGGACGCGATGGCCGCCGCCGGCTTCAAGGTCGACCGTCACCAGATCAACATCAGCGTGGCGATCAAGCATATCGGCCTGGTCACCCTGCCTGTGGTGCTGCATCCCGAAGTGAAGGTGAGCATCACCGTCAATGTCGCCCGCAGCGAGGACGAAGCCGAGCGCCAGGCGCGCGGCGAGGACGTGCTGTCGGAGAAGACGGACGCCGAGGAAGCGGCCGCCGCCGCCGAGGAGATGTTCGAAGAAGGCTCCGCCCCGGCCGAAGAAGCCGCGGAAGACGCCGAAGCCTGATCGCTTCGATCATCCAGAATGCAAAAAGGCCGGTCGCAGGACCGGCCTTTTTGTTTGGGTTTCTTGCCCCGTCTTCCGGCCCTCACCGCACCCGGCGCTTGCCCGTCAGCCGCGTCGCCAGCAGCTTATCCACCCGCCGCCCGTCCAGGTCCATCACCTCGAAGCGCCAGCCCTGGGTCTCGAAGCTTTCGCCCACATTGGGCAGCCGCCCGAAACCGTGAATGACGAAGCCCGCCGCGGTATGGGCCTCGATGTCCTCCGCCAGCTTGATGCCGGTGGCTTCCACCAGTTCGTCCAGCGGCATCCAGCCCGCCAGCAGCAGCGAGCCGTCGTCGCGCCGCACCAGCGGCAGCTCCTGCGGGCCGTCCTCGGACGAGAACTCGCCCACGATGGAGCCCAGGATATCGGCGGTGGTCACCAGTCCGCGGAAATGGCCGTATTCGTCATGCACCAGCCCCATATGGATGGACGAATCCTTCAGCGCGAAGATCACGTCGCGGGCATCGGCGCTGTCGGGAATGACCGGGGCATGGCGCACCAGATCGCGGATCGACGGGGTGCCGCCCGCCAGATAGGCCGTCAGGATATCCTTGGCCTGCACCACGCCCACCACCTCGCCCGCCGTGTCATAGACCGGCAGGCGCGAGTGCGAACTGGCGTTCAGGGCGGCGGCGATGGCGGCGTCGTCGTCGGACAGGCTGATGGCGTCCACCTCATGGCGCGGCGTCATCACCACCTTCACATTGCGGTCGCCCAGCCGCAGCACGCCCGCGATCATCTCCTTTTCGCCCGGCTCCAGAACACCAGACGTTTCAGCCTCGGCGATCAGGGTCTTGATCTCCTCCTCGGTGACACGCTCCTCGCGCGTGCCCTGCTGGCGCAACAGAAACAGCACCAGCTTGCCGGAGGCATCCAGCAGCCAGACCAGAGGCGCGGTGATCTTGGCGACGATGGCCATGGCGGGCGCCACCCGCGCCGCCACCATCTCCGGATTGCGCAGCGCCACCTGCTTGGGCACCAGCTCGCCGATGATCAGCGAGGCATAGGTGATCGCCACCACCACCGCGCCCACGCCCAGCGCCTCGGCCAGTTCGCGCGACAGGCCCTGCGCCACCAGCCACTGGGCGAAACGATAGCCCAGCGTGGCGCCGGAAAAGGCGCCCGACAGCACGCCGACCAGGGTGATGCCGATCTGCACCGCCGACAGGAACCTGCCGGGATCGGAGGCCAGCGCCAGGGCGCGGCGCGAACCGTTCACCTCCTGCTCGACCAGCGCCTTCAGGCGGCTGACACGGGAAGAGACGATGGCCATTTCGGACATGGCCAAAAGCCCGTTCACGACGATCAGGAACGCAACCGCCGCGATTTCAAGGCCAAGCATGGGATGGAAAGACTCGGGGAATCCCCGTCACTATTGCACGGAAACGGGCGGCGGTGGGGTGGATTTTGCGCGGTCCGGTCAGGCCGCGCCCGACCGCGCGGCGAATTCACGGCGGGACAGGCCGGCCGGCGGATCGCCGAAAAAGACCTCCACGCTTTTCAGCTTGCCGTCCTCGAAGGTCATCCGTTCGCCCCGGGCCGTTCGGGCCGCGGCCTCCCTCGGGCGGCGCCGGCTCCCCCGGGGCGCGGTGCCCGACCCCAGCGCGGCCCTGGCGGGGCAGAAAAACCGCCGACCCCGGCGGGCGCGCCCGGGCCGCGCCCGCGGGGCCCCAGTACCCGCCCGGGGGGCCCGCGCCCGGGCGTCCCGCCCCCGCCTGCATCACCGCCACGAAATCGAACCGGCGGCGGATATCGGCATGGGGCCAGCAGCGCGCGAAATAGGCCTCGCGCCCGATATGGTCGTCGAACGGGCTGGTGAAGGTGAAGCCCGGCGCCATATTGTCCGCGATGAAGGCGCGGTCGCCGGTTTCATACGCGTGGAAATAGCCCTTGGCCCATTCCGTCAGGTCTTTCGGCGCAAGCGTCATGACACGGCCTCCTTCAATCCGCGAGCGTCTTTTCCAAGGCATCCATCAGCGCGTTGGTACCGTGCTCGCGGCTGCCGGCATCGTCATAGCCGTCCAGATAGTCGCCATATTCGGTGAGGATGAATTTCGTCCCGTCTCCGTCCGGTATCAGTTCGATGCAGGCCTGGGACACCGAAATCTTGCGCGCATCCAGATGCATCACATAGCTGTAGATGATCCGTCCCGCCGTGTCGGACGTCGGCGGCACGATGTCCTGATAGAAGCAGCTGAAGTGTGAAACCACGCCCGTTTTCTTCCAGCGGCCCGATTCCTGTTCCTGCCCGCCGACGCGGAAATCGAAGCTGTGGCGCACCGGCTCCCAGGCGTCGCCGCCGCCGAACCATCTGGCCTTTTGCGCCGGATCGGCGAAGGCGGCGAAGACGCGCGGCGGCGGCGCGGACCAGCGGCGCGTGATAGTGAAGCTGGCATGGGTGACGGAGCGGGACATGAGGTTCCTTTCTGATTCCGGTTTCAGGCTTCGCCGTCCGGCTTGCTGGCGTCCAGGAACGCCCCCAGCCGGTCGAGACGGCGCTCCCACAGGGCGCGGCGCCCGGCGACCCACTGTTCGGCCAGGCTGAGCCGCTGCGGATCGAGGCGGCAGGTGCGCACGCGCCCCACCTTCCGGCTTGTCACCAGTCCGGACTCTTCCAGCACCTTCAGGTGCAGCATCGCCCCGGCCAGCGACATGGGCAGCGGCGCGGCCAGTTCGCTGACCGTGGCCGGTCCCTGGGCCAGCCGCTCCACCATCGCCCGGCGGGTGGGATCGGACAGGGCGGCAAAGGTCCGGTCGAGGTGCTGGGCAGGTTCATTGTTCATCATTCACTTAAGTATTAGCCCACCCCTTAATTGTCAAGTCATCACTTAAGTGTTGTCCGGCCCCGCTTCCCGCTCAAAGCGGCTGCGATTATCCCCGGCGATCCGATCCGGCTATGATGGTCCCAGCTTTCGGAGTGCCGCCATGTCCGTTCACAGCCAGACCCGCCGCGTCACCGTGCCGGATATCCGCGCCCATAAGGGGGCCGCGCCGGTGGTGGTGCTGACCTGCTATCACGCCCATACCGCCCGCCTGCTCGACAGCCATGTGGATGTGATGCTGGTGGGCGACAGCCTGGGCATGGTGATGCACGGGCTGGAAACCACCCTGGGCGTCACGCTGGAGATGATGATCGCCCACGGCAAGGCGGTGATGCGCGGGGCGCAAAAGGCGCTGGTGGTGGTGGACATGCCCTTCGGTTCCTATGAGGAAAGCCCGGAGGTGGCCTTCCGCAACGCCGCCCGCGTGATCCAGGAAACCGGCTGCACGGCGGTGAAGCTGGAAGGCGGCAGCCGCATGGCCGCCACCATCCATTACCTGACCGAACGCGGTATCCCGGTGATGGCCCATATCGGGCTCACCCCCCAGATGGTGCATGTGAAGGGCGGCTTCCGCACCGTGGGCCGCACCGAGGAGGACTGGCCGTTGCTGCTGGCCGATGCCCAGGCCGTGGCCGAGGCGGGCGCCTTCGCCGTGGGGGTGGGAGGCATGGCCGAGCCGCTGGCGGCGAAAATCACCGCCGAAATCCCCATCCCTACCATCGGCATCGGCGCCAGCCCGGCCTGCGACGGCCAGGTGCTGGTGATGGAGGACATGCTGGGCCTCAATCCCGACCCGCCCAAATTCGTGCGCCAGTACGCCCAGCTGGGCCCGGCCATCGAGGCGGCGGTCCAGGCCTATGCACGCGATGTCCGCGCCCGCGCCTTTCCCGGCGCGGAAAACGTCTATCCCATGAAAAAAGCCCGGTAAAAGGGCCGAAAAGCAGGCAATTCTTACGGGCCCGCGCATTGCGAACCGCGCCCGCGCGGGCTAATTAACCCGTCCCCTCAAAGACTTCATCAGACAAGGGCCGCCCGTGAGTGACATTTTCCGCGAAGTCGAGGAAGACGTTCGCAAGGAACGCGCCCAGCAGCTCTGGAAGCGCTATGGCACCTATCTGATCGCGCTGGGCGTGGTGGCCCTGGCCGCCGTGGGCGGCTGGCAGCTCTGGAAGCGCCACCAGTTGCAGGAACGCGAAAAAGCCTCCACCGCCTTTGTCGCCGCCCAGCGCATTTCCAATCCGCAGGCCGCCGCCACCGCCTTCAACGAAGCCGCCAACGGCGCCCCCAAGGGCTATGCCGAAGTGGCGCGCCTGGCCCAGGCCAACGCCATGTTCGCGGCGGGCCAGACCAAGGAAGCCATCGCCGTCTATCGGGACATCGCCAATGCCGACAGGGGGCCGGTGGGCGCGGCGGCGCGCCTGCGCGCGGCCTGGGGCCTTTCCGAACCCGCCCCCCGCCAGGACCTGGCGGCGCTGCTGGAGCCGATCAACCAGGCCGGCAGCCCCTGGCGCGAGAACGCCCTGGAAGTGCTGGCCTATGCCGATTACCGCGCCATGGACCGCAAGGCCGCCCAGGCCAAGTTCGAGGCCCTGGCCAACGCCGCCGAAGCGCCCCAGGCGCTGAAGGCCCGCGCCAAGGCGATGGTGGACTTCCTCAAGGGCGGCGGCGCCACCAGCTATGGCACCGTGCCGCCGGACGTCGTGGCCCTGCCGCCTCCGCCCGCGGGCATCGCAACCGCGCCCGCGACGCCGCAGGCGCCGTGACATGACCCGCCGCGCCGCCCGCCTTTGCCTTGCGCTCGCGGCCGTCACGTTGCTGTCCGGCTGCGCCGTCACCAACGAGATCGGCAGCTGGTTCAGTTCCAACGGCAAGAAATCCAATCTGCGTGGCGTGCGGATTCCGGTGATGGCGCTGGACAGCGAGGTCAAGCCGGACGAAACCCTGGCGGGCACGCCCATCCAGCTGCCGCCGCCCTATCGCAATCCCGACTGGCCGCAACCGGGCGGCTATGCCTCCAACGCGCTCTATCACCTCGCCGCGCCGGGACGGCTGCGCGAGGTCTGGAGCCGCAGCGCCGGCAAGGGCACCGATTCCGATTCCGCCCTGGTTTCCACCCCCATCGTGGCGGGCGGCCTGATCTTCGCGCTGGATGCCGAGGCGCACATCTATGTCTTCCGCACCCGCGACGGCGAGCCGGTCTGGGACAAGCGCCTGGCGCCCAAGAACGGCACCGACTGGCCCACCTTCTGGGGTCTGCTGGGCAAGCCCAACACCATCGACCCGCCCAAGGGCATGGGCGGCGGCATCGCCTACAATGACGGCAAGGTCTACGTCACCAGCGGCTTCGGCAGCCTGATCGTGATGGAGGCCAGGACCGGCAAGGAACTGTGGCGCAAGGATCTGGGCCGCCCCATCATCAACGCGCCCGTCGTCAATGGCGGGCGCATCTTCATCTCCACGCACGACAACCATTTTTACGCCCTGGCCGAAAGCGACGGCCGCCAGCTCTGGGACCATCAGGGCATCTCGGAATCCGCCGGCATCCTGGCCTCGACCAATGTGGCGGTGTCGGGCGAGACCGTGATCGTGCCCTACACCTCCGGCGAGATCTATTCCTTCCGCGTCCAGAACGGCCAGATGGGCTGGAGCGAAGTGCTGGCGCGCAGCGGCCAGGTGACGGCGCTGTCGCAGCTGGACGATATCGCGGGCCGCCCGGTGATCGACCGCGGCGTGGTCTATGCCATCAGCCAGTCGGGCCTGATGGCGGCGATCAGCATCAACAATGGCGAGCGGCTGTGGGCGCGCGACATCGGCGGTATCCAGACGCCGCTGGCGGCGGGCGACTATGTCTATGTGCTGGACGATCAGGCGCGCGTCATCTGCCTGACCCGCAAGGAAGGCCGGGTGCGCTGGATCCACCAGATGCCGCAATGGGAAAATCCCGAGGACAAGACCGACGCCATCCTCTGGGCGGGCCCGGTGCTGGTGTCGGACAAGCTGATCCTCACCTCGTCCAACGGCTATGCCCAGGCGCTGTCGCCCTATGACGGCCGCCTGACCGGCCGGGTCGAGATTCCCGACGGCACCACCATCGCGCCGGTGGTGGCCGACGGCACCATGTACCTCTACACCACCGACGCCGAACTCGTCGCGCTGCGGTGATTTCGTCATCAAGGAAGGGCATCGCTCCGGCGCGAGGAATTTTGGTTCCTGGCAAGGAGCGAGGAGCGATGTGTAGAAGAGCTACATGAGCGACGAGCGACACAGCCAGGGGCCAGAAGAACCGCGCCGCCTGAAACTCGCCATTGTGGGACGGCCCAATGTGGGCAAGTCGCGGCTGTTCAACCGCCTGGCCGGGCGCGCCGCCGCCATCGTGCATGATACGCCGGGCGTCACCCGCGACCGCCAGGCGGTGGATGCCGATTATGACGGTCTGGCGCTGACCCTGGTGGACACGGCGGGCTTCGAGGATGCGGCGCACGGCTCGGTCGCGCAGCGCATGACCGGCCAGACCATCACCGCCATCGCCGAGGCCGAGGCGCTGCTGTTCGTGATCGACGCCCGCGCCGGGCTGACCACCGGCGACGAGATCATCGCCCGCGAACTGCACAAGTCGGGCAAGCCGGTGATCCTGGCCGCCAACAAGTGCGAGGGCCGCACCGACGCGCTGGCCGACGTCTATGGCCTTGGCTTTGGCGCGCCGATCCGCATTTCCGCCGAGCATAATCTGGGCATGGACGACCTGGTGGCGGCGCTGGAGCCGCTGGCCCCCAGGGTGACGCCGCCGCCGGACGCCGGAGAGGACGATTTCGAGGACGAATTCGGCGAGGACGACGAGGACGGCGCCGAAACCACCATTCATTATCTCGACCGGCCGCTGCGCCTGGCGCTGGTGGGCCGTCCCAATGTCGGCAAGTCCTCGCTGTTCAACCATCTGCTGGGCGAGGAACGCTCGCTGGTGGGGCCGGAAGCGGGCCTGACCCGCGACGCCATCACCGCGCCCTGGAAGGTCGATATGGGCGACGGCGGGATGCGCGCGGTGCTGCTGCACGACACCGCGGGCCTGCGCAAGAAGGCGCGGGTGGCGGGCGAGACGCTGGAGGAGATGTCGGTGGCCTCCACCCTGGAGGCGATCCGCTTCGCCGATTGCGTGGTGGTGATGATCGACGCCACCGCGCCGTTCGAGAAACAGGACCTGACCATCGCCGACATGATCGCGCGCGAGGGCCGCGCCATCGTCTTCGCCGCCAACAAATGGGACCTGCTGGAGAACAAGGCGGGCGCCATCAGCCGCCTGCGCGAAAAGCTGGACCGGCTGCTGCCCCAGGTGGCGGGCGCGCCGCTGGTCGCCACCAGCGCCCGCACCGGCGAAGGCATCGACCGGCTGATTCCCGCCATCGCCGCCGCCGATGCGGCCTGGAACACCCGTGTCTCCACCGCCACCCTCAACCGCTTCCTGGAGCAGGCGTTGCAGCGCCACGCCACGCCCGCCATTTCGGGCCGCCGCGTCCGTATCCGCTACATGACCCAGCGCAAGGCGCGGCCGCCCAGCTTCACCCTGTTCGGCAACCAGCTCGACGCCCTGCCGGAGGATTACCTGCGCTATCTCTCCAACGGCCTGCGTGAATCTTTCAATCTGAAAGGCACGCCGCTGCGCTTTTCCGTGCGCAACAGCAAGAACCCCTACGACCCGAAGAGGAAGTAGTTCTCACCATGGGCGGGCCCCGGCCGCGAGGCGGCCAGGGAAAGACCCGCCCATCCAGAAACGCCCCCCGATAGAACCCGGGATACTGGATGGCCGCCTCAAGGGCGGCCATAGAGGAAAATTATTGTGGTCGCAGGCAATTCTTCTGTCATGCCCCGGGAAGGCGGGCATTGCACGGGCATGACAAGCCGGCCTATTTCGGCTGGAAATCCACCACCGCTTCGCTGCGGTCGTAGGACGGCGACAGCATGTCCACCACCAGCGGCGCGATGTCTTCCGGCGTCGCCAGCACGCCCGGATCCTCGCCCGGCATGGCCTTGGCGCGCATCTGGGTCCGCAAGGGACCGGGATTGAGGATATTGACCTTCAGGCCCGTGCCCCGGTTCTCGGCGGCATAGGTCAGGGCCATCATCTCCAGCGCCGCCTTGCTCATGGCATAGGCGCCCCAATAGGGCGTGTGCTTGCGGGCCGCGCCGCTGGAGACGAACACCACCCGCCCGGCATCGGACTGGCGCAGCAGCGGATCGAGCGAGCGGATCAGGCGCCAGTTGGCGGTGCCATTGACGTCCATCACCTCCTGGAAGGTCTTGGGCGCAAGCTGCGCCAGGGGCGTGAGCTGGCCCAGCACGCCGGCATTGCCCATCAGCGCGTCCAGGCGGCCCCAGCGTTCGTAGATCGAGGCCCCCAGCCGGTCGATGGCGTCGAAATCCTTCAGATTCATCGGCACCAGGGTGGCGGGCGCGCCGCCCGCCTTGCGGATGGCGTCGTCCACCTCTTCCAGCCCGCCGGTGGTGCGCGCCACGCAGATCACCTGCGCCCCCGCCGCGCCCAGCGCGATGGCGGCGGCGCGCCCGATGCCGCGGGACGCGCCGGTGACGAGCGCGATGCGCCCTTCGAGAGGTTTGCTCATGGGAAGATGTCCTAGGCCACGTCCGCCAGCAGCGAAAGCTGCCGCGCGCCGCCCGAAATGTCGGTCAGCGAGATGGGATAATCGCCGGTGAAACAGGCGTCGCAGAAGCCGGGGGCCTGGGCCACCCGTTCGGCCTTGCCCATGGCGCGATACAGACCGTTCATCGAGATGAAGGCCAGGCTGTCGGCCCCGATGAAGCGGCGCATCGCCTCCACGTCCATCTTGTGGGCCAGAAGCTCGTCGGTGTTGGGCGTGTCCACGCCATAGAAGCAGCTATGGGTGGTGGGCGGCGAGGAGACGCGGAAATGCACTTCCGCCGCGCCCGCGTCGCGCACCATCGCCACGATCTTCTTGGAGGTGGTGCCGCGGACGATGGAATCGTCCACCAGCACCACGCGCTTGCCCTTGAGCATGGCGCGGTTGGGATTGTGCTTCAGGCGCACGCCCAGATGGCGGATGGAATCGGACGGCTCGATGAAGGTGCGGCCGACATAGTGATTGCGGATGATCCCCAGCTCGAACGGAATCCCGGCCGCGTTGGCGAAACCCAGGGCGGCGGGCACGCCGCTGTCGGGCACCGGGATCACCATGTCGGCGGCGGCGGGCGATTCCTCGGCCAGAACCGCGCCGATATTCTTGCGCGCCTCATAGACGTTGCGCCCTTCCAGGGTGGAATCGGGACGGGCGAAATAGATGTATTCGAAGACGCAGAAACGGTGCTCCTGCGGCTTGAAGGGGAACAGGCTGCGGATGCCGTCCCGGTCCACCACCACCATCTCGCCCGGCGCCACGTCGCGGACATACTCCGCGCCGATGATGTCCAGGGCGCAGGTCTCCGAGGCGAAGATCACCGCATCGTCCAGCTTGCCCATCGCCAGCGGCCGCACCCCGTTGGGATCGCGCACCCCGATCACCTTCTTGGAGGTCAGCGCCACCAGCGAGTAGGCGCCTTGCACCTGGCACAGCGCGTCCACCAGCTTTTCCACGATGCGCGGCTTGGCGCTGCGGGCGGTGAGATGGATGATGGTCTCGGTGTCGGAGGTGGAATGGAAGATCGCGCCCTGGGCCACCAGTTCCTGGCGCAGGGTGTGGGCGTTGGTCAGATTGCCGTTATGGGCGATGGCCAGCCCGCCACCCGCCAGATCGGCGAACATGGGCTGGATATTGGCGGCGCGGTTGCCGCCCGCCGTGGAATAGCGGTTGTGGCCGATGGCGAACCGGCCCTTGAGGTTGCGGCCGGCCTGCGAGCCGCGCCCGAAGGCGTCTCCCACCAGCCCGGCATGGCGCTCGGCGGTGAAATGGCCTTCGTCGAACGTGACGATGCCCGCCGCCTCCTGGCCGCGATGCTGGAGCGAATGCAGGCCCAGAACCGACAGGGCCCCGGCATCGGCATGGTCGAAAATGCCGAAGACGCCGCATTCCTCATGCAGCGTGGCCCCGCCCAAGTTTGGCTCGCTCTCGCGGTTCAGCGGTTGCCCCTTCCGCCGGTCTCCACAAGCTTGTCTAGCGCCGGGCGGTCGCCCGCGCCATAGGATTTCGCAGTTGCACCGGGGCTGTTCTGCTGCCCGGGAGCCGGGCTTTTCCTGACATTTCCGCCGCTGCGGATCAGGTCTGCCATGGGGTCATGGCCGGTGGCGGGGCCAGGAGCAGAGGCAGGGGCCGCCTGCCGCTCCGGGCGGGCCGGAACGGGCTGGGAAGCGGGCGCGGGAACCGGGCCGGGCGCGGCCGGGGCCTGGCGGATCACCACCGGCTCCCGCTCGCGCTGGGCGTAATAATTCTGGTCGGGAACCACGGTCAGCAGCACCTCGGAGGTCGCCTGCACCGCCGGCAGCAGCCGCGCCTCGGTCATCCAGCCGGGCTGGCTGCGGATGGGGACGAAATAGGTAAACGCCAGATAGGCCAGCCCCACCAGCACCAGCCCGCGCACCACCCCGAAGGCGATTCCGGCGGCGCGGTCCAGCGGCCCGATAGGAGAATGTTTCACGCTTTCGCTGAAACGATGGCTCATGAAGGCCAGCGGCATGAACACCGCCAAGAATACCGTCGCATAGGCGATCACACTGGCTAGCCAGGCTTGGGCCCCAAGCGAGGGGATCAGCGGCACGATAAAGGGGCCGAAATAGAGGCAGCCGAAAGCCGCCGCCACCCAGGCGAAGATGGTCAGGGTTTCCCATAGGAACCCGCCCCAGGCGGCATAGCCCGCCGACACCACGATCACCAGGACGATCAGGAAATCGAGAACGGTGAAGGAGAAGCTCATGATTCGACTTTACCACGCCGTGAAGGCTTAGGCTCCGGGGCGAAGCGCAGAAGCTCGGCGACGCCGGCGATTTCGGTGAGTTGCAGCCCGGCCGCGTCGCATTTGGTGCCCTTGGGAACAAAGGCGCTCTTGAAGCCCAGCTTGGCGGCTTCCTTGATCCGGCCTTCGGCCTGGGGGACCGGACGGATGTCGCCCGACAGCGAGATTTCCCCGAAAAAGACGCTGTCGCGCGGCAGGGGCTCGCCGCCGAAGGACGAGACCAGCGCCGCCGCCGCCGCCAGGTCGGCCGCCGGTTCGGAGATTTTCAACCCCCCCGCGATGTTGAGATAGACGTCGCTGGCCCCGATCCCCACCCCCGCGCGGGCGTCCAGCACCGCCAGGATCATGGCCAGCCGCCCGGTATCCCAGCCCACCACGGCGCGGCGGGGCCAGCCCTAGGCGCCGCGGCCGGCCCGCGCCTGGACTTCGCCCAGCAGGGGCCGGGTGCCTCCCAGCCCGGCAACGGCGGCGGTGCCCGGCGCCGCCGAACGGCGGTCGCCCAGGAACAGGGCGCTGGGATTGGCGACCCCGGCCGGCCCCTTGCCGGTCATCTCGAACACGCCGATCTCGTCGGTGGCGCCGAAGCGGTTCTTCACCGCCCGCAGCACCCGGAAATGATGGCCGCGCTCGCCCTCGAAATAGAGCACCGCATCCACCAGATGCTCCACCGCCTTGGGTCCGGCGATCTGGCCGTCCTTGGTCACATGCCCCACCAGCAACAGCGCCGCGCCGCTGGACTTGGCATAGCGGACCAGATCGAAACTGGCGGTGCGGACCTGGGCGATGGTGCCCGGCGCCGCATCCAGCGCCCCGGTCCACAGCGTCTGGATGGAATCGATGGCGACGATGGCGGGGGGCCCATACTTCCCTTTGAAAGAGCCCGCTTCCAGCGTGGCGAGAATGTCTTCGACACAGGTGGCCGCGCCCAGCATCAGCGGCGCGTCGGCCAGCCCCATGCGGGCGGCGCGCATACGCACCTGCGCCATCGCCTCCTCGCCCGAGATATAGACGGCATGGCCGCCATTCTGGGCATACTTGCCCAGCGCCTGCAGGATGATGGTGGACTTGCCGATGCCCGGATCGCCGCCGACCAGCAGCGCCGATCCCGGCACCAGCCCGCCGCCGGTGACGCGGTCGAACTCCGCGATGCCGGTGGGGCGGCGTTCGGGCGGGGCGTCATGCGCCTTGAGGTCTTCCAGGGTGATCTTACGGCCTTTTGATCGCCGGGTCGCGCCCGCCCCGAGAGGCGGGGCGACGCCCTCCTCCACGATGGTGTTCCAGCCGCCGCAGGATTCGCACTTGCCCGCCCATTTGGCGGTCACCGCCCCGCAGGACTGGCAGGCATAGCTGGTGGAGGATTTGGCCATGATTCGAGTTTAGCACAGCGGTCAAGCGTGCGTGGATACCGCCGGTTCCGTCATGGCCCGCGCATGCGGGCCATCCAGTTCGGACCGGCAGGAACTGGATGGCCCGGACTAGCCGGGCCATGACGATTGCCTTACTGGGCTATAGGCGTGTCAGCCAGCCAGCCGCCCGGCGCGGTATATTGCGGCAGATGCCGGGCCATGCGGGCGCGGGCTTCGGCATAGGGCAGCCGCACTTTCATGCTTTCCAGCTCCTCACCGAAGCGTTCCTCCGGCAGGAAACAGGCATGGCCCAGCACGATATATGTCGGATCGAGCCCCAGCGCCTTCACCACCGTGCGGACCTGGCAGACGGTGTAGTATTTGCGCCAGCCCAGCGCCTTCAGCAACGCGGGCGGCAGTTCCGCCGCATAGCGCCGGGCGGCGCGCTCGATGCGCCAGTTCCGCAACCAGCCCATCATGGAATACGCGCGGTCAGGCCTTCACCGCCATTTTAATGGGGCCTTCCGCCTTGCCGTGGATGAACTGGTCCACATACGGATTGCCGGAATTATCAATCTCCGCCGTCGGGCCCTGCCAGATGATCCTGCCGCCATGGAGCATGGCGATACGGTGCGAGATTTTCCGCGCGCTGGCCATGTCATGGGTGATGGACATGGTGGTCGCGCCCATATCCTTCACCGTCGCCACGATCAGATCGTTGATGACGTCGGCCATGATCGGGTCCAGCCCGGTGGTCGGCTCGTCGAAAAAGATGATCTCCGGATCGGCGGCGATGGCGCGGGCGAGCGCGACGCGCTTCTGCATGCCGCCGGACAGTTCGGCCGGATAAAGCTCGCCCACATCGGCGGTCAGCCCGACCTTGGCCAGCTTCTGGATGGCGACGTCGCGCGCCGCCTTGCGCGCCATGCCGCGCCCCTGGATCAGCCCGAAGGCGACGTTTTCCCACACCGGCAGGCTGTCGAAAAGCGCCGCGCCCTGGAACAACATGCCGAACTTGCGCATCACCCGGTCGCGGCCTGCGCCGTTGACGCGGGTGATGTCCTCGCCATCCACCAGGATGGTGCCCTCGTCGGGCCGGATGATCCCCAGGATCGACTTGATGGTGACGGACTTCGCGGTGCCCGAACCGCCGATGATCACCAGCGACGAGCCGGGCTCGATGGTCAGGTCCACGCCGTCCAGCACCTGCTTGGAGCCGAACCGCTTCTTGACGCCGATCAGTTGGATTTTGGGTGTCATTTGGAGAACAGCAGCGAGGTCAGCAGATAGTTGGCGGCCAGGATCAGGATGGAGGACGAGACCACCGCCGCGGTGGTGGCGTTGCCCACGCCCTGTGCGCCGCCACGGCTGTTGAAGCCGTTATAGCAGCCCATCAGGGCGATGATGAAACCGAAGGCCGCCGCCTTGTAGAGGCCCGACAGGATGTCCTGGCTGGTGGCGAAGTCCACCGTGTTCTTGAGATAGATCGAGCCGGTGAAATCCAGGCTCTGGGTCGCCACCACATAGCCGCCGAACACGCCGATGCTGTCGGCGATGCCCACCAGCACCGGCATGCAGATCACCGCCGCCACCAGGCGCGGCACCACCAGATACTTGATGGGATTGGTCGCCAGCGTGGTCAGGGCGTCGATCTGCTCGGTCACTTTCATGGTGCCGATCTCCGCCGCGATGGCCGCCGCCACCCGGCCCGCCACCATCAGGCCGGCGATCACCGGCCCCAGTTCGCGGGTGATGCCCAGGACCACGATCTGCGGCACGATGGCTTCGGCGCCATAGCGGTTGCCGCCCAGATAGATCTGCAGCGCCAGCGCGCCGCCGGTGAAGAAGGCGGTCAGGCCCACCACCGGCAGGGAATAATAGCCGATCCGCATGATCTGCTGGCCGATCAGCCGCCAATAAATCGGCGGGGCGACGATGGCGGCCAGCGCCTGCGCCGTGAAGGACGACAGGCGGCCGATATGGGCCAGCACCGTCATCACGGCGCGGCCGATGGTGGCAAGAAAATTCATAAGGCCCCTTCGGTATAAGGACGCGGCATCCGGCGCAGCCGGGGGAGACTCTCGTACGGGTTGGTGGCGGCGGCGGTGGCGGCCTCCTCCAGCGTGATGGTGTCGCCCAGCAGTTCGGCCGCACCGCCCGGCGCGGGCGGATGGGCCATGTCGGTGACGTCCAGGGTGATCATGTCCATCGAGACGCGGCCCGCGAACGGCGCGCGCACGCCGCCGAACGCCGCCTGGCCCCGCCCGGAGGCGGCGCGCGGAATGCCGTCGGCATAGCCGAGCGCAAGCGTCGCGATCATGGAGGGCCTTCTGGCGCGGAACGTGGCTGCGTAGCCAACGGTGTCCCCGGAGTCAATTCGGCGGACCTGCAGCCCCCTGGCCGTCCCCACCGCCGCGGTCTGCATCAGGTTGGGCCGGCCCGCCTGCGGATTGGCGCCATACAGCGCCACGCCGGGCCGCACCATGTCGAAGTGATAGTCCATGCCCAGCATGGTGCCGCTGGACGCCGCCAGACTGGCGGGCGCGGGCGGCAGCATCGCCAGCGCGGTGCGGAAACGGTCGAGCTGGCGGGCGTTCATCGCCTTGTCCGCGCCTTCGTCATCAGCGCAAGCCAGATGACTCATCACCAGCACCGGATTCAATCCCGACAGGCGCGCCCGTGCCTCGGCCGCCAGCACCGCCAGTTCCTCGCCCGGCAGGCCCAGCCGGTTCATGCCGGTATCGACCTGCAACACCGCGTCCAGCACCGTGCGCGACGCGGCGGCGGCGGCGCGCCAGGCGGCGATGTCCGACAGGCTGTTCAGCACCGGCGTCAGCCGGTGGGTGAGCAGCGCCGGAATGGCGTCGGGCTGTGCTCCGTCCAGTACGAAGATGCGCGCCTGCGGCACCACGGCGCGCAGCGCCACGCCCTCGGCCAGGCGCGCCACGAAGAAGCTGTCGCAGCCGGCGGCGGCCAGCGCGGGGACGATGCGCGCCGCGCCCAGGCCATAGGCGTCGCCCTTCACCACCGCCGCCACCCGGGCGGGCCCGGCGGTGCGCTGATAGGTGCGATAGTTGGCGGCGATGGCCGGCAGGCGCACGGTCAGGCGCGCGGCTTCGAAATCCGTCTCGGAGTCGGTGCTGGTGGCATTGTCCGGCATGGCGCCAGGATGCGGGCGGCGGGCGGCGGCGTCCATCGCTTAATTGCCTTCCATGGCGCGCATCCCCGGCGTGACATGCAGGCAAGGCACATTCTGCAGGATGGGGCAGTTGCCGGTGCCGGGGGTATAGCCCATCTGCACATCGCGCTGGACGCGGTCGGCGCCGCTGTTCATGGCGAAGCCGGTATCGGGCGGCGGCTCGCGCAGCCGGGGCGGCGGCGACCGGGGCACCACCCCCAGTTGGCCGTGGGGCGGTTGGCCCGCCCCCCGGGGAGGCCGGTTGTGGCGTGGGGCGCGCGGGGCGTGGGTGAGGTGCCCCCGGCGGCCCGCGCGGCGGGACAGCCCCCGCCCCACCGCGCCCAGCACGTCCACCCCGCCCAGGCCGCGCCCCTGCGGCGGCGCGGCGAGTGGCGGCACGATGGGCGGCGGCACGGTGATGGGGGCCGAATACATCCGCCGCGCCGCATCCTTGTCGGTGTCGGGATTGATGATGTCGGTGGGGCGGCTGCTCTGGCCGGCGGGGGCCAGCATCAGGATGGTCTCGACAATGTCGCGCTGGCGGTCTTCGGGCAGGCGGAAGGCGATGACAAAACTGAAGAACAGGGCGACATGCAGCAGGCCCACCAGAACCCAGGACAGGCCGCGCTTGGCCCTGGCGCGGCGCAATTCCTCCGGTCCCGGCGGGGTGAGGCCGGGGATCAGGAAGGGGCGAATAAGGCCGCTCTCGGTGCTCAATCCCAAAGTCCGTCCGAACGCTTCCCCGCCGCCCCCACCATATAGAAGGCCGCAGGCGCACAAAACAGGGCCGCAACGCGGGTTGATGGCGGTAAACGCCTGAAAATGCTAACAGACGCGCCATGAAACGCTATCTGGTCAACCTGGCCCGCCGTCCCGACCGGCTTCAGGCCATGCAGGCCCGGGCCGCTGCCCTGGGACTGACGCTGGAACGGGTGGAGGCGCTGGACGCCGCCGCCGCCGAACCGGCGGCGATGGACGGCTGGTTCGCGCCGTCCGGCCCGCTGGGCGAGATTCCGCGCGGCGACAAGGCGTGTCTTCTGTCCCACCGCCGCGCCTGGGAGATGTTTCTGCAAAGCGGCGCCAGCCATGCCGTGTTCCTGGAAGACGATGTGGTGCTGTCGCCGGCGGCGGGCGCGCTGCTGCGCGACGCCGGCTGGATTCCGGCGGGCGTGCCGGTGGTCAAGCTGGAGCATTACGGCCCGCCCGGCCAGCGGGTGCTGCTGAAGGATTTTCGCGCCCTGGAGCCGAATGTCGCGCCGGATTTCGAGATCGCCCGGATGCTGTCGCGCCATACCGGGGCGGGCGCCTATATCCTGTCGCGCACGGCGGCGCGGCTGCTGGTGGCGCAGCCGCGCTTCCCCCTGCCGGTGGATCATCTGTTGTTCAATCCCAACAACTCGCCGCTGTTCGCGCACCTGCCGCCCTGGCAGCTTCTGCCCGCCATCGCGCGGCAGGAGCAGTTTCTGGAAGCACGGCCGGAAAAATCCGACATCGCGCGCTCGCGCGAAGGATTGCGCGCTTTCGGGCTGACCTATGTGCGGCGCGAACTGGTGCGCTTCGGCTATGACCTCAGGCTGCTGCCGCGCCAGACATGGGCGCTGGCCAAGGGCGCGAAGTTCGTGGCGATGAAGACGGAAGGCTGACTGTCATTCCCGGCCGAGCACCGCAAAGCGGTGTGAGGGGAAGGGAAACCAGGCGTCAGCAACTTCGCTGCTCGCCGGGGATGACAGTCTCATCCGTGCGACGGCAGATTGCCGTCGTCCACCAGGTCGCTGAAGCGGGTGAACTGGCCCTCGAACACCATCTGGATGGCGCGGGTGGCGCCGTGACGGTGCTTTTCCACCAGCACCTCAGCGCGGTTGGTGGCGCGGTCCAGCTTTTCCATCCATTTGGCGTGTTCGGGCGTGCCCGCATCGGGCTCGCGCGACTTGAGGTAATATTCCTCGCGGTACACGAACATCACCACGTCGGCGTCCTGTTCGATCGAGCCGGATTCGCGCAGGTCCGACAATACCGGGCGCTTGTCGTCGCGGGCATCGACGCCGCGCGACAGCTGCGACAGGGCCAGCACCGGCACGTTCAGTTCCTTGGCCAGGGTCTTGAGGCCCTTGGTCACTTCGGTGATTTCCTGCACCCGGTTGTCGTGGCGGCGCGACGGCTCCACCAGTTGCAGATAATCGATGATGATCAGGCCGATATTCTTCTCGCGCTTCATGCGCCGGGCGCGGGCCGCGATCTGGGCGATGGAGATGCCGCCGGTATCGTCGATATAGAGCGGCAGGCTGGACAGTTCCTGCATGGTCAGCACGAACTTTTCCCATTCGGTCTCGGAAAAGCGGCCGTTGCGGATCTTCCAGACTTCCAGCTCGGTCTGCTCCGACAGGATACGGCCGGACAATTGCTGCGCCGCCATTTCCAGGCTGAAGAACAGCACCGGCGAGCCGCTGGGGTATTCGGCATTGGCTTCCAGGTCGCGCATATATTGCTTGGCGGCGTGGAAGGCCATGTTGGTGCCCAGCGCCGTCTTGCCCATGCCGGGCCGCCCCGCCAGGAGCATAAGGTCGGACGGCTGCACGCCGCCCAGCAGATTGTCGATGTCGGTGAACCCCGAGGTGACGCCGGAAATGCGCCCGCCGCGGGCGGCGGCGCGCTCGGCGGCCTCCACCGTGCGCTTGAGCGCCTCATGGAAATCCAGCGCCCCCTCGCCATATTTGTTGGTCTCGGCCACGGCATAGAGCGCCTTTTCGGCCTCGGCGATCTGGTCCTTGGAGGTCTTTTCGGTCGGCGCGTCATAGGCGGTGTTGACGATGTCCTCGCCGATGCGGATCAGGCTGCGGCGCACCGCCAGGTCGGCCAGGATGTTGGCGTAATCGCGGATATTGGGAATGGCGGGCGCGGCGGCCTGCAGCGCGTCGAAATAGGCCTGGCCGCCGGTTTCGATCACCCCCGGATCGGCCTTCATGGTGGCGTGCAGGGTCAGCGGCGTGACCACCACGCCGCCGCGCTCGATCATCTGCGACATGGTCTCGAAGATGCGGCCATGCAGGGGATCGTAGAAATGCTCGGCCTTCAAAAGGGCGCTGGCGCGCTCCATCGCCCGGTTGTCGGCCAGGATCGCGCCCAGCAACGCCTGTTCGACGTCGATATCGTAAGGGACGTGGCGATAAGCTTCCTGTTCCATTGCGCGCTCGATACTTCGTCCGCCATTCGTAGGGCCACCATCGCGGGGCCCACCACGCGCGGACAAGCAATCAACCGGGGCGCCGGGTTGCGGGCAACAGGAATGGCTATCCGTTCACAGGCGCGTGGCCGGTGCGACGCCAGTTTATCAAGACCTAGTGGCCGTGTGGAAAAAAACGACTATTCCGCCGCGATCCAGGCCGCGTGAAGCGGGTTTCCGGCGGCGGAGACCCGCGCGGGCCGGGCGCGCGCCGCCCGGACCTGGGCGATCAGCCCGAAAGCCTCGGCATAAAGCCGCTCCACCCGCCGCCGCTGGCGTTCCGTCAGCATCAGATGGGCGCGGGCGCTGCGATTCAGCCAGGGCAGCGCCCCGATGCCATGCCGCGCCAGATAGGCCGCCAGCGCGGCGTCGTCCTCGCGGTAGAGGAACAGGTTCTTCACCAGCGGCGCGCCGGTTTTCAGATCGCAGACGAACCAGCTTTGCGGCCGCATCACGAAATCCAGGTCCAGCGGGCCGCGCTCCTCCAGGAAGGACAGATAGTCGTCCACGGTGGCGATATGGGCGGTCTGGCGCACGAACACTTCGCTGAGACGGCAGGTGGCGGTGCCTCCCGCCCGCACGAAGGCAAAGGCGCTGGCCAGGCGGTCGAAGGGATCGCGCAGCAGGGCGAAGGATTCCGCCGCCGCCGCGAAGGCCGGGTCCAGGGCGCGGAAATAGCGCATACTGTGGTGACGGATACAGCCTTCGCCATACAGGCTGCGGACGATGGAGGTGCCCGCCACGCGCGGCACATGCACGAAGATCAGGTTGCGCGCCCGCATCGCCGCGGGAATACGCCGCCCGAAGGCCCGCATGGCGGCGGGCACCGCGCCGCAGAAGCGGTCGTAGATATCTTCCTCGTACCAAGCCCCCAGCAGGAGGCGGTTGATACGCTTGGGATCAGGCCACAGAGGCGCGGCGAACCGGTCCGGGGGCGTAGGGCGCATGACGATCCTGTAATTTTGGACCCGGCCACCAGAACACCACGCTCCGCCAAAGGGTTGTGACTTTCTCGGACAATTGTAGTAATTCGTCGCAGAAATCGGGCGCCGCTACAGATCGCTGCAAAATTTGGAGCGTATCCAGCGTTCACATTAGCGACGAAAATCAGGGTTCCAGCGCCGCGATGATCGCCTGGGCCGCGGCGGGATTGCGCGCCTTGGCGCCGCTGATGACGAACAGAAAGACATCGCGCTTTGTCTTGGTCGCAGTAGGGGGCGCGGCGTCG
>Ga0066256_1001122_pt3 | contig 21342 bp, 20 predicted proteins | sample ThiBio_1000_biof_FD_87107 | JGI IMG/M metagenome (GOLD analysis project Ga0066256, IMG submission 87107) | Wastewater bioreactor microbial communities from Cape Town, South Africa - Thiocy_expt_1000_biof (version 2) | ecosystem: Engineered > Bioreactor > Thiocyanate-remediating >... | reverse complement strand
ACATCGTCATCGAGCGGCGCAAGGGCCCCGAGGCCGGCCCACTGCGAAACGTCGTTGCTCGCAGTCATATAGAGATCAGGGACTTCGCCCGAGGCGACGGCGGCCAGCATGCGCTGCGCCGTGGTCGAGCTCGTCAGCGTGACATTCTCGACCTTGATACCTGGATGCTGCGCCTCGAAGGCATCAAGCACCGTGCGCAGCTGCTCGGCCCGGGAGCCATCCCAGTTGTTCCAGAAGACCACTGTCTGGTCCTGGGCGATAGCAGTGCCCGACAACAGCACGGACAATGCCAGGGCACCCACACCCCAGTTTCGTATAGTAGAACGCATCTTTCCTCCTCACTTTGCTTTCGGTGTGCTGCGAGTCCTGTCACCCATCTTGCCGGCCTCGACCGGGGCCGAGCGCAGCACCGCCCGGTCATGTTTCAGTCTGCGCTGCAGCGCGTTGTGCAGATGGCGCTGCATGGCATTGCGAGCTTCCACCGGATCGCCCTGGCAGATCGCGTCGTAGACAGCGCGGTGCTCGCGGATCACGAAGCGGATGCGGGTCTCACGATTGGATTCATCGCCAAACTTGGCGGTGATCTGCATCCAGGAGGGCACGGTCACCTCGAGCAACTCCTCGAGCATCGGGAGCCCCGCCATCCGCGTCCCCAGCCGATGACATTCGCGATCAGAAGCCGTCGTGCCTGACCAGTCGGCGGCTTCCGCCTGCGCAAAACAGCTCTCCAGCGTCGCTTCCAGCGCAGGCAGCTCTGGCTTGCTCGCCTGGGCCGCGGCCCGGCTGGCAGACTCGCCCTCAAGAATGACGCGCATCTCGAAAAGCTCGGTCACACGATGCGCATTGAGCGAGGCCCAGACGCTGAATGGTTGCGAGAATGGATGCTCGGAAACGAATGTCCCCCGTCCCTGCTCGATACGAACCACACCTGTTGCCTGCAGCGAGCGCATCGCCTCGCGGATCACGGTGCGGCTGACGTCGAACATCTCGGCAAGCTCACCCTCGGGCGGCAGCCGCATGCCGGCAACGTCCTTCTGTCGAGCGATGAAGCTCAGCAGCTGGTCCAGCACCGCCTCACGGCGATCGCGTCCATCGGCTTTCACAAAGTCCATCCACCGCCCTCCCCGACCTCGATCATCGCGCTCATGATCTGATAGTCAGACCATACGACGTATGATGTTTCTGAGTCAACGTTTCCAGACGCGCTTGACATTTATTCACCCATGTCTTCGATGCGCTCCGGCGACCACCGATATCGCGCCTTGAAACCGAGCTTCTCAGCGGCCCGATCGACTCCGCAAAGCGGTGCGTCCGGCGTCGGCGCCATGGCCTGTGGCAGCGGCCCGTATGCAGCTTCGGCGGCAGCGTGGATGTCGCCCTGGCAGAACGACCAGCGGGCCGAGATGTTGAGCACCGCGCGCGGCTCGGTCTCGCGCTGCAGACCCAGCACCACCGCCCGCGCGGCATCGCGCACATCAACATACGACCAGAAGCTCTTGGGCGCCTGGGCCGGATTTTCCAACCGCAGGGCGACATGGGCCGCGGCGGATTCGGGTGCCCAGATCACGGGGAAGCGCAACGACAGTGTCGGAACGCCGTAGCTGGCCTCGACCACCGCGCAGACAAGCTCGCCCACTAGTTTCGAAAGTCCATACGTTTCAGTAGGATAGAACGTGTGTCGTTCATCGACCGGGAGGTAGTCCGGAACCAGCTTTAGTGGCGCCCGCGAGAACCCCAAAGCCGACTGGCTTGAAGCGTAGATGATCTTGCGCACGCGAGCCGCCCCCGCGGCGTGCAGCACACGCGACGTCAGCGTAACGTTGGCGTCGAAAAGCTCCCGCGGCGGCACTGCGGCGACATTGGTCACTGCGGCGATGTGCACGAGGAAATCACAATCGGCGAGCGCCGTCTCGAGACCCTCCCAGGTAGCGAGATCGACGACATCGACTCGGGTGCAATCCAGACCGTCGGGTGCTGCAACTCTATCGACGGCGTGCACCTCGTAACCGGCATCCATGAGTGCGCCGACCGCTCGCCGCCCCAGCAGCCCAAACGCCCCGGTCACCAAGACCCGCTCGCCCATCCGATATCCCTCCCAGCACGTAGCGATACATCATATGTCTGATGTTTAAGTCAACTCACGAGCTGAGGCAGAGCGATGTGTCCGTTCAGGGACGACGCCATCGATATCGCTGGCCGGCCACAGGCGATCGCTCACCATAGGTTCTTCCATGCGCGAATGGTGCACCTACGGCAACCGCTTCTCGCGCTCAGCGGCTCAGTCGTTGGTTGCGGGCACGGATGTGGTCGGCATCTGGCGAGGGCGCGGCCACTGCCAGCGCCTCGTCGAAATCGGCGATGATCGATTCCCACAGCATGCGATCTCGGGGGCCCATCTTGGCGAGGATGCACTGGTTCTGCTCGGACTCGAATCCGATACGGAGGCGCAGCTGCTGGTCGCCCTGATCGGGCTGGACCGCAATGTCGTGGCAAGCTGAGTAGTCGGCATTCCTGCTTTCCGCATCGAGCAGGTCCCTGGGCATGAACATGTAGCGGAACAGGGTCAGGTCTTCGACGCGGTGGCCGGATCGGCGAAAATCCCGGTTGAGTTCGACGGTTATCGATGGAACCGCTTCGCCGCCCACCTTCGGCCCTCTGAAGGTCGGCCGGTGGGACCCGTCATGACCTACAACAGATGTTCATGGAGCGGCTGGAGCGGGTGAAGGGAATCGAACCCTCGTATTCAGCTTGGAAGGCTGCTGCTCTACCATTGAGCTACACCCGCGCGCCGATGCTTGTAGAAGCAAGCCAGCGGTTGGCGCAAGGCCGACGGACCCCTGAGATCGTCGCGTCGGCGAAACCTGCGAAACCTCGTTGGCGAACCACGCCCCGCGCTGCTGACACGTCGGTCCTGCCGGGAGGTGGTGGTGGAGGGGGCTGGATTCGAACCAGCGTACGCTAAGCGACCAGATTTACAGTCTGGCGGATTTAACCACTCTCCCACCCCTCCAAGAGTCGGAGATGAGGCCTGAGCCTCGAGCGCGGACGCGCTTCTCGCCGCGCGTTATGGTGATCGGGCCGCGGCGTGTCAACAGCCAAAGCGCGTGTCGGTGTCGCCTTGCCGCACTGGACGAAAGCCGGTAGCCAAGGGCATGAGCCGCAACAAGTTCCCGCCCAAGCCGAAGTACGATCCGGATACCGGCCCGGTGTATCTCTACGGCCTCCATACGGTGCGGGCGGCGCTCGACAATCCGCGCCGCGAGAGGAAGGCCCTGCTGGCCACCCCGAACGCGCTGGGCCGCCTGCGCGAGACCGGCGACATCGGCCGCGTCCCGATCACCGAAACGACGCCGAAGGAACTCGATCGCCTGCTCGGCAGCGATGCGGTCCACCAGGGCGTGGCGCTTGAAGTGGAGCCGGTGAGCCGCTTTGGACTCGACGATATCTCGCCGCTGCGGCTGGTGGTGGTGCTAGATCAGGTCACCGATCCACATAACGTAGGCGCGATCCTGCGGACGGCCTGCGCGTTCGGCGCCGACGCCGTGCTGACGACGGCGCGCCACTCGCCCCGCGAGACGGGAGTGATGGCCAAGGCGGCTTCCGGCGCGCTCGACCTCGTACCGCTGATCGAAGTGCGCAACCTGGGCAATTCGCTCGAAACATTGAAGACGCGCGGGATGACGGTGCTCGGGTTCGACTCGGAAGCGCCGGCGCCGCTCACGCCGCGAACCGAGGGCGGCGCCCTCGCGGTGGTGCTGGGTGCCGAGGGCAAGGGCCTGCGGCAGCGGACGCGCGAACTGTGCGATCAGTTGGTGCGGCTCGACATGCCGGGGCCGATCAAATCGCTGAACGTTTCGAACGCGGCGGCCATCGCACTTTTTGCCGTCACCGCCGGCCGGAAATGACGAAGGCCGCGCGAGTCGCGCGGCCTTCCTGTTCATTGGTCGATTGAGATCAGGGCTTCGGCGCTGCCGGAGCGGCCTGATCGACAGCCGCGGCGGCGGCAGCAGCTGCATCGGCAGCGCCGCGGGCGGCAGCCGAACCCTCGGTGGCCGGCGCGGCAGGGGCAGCCGGCGTCACCGCGTCGACGGCGGCCTTGGCGGCATCGGTTGCCTTCGCAGCAGCATCGTCCACGGCGGCCTTTGCCGCGGCGGCAGCTTCCTCGGCAGCCTTGGCGGCAGCTTCTTCAGCGGCCTTGGCTTCCTCGGCGAGCTTCTGCTGAGCGACCTCGGCGGCCTTCTTGGCCTCCTCAGCAGCGGCGGCAGCGGCCTTCTCGGCCTCCTCCGCGGCCTTCTTAACTTCCGCGGCGGCGGCAGCGGCGGCCTTCTCAGCTTCGGCCGCAGCAGTCTCCGCAGCCGTCGGCGCCTGCGTGGCGGCCGGGGTAGCCGGGGCCTTGCTGTCGCAGGCGGCAACGCTCATGGCCAGGACCAGCAGGGCCGGCAGGGCAAGGGCGGTGTTGAGTTTCATGGTGGAGAGGTCCTCTTCAAAAATCTGACGCTGGGACTTCGTTGATCCCGTCGCGGCTCTCATACACGAATCCGTGCGTTGTCGAGCAGATCGTATTGCGCAAGCCAGAGCCTCGGCACGCGCACGCACCTCCGCCTACGCAATGCACCGAGGTAACGCGACCCGACATTGTTAGGGACCGAAGCCTCAAGGTTCGCGATCAGAAGTCGGAGTTCGGCAGGCGGTCGTGGATACGGAGAATGGCGAATCGCGCATCGGGAGCGGCGTTCTGGCGCGGGACGGGTGCTGCATCGGCCATCGAATTCGCCATCCTGGCGCCGGTCTTCCTGCTGATGCTGTTCGGCTTTATCGCCTACGCCATCTACTTCAGCGCTGCCCATTCGATTCAACAGCTGGCAGCGGACGCCGCTCGAGTCTCCATCGCCGGTCTCGATGAGCCCGAACGCAACCTCCTCGTGTCCCGGTTCATCGAACGGAACGCCGCCGACTACATCCTCGTCGATCCCGCACTCCTCGACGTCGATATCGGCGACAAGGCCGGCGATCCCGACCAGTACCAGGTCGCCATCCGCTACGATGCCAGCGGCTTGCCGATCTGGAACCTCTACCTCCCCCTTCCCCTCCCGAGCCGCACCATCTCGTTCGTCTCCTCGATCCGCAAAGGCGGGATGTAGCGCGCGGCGATTTATCGCCGGCAGCGGCGGCAATGTCTCGATCCTGTTTGCGGCCTGGCTTGGCCTCGCGGCCACGCTGGGTGCGCTCGCGGTCGACACCGCTTCGCTCTATCTCGAGCGACGGCAGATGCAATCGGCTGTGGACCTGGCGTCGATCGCTGCGGCCCGCAATCCGGGACAGGCCTATGACATCGCCCGCCAGACGCTCGAAGAGGCGGGACTGTTGCTCGACGGCGAACTCGCTGATGGCGGCGAAACGGATGAACGCAAGCAGTTGGTGGTCGAACCGGGCCACTACGAAGCGAATCTCGCGGTCCCGGCGGGGCAGCGGTTTGTGGCGGGACAGCAGCCGTTCAATGCCGTCAGGGTACGCTATCGGCATGTCGGCCACGTTTACTTCAGCCAGGCCGCCGGCGCTCCCCGCGTCTCGGCCAGCGCGGTCGCGGTGGTGACCCCGCGCGTGGCCTTCTCGGTCGGATCACGGATGGCGCGGCTCGACGGCGGGGTGGTCAATGCCGCACTCAACCAGCTGCTCGGCACCGGGCTTAGCCTGAGTCTCGCCGACTACCGGGCGCTGGCCAGCGCCGACCTGCATCTGCTCGATACCCTCGATTCCGTCGGCACCGAGATCGGTATCAATGCGCTTACCTATGATGACATCCTCAATGCCAGCGCCTCGCGTGGGCAGGTGGCGCGGGCGGTCGCGCGTCTGCTCTCCAGTACGCCGGGATTCCTCGCCTCGCTCATCGGCAACGGCGCGCCTAGTCAGCCGCGTGTCCCGGTCCATCGGCTGATTTCGCTTGGCGACCTGGGCGGGCTGCGGGTCGGCTCGCGCCCCCAGGGCATCGATGCCGGCGTATCCGCGCTTGACCTGCTGGTCGCCAATGCCTCGACCGGCGGCACCTCGCAGGTCAGCCTCGGCGTCGCCGCCAACGTCCCCGGGCTCGTCGGCATCAACGCAACGCTCGCGGTCGGCGAACCGCTGCAGTTCGCGAGCTTTGCCGTCGGTGCACCGGGCAGCGTGGCGCGGACCACGCAGGTTCGCCTGCGCCTGCGGGTCAGCCTGCTCGGCACACCGCTGCTGCTCGGCGCCGGCGTGACCCTGCCGATCTACGTCGAAATCGCCTATGCCGAGGCCCGGGTGACGGCCGCGAGTTGCCCTACCCCGTCGTCGCCGAACGGCTCGGCGACGATCAGCACCCGGCCCGGCCTCGTGCGCCTGACCGTTGGCGAGACGCCAGCGGCCGCCTTCTCCTCTTTCGGCCAGCCCCTGACCTACAGCGACGCCACGCTGATAGACGCCCTGCTGATCGGCGTGACCGGTTCGGCACGGACAGAAGCCACGGCACCTGCTGCTGTCGCGCTGGACTTCGATTCCGGCGATATCGCCGCGGGCACGACACGAACTGCCAAGACCACCGGCATAGTCGGCTCCCTTACCGGGTCGCTGCTGGCGACGTTGAAGATCAAAGTCCGGCCGCTGGGACTTGCGGTGCCTACGATTGCGGGGGCCCTCGCTACCCTGCTCGCGCCGGTCACGCCCGTGCTCGACCAGACTCTCGACAGTCTCCTCAACGCGCTGGGCCTCAGCCTCGGCGAAGCCGATGTCCGGGTCTACGGCGTCACCTGCACACATCCCGTGCTGGTGGGATAGGCGGGGCTGAGAGGTTCGGAGTGGTGCCGGCTACAGGATTTGAACCCGTGACCCCCTGATTACAAATCAGGTGCTCTACCAACTGAGCTAAGCCGGCGCAGGGCGGTTGCTAGCATCGGCCCGGCGGGCGCGCAAGCAAGGGTCGGCTGGCTTCACCGGGACGTGCATGGTAGGCAGGCGCCTCTGCCAGGGGAACAGAGCCTTGCCATCCGCCGACCGCCTCAGCTTTGTCTCCAGCGGCACGCCAGAAGCCGAAGCGGCGCTGGCGCGGCTCAGGCAACGCTACGGCGATGCGGGGCTCGATGGCGCCGATGTCGTGGTGGCGCTCGGCGGCGACGGCCTGATGCTCGCGACCCTGCACGACGTCATGGATCGCGGCGTGCCGGTCTATGGCATGAACCTCGGGACCGTCGGTTTCCTGATGAACGAGTTCGGCGCCGACGACCTGCCCGCGCGCGTGGGCGCGTCGAAGCCGACGCAGATCTTTCCGCTGTCGATGCAGGTCACGGACGCCAATGGCGTGCGGCACGCGGCGCTGGCGCTCAACGATGTCGCCGTGTCCCCGCTCACCGTGGGGGTGCAAAGAGATCACACCGGCGGGGACGGCACCCCCCGCCCCGGCCAGTTGCGGGGCGGCGGCGTGCCGCGGGCCCCCCGGCCTGGCTCGCCCCCGTACCACTTTGCGGCGCCCGCCCCTATTCCCCCCCCGGGGGCGCCGGTGCTGGCCGCGCCCCCCTCCCCCCCCCCCCGCCCCCGCCGCTGGCGCGGCGCCATCCTCAACAACCACGCCGCGGTCACCTTCCGCATGCGCGAATCCGCGAAGCGGCCAACCAACGCGGTGGCCGACAACGTCGAGTTCCGCAACGTCGTCGAGGTCACGGTCCGCGAGGACCGCGAGCATCGGGTGACCCTGTTGTTCGATCCGGGCACCGGCCTCGAGGAGCGGGTGCTGGCCGAGCAGTTCCGCTACTAGCGACTGCTGATTCAGGCGGCGGGGAGCGCCAGCCGTTCCTCATGCGCAATCATCGGCATCGGCACGCTGCCCTGGCTGTGTCCGGCAAAGGCCGACATCACGCCACGTGCGGCGCGGCGGGCCAGCGCCACATTCTGCTCGCTGAGATAGCCGAACGCCTCTTCCAGCTCCGGCGGGATGACGCCGTCATGCTCGACGATCAGTTCCTCGGTCAGGGCCGTGACGACGAAGTGGCGGGCCGCAACGTCATCGGCGGGATCGGCGGGACGCGCATGGGAAATCAGGCGGGAGGTCATGTTGCGCACGGCCGGGGCCAGCCCGCAGCGGGGCAGTAGGGGATTGAGCGCCGGCCGGCTGGCGTTCTCGAGCAGGGTGAAGACCTTTTCGCGCGGGCTCTCGGCGAGTTCGGCGCGGCATTCGGCGAGAAACAGCACGTGGCCGTTGACGATAGCGTGCAGCATCACCCGCGCCGAGATGCGCTCTTCGGCAACAAGGCCGGCCGCATAGGGCGCCCTGCCCTGTGCCGCCTCCTGCTCGCCGATGGCGGTGAGCGCCGTATCGGCCCCATCGCGCAGCAGCCGGTCAAGCCGGTGCGGTGCGATGGCACCCTTGACGATCCGCGCCCCCCGCAGCGCCTGCGTGACGACCTCGACCAGATGCAGCCGCGCGGCCGCCGGCAGGTCTGTCCGGGCGAACAGCGCGCCGCGGATGCCGGCATCGGCACTCCCGAGATCATGTGCGATGGCGGCGAGGCACTGGGGCGACAGGGTCACGTCGGTCCGCTGCAGCAGCTTGAGCGTGACGGGGCGCTCGTTGCGGGCCAGCAGCGCCTCCGCCAGCCGCGGGCTGATCCGCTCGCGCATCGCTGCGGCGAGCAGCAGCGAGGGCTCCGCCGAGCGAACGAGCGCAACGAGGTCAGCATCGAGCAGCGAGGGGGAATATTGGACGATGGCGCGCGAGATGATCTCGCTGTCCTGCAGCAGCGCCATCAGGATCGGGCGCGGTGCCTCGGTCGCGTGCAGCAGGCCGTAGGCAAGCGCCGCTCGAACTTTTACGGACGGGTCATCGAGGAAGCCGATCAGCGCGGCATAGAGTGCAGCGTGTTCGTCGGCCGGCCCCGTATGGCCGAGATAGGCCATGGCCGCCAGGTGTGCCGCACGACCGCGATCTTCGCTGTCAGGCGATTGGCAGAGGGCGACGAAATCCTGGTACGCAACCATAACACTCTCCAGCACGCGCGATCGCCACGCTAGCGCTGAAGATTTAAGGAACGGTTCACCCTGTTCGATCAGGGAGCGTTAACCCTGTCAGGGTCCGTAGAGCTTGGTGAACAGGGCCGGATTGGCGGCGTTGGCAGGCGTCAGCAGCGTGCGCGGTTTGATGCCATCCGCGGGTGGTGTCGCCTCGGTGGCAAACAGCGACGTGAAGGTCATGTCGTCGGGGCTGAACCGCGACGGCACTGCGGCCGCATCCGGCCACTTTCCGGCCGGGGCAGCAGCCCTGGCCCCATCGGCGGCCATCTGCTGGACAGCGAACTTGCTGTCGACCCCCGGCTGGACGGCTGGCAGGCCCTCGTGCTTGGCAACCAGCGCGCGGTAGACCTGCCGGATGGTCCGCGCCTTTCCGTCCCCATAGAAGATCGCCTTGTTGGCCCGGGCCTGCTTCGGAAAGAGGTTGGCGGCGATCTGGTCGGGGTTGGCCAGCCCGGCGGTGAACATCTTCTCGGCGCCCTTCGCCCCGAGGAAATGCGCAATGTAGAGTTCGCCCGCGCTCGGCATGCGACCGAATTTGCCGAAGAGATAGGCGCCGTTGTTGCGGGTGAAGGCCGCTGCCAGGTCCGCCGCGATCTGCGGGTCCTCGCGCAGCTTGAGCACATCCTCGCGCAGCACCTTGTCCTTGATGACGTAATCCCCATCCGAGTCGATGGTGATCGCGTCAGCGTACTTCTGATAGCCGAGCCGCGGCCCGTCGGATTTCATCACCTCCAGCCACGTACTTTCGAGGAACTGGAAGAGGCCGGTAGCGGAAGACGTCTGCGCCTTAGCCTTCGGGTTGAGGCTGCTCTCACGGATGGCCGTCTGCAGCAGGTAGTCGAAATCCACCCCGCTCCGCTCGCCGGCGGAGTTCAGCACGTAGGCAAGCGCTGGCGGGACGGATATCGGCTGAACGCCCATGCGACTCTGCGCGGTTACGGTTGGTTAACCAATGCGCAGCAGGCGTTAACGAAGTGTTATTTCTCCTGCCAGCGCGTCACGACGTCGGCAAGATTCGGGCGGTCGCGGTCCTCGGGCGTGGTGGTCGGCGTGCCGATGTGGACGAAGCCGACGAACCGTTCGCCCGCCCGGGCGCCCAGCATTTCCTGCGCAGCCACATCGAACGCATACCAGCGCGTCACCCAGCTTGCCGCATAGCCGAACGCAAATGCCGCCTGGCAGAGGTTGTAGCACACCGTGCCGGCGGACAGGATCTGCTCGATCTCCGGCGCTTTCGGATTGGGCCGCGGCGAATAGATGACGCCGATGGTCAGCGGCGCGGGGAGGAACTGCCTGCGCTCGTTGGCGAGGCTCGCCTCGTCGATCTCCGGCCGGTTCCGCTTCGCAATCTCCGCGAGCTTCTCGCCTGCCCTGATCCGCGCGTCGCCGTCGATGATCACCAGCCGCCAGGGCACGAACTTGCCGTGATCGGGGACGCGGGTGCCGATCGCGAGAATTTCATTGAGTTCTTCGGCCGAAGGTCCGGGCTCGGCGAGGAAGCCGATCCCCACCGAGCGGCGGGTCTTGAGGAAGTCGATCAGGGCAGCATTCGTGGGCATCGTTCGATCCTTGCGAGGGGCGAGCCCTTATGACACAGCTTCTCCCCATTCCAAGCGCACATCGGCGCTACGGCGTACGGCTCGCATGAGGTTCGGGGTGTCATTGAAGCTTTGGACAGCGATGGTGGTGGCGGTGCTGCTCCTCGGTGGATCGCTCGCCGTCGCGCAGGATGCGCCGGTGCCCATGCCGCGCCCGGCCGACCGGATGCCTTCCGCCCTCCCCGAAATTCCTGCCGCCGCTCCGGTCGGGGATACCGCCGCGCTCACCGCACCGCCGCCGCTTGTCGTGCCCGAGCCGACCACGGCAACCGAGGCGCTCGCCGCGGTAGCGGTGGAGAAGCAGCGGGTCACGCTGTCGGCCCAGATCACCGAAAACGGCATGAATATCCCCGAAGGCCTCGTCTGGCGCGTGTTCGATACCCGCACCGACACCTCCGGCGAGTTGGCGCTGGCCGCCAAATCCGAAGACGCGCAGGCGAATTTCGACCTCGCACCGGGTGAGTACGTCGTCCACGTTGCCTACGGGCGGGCCCAGGCCAGCGAAACGATCGAAGTATCGGACGGCGGCACGAAGAAATCGATCGTCCTCGATGCCGGCGCGCTGCGGCTGAACGCTTCCGTGACGGGCGACATTCCGATTCCCATCAACCTGCTGCACTTCGACGTGTTCAGTGGCAGCGAGTCGGATCGGAACCTCGTCGCGCAGGGCCTCGCCGCCAACGACATCGTGACGCTGAACGCCGGCACCTACCACGTCGTCTCGTATTTCGGGGCGATCAATGCGGTGGTGCGCGCCGATCTCCGCGTCGAGCCGGGCCAGCTCACCGACGCAACGCTCTACCACCGCGCCTCGCAGGTCACCTTCAAGCTGGTGACGGAAACCGGCGGCGAAGCAGTGGCCGACGTCGAATGGACGGTGAAGGCCTCCGGTGGCCAGACCGTGTTCACGGACATCGGCGCCTTCCCTGCCACGGTGCTCTCGGAAGGCGACTACCTCGTCCTCGCGAAGCGCGGCGAGACGGTCTACAATCGCGAGTTCCAGGTGCAGCCCGGCCAGAGCCGCGAAATCGAAGTGCTGACGACGGTTTACTGAGCCGCGACGGCCGCCGGGGGCCAGCCCCGAAAACACGCACGGCATCGCAACGGCATCGTTTCCGATTGTTGTGGCTCGATGCTATAGGAGCCCGTACCGGCACGAGGGCTACCGGGCATATGGCACAACCCGATCGACGACTGGTCCCCATCGTCTCGCTCGACGTGGTGGGATATTCGCGTCTCGTTCAGCGGAACGAGCGACAGACGCTTCGTCTCGTCCAGCGCGTCTACCAGCACCTTGTCGCCGACACGATCAGCGAACAGGGCGGCAAGGTCTTCAAGACTATGGGTGACGGTCTCCTGGCCGAGTTCAACAGCGTCGTTGCCGCCGTCCAGTGGACGGCCGAACTGCAGCGACAGATGAACGCGCGACGGATCAAGGGCCCCGGCAACGAGCTCTTCCAGATTCGCGCCGGCATCGTGCTGGCTGACGTTCTGGTTGCCGGCGACGATCTCTATGGCTCCGGAATCAATCTCGCCGTCCGTGTCCAGGGCCATGCCCCGCCCGGCGGCATCTGTATCACCAAGTGGATGTACCAGTATCTCGAAGGCGCGACCGACCTGAAGTTCGCGGACCTCGGGCCGACCGAACTCAAGAACATCTCGAAGACGGTGCGCATCTATGTCTGGCATCCGGATGGCTCGCCGGCCTATGCCTCAGGCGCACCGGCCAATGCTCCGCCCGTGCCGCCCTCCAACCGGCCGTCGCTGGCGGTACTCGCCTTCGACAACCTGTCGGGCGAGGCGGACCAGGGCTATTTTGCCGACGCGGTGGTTGAGGAGATAACCGCGACACTGAGCCGGGTGAAGGACTTCTTCGTCATTGCCCGCAATTCGGCCTTCTCGTTCAAGAACCGGGGCTCCACCGATGTTCGGCAGGTTGGGCGCGAGTTGGGCGTCCGTTACGTGGTCGAAGGTTCCGTGCGCCGCGTCGGCGAGCGTGTCCGCATCACCGCGCAACTGGTCGAGGCAGAAACCAGCAACCACATCTGGTCGACGCGCGTCGATGGCGCCGTCAGTGACCTGTTCGACCTGCAGGATCGGATCGCGGCGGAGGTCGCCAGCGCCATCCAGCCGTCGATCCGGCGTGCCGAGATCGATCGCGCGCGCTCCAAACGCCCGGAGACGCTCGCCGCCTACGATCTGGTGATGCGGGCGTTCCCGCATCTGTGGGCTCATCGCCCGCAGGAAAACCTCGAGGCCATCGCCCTGCTGGATCGCGCACTTCAGCTCGAGCCGCACTATGGTCTCGCCGTAGCCCTCGCCGCCTGGGCCCATGGGCAGCAGATCGCCTACAACTGGTCGCTGGACCTCACGGCGGAACGGCGGAACGCGGCGAAGCATATCGAGCAGGCGGTGCTCTGGGTGCACGACGATCCGACTGCGCTGACAGCGCTGTCGACCGCGATGATGCTGGGCGGCGACGTGGCGCAGGCCGCTGCGGTCGCGGATCAGGCGCTCATGCTCGATCCGAACCACGCCTGGGCGTGGATGCGGCGCGGCTGGGGCCAGGTCTATCTGGGCAACCCGGAGGAGGGACTGACAGCGTTCGAACGCGCGCAGCGCCTCTCCCCACTCGATCCGTTCGCCTTCAACGTTCATCTGGGCATGGGGCTGGCTCACTTCTCCGCCGAGCGACCGCAGATGGCGATCCAATATGCACGGAAGGCGCTGGCCGAGCGCCCCGGCCTGACCTGGCCCTATCGCGATCTGGCGACCTACTTCGCCGATCAGGGCGAGCTGGCGGATGCCCGCGACGCGTTGCAGCGGTTCACCGCAGCGCATCCCGGCGTCACTCTGGAGATCATCGGCGACGGGCTGCGGTTCATGGAACCGGCGCTGTTGAGCCGCTATCTGCGTGGCCTCAGGCTGGCAGGGCTCAAATAGCATTTGGCTCAAATTGGAGTCGCGCCCGCAAAGTAAGGGCAAAACCTGATCCGGCAGATGAAGGCTGCCATCGGGACGACGTATAGTGGACATGCGACTTGAACAGCGGCTGTCGCCACGCCGCAACACCATGATCGAGGCCTACATCTTTTTCGATGGGGGCCGGCAGGGCATGGCCTGCATCATCCGGAACGTGAGCGATGGCGGTGCCAAGCTCGAGGTGGACAAGGTGGCGGGCATCCCCAACACCTTCGACCTCGTGGTACCCGGCAACCGGCCAAAGCCCTGTCGCGTCGCCTGGCGGTCGTTGCGCGAACTCGGAGTTCAGTTCGTCGACTGAAACCAGCGGTGGCGAGACCGCCGCGTGTGGACAACGCTGTCACCCGATCTATAGTACCGCTCCATCCTGGAGCTACACCATCGTCGACGCCGCAACCTACTCGCCGTCCCTGGGCATGGCGTCCGTCGATCCAGAAGCTGCCCGCGCCCGGCGCCGCTGGCTCGTCTCTCGCGTCGCGATCTACGGCCTGCTGTCGCTGTTCGCCCTCGCCTATCTGCTGCCCGCCTATGCGCTGGTCGTCGGCTCCTTCCGTACCGGCGCCGATATCCGCGCCAATGGCATCTTCTCGCTGCCGGAAAGCTTCACCTTTGCCGGGTGGCTGCGCGCCTGGACCGAGGTTTGCGTCAGCGGCCGCTGCGATGGCATCGCGCCGAACTTCTGGAACTCGCTGGTCATCACGGTGCCTTCGACGCTGTTCTCGACGGCATTGGGCGCCATCAACGGCTACGTGCTCAGCAAGTGGCGGTTTCGCGGAGCCGATTTCGTCTTCGCCGGCATGCTGTTCGGCGTGTTCCTGCCGACGCAGGTGACGCTGCTGCCCTGGGCCTATGTCATCGGCAATCTGGGCCTGTCGAACTCGGTTTACGGACTCATCCTCATCCACTGCGTGATGGGGCTTGGGTTCACCACACTGTTCTGCCGCAACTTCTTCGCCCACCTGCCGGACGACCTGATCAAGGCTGCGCAGATCGATGGCGCCGGTTTCTGGCGCATTCTGTGGAAAGTGGTGCTGCCGCTGTCGCCGCCGATCCTCATCGTCTGCGTCATCTGGCAATTCACCCAGATCTGGAACGAGTACCTTTACGGCGTCGTGTTCACATCAGGCCACCAGCAGCCGGTGACAGCGGCACTGCAATCGGTCGGGCGTGGCGGGTCGAGCGCGGCGGTGCTCATCGTGGCGATACCTCCGCTGTTGATCTTCCTGCTGGGGGGACGCTACTTCGTTCGCGGCCTCGTGCAAGGGGCCATCAAATAGGTCGCAACGTCGACCGCCATCGAGGACTTGGAGGAGAGACCAATGAAGATCACGGACGTCAAATGCGCCGTCATCGCCAATGCTCCCGTGATCCGCATCTCGACTGACGAGGGCATCACGGGCTGGGGGCAGATCGAGACGCCGAAGCCCTACCTGCAGCCAATCGTGCTGCAGTTGAAGGACTGGCTGGTGGGCCAGGACCCGGTCAACGTCGAGCGGGTCGTGAAGCGCATCCGCGTCCGGGGCGGCTTCAAGCCATGGGGCGCTGCCGTCAGTGCCATCGAGATGGCCCTGTGGGACATCGCGGGCAAGGCGGCGAACCTGCCGGTGTACCGCCTCCTCGGCGGCAAGGTGCGTGACCAGGTCCGGACCTACCGCACGCTGTATCACCACGAGGTCGGCGTCGGCCACACGCCGGACGACTACATCAAATGGGCCGAGTACGGCATGGCGCTGGAGGGCGGCTTCAGCATGTTCAAGCTGCCGACCTCGTTCCACTCCTCGATGGTTCGCGACTTCCCCGATTTCCACTATGGCGCGGTGCAGCACGACGCGCCCTTCCCCTATCCGCACAAGGGCCTGATGAGCGAGGACGGCTTCAACCATGCCGTCGCCTGCGTGAAGGCGGCGAAGAAGGCGCTTGGCTCGGGCTACGGGCTCGCAGTCGATGCCGGCCCGGGTTACCTCGCGCATGACGCGCTGCGCTTCGCCCGCGCCCTCGAAGACCAGCATCTGCTCTGGATCGAGGACATGATCACGGGCGACTACGTGCCGTACGTGAATCCGGACGTCTACCGTGAGGTCACACCCTACACCACGACCCCGATCCATACCGGCGAGCAGATCTATCTGCGCCAGAACTACAAGGCCTTGATCGAGACCCATGCGGTCGACATCGTCGGGCCCGACCCATGCGACGTGGGCGGCATCGCCGAGTTGAAATGGATCGCCGAATATGCCGACCTGCACGGCATTGCGATGGCACCACACGGCACCGCCAACGGCATCTTCGGCCTCGCCGCCCTGATCCAGGTCTGCGCCACCGTCCCGGACAACCTGATCGCCTTCGAGTATCCCGCCCGCTTCGAGCCGTTCTGGTACGACATCACCGAGGGTTTTGACGGCATGCCTGTCCGCAACGGCCTGATCGACGTGCCGGACCGCCCCGGCATGGGCATCAACTTCATTCCGTCGAAGGCAAAGAAATATCTGTCGGAGGGCGATGCCGACTTCTTCGACTGAGTCCGGAACAGGTCGGGCAGCTTCCTTGCGAGACTGCCCGCCCTACCACTCGGTCAGGCAGGTCGCCGATACGAGTAGATGCCGACGTCGATCGAGCCTTCGGTAAAACCGGCCTCACAATAACTCAAATAGTACAGCCACTTGCGGCGGAACTGCTCGTCGTAGCCGAGCTTGGTGATTTCCGACCAGCGCTCCTCGAAGCGCTCCGCCCAGAGTTTTAGCGTTCGCGCGTAGGAGTGGCGGAAGGTTTCGATCTCGCCCGGGATCAGGCCCACCAGTTCGGCCTGCTCACGCATCGCCTTCGTGGTCATCAGCATGCCGCCGGGGAAGATGAAGCGCTGGATGAAATCCGGGCCGGCCTTGTAGTCCTCGAAATCCCGCTCATCGATGGTGATGGCCTGGATCGCCGCAGTGCCGCCCGGCTTCAGCCGGTCATGCACCGCCCGGAAATAGGTTGGCCAGTGCGCCTCACCAACGGCCTCGATCATCTCGATCGATGCCACGTGGTCGAACTGCCCGGTGGTGTCCCGATAATCCTCGAGGTGGAGCGTGGCGAGGTTGTCGAGCCCCTGCGATGCAAGACGCTCGCGCGCATAGGCCAACTGCTCCTTGCTGAGTGTGATGCCATAAACGGAGGCGCCGAGGTCCTTCGACACGGTCTCCGCAAACCCACCCCAGCCGCAGCCGATCTCGAGGACAGTGGAGCCGGGCGTAACGCCGGCACGTTCCGCGATCCGTCGATACTTCTGCTTCTGCGCCTCTTCGAGCGTCTGGTCGGGCGAGGTGAACAGCGCCGAGGAATAGGTCATCGACGGGTCGAGCCACTGCCCGTAGAAGTCGTTCCCGAGGTCGTAATGCTCGGAAATATTCTCCTTGCTGCCCTCCTTGGTGTTCGGGCGCGACAGGTGGTAGGCGAGATCCTGCGCCGCGCGCTTGAACAGGCTGCCCTGCGGCGAATCCAGCACCGCCCGGTTCTGCAGGAAATAGCGGAACAGCGTGGTGAGATCCTCGACCTCCAGATCCCCGTCGATATAGCTCTGCGCGAATCCGACCGTCCCGCGCGCCAGGGTCTTGGTCAGCACGCCGTACTTGCGGACGTGCAGCGCCGGCCGCCTCCGCGTTCGGGGGGGGCCGATGCGGCGGGGCTGGCCATTCGGAACGTGCAGAGGGAGGGCGCGATGGCGCGGCCGGCCGAGGAGCGGGTTGCCGCCGCATGGTGCGAGCGGCGAAAGCAGGCGGGTCCAAAGGGAGGGTGCCGCCCGACGCCCGCGGACCGCAGTTCCATTCATGGCGCCCACTCGGTGTCGTTACGGATTGCGGGGCCGCCTGCCCGCGCAACATACCTTTCAGCGCGATGTGGCGACGCCGCCCCCGGCAATCAAGTCGTGCACTTTAGCCGCGCGGCAGGACGATGCAAGACCTGCAATAGCTGTAACGTTGCCAAGGGATTGCGAGTTTCACCTCAGCTCGGCACGGCGACGTCGGTCAGCCGGAACTGGACCTCTTCGCGGCCCTGCCAGGTGTCAAGGCTGAGTGTTCCGGCAAGGTGCAGCGGCGTGTCGGGCGAGCTCAGCAGCAGCTGGCCGGCAGGCGTATCGGAGGCGCGGAAGGCGATGGCCTTGAGCCGCGCGCCGTCGTCCGCCGTAAGCGTGAAACGGACGTGCCCCCCCTGGCCGGCGATCTCGGCAAACCGGGCCCGGTGCGCCGGAAAGGCGAAGATCGGCTGCGGATTGCCGGCACCGAACGGTCCCGCCCGCTCGATATCGCGCACGAAATCCGGCGTGGCTCCCCGCGCGGTCATCGCCGCGTCGATCGATACGGCGGTCTTGGCCCGCGATGCGGTGATAGCCGCGGCGAGGGCCTCTGTGCCCTGCGCGCGAACCCCCGCCATCTGGCCCGGCCGGATGGTGACGCCCGCGGCCATGGCATGGCCTCCGCCCTTGGCGATCAGCCCGGCCTCTACGGCCGCGATCACAGCGGCGCCGAGGTCCACTCCCGGCATCGAGCGCCCCGAGCCGGTTCCGGTGCCATCGGGGGCCAGCGCGATGGCGAAGACCGGGCGGTCGAAGCGCTCGCGCAGGCGGGCCGCGACGAGTCCGACGACCCCCGGGTGCCAGTTGGCCGATGCGAGGACGAGCACCGGAGGCCCTTCCCCCTGCCCGATCTCTGCATCGGCGGCGGCGATAGCTTCCTCCACCGCGGCGATCTCGATGCGCTGGCGTTCGTCGTTGAGCTCGCTGAGCCGCGCGGCGATCACCAGCGCCTCGTGCTCATCGTCCAGCGCCAGCAGTTCGGCGCCGAGCGCCGCATTGCCAATCCGGCCGCCGGCATTGATCCGGGGGCCGATGATGAACCCCATGTGATAGGCGTTCATCGGGCCGTGCAGCCGGCCGGCCAGCGCCAGCGCGGCGATGCCCTTGTTCTCGCCCCGGCGCGCCGCCTCCAGCCCACGCTGCACGAAAGCGCGGTTCAGCCCCTTGAGTGGTACCACATCGCAGACCGTCGCAAGGCCGGCGAGGTCGACCAGCCCCATCAGGTCGGGCAAACCCTTATCGCCGCGCAGCCGCAGCGCCCGGTTGACCGCGACGAGGACCATGAAGGCGACACCCGTGGCGCACAGATAGCCCAACCCCGAAATGTCGTCCGGCCGGTTCGGATTGACGATGGCCGTCGCCTTGGGGAGCTCGTGATCGCTGAGATGATGGTCGATCACCACCACGTCGGCGCCGCGCGCCCGCGCATGTGCGATCGGCTCATCGCTCACCGTGCCGCAGTCGAGCGTCAGGATCAGGCTGGCGCCGGCGTCGATCAGCCGGTCCATCGCAGCGACCGAAGGGCCGTAGCCTTCGAAGATGCGATCGGGGATATACACCAGTGGGTTGAGGCCGAAGTGCCGGAGGTAGCGGGTGACGAGCGCACATGAGCAGGCGCCGTCCACGTCGTAGTCACCGAACAGCGCGACGCGCTCGCTGTCGGTGATCGCCCGCGCGATCCGTTCGGCCGCCACATCCATGTCGGCGAGCGTCGATGGATCCGGCATCTCGCTGCGGATCGTCGGGTTGAGGAAGCGCTCGGCATCGTCCACGCCGACGCCGCGCGCGGCCACGATGCGCGCCTGTATTTCGCTCAGGCTGGTCCGCTGCGAAATGGCGAGCGCCACACGTTGCGCAGCAGCATCCAGCCGGTCGACCCAGGGCCGGCCGGATACGGACTTCTCTACGTCAAGGAAATGGCGGGGCGCGTCTGTCAGCATCCCGCCCTAGTTAGGTGTAGCGCGGCGTGACGTCGAGGGTGCGAGCGTGCGCCGTCTTCGGTCTGTAGGGCGCGGGGATGCCCGACGGCCGTCGCAGCCGGTGTGGGTGTCGCGCGCGCGATCGTCGGTCGGATACTCCGCCTGGCACTTCAGCGGATGCTGGAGGATCGAATCCCCCGTGGCATTCAGCGTCACCGCCCGGTCGACGTTGAACATCGAGCCACGCAGCCAGAAGCGGCTGTGATGCAGCGCGTTGATCGCGGCTTGGGCCGGATCGAAGCGGCCCGAAGGATCGACCGGGGCACGGAAGACGTCCGGGCTGCTGTTGAAGTTCGGAACGTCGTCATCGGGGTACGAGAAGTAGCTGCCGCCGGGCACGACAATCTGCAACGGCTGGGCAACAGCTGGCCCCACCACGGCTACAGTGGCGACAAGCACCGCAAGGGACAACAGGGCCTTCATCGATCGTATCCTCTGATTCCTCGGGGTGAGGTTCCAATTACAAAAGCAGGTCGAGCCGCCTGAGGCAATCCATCGGAGGCCCGCAGACGTCCGCAAGGCCCGACCTGTTGCAAGAAAATCGGCATTCTGGCCCCGCTGCGCACTAAGAATCTGATCTGGCCAACTCCATCTACTGGCGAACGCATACCCAGAGGAGATCAATGTTCGCGCTGCGCAACTTCCGACTGACGGCCGTTTTCCTGAGCCTGCTTGCCGTCCTGACGCTGGCCGGGGTCGATGCCGCCGAGGCCCGTGGTGGCGGTTCGTTCGGCAGCCGCGGCATGCGCACCTTCCAGACGGTGCCGCAGACGCAGACGCAGACGCTGCCGCGCAACACCGCGCCCGTCACCAACACGACGACTCCACGTAAAGCCACACAGCCGGCGGCCGGCGCCCAGCAGGCGCAGCGCAACGGCATGTTCGGTGGCGGCCTGGGCGGCTGGATCATGGGCGGCCTGCTGTTCGGCGGCCTGTTCGGTCTGATGTTCGGTACCGGATTTGGCGGTATCGGTGGCGTCCTCGCCCTCGTCATCCAGCTGGCCGTGCTGGCCTTCCTGCTCCGCTGGCTGTTCCGCCGCTTCGGCGCCCAGCCACAGACGGCGAACGGGGCACGCTACGAGGAGACGACGCTCCGGCGCGACTGGCAGGGTGGGGGTGGACCGGCAGCGCGTGCCTCGTCCGCGCCTCGCTCGGCCGCCTCGCAGCGCGCTGGCAGGCGGGACGAGATCGGCGTCACCGATGCCGACCTTGGCGTCTTCGAGCAGCGTCTGACGCAGCTGCAGGACGCCTACTCCCGTGAGGATCTGGCTCGGTTGCGCGCGATCACGACGCCGGAAGTGTTCGACTACCTGGTCCGCGAGCTCGAGACGAGCCACACGCGCGGCCAGCGCAACGAGGTCTTCGACGTCAGGCTGCTTGAGGGCGACGTGGCCGAGGCTTGGCGCGAGGGCGACCGCGACTACGTGACGACGGCGCTGCGCTACGAGAGCCGCGACGTGATGCGCGACCGGCACACGGGCGCCATCGTGTCCGGCGAGGACCGGCCGATCGAACGGACAGAGGTGTGGACATTCGTGCGGCGGCGCGGGGGCGAGTGGCTCCTCAGCGCCATCCAGGAATAGCTCCTCGAGGCCGGCGGCACTGTCGCCGGCCTTTTTTCAGCGGTGATGGCGGGCTTTCACCCACCGCACCGTCTGGCTCCACGAACGCATCACCACGGTCGAGGTGGTGATCGAGTCCCGGCCCAGCTTCACGCCGTCGAGAAAGCTGCCGTCGGTCACGCCGGTCGCCGCGAACAGCACGTCGCCGGAAGCCAGGTCCCTCGTGCCGTACTTGCGCTGCGGATCGGTGATGCCCATACGGCGGGCCCGTTCCCGTTTTTCCCCGGTATCGAGGCGCAGCCCGCCCCGCCTTAAGCCGCCCCTGCAGCGGCGCGCCGCGCGGGGCACCACGCCCCCCGCCGCGCCGC
>Ga0066256_1001592_pt2 | contig 21345 bp, 19 predicted proteins | sample ThiBio_1000_biof_FD_87107 | JGI IMG/M metagenome (GOLD analysis project Ga0066256, IMG submission 87107) | Wastewater bioreactor microbial communities from Cape Town, South Africa - Thiocy_expt_1000_biof (version 2) | ecosystem: Engineered > Bioreactor > Thiocyanate-remediating >... | reverse complement strand
ATAAATTTATGGGTAAGTACAGCACTAGCAACATTTTATGATGGTTTGGTGTCGCACTTATACTATGCTGACAGGGTGCTGCAGTTTCCATTGGCGCTTATTGGTGCTTCTGTTTCAGTAGTATTACTTCCGGTTTTCTCTAAAATGGAAGCAGGTAAGGATGATAAAATCAACAATCTAATATCTCAAACTATTGAAGTTACTATGTTTATGACCTTGCCGATTCTAGCGGTTGTGCGTTTTCCGCCGTTTGCGCCTAGAGAGATACTCTAAACAAATGTTGAAGGAGATATGGCTTATTTCGAAAAAGCGGGCGCCGATGCAATGAATAAAAACTCCCCGTCGCGTGGGTTGTGGGGGGGGGGTGCAGGAAAACCCCCGGCCCGGGGGGGGGGGAGGTGGGTGAAAAGGGCCCCCGCCGCCCGGCCGGTGGGGCGCTTTGCACCGTGGGTCTTTTCCGACAGTGGCTGGGGTTTGGATGCCGCCGCCGTTCCGCGCGGCGGGGGAAGCGGGTGATCGCCGGCGTCATGCGGCAATTGAACGGCACCTGCCGCTACGAGATCGACCTCCAGGCGGTGGACAAGGCCGTCCTGGCTGAGCCTTCGGGAACCATCGGCGGACATCGATGGTTTGACCGGGAAAGGCGCGGACAATCCGCGTCACCCGAAAGGACATCGCCATGACCTATCATGTGTTTCACCCGCAGGACCGTGCATCCGGTGCGATGGTCGTCCGGCTTTATCCGACCGGCGGCCGTGTCAGGGGTTTCGTGCGCCAGCTCGGCAGCGGCGACGAGGACGACACGATCTTTCCCGGCGAGGAAATGGAACCGGACGCCGCCTTCACACTGGCCCGCAGCCATAACGACGCAGACGCGCCGATCCTCGTGGAACTGATGCCCGGCGCCCACTGGGATCCCGCCTGGGGCAGGCTGGAAACATGACCGGAGGAGCGGGACGATGCTGACGCCGCGACAAGGTCCGGCTTTCGCAACCCCCGGCCCGGAAGTCGAGACGCTGAGCAGTGCGCGTGCGGCGGCCCAGGACTGTCGCCGCTGCGATCTTTATCGCAACGCCACCCATCTGGTCTTCGGCGAAGGCCCGCCCAGGGCGAGGGTGCTGCTGGTCGGCGAGCAGCCGGGCGACAAGGAAGATCTGGCCGGCGCGCCTTTTGTCGGTCCGTCCGGGCAGTTGCTGGACCGGTGCCTGGAGAAGGCCGGCATCGACCGCGACCTCTGCTACGTCACCAATGCCGTCAAGCATTTCAAATTCGAGCCGCGCGGCAAGCGTCGCATCCATTCCAAGCCGAATGTCGGGGAAGTCCAGGCCTGCGCCTGGTGGCTGGCGGCGGAGCTGCGCTTCGTCAAGCCGCAGCTTGTCGTGGCGCTCGGCGCCACCGCGCTCTATTCCCTGCTCGGGCGCGGCGCCAAGGTGACGCGCGATCGCGGCGCGGTCCTGAAGACGCCGGACATGCCGCCTGTGCTGGTCACCATCCACCCCTCGGCGCTGCTGAGAACCCTCAACCGTCCCGAGGCGGCAGTGAACCAGGAGCGCTTCGTCGCCGACCTCGCCAAGATCGCCGACTTCCTCTGAGGTCAAATTTCCTGCCGCCGGATGGCAAGGATAGCGCTTCTGCTCAATTTCCATCGACCGCCCCAAGAATTTCCAGCCCCCGGCGATATTTCCCGGGATCCAACCCGGCCCGTCGGGCCTGACGGAGATTGTCCTCGAGATCGGCGCGCTTGACGGGGCGGGCCAGCGGATCGGAAGCCGCGCGGCGCGCAAACTCGTCCGAGGTCTCCTCGGGCCGACGCGTCAGCGACTCCACGGCACGGACGATGGCCTCGGGAAAACCTGCCTGCCGCAGGCGCTCCAGCGACCAGCCCTCCCCCTTTTCGACGACGTCGTGGAGATAGGCGATCGTCTTCGCGCCGGTCCCCTCCACTGCGGCCGCCACGCGCTCGACATGCGCGATGAACGGCTCGCCGGCCTTGTCCTTCTGGCTCGCATGCGCCGCGCAGGCAATCCGGATGGCGCGATCGAGAATTTCCGCGGAGACCGTGTGTCTCTCTGCCATGAGTGCCTCCCGAACACGTTTCCGCCGAATGTAGGAGAGCGCCGGGCGGCGTCGAGAGCAGTACCTCGCATTTTGGGCGGGATTCCGCCGCCGTGCACAAATCGTATCGGAACAGCGCGTCGGCGAGGAACTTCGCGGAAGAGACCGCGTTACACACCAGCTATTCTCGGAGATGACAGATGATCAACAATCCCCAGGAATCCCCCGCCGTCCGGTCCATGGAAATGGAACAGGCGCGGCAACGCCGGCGAGATGCCAAGGGCGCGCTCGATACGGCGCTCGAAGATACGTTTCCGGCGTCCGACCCGGTGTCGCACACGGTCACGTCGATCCCCGCGGGACGAGCGGATACAGACGAGGCCGAGCGTGTCCGCATCGCTGATCCCGGCGTCGATCCCGCTCGGGCCGGCGACCTCGGTGGCGCCCTTCGCCGCTGGGCAAGCGCGCGGCCTCTGACGGCCATGGCGCTGGTGGCCGCCGTCGCATGGGTTTATGGCGCGACACGCTAAAGCAATCCAGCGGAGCCTTGTCGCTTCGCATCGGTCAATGCGGAAACAAAAACATAGAGCATTTCCAGTGAACCCAAGCTCGCCGGAAATGCTCCAGACATCCTAGGTAACCCCTCGCACGTAAAAGCGGCCGGAAAGTCAAGCTTTCCGGCCGCATCCATATCGTCCGTCAGCCTGGACCACCCCGTCGGCACATCGGAAGGTCACCGGTTTCATACTGCTACTGATGTTGACCGCCTGCCACTCGATCCGCGCCATGCGGGATTTCAAAAACCTGTCATCGCCCTGTTATCGAAGGGTCACATGGCGGGACTAATCGCTCTTCCCAACCGACGACCGGCGCTAAAAAAGGAAGAGCCCATGTTGAAGAAAATTTCCCTGGCCGTGACGGCCATCGCATTTTCGGCCACGACTTCGTTTGCCGCCACCACCAACATTACCTGGTGGCACGGCATGAGCGGCAAGAACGGCGAGGTCATCAACGAAGTCGCCAAGAAATTCAACGCCGCCCAAACCGCTTGCGCGATCACCCCGGTTTCCAAGGGCACCTATGAAGAGGCGCTCGCCGCCGGCATCGCCGCCTTCCGTTCGGGCGAGCAGCCGAACATCCTGCAGGTCTTCGATGCGGGTGCGGCCACCATCATCAACGCCAAGGGCGCCGTCATCCCGGCCGAGGATCTGATCCTCAAGGCCGGCCATAAATTCGAGCGCGACGCCTTCCTCGACGGCATCCGCTATTTCTATGCCGACCAGTCCGGCAAGTTCGTCGGCATGCCGTTCAATTCCTCGGCGCCGATCATGTACATCAACACCGATGCCCTGAAGAAGGCCGGTGTCGAGGCTCCCAAGACCTGGGAAGACTTCGAAGCCATCGCGCCGAAGCTGAAGGAAGCCGGCTTCGTGCCGCTCGTCCAGTCGCAGCTGACCTGGGAATTCACGGAAAACTTCTTCTCGCGCAACAACGTCCAGTTCGCCTCCAACAACAACGGCTACGAAACGACCGAAGGCACGACGCTGAACGTCACCGATCCCAAGCTGGAAATGATGTTCACCAAGCTCAAGGACTGGGCCGACAAGGGCTGGTTCGGTTATTACGGCGCCGGCTGGTCCGACAACCAGAAGGTTTTCGAGGAAAACAAGGCGGCCCTGTGGATCGGTTCCTCCGGCTCGTTCGGCGGCCTGCAGAAGACCGCCAAGATGCCCTTCTCAGCCGATTTCCTGCCCTATTGGGGCTCGATCCAGGGTGCCGGCACCAATTCCTTCATCGGTGGCGCGGCTCTGTTCGCCATGGCCGGCAAGCCGGATGCGGAAAACAATTGCGTCGCCGATTTCTTCCAGTTCCTGACCTCGCCGGAAATCCAGGCCTATTACCACAAGGAAACCGGCTACGTGACCGTCACCAAGGCGGCCTACGAACTGGCCAAGAAGGAAGGCTGGTATAACGAGAAGCCGGTCGCCGAAGTCGGCATCAAGCAGCTCATGCTGCCCTCGGGCGAATGGTCCAAGGGCTATCGCCTCGGCTTCTACCCGCAGATTCGCGAGATCATGGAACGCGAATACAACCGCATCTTCGCCAACGAAACCTCGGTCAAGGACGGTCTCGAAACCATCAAGAAGGAAGGTGACGCCCTGCTCGCCCGCTTCGCCAAGACCGCCGGCTGATCGCGCCGCCGCGAAACTCTTCAAGCGAAACCGAGGGATCGCCGGCCTCTGGCGGTCCTTCTCGTTGCAGAAAGGTCGTCGATGAAGCGCGCCCAGTTTTCGTCCAGCCTACTTCCCTATCTTTTCCTGGCGCCGCAGCTCGCGGTGATCTTCATTTTCTTCTACTGGCCCTCGGCCGAGGCGATCCGCTCCTCCTTCTTCCTGGAGGATCCCTTCGGCTTCGGCTCGACCTTCGTCGGCTTCCAGAACTATATCGATACGCTCACCTCGCCCGAATACCTCGGCATTGCCGCCTTCACGGCGTTGTTCACGGTGCTCGTCACCTTCTTTTCGCTGGCGGCAGGCCTGCTGCTGGCCGTCAAGGCCGACAAGGTCATTCGCGGCAGTTCTGCTTACAAGACTCTGCTGATCTCGGTCTATGCCATCGCTCCCCCGGTCGCAGGCCTGATCGGCATGATGTTCTTCGACCAGCATATCGGCCCCTTCGTCCGCCTCGCCGCTTTGTTCGGCTGGGAAATGAAGGTGGGCCTGAATTACTGGGACACGACGTTTGCCATGGTTTTCGTCGCCGTGTGGAAGCAGATCCCCTATAACTTCATCTTCTTCCTCTCCGGCCTGCAAAGCATCCCGGCCTCGGTGCTGGAAGCGGCGGTCATCGATTGCCGCAACGGTCTGCGCCGCTTCTGGACGGTGCTGGCGCCGCTCCTGACGCCGACCGCCTTCTTCCTGCTGATCATCAATTTCACCTATGCCCTGTTCGATACCTTCGGCGTCATCGACGTGATGGTGAAGGACAAGGCCGCCAACAATCCGATCACCTTGACCTACAAGGTCTACATGGACGGTTTTCGCGGCAACGATCTCGGCGGCTCCTCGGCGCAATCGGTCATTCTGATGGTCGTCGTGCTGGTGCTGACCGTCTTCCAGTTCCGCTTCCTGGAACGCCGCGTGCATTACGGGTGAGACGCACATGTACCGCACGAATTTCCGCGACCACCTGGTGCTGATCATCGGCTCGCTCATGATGCTGCTGCCCGTCGTCGTCGCCTTCACGACCTCGACGCACGAGGCCGCCGACATCCACATGAACGGCCTGACGCTGGTGCCGGGCGATCATTTCGCCGAGACTTACGAGACGGTGCTGACCCGTCAGGGCGGCCTCACCGGCAAGGTGGCCGGGCTGACCATGCTCGGCCATTCACTGATTCTCGGGCTCGGCTTCGCCATCGGCAAGATCGTCCTGTCGATGCTGGCCGCCTATGCGATCGTCTATTTCCGCTTCCGGGCGGCGACGGCGATGTTCTGGATCATCTTCACCACGCTGCTTCTGCCGCTGGAGGTGCGCATCCTGCCCTCCTACGAGGTGATGCACAAACTCGGGCTGATCAACACCTATACCGGCCTCATCGTGCCGCTCCTGGCGTCGGCAACCGGCACGTTTTTCTTCCGCCAGTTCTTCAAGTCGGTGCCGGACGAATTGCTGGAGGCGGCGCGCATCGACGGCGCCGGGCCGTTCAAGTTCTTCATCGACATCCTCGTCCCGCTGTCGCGCACCATGATCGCGGCGATGTTCATCATCATGTTTGTCTATGGCTGGAACCAGTATCTCTGGCCGATGCTGATGACCAATGACGAGGGCTTCTACACGCTGGTGCGCGGCATCAAGCAGATCCTCATCGTCTGGGTCGGCTCCCAGATCCCCGATTACAACGAAGCCTTCGCGATGGCCGTGCTGGCGATGCTGCCGCCGGTCGCACTGGTAGTCATCTTCCAGAACTGGTTCATCAAGGGCCTGACCGAAAGCGACAAGTGAGTTTCGCAATGGCAAAGATCGATATCGACCATGTGTTCAAGACCTATGCCGGCGGCGCCCAGGCCGTCCGGGATGTGTCGATCAGCATTCGCGACGGCGAGTTCATCGTGCTTGTCGGCCCCTCCGGCTGTGGCAAGTCCACGCTGCTGCGCATGGTCGCGGGGCTGGAGGAGATTTCCGCCGGCGAGGTGCGCATCGGCGGCCGCCTGGTCAATAACGTCGAGCCGGCCGAGCGCGACATCGCCATGGTGTTCCAGAATTACGCGCTCTACCCACACATGAGCGTGCGGCAGAACCTCGCTTATGGCCTGAAGAACCGCGGCACGCCGAAACCCGAGATCGAGGCGCGCGTGGCGGAAGCCGCCCGTATGCTCGAACTCGAACCCTATCTCGACCGCAAACCGCGCGCGCTTTCCGGCGGCCAGCGCCAACGCGTCGCCATGGGCCGCGCCATCGTGCGCCATCCCGCCGCCTTCCTGTTCGACGAGCCGCTGTCGAACCTCGACGCCAAGCTGCGCGTCACCATGCGCGGCGAAATCAAACGCCTGCAGCGCCGCCTCGGCACCACCTCGCTCTACGTCACCCACGACCAACTGGAAGCCATGACGCTCGCCGACCGACTCGTGGTGCTCAACAAGGGCGAGATCGAGCAGATCGGCACACCACTGGAAATCTATCACGAGCCGGCCTCGACTTTCGTCGCCAGCTTCATCGGCTCGCCGGCCATGAACCTCTTACAGGGAAGGTCGACCGAAAACGGATTCGCCATAGGCCCCGATCTCTGGCGGCTGGCGACCGGCCCGCTCGACGATGCCGCCATCACCATTGGCTTTCGCCCGGAAGACGTGACCTTCACCCGGGACATGCGCGCCGGCCCGGAATTCCTGCTGGATTACGTCGAGGAACTCGGCGCCCAGAAACTCGTGCATGGAACGGTCGGCGGCCAGGCGGTTTCGGCGACGGCGACGGCCGAATTCCAGCCGCAGGAGAGCATGCGCCTGACCGTTCCCGAACACCGGATCTTCCTGTTCTCGACCGCGACCGGCAAGCGCCTGCGCACGCCTATCACGCCGATGCAGCCGGCCGGCGATTTTTCCCCGGTGAAGGCATGATCGAGCAAACCACCGACACCCTCGCCGCCGTGGCGCTTGCCGAGCGCGGCGCGCTGATCGAACGCGGCCGCGACCGCGCTGAGCATGACCGCATCCTGACCACTCTGGCCGCCTTCAACGCCATCGAGACCGGTGGCGCCGCCGACAGAACCGGCCCTCTCGCCTTCCCGCTCAAAGTCGCGGCCTGGAACCTGGAGCGCTGCCTGTTCGTCGAAGCCTCCGCCCGTCATCTGAAAACCCTCGATCCGGCGCTGATCCTGCTCTCCGAGATGGATGATGGCATGGCCCGCACGGGCCAGCGCCACACCACCCGCGATATCGCCGGCGAACTTGGCATGGCCTATGCCTACGGCCTCGAATTCCTCGAACTCGGCCTCGGCTCCGACACCGAACGGGATTTCTGCACCGATGGCGAAAATCGCAAGGGATTTCACGGAAGCGCCCTGCTCTCGCGCCATCCGCTGAGCCGGCCCTTCCTCGTCCGCCTCGAAGGCGAACGCATCTGGCGCAACGATCCCGACCAGCCGCGCATCGGCGAACGCGTCGCCGTCGGCGCTGTCATTGAGACCACCTCCGGCCCCTTGGTCGCCGTCTCCACTCATCTCGAGAGCGCGACTGCCGCCGCCTACCGCGAACGGCAGACGGTCGATCTCATCGACCAGCTGGACGCCGCCTTTCCCGGCCTGCCGATCCTGATCGGCGGCGATCTCAACACCGGCAACCATGCCGGCGGCGATTTTGAGGCCGAGGGCCTGTTTGCCCGCGCGCGCGAGCGCGGTTTCGAGCGCCATGGCGGCCCGCTGGAGGCGATGACCACGCGCCCCAGCCTGATCACCCGCTGGCCGGAACGGGCGATGAAGCTCGACTGGTTCCTGTCCCGCGGGCTGCGCATGGTGGACTGCGCCATCCTGCCTTCGGTGGATGCGGAGGGACGGACCTTGTCCGACCACGACGTCATCCACGCGCGTATCGAAGGCTTTATTTGACGATAAAGCTTCGCATCGGCGAGATTATCTTCGGAACAACTTCCGCGTTGACTTGTTCAACTCTTGCACATTGAGCAAAACACGAGGAGAAACCAATGCTTAAGACACTCGCAGCAGCCACGCTTTGCCTCGGCCTCGCCACGTCCGCATTCGCACAGACCGGGCCCGGCGTCGGCGGCACAGGCAGCAACAGCGATACCGGTTCCCAAGGCTCCGATGCCGGCGTCGGTGTTGGCAGTGACGGCAATACGGGTGACAATGCCGGCACGGATTCGAACAGCACCGGCAGTGTCAACAAGGGCGGCGCCAACGGCCCGATGAACGGCAAGGACTGCCAGAACATCGTCCGCCCGGATGCCGGAACGCCCGGCAACAGCGAGATGACCGAGCAGCAGAAGGCCGAAGCCGGCTGCCCCTGAGTATTTTTCAAAGCGAAACCAACCCTCCCCGGAAGCGGCGTCCGGGGAGGGTTTTTTGTGCAGATGACATCCATTGCGCGGTCGCGCCGGGCAACGGAATGCATGCAGGCCGCCTGCCTGGCTCGTTTAGCTTTTGTCAGAAATGACCGGCGCAGCCTCGCGCACCGCCAGTTCGGCCATCGCCAGCGCGGCGTCGCGGGTTCTGGCGGCGGCGATGAACCGTCCGCGATGACAGAAGGTCGCGCCTTCGATCCCGCAGGCCATTTCCAGTTCGCCATTGCTGAGCCCCGCCCAGGCCGCTGGCAGATCGGCGCGCAGTTCGAAACCATCCTCGGCGCGGCGAATGCCGGTCAGGCACCAGTCCCTGTCGCGTGGATGGACGACGAACAGCAGGTGATCGGCACCGGCCTTGACGATGGCGGCGCGGAAGGGCATGCCCATCGGCAATTCGAGGATGCGTGACGGCCCGGCGAGTTCGATCGCTTGCATGACCAGTGCCTCGGCCCGCAATTTGGCCGCGCTCTGGGCAATACGCGCCTCGACGAAGCTGCGCGCGATGGCGAGGGCCGACTGGAAAGCGCGGTCGTCGGCGCCGGGTTCGGTCTCGTCGAAAACCGGCTTCAGGGTCTCGATCAGCACCGGCAGCGTCAGGTCGGCCAACGGACCGGCGACAGAGGGATCGACGGCACCATTGTCCATCAGGTCGATCGGCAGCACGAATGTCTCGTCGAAGGCGGCCTGGATCGCTTCGAGATGGGCCTCGGGAATTCCGAGAGACAGGAGATAATCGCGCCCGTAATGTTTCCAGATCAGGCCGAAGGAGCTGTAGGGCTGGCCGCTGTCGCGCATCGGCGCGCCGCGCTGGTGGTGGTCGAAAATCCGCGCCTGCGGGTCATAGAAGCCGCCGACATCGTAGATGACGCGGTCGGCAGCGGGCGTGATCCATTCCGGCGCGCGGCTGCGCACCTGCTTCGCCTGCGGAAACAGGCGGGTGAGGACGACGCTGGACAGCACTTCGTCGGCATGGAAGCCACCGGAATGGGTGACGAGGAATTCTGGTGTCATGCCGCAACGCGCCTCTATATCTGCCGGGAGATGATCGTTGCGCAGCAGATAGCCTGTGTCGGACGCCGCCTCAACCCGTCATCGCAGACGAGCACGAATGAATTCCGGGATTTCCGGTGCCCTTCAGGCGATGGCGGTGATTTCCAGTTCCTGGCCGCCCATGCTGACGACATCGCCGACCCCCTTGCCAACCAGCAGCCGCGCCACCGGCGACACATAGGAGATCGAGCCCGCCTTGGGATCGGCCTCGTCCTCGCCGACGATGCGATAGGTCTGCACCCGCCCGTCGTCGCGGCTGAAGGTGACCGTGCTGCCGAAGGCGACGGTTTCGGTCGAGGCCGGCGCCGGTATCAGTTGCGCGCTGCGCACCCGCTCGGAGAAATAGCGCAGGTCGCGCAGAGGCGTGGCCGTCTGCCGGCGACGCTCGTTGACGTCCTCGATGCCGCTTGCGGCGTCATAGGCGGCGCGCGCCTCCAGCACCTGCCGTTCCAGCGCCTTCAATCCCGCCTCGGTCACCAGGTTGGGATGCGGCGAGATCGGCCGGTCGGGCAGCAGGGTTTCCGATGCGGCTTCGGCGCTTTCTTCCTTGACGAAGGCAACACTCAAGTTTCGAACTCCGTTTGGACCCGAGCGGCCATTGCATCGGCCGCGAAAGCCTCTATCCTGCACCGCCTGTCCGTCCGATGCAAACCTTTCCGGCCCTCGGGGGCCGCCACCAACCCGCGAGAGCGCGATGATCAGCCATGATGTCCTGACGACCTATCTCATCGTCGTCCTCGGCCTGATGATCATTCCCGGCCCCGCGACGCTGCTGACGCTTGCCCGCTCGGTCAGCGGGGGGCGCCGCGCCGGCATGGCGACAGGGCTCGGCATCGCCGCTGGCGATTTCGTCCATGCGACCATGGCGACCTTCGGGCTTTCGGCGCTGCTGGCGACCTCCGCCCTGGCTTTCCAGGCGGTCAAATATGCCGGCGTCGCCTATCTGGTCTATCTGGGGATCAAGGCCTTCCTCGAAAAGAACGGAAGCCTCGACCTGCCGGCAGCGCAGATGGTGTCGCCGATGCAGGCCTTCCGGCAGGGTCTGTTCACCGAGATCCTCAATCCGAAGACGGCGCTGTTCTTTCTGGCCTTCCTGCCGCAGTTCATCCATCCCGAAAGCGGCTCGGTGATCGCGCAGTTCTCGCTGCTCGGCATCATCTTTGTCGGGCTCAGCATCTGCGTGACCTCGGTTCTGGCGATCGCCGCCGGCTCGGTGCGCGGCTGGCTCGGCCGCAACCGCAGCATCGGCCGCTGGCAGGGCAAGGTGATCGGCTCGATCTACATGGCGCTCGGCGTTCGCCTCGCCTTCCAGCAGCAGTAATTTCTCGCCTCAAGTCGGCTTGTCGTAGAGCGCCTTGATCGCGTCGCTGTTGCCGATATCGGCCAGCGGCTGCAGGATGCGGCGCGCTTCGGAATCATAGCCGAGCTGCCGGTAGGCGGAGGCGCGCAGCATCATCAGATCCTGCGGTTCACGCGTCAGACGGCTGCGCTGGTCGAGCGCGATGATGGTTTCGTGGAAACGCCCGAGGCGGAAGGCGCCGACGGCCCGGTCGGCGAGGATCGCCACCTGCGGCTGTTTCGCCCGGCCCGGCGTCTGCTGTTCCTGCAGGGGGGCGCGGGCGGCCTTGTCGGTGAGGTTGAGCCGGAGATGGGCGAGGCTCTTGCCATGGGCGGCCTCCTGCCGGGTCGCGGCGATGGGGGCTGACAACGCGCGGTCGAAAGCCTCCGCTGCCTCGAGGGGCCGTTTCAGATCCATCAGGCACCAGCCGCGCTTCACCGCCTCGATGGGCGCGATGCGGGAAAGGTCGATGCCGGCGCTGCATCCGCGCGGACGCACCCGCTTTTCCGCCGGCGGATTGCCGGCGGCGGTACGAACCGGCGCGGGCGCCGCTTCGGCGAGCACGAAGCCGCCCGGCGAAATATGCGGCGTCGCCCGTTCGGCATAGGCCGGGGCAGTTCCCGGGACCGGTGTCAGGGTGGAGGCGCGCCTTGGATCGCGCAAATGGGCGATACGCTCAGAGCGCTGCGCCCAGATGGCCTGGATGCGGGCAACGCCGGCGCGGTCGCCCAGTGCATCCAGCGACAGCGCCAGCCCATAGGCGGCCGGCTCATAGGCGGCGTCCCAGGTCAGGATCAGGCCGAACCAGTCGGCAGCCGTCTGCATCTGCCGAAGCGACCGGGCATACCAGCCGAATTGCTCGGCCGCCGCCGTATTGCGCGCCTCGACGACTGGCGTCGCCATGCGCGCCAGTATGGCGTTGTCGATGATCTTTGGCGGGTCGAGCGCCAGCAGATTGGCGACGGCGGCGAGATAGGTGGCCCTGGTCTCGTCCGTCGCATCGCGGAAGCGATACAGCGTGTTTTCGGCGGCCTGCGGATCGCGCAGCGCCACCTGCGTCAGCGCCAGTCCCTGCGCCGCCGTCGGCGTCGCCTCTTTCTCGAAAGAGCGGCGGAACCAGTCCTGCGCCGGTTCGAACTGGTTGCGGCGATAGAAATACCATCCGAGCAGCAGGCTATCCTCGGCGTTTTCGGTGCGGCGCGCCTCGTCGGACAGCCGCGTCAGGTAATCCTGCGGCACCACCGCCTTGGGATCGGTTCCGCCGCGCGAGACCAGCGTGCGGGCGATGCCGGTGCGGATGGCGTCGAATTCCGGCTTGCCGTCCGTCCCCGTCTGCTCCAGCCGCATCAGCGCGTCGAGATGCGGGATATCGAGAACCAGGCTGGCCTTCTGGATGGTGGCGAGGCGCTCCTGCGGATTGTGGCAGTTTTGGAGGATATAGCCATAGGCGTCGCGGGCCCGGTCCTGCCGGTCGGTGCGGGCAAAGGCCTCGCCGACGCGCCAGAGGATATCCACCTCGCTGCAGGTCAGCAGTTGCGGCGCTTCGGCCGCCAGTTCGACGACCCGGTCGTTCTGATGCGCATCGGAGGCCTGCACCAGCTGGCGGCGAGTCGTCGCCAGCCGCAGGCTTTCCACGAGCTCGTCCGGCGGCGACCAGTCCGGCTCGGTTTTCTTCCGCTCGGCAATCGCCTTGGTGACGTCGTCATAGCGGCCTTCGGAGTAAAGTTTCCACATGGCGTCAAGCTGTGGATCGCTGCCGGCGGCGATCGCCAGAGGGTCGGCCGGCGGCTCCCAGCCGGGGTAGAGCGCGCGCAGGCGCGAAATTTCCGCCTGCAGGCGCACCGTGTCGCCGCGCGCGGCAAAGTAGCGTAACGCACTTTCGTCGACCACTGGCCGCGCAGGCTTTGAAGCAACCGGAGCTGGTGTCTGGGGCGGTGCATTCGGCGCGGCGGGAGCCGCCTGCGACACTTCGACGAACTGGGCCGGCAGGATGTCGGCCGCCGTCATGCGCTCGCCTTTGCGGGCCACGACGTCCGTCTCGGGCTCGGGCAAGGCGCGGGTGGCCAGCGGGTCGATCTCGTTCGGCCGCCAGGATTCCCGCTCGGTCGTCCCGATCACGCCTGCCGTCACGGCAGCGATCGCCGTCAATGCCAAGAGTGATGTGCGCATGCTGACTCCGCCTTTGCCGCAGAACGCCTGAAACGGCCAATTCACGCGCCAGAATTGCCCGATAGGGTAAACAAATGCTTTACATCGGCCTCAAAGATGTTTCGAAAATGCGCGCGGAGCGCGTATCGAAGGATTTTCAGCTACCGTAAATACAAAAAATTGCCCCTCTACCCTTGAGCGGGCGGCGAACTTCCGTAAGTACTAACCCGTAATAGTCAGGGGTGATTCGAGAAGGAGCTGCCGGGTGCGATCGGCATTTTTAATTGCCCCGCTTTTGATGATGCTTTCGGCCTGCGCCGGCGAGCCAACCCGCATGGGCGCCTCGACGAAGCTGGTGGAGGCCGAAGAGGCGATCCTGATGCCGCCGCCGGGCTCGTTTTCTGTCGCCGGCATCACCCAGAAGCGCTTCAGCAACGGCCTGCAGCAGGAGATTTTCCTGTCGACGACGTCGGCGGTGCCGGGGCAGAACGTCGTGCAGATGCGCCTCTATGGCACACGCAATGATTTGCGTTACCGCGACGACCACCTGCGCTTCAGAACGGTGACGGAAGCCGGCATCGATGCGGAAATGCGCGGCACCCTGCCCGGCATTCCAATGAAGCGCTCCCCCTATCTGGTGCAGAACGATTACGGCGCCTTCGGTTATGCCTTCGGCCGCCCCTCGCCCACCGAGCTCTGCATGTATGCCTGGCAGCAATTGCGCACCCCGGAAGGCGAAAAGCCGCCCTTCGCGGGTTTCGGCGCCGTTCAGATCCGGGTGCGCATCTGCGAGACGGGTGCGAGCGAACGCAAGCTGCTGGCCTTCATGTATGGCTATTCTATCATCGGCGCGGTCGACGACATGCGCTGGAACCCCTATGGCCCGCCGGGCCCGGTCAGCGACCGGCTCGGCCATTCCGGCAATCCGATCTATCCGCCGGAAATGACGGCGGGCGCCGAACCCGACGCGGCAAGGCCCGTCGCCGTCGCCCGGCCGGCGCGACGCGCCGTGCAGCCGGTGGCAGAGCCCGTTCCCACCGCCCTGCCCGGCGCCGAACGGGTCGTCGTGCCCTCGCCGGTGCGCGCCTCGAGCGCCGCCCAACCCGCCGCAAACGTCGCTCCGGCTTCTTCGGCCGGCGGGACGATCGTCCCGTCTCCGGCCTGTGTCGGCGCCAATGCCGCGACAGCCGCTGCATGTCCATGAAAACCGCTGCCCGCGCCGTCGCGCGGCCGGGCTCGATCATGGCCGCCATGAAGGAATAGACGATGCGCAAGCTGCTCCATCTGCTTCTCTGGGTGCTGTGCGCTGCGGCGATGATCGCGCTCGCCTTCCTGCCGATCGATGCCCGCACCCAGCTCGTCACCACCGTGCTGGTCATCATCGTCATGGCGGCGATGAAATACATGCGCGTCGGTGGAGCCGGCCGGCTGGTTCTGCTGGCGCTCGGCACCTCCATCGTCTGGCGCTATGTCTACTGGCGCACGACGAGCACGCTGCCACCGGTCAACCAACCCGCCAACTTCATCCCCGGACTGTTGTTGTATCTGGCGGAAATGTACAGCATCTTCATGCTGTTCCTCAGCCTGTTCGTGGTCTCGGCGCCGCTTTCCCCGCGCCAGCCCCATCGCACCATCGCCGACGCGGAACTGCCAGAGGTCGACATCTTCGTGCCGACCTACAACGAGGAAACGACGCTGCTCGCCAATACGCTGGCCGCAGCCCGCAATCTCGATTACCCTCCGGAGAAGGTGACCGTCTGGCTGCTGGATGACGGCGGCACGCAGCAGAAGCGCAATTCCGCGACCCTGCTCGAAGCCAAGGTGGCGGAGGAACGTCACCAGACCTTGCAACAGCTCTGCGAACAGCTCGGCGCCCGCTACCTGACGCGCGAACGCAACGAGCATGCCAAGGCCGGCAATCTCAATAACGGCTTGCAGCATTCGTCGGCAGGCCTGGTCGCGGTCTTCGACGCCGACCACGCCCCGGCGCGCAATTTCCTCAAGGAAACCGTCGGCTATTTCAACGACGATCCGCGCCTGTTCCTGGTACAGACCCCGCATTTCTTCCTCAATCCCGATCCGGTGGAGCGCAACCTCAACACCTTCAACACCATGCCGAGCGAGAACGAGATGTTCTACGGCATCATCCAGCGCGGGCTGGACAAGTGGAACGCCGCCTTCTTCTGCGGCTCGGCGGCGGTGCTGCGCCGCGGGGCGCTGGAAGAGACCGGCGGCTTTTCCGGACTGTCGATCACGGAAGATTGCGAGACGGCGCTGGAGCTGCATGCGCGCGGCTGGAACAGCATCTATGTCGACATGCCGCTGATCGCCGGCCTGCAGCCGGGCACGTTCGCCAGCTTCATCGGCCAGCGCTCGCGCTGGGCGCAGGGCATGATGCAGATCATGCGCTTCCGCTTCCCGATCCTCAAGCGCGGCCTGACGCTGGCGCAGCGGCTTTGCTACATGTCGTCGACGATGTTCTGGCTGTTTCCCTTCCCGCGCATCGTCTTTCTGCTCGCGCCCCTCTGCTATCTGTTCTTCGACCTGCAGATCTTCACTGCCTCGGGCGGCGAGTTCATGGCCTACACGTTGTCCTACATGCTCGTGAACCTGATGATCCAGAATTACCTCTACGGCTCCTTCCGCTGGCCGTGGATCTCGGAACTCTACGAATATGTGCAATCGGTGCATCTTCTGCCGGCGATCATCTCCGTCGCCCTCAACCCGCGAAAACCGACGTTTCGCGTCACCTCGAAGGACGACTCGATTTCCGAGAACCGGCTGTCTGAACTGGGGCGGCCGTTCTTCATCATCTTCGTGGTGTTGCTGGCAGCGGTCGCTGTCACAATCTATCGGCTTTACGCCGAACCGTACAAGTTCGACGTGACGCTGGTCGTCGGCGGCTGGAACCTGCTCAACCTGATGCTGGCCGGTTGCGCGCTCGGCGTGGTGTCCGAACGCGGCGAGCGCCAGTCCTCGCGGCGCGTGCAGGTCAGTCGCCGTGCCGAGCTCTGTGTTGGCGAGACCTGGTATCCGGCGATGATCCGGGACGTCTCGGTCAATGGCGCCAGCATCCAGGTCTTCACCAAGGATACCGGCGCCTTCCGGCGCGATACGCTCGGCGCGGTGCGTTTCCGGCCGCATGGGGGCGCGGCCTCCGCCGAATTGCCCATCGAGCTGCGCCATGCGCAGGCGGCCGGCGAGATCGTCACCATCGGCTGCCGCTACAGGCCCGAAAATGCCGGCCACCACGCTTCGATCGCCGACCTGATCTTCGCCAATTCCGAACAGTGGAGCCTGTTTCAGAAGTCGCGCCGCCGCAATCCCGGCGTCATCGGCGGCACTGTGCGCTTCATCGGCATGGCGATCACCCAGACGTTCCGCGGCCTGCACTACCTCGCATTCCGGCGCGGCGGCAAGACGGACAAGGCGGTGGGCGCATGAGAAAACGAGCCGCCCTGCTGTTTCTGTCCGCGATGATCGCGCCGGCAATGGCGCAGACGGACACACCCTTCGACATGTCGCCGGAGCGCAAACCCGCGCCCCAAGCGCCGGCCTTGCCCACGCCGGCGCCCGTTTCCAAGCCGCCCGCCCGCCGCTATCTGCTGCAGGCGCCGATCCTGCATCTGCAGGGCGAAAATGTCGGCCAGGCCTGGACCTTCAACCTGACGCCGGAGCAGGCGGCGAGCGCCGTCAGCCTCGATCTCGGTTATACAAACGCCCTGGTCGTCGCGCCCGAGGCATCGCAGATACGGGTGACGATCAACGAGACGGCCATCGTCGAGCAGCCGGTGCGTGGGGCTCAGCGACCGCAGCAACTTTCCCTGCCGCTGCCGCCCGGCCTGTTGATGCCGGGCACGAACCGCATCCGCATCTCCGTGCAGCAACGGCACCGCACCGATTGCACAATCGATTCCACCTATGAATTGTGGACGGATGTCGATGCCGCCAGCACCTTCCTCACTTTTTCCGCGCCGGATGCCAACCGCATGAGGCGGCTGGAGGATATCCGCGCCATCGGCGTCGATGAGGCCGGCCGCAGCCGCTTCCATCTCGTGGTGCCCGCGCTCGGGCAAACGGATGCGGCAACGGTGCTCCTGAAACTGGCGGAAGGGCTTGCCCTCCTCGGCAATGCGGTCAACGCCTCGTTTTCCGTTTCCCGCGACATGCCGGCCGAAGACAAGCCCGGCGAAATGGTGGTCGTCGCGGCGACCGCCGACGAGATGCGCACCTTGGCCAGCCTCACCGACGACCCATCCGCTGCGGCCGCTACGACGCGCTTCCTCCAGTTGCCGGGTCATGGCGATGCCCTCGCCTTCACCGGCGCGGACTGGACGGCGATCGGCACGGTCGTTGATCAGTTCCTGTCGATGGCGGGAACGGCGGGCGGGCGGCGCGGCATGATCGACACCACGCCATCGCGCGCGGTGGATACGCCAATGCTGGACGGAGCGGCATCGCTGACCTTCGCCAGCCTCGGACGACCGGGCGAGGAATTTTCCGGCCGCCGCTTCAGCACGGATATCGCGGTCGCCATGCCGCAGGATTTTTACGCCAACGCCTATGGCAGCGCCACCATCCTGCTCGACGCCGCCTATACCGCGCAGGTGTTGCCCGGCAGCCGGATCAACATCACTGTCAACGGCAACCTCGCGACGACCGTACCGATCACCGCTGCCGGCGGGGCAGTGCTGCGCCAGTATCCCATCAAGGTCAGCATGCAGCATTTCCGCCCGGGCGTAAACGTCATCGGGCTGGAGGCGATGCTGCTGACGCAGGCCGACCGCGTCTGTGCGCCGGGCGCCCCCGCAGAAAAGACGCCGCGTTTCGCCTTATTCGGCACCTCGCGCTTCGTGGTACCGGATTTCGCGCGGCTGTCGCTTGCCCCCAATCTGGCGGCGACGGCCGGGCTCGGTTTTCCCTATGTCGGCGCAACGGCGCCGACGACGGTGCATCTCGGGCGGAACGACGAAGCGACGCTTTCGGCCGCCGCCACCGTTCTCGGCAAGCTGGCGCAGGCCGGCGGCCATGCCTTCCCGATCCAGCCCGCTCCGGCCGCCGGCAATGGCGACGACCGCAATGCAATCTATGTCGGCACCGCGACCAGCCTTCCCGCCGAGCGCCTCGCCGGCGTGATCCTGCCGACGCCGGTCGATGGCCAGCCGGGCGGTGGCGAGCGCAGCGATGTCAGCGTCGATTCCTGGCGCGACAAGATCGATCCGGGCACGCTGGCCGGCACGCTGGCGCGCATGAACGGCTGGATGAAGGAGACCTTCAACCTCGATCTCGCCGCCGTCCATCTCATCCCCAGGGCAAACGAACCCTATGCCCTGCCCGATACCGCCGGCATCTTCGTCTCGCAAAGCATCGACCGCGATGCCGGGACGGTGCAGACCGTTGTTTCCGCCGCCAATGACGCGCTCTTGCGATCCGGCACGCAAGTCCTGGGCGACCAAGCGAACTGGATGGCCATTGCCGGGCAGACCAGCGCCTATGACACTGCCAGCTCCGGCATGATTTCATCGCCGGCCGACGATCCCGGGCTCCTGTCCTTCCAGCCGGTGAGCTTCACCAACCTGCGACTGGTGGCGGCCAACTGGCTCTCCGGCAATTTCGTCTTCTACGCGCTCGGCCTCATCGTCTGCGCCACTGCGCTGGGCCTGGCGTCGGCTGCGCTGCTTGCGCGACTTGGCCGCAGGGACGATTAGATTTCGCGCCGTCCTCGACATAAACCCTGGCACCGAACGCACGGGCGGGATTCCTTAAGGCTTTGTTTATGGGTGGCAACTAGATTTCGCGATGACGCCCTACCCCAAGGACATGATGGCTTTGGTCGATATCGAGACGATGCTGCAAATGAGGCAGCTCATGGAAGAAGCAGGCGTTCTGATCGCACTCTATGATCAGGACGATTGCCTGCGTTACGCCAACGACGCTTTCCGTGCCGCCTGGTTCATCGGCCAGGACGAGCATCCCGGCTGGCCCGATCTCATGCGCCGGAATTTCCATGCGGGACGCGGTACCGTCGTCAAGACCACGGATTTCGAGACCTGGCTGCGATCGACGATGGCGCGGCGCGGCAAGGCCGGCTTTCGCGCCTTTGAGACCGATCTTCATGACGGCCGCTGGCTGTGGATGACCGAGACGATGCAGCCGAACGGCTGGATGCTGTGTGTCGCCAGCGACATCACCTCGATCCGTTCCGACGAACGGGCATTGCGGCAGGATCGCGATACTGCCATAAAAGCCTCGCAAACCGACGAACTGACCGGCGTCACCAGCCGCCGCTTTGTCATGGCCAAGCTGGACGAGCTGGTGCGGGGAACCGGCGACCAGTGCCGCGAAGTCGGCTGTCTGGCGGTGCTCGACATCGACAACTTCAAATACATCAACGATCGGTTCGGCCATAGCGTCGGCGACGCCGTGCTCAAGGATTTCGCGATCACCCTGCAGCGGCTGACGCGCAAGACGGACGTTTTCGGCCGCGTCGGCGGCGAGGAATTCGTGCTGATCCTGCCCAACACCGTCATGGGCGAAGCGGAAGCCATCCTGCAACGGATGCTGCTTGCCATTCGCCATTCCCGTCCCCTGCCCGCACAGGTGAGTTTCCCGTATACTTTCTCGGCCGGCCTCGCCTGCGCGCTGCGCGGCGACGATTCGCACGAACTCTATCGTCGCGCCGATCTTGCACTTTATGCCGCAAAGATGCGCGGGCGCGACCAGGTCGGCATCGACCTCGCCGGTCCCGCCCCAGGCGATGTCCGGGGGCTGATTGCCACGAAATAGGCCGGAACAAAATGATCTCCCCCGGGGTTGGAATCCCGAAAGGAGATTTCCCGATGATCAGTACGGATACATGGTTGAAGATAATCGGCGCCATGATGGCCAATGCCATCGTTTTTGGCGTCGGCGTGGTGACGGTGCTCATGGTGCCCTGGCTGGCGGACCATGCGAAATATTCCATTCCCGCCGTGACCGTCATCAGTTTCGTCACCGCGCCGTTCCTGGGCGCGTTCGTTGCCGACCGGATGCGCATCCGCAACTGGGGCCGCGAGAAATGGCGACGCGGCGATCTCATTTCCGGTTGAATATCCTAGACGAAAAGACCCCGGTGGACCGGGGTCTTTTTTTGATCAGCAACCTATTCGGCGGCCATCGGATGCTGCGCTGTGGGCGCTATAACCGCGCCGTGATGCTGCAGCGGCCGGTTGCCGGCAAGACGTCGCACCAGCACGTAGAAGACCGGTGTCATGAAGATGCCGAACACCGTGACGCCGATCATGCCGGAGAAGACGGCGACGCCCATTGCCGCGCGCATTTCCGCACCCGCGCCGGTCGACGTGACCAGCGGCACCACGCCCATGATAAAGGCGGCCGAGGTCATCAGGATCGGTCGCAGGCGCAGCCGGCTGGCTTCGATCGCCGCCTGCACCGGCGAGCGTCCGGCAAATTCCAGCTCGCGGGCGAATTCGACGATCAGGATCGCGTTCTTCGCCGACAACCCCACCAGCACGATCAACCCGATCTGGGTGAAGATATTATTGTCCCCACCCGTCAGCCACACGCCGGTCAACGCCGCGAGCACACCCATCGGCACGATCAGGATGATCGCCAGCGGCAGGGTCAGGCTTTCATACTGGGCGGCGAGCACCAGATAGACGAGCAGCAAGGCGAGCGGGAAGACGAGGATGCCCGAACTGCCGGCGAGGATCTGCTGGTAGGTCAGGTCGGTCCATTCGAAGCCGATGCCCTTGGGCAGGGTCTCGGCCGCGATGCGCTCGATGGCCGCCTGCGCCTGCCCCGAGGAGAAACCCGGCGCCGGGCCGCCATTGATGTCGGCGGCGAGGAAGCCGTTGTAGCGCGTGGTGCGTTCCGGCCCGGTCGTCGCCTCGACCTTGAGCAGCGTCGACAGCGGGATCATCTGACCCGATTGCGAGCGGACCTTCAGCGCGCCGATATCCTCGGAGCGGGCGCGGAATTTCGCATCCGCCTGCACACGCACGCTGTAGGTGCGGCCGAAGGCGTTGAAGTCGTTCACATAAAGCGAGCCGAGATAGATCTGCAGCGTCTCGAAGACATCGGTGACCGAGACGCCGAGCTGTTCGGCATTCTCGCGGTCGAGCTCTGCATAGAGTTGCGCCACGTTGATCTGGAAGCTGGAGAACAGGCCGGCAAGC
>Ga0066256_1002343_pt1 | contig 21351 bp, 6 predicted proteins | sample ThiBio_1000_biof_FD_87107 | JGI IMG/M metagenome (GOLD analysis project Ga0066256, IMG submission 87107) | Wastewater bioreactor microbial communities from Cape Town, South Africa - Thiocy_expt_1000_biof (version 2) | ecosystem: Engineered > Bioreactor > Thiocyanate-remediating >... | reverse complement strand
TCTGTGGGGGGTTCTTGCCCCCCCGCCTTGTGGGGGGGGGGGGGGGGCGGGGGGGGGGGGCCCCCCCGTTTTTCCCCCCCCCCCCCCCCCCCCCCCCCCCCCTACCCCACGTCCCCAAATCATGTCCAACTTCGGCCGCTCCTCCCGGTTCCCGGGCGGCGTTGAGGGCCCCGCCGCGCCGTCCGCCGCCCGCGCGCGCATGCCGACCGGGCGGCGGCGGGAAGAGGATGATCGGCGGCGGGACGAAGACGAGCGGCGGCACGGCCACCACCATCACCATCACCACGCGTCGTCGTCCACTCGACCCAGCGGCGGGAGCAGCCGGCACCGAGGGCACGATGGTGACGGCGGGTATGGCTATGGCAGCTATGGCGGCAGTGGCGGCGAGTATGAGGCGGCACATGTGTCGTCGTCGCGCGGCTCGTCACGGGAGCGGCGGCACTACATGGCACCCCCCACCCGCACAACGTCAGCGTCAAACGGCGCGCGCGGTGTGAGTCGACCGCTGCCACCGCCGCCGCCTGTTGTTACCGGCACCACCTCCACCTCTGGCGTCACAACGCGGCCGGAGGTGCTGCGCGCCGCAGCCGCCATGCTTGCGTCGTCGCTGCTTGCGTCTTCTGGCGGCGGCGCGCTGCCACGGCCGACGGCGGGCGGCGTGACGCTGCCGTCAGGACGCGCCGTCACCATGGATGCCACCGACAAAGTGCTCGGCGAGCTGGCCGCCATCACACACAAGCTGAAGGAGGTGTACACGGAGGTGACCGGCGCGCCAGCAGCGGGTAGCACCGCCGCGGCGGCACCGGCGCCGGCACGACCACCCACCGGCGGCAGTGCGTGGGTGACCCCGGCACCAGTGGCACGCGGCTACCTGCCGGTGGGCGCCGCTGCCGGCACCGTCGCCGCCGCGGCAGCTGTGCCGCCAGCAACAGCCGGTCGACCACCAGCACCACCACAGCCGCCACCATCGTCCGGCGGCGGCGGCGGCGGCGAGGAGAGCGATGCCAGCGAGGACTCGCATGCCGGCGAGAAGAGCATACATGTGGCTGTGACGGAGATGACGCGGCGCGAGGTGCGACGGCAGCTGGACCGCATGTTCCAACCACCTGGTGGCGGCGGCGCGGGAGCGGGGGCGACGCCAGCCAGTGCCAGCAGCGGCGGCAGCAGCGCGCCGTCGGCACATGCGCCCCTCTCCGCTGAGCTGCGACGCCAGGCAGCCCGTGCTGCTCCTGGCAGCGCAGCTGCGGCAGCAGTGAGTGCCACTGCCGCCGCTGCAACCGCCGGACGGTTGCATCCTGCCAGCAGCAGCAGTATTGCGGGTGGCGTGCGCGCCGGCACCACGCTGTATGACACCTTCCAAGACGACGATGACAGCAGCGAGGATGAGGTGGCCGGACGGCGGTCACGGGGGCGGTCGCGCAGCGGCAGCCGGTCACATACGCCTAGCGGTGGTGGCGGCGGTGGCGCGCCGGCATGGTCGCCAGTGCTGCCAGCACAGTCACCACTGCCGATGGGTGCCGATGGCGGTGGTGGCTCCACGCTACTGCGCACCCGCTCTGGCTCCCGCGGCGCGCGCTCGCGCTCCGGCTCCCGTAGTGCCGCATCCACGCCGTCTAGCATTGGTGACGACGACGGCGGTGGTGGTGACGCCCTGTCAGACGCGCAGCGCGCCCTGCTCATGCGTACACTGTCTGGCACCAAGGCGGGCGGTAGCAGCCGCACCTCCCCAGTAGCTGACCTGCCGACTGTGCCGCCTACTCTGCCTCCACTGCCTTCCTTCTCATCCCCACACCCGCCGTCGCTGTTGCCGCCCGCGGCAGGCGACGCAGCGCCACGTGCCGCCGCGCCGACACCTCGAGACGCGCAGCAGGCGCCGCCACCCGACAAGCTGGTCACCACGGTGGCGACACTGACGGCAGAGGTGGGCGCCATGCGGCGTATGCTGGAGGAGGTGTACGCCGACATGCTCAGTTCACGTGCCGCCGGGACTGCCGGTACTGCCGGTACAGGTAGTGGCGGCCCGACGCCGCGGTCGGTGTTGCGCACGCCGGCAACTACCGCACGTGCCTCCCTTCCGCCCTTGATTACGGGCACCGACGCTCCTGCCTCACAACCCGGCACGGCGGGCGGTGCAACGAGCGCCGGCGCGGCGCAGTTCCGCAGCCCGCGGGTTCGGTTTGAGACGGCGTCGCCGCCATCGTTGGCTGAAACGCTGGCTGCCGCTGCGCCCCCTGCACCCCTGCCGGCGGCGCCGCCTGTTCTGTCGGAAGTGTTGCCGCCCGCGCCTGCGCCAGTGCCGTCCCGCACCCCCACGCCCGCCGCAGCGAGCCGCGTGCTCAGCCCCATCGCCGCCGCGCTGATGGCGTCGCCCGCCTTCCCCGCCAGCCCAGCTGGCACGCACGGCGGGCGCCGGGCCGCGTCGGTGCGGCTGCCGGCACGCATGCCCATTGCGCTGGTGGTGGCGTCGTTTGAGGGCGACGAGGAGCAGCACCAGCTGAGCGTTGTGAAGGATGAGTGGCTGGTGGTGCTGCACCAGCAGGAGTCCGGCTGGTGGTATGCGCACCGGCTGGACGGCACGACGGGGCACCCGCGGCGGGCGGCCGTTGTGTCGGGCGTGGATTTTGGGGTGCAGGGGTACGTGCCGGGCACGTACCTGGGGCTGGATGCCACGCGGGAGTACGACGAGGCACTGGAGCAGGTGGTGCCGGCAGGGGAGCCGACTGCGCCCGCCACACCACCCACCGCCGCTGCTGCACCGGCGGCAGCAGCGCTGCTGTCACCACCCGGCAGCGTTGCCTCACCCACAGCAGCGGTGGCGAGCCGGGTGGGGTTGCCGCCCCTCAGCCCCGTGGTGGCCGCCGCCGCCGCACACCCGTCCGTCGTGCCGTCGGGTGCCAGCTGGAGTGAGACGAAAGCCAACTACGATGCGTTGCGCGCGGCAGCGGAGGCGGTCAGCCGCGCCGCCGTATCCGCCGCGGAGCAGGTGCAGGTGGCGAGCGCGCGCATTGCCTCCATGCGTGCGGGGGGCAGTGAGGCTGCGACGCCAGGTGCGCGCGCAGGTGCAGGTTCAGCGGCAGCGGTATCAGCGGCGGTGTCATCGCCCCCGCCGCCACCCCCGCCGTCTGCCTCCCCCGCGGCGCCGGTGGGACGCAATGACGACGTTGACGACGACGACGATGAACCGCCGCCGCCACCGCCGCCCGACGATGATGACGATGACCTGTCAGCGCCGCCGTTGGCGCTTGGCGCGGCAGGCAGTGCCGCTCGCCCGCGCCGCGACCCCCGCCGCAGCAGCGTTCCGCCGCCACCGCCTCCGCTGCCGCCGCCCGAGGAGGAGGCCGCGGTGGGTGCAGCCCGTGGCGGTGGCAGTGGTGGGGGCGGCGGCAGCAGCACGGAGGACGATGCTGGCGCGGTGCACGCGTACGAAGACAGCGGCGACGACGGCATGGGCGTGCCTGGCCGTGGTGGCACGCACGCGCCGGCGACTACTTCTGCGTATGGCACCTCGTACGGCAGCTATGGCGGTGCCGGGTATGGGTACGGCGCGTCGGCCGGGTTGCATGCTGCTCCCAGCTTTCGTATCACGCCCTTGCCACCCCCGCCACCGCTGGACACCACGGCTGCTAGCCCCGTCCCGATGTCCCTGCCTGCCGTCTCCCCCCTCCCGCGCACGGCCTCCGCCGTTCGCCGCGTGCCCAGCGCGCGGGATGTGGGCGGTGGTGGCAATGCTGCTCTGGGCCGCGCATCGTCCATGCGCACCTTCTCGCCGCCGCCGGCCAGTGCACATGCAGCACCGTTGCCGGTGTACGAGGGCGGCTACCCAGCATCGAATGGTGGTGGCGCCGGTGGCTTGGGTGGCGGCGGCGGCGGCGGTGGTGGTGGGTATGCCGTCGGTCACGGCGGCAGCAGTCGCGTGTATGGCCGGCGCGGCAGCGGTGGCCATCACGTTGACACCACCTCACCGCCCCCACCGCCGCCGCCCGGTATGCACAGCCCGCCAACCAGTGGCGGTGGCGGCGGTGGCGGCGGTGGAGGAGGAGGGTGGCATGGCGCCGGTGGTGGTGGTGCATATGGTGGTGCACACGGTGGAGGTGGCGCATACGGCGGTGCACATGGCGGTGCACACGGCCCGTACGGTGGCGGCTCACAGTTGCGGTCGCCGTACGCTGGCAATGCCATGCGTGCAGCGACGATGCATTCGGCGAGCGCGCGTGATGTGTGGACAGGCTCCCCTGGCGGCAGCAGCGCGTCTGCAGCGTTTGCGGCTGCCCAAGAGGGCGCGGCCCGCGCCTTGGATGCCGCCACCTCGTTGCGCGCCCGCTCTGCCAGCCGCCTGGCGTACTAACCAGCCGTCTCAGTCTTTACTATGCCCTAGTCGCATGTTTGCCGCCCCTCGACCCTAAATACTGTCGTGTGTGGCAATGAGAAACGCGGGCAGCGTGTGTAATAAGTATGTAGGTGCCTCGGCCTGCACTGTGTTGTCAACGTCAATGGTCAATGCCTGGGGCACAGCAATTGAAGCGCTGACTGGCTACGTGATACGCTATCATCAATAACCGGTATTTCATTACACTTGCGATCCGCGGCCGCCGCCTCCAAACCGGCGGATGAAGGATGTGACGCCAAACCCGGTGCTGGCTGACATCGCCGCGCTGCCGCTAGGCGGTGCCTCGGTCGCGGTCGCACGCGCGCCGCCGCCGCGGCGAGGCGGCGACACCACACCCGCCGTGTCTGCCAGCAGCGCAGACATGGGGGAGAGGGGGGCAGCGCGGGGCGCGGGGACGGGTCTGCGGGTGGCAGAGGGGTGGTGCTGCTGCTGCGCGGATGGCGGCGGCGCGGCAGGTGGCGCATACCGGCCGCCCGCCACAGCGGCGGCAGGCGACCGGAACACCAGACCGCCGCTACCACTACCCGCCGTCAGCAGGTCAGAGTTGAACGACACGGAGCTGCCGCCGCCGCCGCCGCCGCCGCCGCCGGTTGCAGCCTCTCCCCCAACCGCCGCCGTCATGGCGGGCGCGCCTGGGCGCCGCCCTGGCGGGCTGGCTGGGGGCGGCCGAGGTGCGGGCGCTAGTGGCGACGCAGATGCTGCACCCAGGTCAATGGAGGTACTGCTCGTATCGCCAGCCTCCGGCCCATGCGCCGCCGCACCACGGCGACTGGTTCCAAACAGCGACGTCTTGGACGCCGCATGGCCGTCGCGCGACGCCAGGTAGTCGTCAATCAGCGCGTCTATGTCCGCGCTGCCGCTGGCGTCGCTGTCGCGAGACGCGTTGCGTGGCAAGGCAGCGGCAGGCGCCGCCGCGCGCCCCGGCCACCGTGACGAGGCACTGCTAGGTGGTGGTGCCTCCGTCGCCTCCGCGCCGCCGCCGCCGCTCCCACCGCCGCCGCCGTGTTTGGCACGCAGCAACGCTAGCGCGGCGCGCGGGTTCACCGGCTCCGCAGCAGCACTCTCAGTTGGTTGCGCGGGCGCAGGTGCCTGTACCACCACCTGCGGCGGCGGCGGCGGCGGTGCCGTGGCGGCGGCCAAAGCATCCGCGACGGCGGGCGGCAGGGGCGGGTAGTATGCTGGTAGGGCGAGGTGGGCAGTGAAGAAGGGGTGCGCCAGGGCAGCGGACGCGGAAGGGCGGCGGGCGGGGTCCCACGCTAGCATGGCGCCAATAAGGCTGACGGCGTCCGGCGGCGCGGTGGGTAGCAGGTCGTGCAGGTTGGGTACGGGGTGCGCCGGCAGGCGGACGCCCAGCGTTGCCACCTGGCGCACGCCAGCGGGCCAAGTGGTGGGCGTGGGCGTGCCCAGCGCGGCGCACAGCTTGGCCAGCTGGTCCACCTCTGACGCGCCGGGCGCCAGCGGCGCCAGGTTGAACATCTCCACTGCAATGCACCCCACCGCAAAGATGTCGACGGGGGAGGAGTAGGCAGGGAAGCGGAGCAGCACCTCGGGCGCGCGGTACCACCGGGTGGACACGTACTCCGTGTACGGCGGCCGGCTGCGCGCCTCGCGCGCCAGGCCAAAGTCGGCCAGCTTCAGGAACAGGTCGCCACCGGAGCCGGTGAGGCCCGGCAGCACGGCAGGCGGCAGCGCCAGTCCAGCGGACGCAGCTGCCACCAGTGTGGTGGCGCCCGCGGCGCGGCGCAGCAGGCAGTTCTCGGGCTTGATGTCGCGGTGGAAGTGGGTGCGGTGCATGGACGCCAGCGCCTGCAGCAGCTGCCACAGCAGCGTGCGGACGGTGCCGGCCGCAAACGGCCGCCCGGCGTCCGCGCGCTCCTTGATCGCCTCGTACAGGTTCAGGTCCAGGTACTCAAACACGTAGAACAGGCGGCCGTCGCGCTCCCGGATCACCTCGCGCAGCTGCACAATGTGCGGGTGGTTCAGTCGCCGCAGCGACACCACCTCGGGCGCCCGCAACGCGTCTGCCCACCCTGACCCGCCCGCCTTCATTTGCTTCACCGCCACCACCTCCCCCGTCGCCACGTGCACCCCGGCATACACGCTGCCATACGTGCCGTCCCCCAGCATGCGCGTCAGCCGGTACCGCTCCATGGGGGTGGTGGGGTGGGGGGTGGTGGGGGAACGAGGGGAGCGAGCCGTTGGTGGCCGTTGGCGACGGCGCTCAGTGGGCACCCGCCGTCGGGCAGTGCTGCACGGCAAACAATGCTCTCTGACAACTCAGTTGTAGAGACTGGTCGTCGCGTCCTATGTTGCTGCTGCTACTGCTGCAAGCAGTATCGATACGATATATGTACGAGGAGCGAGGTAGAGAGGGAGAGAGAGACGCGCGCTAACGCACAGCTATTCGATAATCACAAAAATGAAATACGCAATTCCCACGGCCAACGCCGCCACAGTACACAACCTAAACCATACTCTCCCCCTTGCCGCGCTCACTACATCATTTGCACGTGCCGTTCCCGCGCCTGCCACTCCACACCACACCCCGGCGGCAGGGCGCTCGCCGCCGTTGGAAAAAACTGATGAGGTTGCAAAATGGATCTTTCAAAGTTTGATGTTCGATCGGAGTTCAAGTTGTTGGAGGGGTGTAGAATCTGTAGATCCAAGTAATATACCACGGGCGGCGGGCGCGCGCGCGCGCGTGCCGCAGAAGTAGCCATGTTACATTACGTGTATTGGGGTGTCTGTGGTGGCGATTACCTACGTTAATTGCTTCCCGTTGCACGTTAGTAACACCCGCGCAGGTGGCGCGCAGCGGCGCAGGGCGCAGGGCACTGGCGCGCACCGGCCACGCTAGGCAGGTACCACACCCACATTCAGTTAGAGAGCTTCGAGAGCCAGTGAGCGCCAGTGAGTGCCAGTGAGCACCGGTAACTGTCAGATCCTCCCGCTCGTCTTGCAGCACATCGTCGGGTATCGCACGCAGCACTATGGCTGCCACAATTACTGAGGGGGCAGCTGCGACGGATGTGCAGGTGCCGGTGGCAGCCCCTGTCGTCGTGGCTGCCGCGCCACGCATGGAGGCCGCAGCGGCGCGGTGCCTGGCGCTGCATGACGCCAATGCAGCCATGATAGCCACCATCAGGGCGCGCCAGCGGGGCAACAAGGCGGTGTACTCGTACGCGCTGCGGTGGCTGCCGGGCACGAGCGAGTTTGTGGTGGTGGAGACGGCGACCGTCTCTGCTGCGGCCGACGGACTTGCAGCGTGGCGGGAGCCAGCTGGTGGTGGCGGCGGGGGCGGCGGTGGCGGCGGTGGCAGCGGGGGTGCCGCTGCTACAGCTCCCGGTACAGGTGCAGCTGCTGGCGGCGGTGGTAGCGGCGGCACAGCTGCAGCTGCAGCTGCTGGTGGCGGCGGCGGCGCAGCTGCAGCTGGCGGTGGCAGTGGCGGCGCAGCTGCAGCTGGCGGTGGCAGTGGCGGCGCAGCTGCAGCTGCAGCTGACGGTAGCGCCGGCATGACACCGTCCATCATGCTTGTGGCGTTAAGTGGTGCGATGACAACGCTGGCATCCGGGGCGGTGCCGCCGCTGCCGCCCCCTGACGCGCCGCTGGGCATCCGGACGGTGTATGACACGTTCAGCAACGGCGTGTCGTATGCCGTGGCCTCCCTCGACGACGTGGCGCGCCTGAATGACAGCATGCTGGCGCCGCTGTACCGTCACTGCTTCTTCGGCGATACGCCGCTGGCACTGGGCCCGGCGGCTGCGTTTGTGGCCAACTACGAGGCGCTTGGGGTGGTGCTGCGCAGGGTGGTGGCCGCCATGGCGGATGGTGAGCGCCGCCGCGACGCCCTGGCGGCGGCTGCAGGCCGCATTAACGCGAGTATTGCGGCAGCGGTGGCGGCAGCGAACGTCACCGGTGCTGGCGGTGGTGGTGGCGCGGCCGCTGGTGATGGCGGCGGCGCAGCTGCTGGCGGTGGTGGTGGCGGTGGCGGTGGTGGCGCAGCTGGTGGTGGGGATGGCGGCGGCGGTGGTGGTGGCGTCGATGGCGGCGACGGTGGCGGCGGTGCTGATGGTGATGTTACCGAGGACGGCAGTCCCCTGGCCGCCATGCCTGCCCTGCAAGCCGCGAACGCAGCCACCATCGCGCGCATTCGCGCCAAGACGGCACGCACAGTGTACACGTACAAGGCCGTGGATGACAATGGGAGGGTGACGCTGTCAGAGACTGCCGTCACTGTGCCCACGGCGCCGCTGGTAGACGGCTGGGTGCCAAAGGGGCTGGCGGTGGTGGATGACGACCGGTTCAATTGCAAGCTGCCGCTACCGGCCCCGTGCGGCCTCGCCGCCGTGGAGGAGGTGAACACTCACATGTTGGGAGTGGCACGTAAGTATGAACTCATCCTCGAGCCGGTGCGCACGGCCTCGCTGGCGGCGTTTGAGAACAACTACCGCGCGCTGGGCCGCGAACTGGCGCGGCTGGCGGCTGTCGTGAGCGACGGCAGTCGCGTGGGTGGCGGGCTGGGCGGCGAGCTGGCACGCATCAACGCAGCGTTGGTCACCCTGCGCGCTGCATGCGACAAGCGGGGCGGCGTGGAGCCGGATGCCGAGGGTGCCCATAACGGTGGCGATGGCGCACCAGCACGCGTGGTGGAGGCGGCAAGTGTGAGTGGGGAGAGTATCGTGGTGGCTGAGAAACTGGCGCAGGCGCTGCCGGTGACGGTCACAGAGTTGACGCTGGCCGCCGCCGCTTCGGCAACTTCGTTTGCGCACCTACCTTCCCTCAAGAGGCTGGTGTATAGCAGTGGAGTTGCCGCAGGCACCGCACTACCAACGCTACCGCCGTGCCTGGAGGAGTTGGATGTTGCGGGGTGCAGCGACATCACGTCGGCGGTGTCGTTTGCGCATCTATCTGCACTTAAGACCGTGGACTTCAGCAGCACATCGGTGGGCGACGCGGCGCTGGCCACGCTACCGCCGTGCCTGGAGGAGCTGACCGTGAGTAGTTGCCGCGGCATCACGGCGGCGGCATCGTTTGCGCACCTATCTGCACTGAAGACCGTGAAGTGCAACAGCACAGCGGTGGGTGACGCGGCGCTGGCTACGCTGCCGCCGGGCGTGGAGGTGCTGGACGTGCGCAGTTGGAGCGGTATCACGGCGGCGGTGTCGTTTGCGCGCCTACCTGCACTGAAGACCGTGAACTGCAGCTACACTGGGGTGGGCGACGCGGCGCTGGCAACGCTGCCGCCGCGCCTGGAGGAGCTGACCGTGAGTAGGTGCCGCGGCATCACGGCGGCGGCATCGTTTGCGCACCTACCTGCACTGAAGACTGTGAACTGCAGCTACACGGCTGCTGGCAACGCGGCGCTAGCAACGCTGCCGCCATGCCTGGAGGTGCTGGACGTAGGCGGTTGCCGCGGCATCACGGCGGCGGTGTCGTTTGCGCGCCTACCTGCACTGAAGACTGTGAACTGCGGCAACACGGCTGTGGGCGACGCGGCGCTGGCAACGCTGCCGCCGCGCCTGGAGGTGCTGGATGTGGGCAGTTGCAGCGGCATCACCGCAGCGGTGTCGTTTGCGCGCCTACCTGCACTGAAGACCGTGCACTGCAACAACACTGGTGTGGGAGACGCGGCGCTGGCCACACTGCCGCCTTGCCTGGCGGCCCTGCACGTGGACAGCTGTAGCGGCATCACGGCGGCAACGACACTGGAGCACCTGCCCGCTCTACGGAGTCTCTCTTGCAAGGGTGTTTCACTGGCGCCAGCCACTATTGCTGCTCTCAAAGGACGCGGGGTATCAGTGTACGACAAGACGTGATTAGTCGTACCGGTACGGGTATGCTACGAAGCTGCCAGTCGCGCCCTGGCAACAGGGTCAGGTGCCACTATGTGTCACCGGCTGGGGTCGCCAGACCCAGGTGCCGGTGGCAGGCTACTGCCGGTGGTAGTTCAAGTCGGCAGCGGCCGACAGCACGACCGCACAACTGCGCTGCCACCCGCCACCGCGGGTGCACGCAGTTCATACGCAACGCTATAAGCACGCTATTGAACTCACAAGTGCACGGCAGCACTGGTTAACCAAAAGCGCCCCATGCGCGGGCGACACATGGCTCCGTCACAGCCAGCCAGCCGGCGCGGCTGTGTCACAGTCTGTGTGCCGCCGGCGCCGTAGTCACAAATTGAATGGGCTACCGGTACCGGTATAATACAGGTATGCACCACGGCCCGCGCCCTTCCGCCCAACTCACCGTTGACGGTCACGGCTCAGCTGCTCAGCAGACGGCGGCTGAAATGCGGGTTCATAACACGCTGCACGGAATCCCTACGACCCCTATTACCGGTACTTGACGACACTATATTACATATGCATTTGCCAATATGCACACAACCCAATCCTAGTGCAGTGGTGCAGCTGCCGCACAGCCCAATCCTGGTGCAATGTTGATGCTGGTGCGGCCGCGCGGCAGCGGCGCAGCCTGCTGCAGGTGATGACGGCGGCGTGAATGATGTAAGTTATGTAACCCAGAAAAACGACCGCAGGCGCGTGCACACGCACAATTCAATGCGCATTGATTACATGTGCCCGGCTATATTGAGCTTGTGGCGTTTGAAGGTGCGTACATATTAATTCTATCATTTTCCCGGGTTGGCTGCGCCGCTGCGCTTGGCGTGCTCCCACCCACCCTCGTGCAGCCTGCTCGCGACGGGACAGCAGCAGCGCGGTGGCAGTCCGACTGGTACCCGTAGTACTAATGACAGCAGCAGTAAACAGTTGGAAATCGACAGAATTCAAGCAGCAAGCAAGCTGGCTGCTGCTGCTGCTGCCGTCGCCTTCAACATGGCACCAATATGCCACCCCTCACCGCCTCCCGAAATCCCCAACCCCCAACCCACCCGCCCGCAGCAGGCCGCGCACACCAACGGTGTCACCAACCCAAGTGCAAGCAGACCGCACCTCCATCCCTTGCCCTACCCAAGAAGCCCAAGCGGCCAAGCACAGCATGGCGCGCCCAGTGATCGCGCTGGAGGAGGGGTGGGAGATCATTGACCGCGACGGCATTCAGCGGGTGGTGGCGCTGGTGCGCGACATGCGGGGCGGGCGGCCGTTCACGTCCGCCGAGTACGCTCGCGTGTACGACACCGTGTTCCGCATGTGCAGCCAGATGGCGCCGCACAACCACTCACAGCAGCTGTACACGCGGTACCAGGAGTCCATGAACGCGTACCTGACGGAGGAGGTGGCGCCACTCACCATCATGCCGCAAGACGAGCGACTGTTGGCGGAGGTGGTGGCGCGCTGGACGCGCTTCTCGCTGGTGACCAAGTGGATGGGCCACTTGTTCGGGTTCCTGAACCAGTGGGTGGCTGCGCAGCGCACGTACCACCGGGTGTTGCCTACCGTAACGGAGGCGGGCGTGTCGGCGTTCCGCGCGGCGGTGTACGACCGCCTGAAGGCGTCGGTGGCGGCGGCCATCGTGGGCATTGTGGACCGGGAGCGCAACGGGGAGGTTGTCGACCTGCCGCTGCTGCGCGGCGCCACCTCCTGGATGCTGGCCATGGATGCCAACGCCAGCCGCATGGCGGTGCTGGCGCAGCCGGCAGGCGCGCCGCTGCCATCCACGTCCCTGGCCGTCATCGCCAGTGCGGTGGTCACGAGCGCTGCCCCGGATGCCGGGCCCCTGTACGTGGCGGACCTGGAGGCGCCGTACCTGGCCGCCACGCGTGCCTACTACTCCGCCCGCATCACCGAGTGGCTGGCGGTGGACAACGTGCCTGCCTACCTGGCGCGCTGTGAGCGCGTGCTGGAGTCGGAGCAGGCGCGCTGTGCCGCCTTCCTGCGGCCGTCCACCGCGGGCAAGGTGGCGGCGCTGCTGCTGGACGTGCTGGTGACGCACCAAGCGCCGGCGCTGGTGAGCAACGGGTCCAGCGGCGTGAGCGTCATGCTGCGGGGCAGGGATCATACGTCGCTGGCGTCGGCGTACCGCCTGTTCTCACGCGCCCCCGGGGCGGTAATGGTGCTGGCGGCGGCGGTGCGCGCGCACGTGGTGGCGGTGGGGTACGCCACCGTGGATGCGCGGATGGCAGTTGTCGCAGTCAGCGGTGGCGGCGAAGACGCCGGCAGCAGCGGCGGGGGTGGTGGTGCCGCGGCGGCGGCGGCTACTGCTACTTCAGGCCCTGCTGCAAAGCCGGTTGTGGCTGCAGCACACGGCGGGGGCGGTGGCGGTGGCGGAGGCGGCGGCGCCAAGGCAGTAGGCGCCGCGGCAGCGGCCAAAGAGGAGGCAAAGGACCACCACTTTGTGGACCAGCTGTTGACGCTGCAGGAGGACATGGCGGAGGCGGTGGCGCGCGACTTTGGCGGCACGGCGCCGTTTGCGCGCGCAGTGGCGGAGGCGCTGACAGAGGTGCTGAACCACCCGCCGCGCGACGGCCTAGTGTCCAACACCGAGAAGGTGGGGGCGTACGTGAACCTGTTGCTGTCGGCGGGCGGCGATCGGCAACTGACCAAAGCCGGCGGCCGGCTGACGGAGGACGAGCGGGAGGCTCGGTTGGCGGCGCTGGACCGCCTGGTGGCGCAGGTGACGGACAAGGACGTGTTTGAGCGCGTGTGCCGCGACGCGCTGGCGGACCGGCTGCTGAAGGACCGCAGCGTGTCCAACGACGCGGAGCGCAGCCTGGTAAGCAAGCTGAAGGCGCGGTATGGCACGCAGTACCGGTACACAGGTAAGATGGAGGGCATGCTGAACGACATTGCGGCGTCGTCCAAGATGAACGACGAGTACCGCGCGGCGGCGGCGTCGGCGGGGCTGGCACATGCGGTGGAGTTTGTGCCACGCGTACTGACGATGGGTAGCTGGCCCACCTACCCGCCGCATGTATTTGTCGCGCGGCTGCCCGTCGAAATGGCGGCGTCCATGGACGCGTTCACGGCGTACTACCTGAAGCACGGCATCGCGCACCGTACGCTGACGTGGCCACTATCCGGGGTGGGCAAGGTGGCAGTCGTGTTCACAAACGACAGGGGCGTCAAGTATGAGCTCACCGCCATCCCGCTGCAAGCTGCCGTGCTGATGCACTTCAACGATGTGGCGGGCACGGCGCCGCTCGCCGCGGTGCGGGCTGCCGTGGGCCTGACGGAGCTGGTGGCGAACCGCATCCTGCACTCGCTGGCGTGCGTCGGCAAGGAGCGTGTACTGACAAAGACCGGCGCGCCCACCACGGTGGTGGACGGCGACGCGTTTGGCGTGGCGGGCGGCTTCAGCTCGAAGGCGCTGAAGGTCACGCTGCCGTCGCCGCCGCTGGAGGAGCGCGCCTCCACCGAGTCCGCCATCCAGGAGCGCTCCCACGTGCTGGACGCCTGCATCGTGCGCATCATGAAGGCGCGCAAGACGCTGGGGCACACCGAGCTGATGGCGGAGGTGCTGGCGCAGCTGCGCTTCTTCCACCCTGACCCGGTGCTGATCAAGAAGCGCATTGATAACCTCATCGATCGCGACTACCTGAAGCGGGACGAGGACAACCCGGCAGTCTACAACTACGTGGCGTAGGTGCGGATTGGTGTCACGGCAGTAGTGGCGGTGGAGCCGACCAGGATGTCGCCACCGACAGTGATGGCATTACGCGTTTGATTGCTGGCAATTGAACCGGGACCACTGAACCGTCTGAACGTGACTGAAGCCTGAAGCGGCCAACCCGCCATGCTGCCATGCGTCCGTGACACAGCCCCGCAGTTGTGGGGTGGAGCCAGCTTGGAGGCGTGACACACGCTGCCGATTCCGGTAGGTGGATGCCGTAATGATTGCACGGCGTGTAGCGTGGTTTGGGATTGAGGTGTGTAGTCATGCCACAAGTAGAGTGTAGGCTGGTGAAAACAGGATGGCCGGTCGGCAGAGGTCAGACCTGCCGCCAACTCAAACAGACTTACTAGTGGCACTTACCACAGAGCTGCGGCCTGCGGCGCCGCGCCGGCAATAAGTACGCAGGGAAATTGTGTCATAATTCTATTGCAACGCTGCCGCCGCGTTTCGATTGTGCGGTGGCATCTGGCTTGTGTGCAAGCTTGGAACAAGGTGATCCGGCAACGCGATTCTGCCACGTGGCGCGCAACCGGAAACTTAGGTTAACCGCTGAAAACAAAACACCACAGAGATAACTGCTGTTGCTGCGCCGTTAATAGAGGTTTGATGCCACAACACCAACGGAATGCAGGGGCGCTACTTGCCGCCATCGCGGCGGCGGCACTGGCGGCCGCCGTGGTGTGCCTCCGACCTCACCTTGTGTCTGCCGAGCGGCATGTGGCGGCGGCGGCGGGGCACATCTGTATTGTGCAGGACGGCGGCGGCGTGGCATGTCGTGGGAACGCCACCACCACTGGGAAGCTAGGCCCACCGGCAGGTGTGGCGTTCCATGCCGTGACGGTGGGTGACGACTTTAGTTGTGGCCTGGCGATAAATGGCAGCATGCTGTGTTGGGGCGCTTTGCCAGGCGGCGGGCGGCCGCCACCCAACATGTTCTTTCTAGACGCGCACGCTGGACCGCGTCATGTGTGTGGCTTGGTACCCAATGGCACCGTTTATTGTTTTGGTGATGCGACGTCTCGAGGCGCCGCTAGTGTGCCGGTGGGTATTGTCTTTCAGGGTGTCACATCCGGCGCAAACTACACCTGCGGTGTGGCGCGCAATCACAGCGTGGTGTGCTGGGGCGACAGTGCCAACCCGGTGGTGGCGGCGGTGAGTACGTGGCGGGCCATCATAGACGCTGAGCACGTGGCGGCAGGTGCTGATCATGCGTGCTACGTGCGAGTGAACGGCAGCGTGGCCTGCTGGGGAAGTAATAGTCGTGGCGGCGCGGCCCCGCCTTCGGCAACAGCAACCAATGGCAGTGTGTGGTGGTTAGCTGCGGGCGGCGGCATGACGTGCGCGCTGTCGGGGCCAAGCGTACCGGGGCCCGTGACTTGCTGGGGAGCGGTTGGTGGCAACATGGCGATAAGCGGATACGAGGTGGCATGCGCGGGCTGGGGATGCGTGGCGTCAACATCAAATAGCAGCGCGCCGGTGGCAGTGGTAGCAGCAGTTGGGGGTAGCGGGATGCCGCAGAATGTGCACATTGGCTCGGCGGTTGTTACGACGCTGGCAGGTAATGGCACTGCAGGCACCACGGATGGTGTGGGTACGGCGGCACGATTCAACCAACCCTTGGGTGTATCCCTCGATGACACCGGCGGGCTGTACGTGGCAGACCTTAGCAGCCAGGTAATTCGTTGGGTGGATCTCACAACGCGGACGGTAACGACAGTGGCCGGAGTGGCCGGTAGCAGCGGTAGAAACGTGGGTGCCACACCGCTGCAATCTATGTTTTACAACCCATATGCTGTGGAGGTGGATGACAACAACAACGTGTATGTGGCAGACACTCACAACCATGCCATACGCATGCTGTCGGGTGCCTGGGTGGCAGGAAGTACAGCTGGCGTGTCAGGGGCTCTCAATGCAGCCGCCGGCACCAACGCCAGGTTCAATTACCCAGAATCGGTGCGCGCTGACGTAGTTGGAGGGCTGCTGTACGTGGCTGATAGATACAATCTTCAGGTTCGCACTATCGCCATTGCTGGCAGCCACGCAGTTGCCACACTGGCATCGCTGCCGTCTTATGTGAACGACATTGCCCTGCACCCTGCGGCGCGCGTGATGTATGTGGCCGTGGAACATTCGGTGTACGCTGTCACATACGGCGGCGTGTCCACGGTTGTGGCTGGCACTGCAGGTACCAGTGGCTATGTTGACGATACTACTGGCAGCGCGGCGCGGTTCAACTATCACTGGGTTAGTGCTGGATGTGGCCACAGGGACGCTATACACGGCCGACAACACCAACCACCGCATTCGGCAAGTTACTGTTGGGAACCTCGTTACCACAATTGCAGGCTCGGGCGCCACTGGGATGATAGATGGTGTTGGTACGGCCGCATTATTATATTTCCCCAGGTGCGTTGCAATGGATATCGCTAGCAGCGCCCTGTACATAAGTGAGACCGGCAACAATGCCATTCGGCGTTTGCAGCTGCCACTACCGCCTCTTGCAGCAGCTATCCTTGGTGCCACTTTTTTGCCGTTGTCACCACTGGCGCGCACCCACCAGTTGACAACATGGCGCGCACTCGGATCATCCAACAGTACCGGTTCCGGCAGTCTTGGAGCCGCAATCATACAGCCTGTGCTAGATGCACGTGATGTGACCTTCCAATCGCCACTGTCCGCTGCAAACACTGCCGCCTTCAACCCCACCATCCGCACTCTTTTGTTGGGAAATGTGACGCTGGCACCACGTGATGCAACCTCTGCTGCTGCCGGTAACACCAATACCACGTTCTCCACATCGGCGCAGCGCGGTCTGCGGTCGCTCACCATAACCACACTCGCTGTGCCAGCGGCTGCCCTCGCTCTGCCCGCTCTTATCAACCTCACGCTGGCCACCCCAATGCCGACGCAGCAGATACAATTGGCCGCTGGTAGCTTGGACGGGCTAACATCGCTTACATGCCTCAACTGCGGTGGCACTGTGGGACTAGCCAACCTATCTAGCCGCTTTCGGGTTGGCAACCTGCTGACGCAGCCGCTCACCCTCCCGCGAATCACCACGCTGGACATCAGTGACGCCAATGTTGCGATTGTACACGCCAACAGTTTTGACGGCATGCCGGCGCTGCGCTGGCTGTCGATGGCGGGCAATACCCTGACATTTGTTAGTGATGCAACCTTCTCCGCTGTCAAGCAGCCGGTACTGGCCGCCATCGACTAATCGCGCACCTTGCAGTCCACTGGCGGTGGATGCCCATCCACCACGTATCTGCGCGCGTTTACACTGGCTGGCAGCGGAAACCCATACTTCGCCTGCACCGCATGCCCTACTGGCACCTTCTGTGTCGGTGGAACCGAGGCGCCACTTCCATGCGGTGCCAACACATATTCTACTGGCGGTGCCGCTGCCTGCGCACCATGTCCAAGTGGAACTTACGCCACGGGTGCCGCAAAGGAATGCATTGGCTGCCCGCCAGGCCTGGCAGCTCCCGGCTGCAACGCCACCGCGTCGTGGCGTGACAGCATAACCGTCGTTGCTGACGGCGCCGGCAGTTGGAATGCCAGTGTCTATCTTGCGCCTGCTGGGAAGCAACCTGCGGCCGCCAACGTGTCCTGCGGCCCGCTGACGGTGCTTTCCACCACTACCGTGTCGTGCGCACTGCCATTCATGCTACCCGCTGCCGCCACCGCACCCGTACTCACATACGTGTGGGTGGCGCATGCTGCCATGGGCGGCGTGCCACAGCGACTCAACGCCACCGTCGTACAACTGCCGCCTTCACCGATTGTCCTCGCGCCTGGCGGCGGCCTCGGGTTAGCTCCACATTCGCCCGGCACCGGCCGCATTGTGCTGCGCTTACCAGTTCCACGGCTGACTGCTGGTGACTGGACTGCTGCCGGGCTGCTACCACCGCCGCAAGCGACCATCGACAACCTGGTCGTGTGGCTGGGCGATGCGCCGTGCACGGCACCGGCATGGGAGTCGTCAACCACGCTGTCGTGTGCGACCCCCGCCACCGATGCCACCAATGTGGCTGCCGTGGTGCAAATGGCGGGCGGGGCATTCAACGTCAGCAGCGTGCTGCCATCGCTGCTGCTGCCGACACCAGCACTTGGCGCCAGCACGGAGCTGCAGCTGCTGCCACCTGCGTCGGCGGCGCCAAACTCAATCATCAACATTACGCTGACTGGCGTGGGCTTGTGTACCGGCGGTGGAGGTATCCCGCAGCTAGCAACCGCGTCAGTGGCCGGCGTGCCATGCGCTTCCGTTGCTTGCATCCCTGGCCGCCTGGATGCCGCGCTGTGTGTGGGATGGAATGCCAGCCACCCCGTTGTTGGTGCGCTGCGCGCTACAGGTCCACAGATTGCTGTCAATATGTCTGTGACATGGGTCAACCCCACCACCCGCCCCGTCACCTGCGACACCTGTGGGACGCTGGCGACCCGACCGGTGCTGATATCCATCACGCCCACCTCCATCGCCACGCCAGGGGTGCCAGTGGTGGTGGCTGGCACCGGCATGATGGATGCCGACACCAACGTTCTCCCCACCGTGCGCATTGGGAGCGAGCTGTGTGGCAACGTGACCGTCCTGTCGCCCACAGTGCTGCAATGCATCTCACCCAACCTGCTGCCATCCGCGCCCGGCTACCCGGTGGTGTCCGTCAGGGTCATAAACGCCGCCTGCGCCGTGTCAACCGAGCCCGTCAACCTCACGTACCCCGCCACCTTCGCCGTGTCATGGGCACCATCATCATCAACAACGCTGACCGCGCTGCCGGGCAGACTGCTGTCACCTGCGCCCACGCTGCGGGTGCTGTCGCGCGAGGCAGCGACCTGCACCCTTGCCATTAACACAACGTCGTGCGCAACGTTTGATGCGTCGCTGGCATCGCGCCCGTCTGGCATGACCGTGTCGTCACCAGCCACGTCGCTGGCAGTGGGCGCTAGCGGCAGCTCGGACGCCATGTCAACTGACCTGCGCCTGGACGCGTTGACGGTGAGCGGCGCGTCGGGCTGCACCGGTACACTGGCGGCATCATGCATTGACGCCGTGGGCCTGGCTGCATCCACGGCAATGCTTCCCGACAACCCTGCCGTGGCGCTGGCGGGCTGGCGCGCAGACTGGAACACGTCCAGCGTGCCGCAGCCGTTTATTGTTGTGCCGGGCGAGCTTCCGACTCTCACAGCTGCGTTTACCATATTGAGCGGCAGTGGCGGAATCATGCTCGACGCTGCGCTTCCTACGCAATTAACCTGCCTGGCGCTGCTGCTGCCTACGGCTGCCACCACGCCACCGCTGAACAAGTCGCTGGACCTCGTGTCGCCACGGGACGTGCTGTCGTCGTCCACCGCAGCGGTAGCAGCGCTGAACGACACGGCAGCTGGAGTTGTCTTTGCCGGGTTGTCAGCGTCGGGGGTGCACCTGGGGCAGGCGCTGGCGGCCTATGCCGAGTGCACCTGGGTGCCCACCGGCGAGCGGGTGCGCCTGCCGCCTCTGGCACTGTCGACGCTGGCGCTGTCGCTGGGTTGGGTGACGCCACCGGCCAGTGTGTTGGGGTACACGCCACTGCTGCTGCACGCGGCGGTCACAATGCTGACACGCGTCACCGCCGCTACTGGTACCGCCAGTTCTGCCATGGTTGCGTCGGCGGAGTGTGAGGTGCTACTGGTGAATGCCACCGCCCGCAGCGCACGGCTGGGTGCAGCCGACCCATGGAGGGTTGTTATTGATGCTGCAGCACCTGCTGGCACGGTGCTGTCAACGAGCACCAACGTGACGGTTGAGGCGGCACCAGAAACCACGGCGTTCATACGTGCGAGCTGCACCCTTTGGGGCCAGGCGCTGGTGTCGCCGCCGCTGCGCCTCACCACCGCAAGCCTGGCACTGCGCCTGGCATCAGTGCCACCGCCCTCCTTCATTGCGTCTGACGCGTCGTCGGCGTGGGTAGTGGAGCCGCAGCTGGACGTGGTGGTGGTGGCAGGCACTGTTGACGACAACGGTGGTGGTGCCAGCTCCACCATGAACGTCACTGATGTCACGTGTTCGCTGTCCACGGCAACGGCTGGCGTTGAACTGAAGGTGGCTGGCAGCAGCGCATCGTCCGCCCTGCTGTCCATACCAGCGCACCCGACCACCGGCGCCGTCGTTGTGCCGCGCTTCTACGTACAGACTGCCACCACCACGGCGATGCTGGATCTTGTTATCGAGTGCCGCCGTACGGCGGGCGATGCGCCGCCGCCGCTGCAGTTAACCATCCCATCCACCCTGCTGACAGCGCAGCTGTGCACCCAACCAGCACGCGACTCCTTTGTTGGCACCGCGCTGCCGACATTTGCTGTCGGCATTGTGGCGACGCCGCCGGGCGAATCACCCACCACGCCATGCGCCACCACAGCGTCACCACCGCCGTTTGCCCTGCCGCCCATCGTGTGCACCATCGCGCTGAACGCATCTGCCACAACCGCGAACGACACGGCCAACATCTTCCTGCAGCAAACGCTAGCCACAGTATCAGCGACGACGCACCGTGCGGTGTTTGATGCCTTCACGGTAGTGGCGCCGCAGGGCGAGACGTACGGGCTGGCACTCACCTGTGCAGTGGGAGGGCTGGCCATCCCACCAACCCTGTCGTTCACCGTAACGCTGGCGGGCTGTTCGGTTGGGCAAGAGCCGGTAGGCGTGTTGTGCGCGACGTGCGGCGGCACCACTTTTAGTTTTGGCGGCATCGGCGCGCGCTGTACCGGCTGCCCACCTGCCGGCGCGGTGTGCAACGGCGGCATCCTCACCCTACTGCCGCACTACTTCCGGCCGCCAGTGCAAGCGGGCGTGCCGCTGGGACCAACGACCGAGCTACACCCCTGCTACAATACGGATGCATGCACAGTGGAGTACAACGCCGCCAACGCCAGCAGCAATGCCAGTGGCGCCATCTATGGTTGCACGTACGGCTACACCGGGCCGCTGTGTGGTGTGTGCAACACGGACGTGAACTACGCGCGGTTTGGCGAGGCGTGCGCTATTTGCTGGGATGCTGGTGCATCGTGGTTGTTTCTCGTCGCGGTTGTTGGTGTTGTGTTGGCGGTGCTGACGCGCGTGGCGCTGCGCAAAGACTCCGGCCGGTCGGACGCATCCATTGTGTTGCGCATTGTGCTGGGGTATCTGCAAGCGGTGGGCAGCCTGCGCGTGTTCCGCGCCGGCAGCACCAAGGCGTACGACAGCGTGATGGGGTGGACGGAGGTGGTAAGTGCCAGCCCGTTATCCGTGGGCGCGTTGCAGTGCATCTTGCGGCTGCCGTACCTGTTCCAGTACGTTGCCACAATCGCGCTGCCGGTACTGGCATCGGCAGCAGTGGTTGTGATCTTCCATGCTGCAACAACCGGCCGGTCGT
>Ga0066256_1002342_pt1 | contig 21354 bp, 22 predicted proteins | sample ThiBio_1000_biof_FD_87107 | JGI IMG/M metagenome (GOLD analysis project Ga0066256, IMG submission 87107) | Wastewater bioreactor microbial communities from Cape Town, South Africa - Thiocy_expt_1000_biof (version 2) | ecosystem: Engineered > Bioreactor > Thiocyanate-remediating >... | reverse complement strand
GTCCGTCAGGAGGAGGGATCAAGCCGCCTTTTCGGGCGCGAGATAGCCGATCAGGCGGCCGAGCGTCGCGGGCAGTTCCTTGCGATGCACCACCATGTCGATCATCCCGTGATCGAGCAGATATTCGGCGCGCTGGAATCCTTCGGGCAGCTTTTCGCGGATCGTATTTTCGATCACGCGCTGGCCCGCAAAGCCGATCAGCGCATTGGGTTCGCTGATCTGCACATCGCCCAGCATCGCATAGCTGGCCGTCACGCCGCCCGTCGTCGGGTCGGTGAGCAGCACCACATAAGGCAGGCCCGCGCGGCGCAGCCGCTGGAGCGCAACCGTCGCGCGCGGCATCTGCATGAGCGACAGCGTGCCTTCCTGCATCCGCGCGCCGCCCGCGGCGATGAAAGCGAAATCCTGCACGCCGATCACGGCGCCCTGGCCCGAAATGCGGCCGAAGGCGTTCTGGTAGGCGTCGCGGTCGCCGGTCTGCGCGCGTGCGGCCTTGATGCGGTCGACATATTTCTTGGTGTCGCGAAACTTCAGCGGATCTTCGGGTGCAGCAGGGGCGGCGATCAACTCGTGCAGGCCGCCGTCAAAAAGCTGCGCGAAGCGCTCTTTGGCGCCGATGCGGTCGTGATGGTCGCAGCGCGGGCAGACGTTCAGATTGTCTTCCCACTCCTTGACGAACACCATCTGCTGACACTGGCGGCATTTGTGCCAGAGGTTGTCGGCGGTGTCGCGCTTGGCGGTGAAGGGCAGGGCGTTGCGAACGCGGTCGAGCCAGCTCATGCGGCGATCTCCTTTGCGCCGTGGATAGCATCGGCGAGCGAACGGGTGAAGGCTTCGACATGCGGCGCCGTGTCGGCCGCCTGCGCGGGGGTGCGAACGCCGAAGCCGACCGCGACCGGCAGGTCGGTCGCGGCTTTCAGGCGCGCAACCGCATCCTCGATGCTCGCCTGAGCGGCCTGCTGCATCCCGGTGATCCCGGCAACCGAAACATAATAGAGAAAGCCGCCCGCGCCGTTCAGCACGTCGGGCAGGCGCGCCGCGTCGGTCGTCGGCGTTGCGAGGCGGATCAGGTCGACCCCGGCAGCGCGGAGCGCGGGGCCGAGTTCGGGATCTTCCTCCGAGGGAATATCGACGCAGATGACGCCGTCGACCCCTGCTTTCGCGCACTCTGCGGCGAACCAGTCGGCGCCACGGATCGTCATCGGATTGGCATAGCCCATCAGCACGAGCGGCGTGTCGGGATGGCGCTGGCGGAAGGCGGCGGCGATACCGAACAGGTCGGCGGTGGTCGTCCCCTTGGCGAGGCTTCGCAGGTTTGCAGCCTGGATCGCGGGCCCGTCGGCCATCGGATCGGTGAAGGGCATACCCAGTTCGATCACATCGGCACCCCCCGCGACGAGCGCGTCGAGGTTCGCGGCGGTGTCGCCATCGCCGCCGGCGATGGAGGCAACCATCGCAGGGCGCGGCTTGGCGGAAGCGGCGGCGAAGCGGGTCACAATTCCACCCCCAACGCTTCCGCCACGGTGAAGATGTCCTTGTCGCCGCGGCCCGAGCAATTGACGATGATGATCTTGTCCTTGCCCAGCGTCGGCGCGATGCGTTCGGCAGCGGCGATCGCGTGCGCGCTTTCGAGCGCGGGGATGATGCCTTCGAGCTTGGTCAGCTTCTGAAAACTTGCGAGCGCCTCTTCGTCGGTGACCGGTTCGTAACGCGCGCGGCCGATGTCATGCAGCCAACTATGCTCGGGGCCGATGCCCGGATAGTCGAGCCCGGCCGAGATGCTGTGCGCCTCGGTGATCTGGCCGTCCTCATCCTGCAGCAGATAGGTCTTGTTGCCGTGGAGGATGCCGGGTTTGCCGCCGGCGAGGCTGGCGGCGTGCTTGCCGCCCAATCCTTCGCCCGCGGCTTCGACGCCGACGATCTCGACGTCTGTGTCATCGAGGAAGGGATGGAACAGCCCGATGGCGTTCGACCCGCCGCCGACGGGGGCGATCAGCATGTCGGGCAGGCGCCCTTCGGCTTCGAGAATTTGCGCTTTCGCTTCCTCGCCGATCACCGACTGGAAATCACGCACCATCATCGGATACGGGTGCGGGCCGGCTACCGTGCCGATGATGTAGAAGGTATCTTCGACGTTGGTGACCCAGTCGCGCATGGCTTCGTTCAGCGCGTCTTTCAAGGTCTTGCTGCCCGACTCCACCGGCACCACTTCGGCGCCCAGCAGCTTCATCCGGTAGACGTTCTGCGCCTGGCGCGCGACGTCGACCGCGCCCATGAAAATGGTGCAGGGCAGGCCAAAGAGCGCTGCCACGGTCGCGGTCGCGACGCCGTGCTGGCCGGCGCCGGTTTCGGCGATGATCTTGGTCTTGCCCATCCGCTTGGCGAGCAGGATCTGACCGATGCAATTGTTGATCTTGTGCGCGCCGGTGTGGTTCAGATCCTCGCGCTTCAAATAAATCTTCGCGCCACCCAGATCATTCGTCAGCCGCTCGGCAAACCACAGCGGGCTCGGGCGGCCGACATAATTTTTGAGCAGATAGTCGAACTCGGCCTTGAAGGCAGGGTCGGCCTGCGCAGCGCGATAATGGCGTTCGAGGTCGAGGATGAGCGGCATCAGCGTTTCGGCGACATAGCGGCCGCCGAAGGCGCCGAAATGGCCGCGCGCGTCGGGCTGGGTGCGGAGGCTGTTGGGCAGGGTCGGTGCTTCGGTCATGGTCATTTCCATCGGTTACGGGTGGGCGCGCACTTGAAGATCGGGTCTCAAGCGGTCAGCGCCATCGTTTTCCGATGCGCGTCATGAGGGACTGCGGTGTCAGCATCTGCCGACCGCTTTAAGGAAAGCGGCGATCTTGTCCATATCCTTGACGCCCGGTGCGCTTTCGACCCCCGACGACACATCGACGAGCGGCGCGCCGGTTTCGGCGATCGCCTGTGCGACATTGGCCGGGGTCAGTCCGCCTGCGACGCCCCAATCGATCGAGTGGCGATGGCCCTTGAGCAGCGACCAGTCGAAGCGGGCGCCCGTGCCGCCGGGCAACGCCGCTGCCGGCGCATCGAACAAGATGCGGTCGGCCGCACCTTCAAACTGCCGGACGCGTTCCAGGGTTCCGGCATCCTTCAGGCCGACCGCCTTCCAGACTTCGGCGGGAACGAGCCGTTTGACCGCGGCGAGCCATTGGGGTGTTTCATTGCCATGAAACTGGACGATGTCGGGGCGCACCGCGCTGAGCGCCTCGCCAGTCACCTGTTGCGAGGCATTCACGAGAAGGAGCGCAACCTTCACTTTCCCCCCGGCGCGCTGGCGAAGCGCGGCAGCGGTCTTCAGATCGACGTGGCGCGGACTCGGTTCATAGTGAACGAGGCCGATGTGCGTCGCGCCGAGCCGGATAGCGGCGTCAACCGTTTCGGGCGTAGAGAGGCCGCAGATTTTGACAAGTGGGGGCATATATCAGGGTTCGATCATTTAGGTCATTGCGAGCGAAGCGAAGCAATCTCCAGCCATCGGCGTAACACAATCCCGATAGCTGGAGATTGCTTCGTCGCCTTCGGCTCCTCGCAATGACGATGGTTGAATGAAAGTGTGTTTACAGCGTCGCTTCGATCGCGCGCGCCGCGAGGTCGGGATCCTGCGACTGGCTGATCGGTCGGCCGACCACGAGGATCGAGGCGCCGTCCGCCATTGCCTGCGCCGGGGTGACGATACGCTTTTGATCGCCGGCGCGGCCGTCAGCAGGGCGCACCCCCGGTACGACAAAGAAGCCGCCCGGCCATGCCTTGCGCGCGGCCTTCACTTCCTGGCCCGAGCAGACGATGCCGTCGAGACCCGATTCGCGGGCCAGCGCGGCGAGGCGGACGACATGGTCGTGCGGGGTGCCGCCGACGCCGATATCATCGAGATCGGGCGCGTCGAGGCTGGTGAGCACCGTAACGCCGACCACCTTGGTCGCGCTTCCCGCGACTGCCTTGGCCTCTTCCATCATCGCGCGGCCGCCCGCGGCGTGGACGGTCAGGATCGCGGGTTCGAGCGGACGCAGCGCCTGGATCGCCTTGGCAACGGTGTTCGGGATGTCGTGCAGCTTGAGGTCGAGGAAGATCGGCAGGCCGAGCTTCGCCATTTCGTGCACCCCGTGATGACCGTTGGCGCAGAAGAATTCGAGGCCGAGCTTCAGCCCGCCGACATGGTGGCGCGCCCGCTGCGCCAGCGTCAGCGCGGCATCGAGGTGGGGGGTGTCGATGGCAAGATAGACAGGCGAGCTCATTGCGGATCCAGCGGCGAGGGTGGGATGTCGTTGACGGGCTTCGACTGCGGCGCCGGTTCGGGGGTGAGCGGCGTCTCGGCGGGGCGGTTGGCCATGGCGCGTAAGTCGGCAAGTTGCCGTTCGCTCGTTTCGATACGGCGCTTCAGCGACCAGCGTGAGGTACGCAGCGCGATCCACAGCGGCAGGCTGCCGATCAGGAAGGCGGCAAAGATCAGCACCGGCAATTTGGTGTCGAGCACCTGTCCCGGCCATATGGTCACGGTGACCGGATTCCAGTTGGCCATCGAAAAGACGACGAGAATGATGGTCAGCAACACCCAGATGACGGTTCGCACGATTCCCACGTTATTGCGCTCCTTTACCGGCCTCTGCATCGAACCCTAAGCGACTTTGGCCCACGATGCGAGTCTCTGGGCGAGGCCCGGCGCGTTCAGCCGCCGAACACCCGCGCAAAGATCGTGTCGACATGCTTCATATGATAGTCGAGGTCGAACAGTGCGTTCAGTTGCTCCGCCGACAGACGCGCGGTCACGTCGGCGTCGGCCTTCAGCAGTTCGAGCAACGAAAGCTCGCCGTCGCTTTCCCAAACCTTCATCGCATTGCGCTGGACGAGCGCATAGCTGTCCTCGCGGCTTGCCCCCGCCTGCGTAAGCGCCAGCAGGACGCGCTGCGAATGGACGAGGCCGCCCATGCGATCGAGATTCTTCTGCATGCGGTCGGGATAGACGAGCAGCTTGTCGACCACGCCGGTGAGCCGAGCGAGCGCGAAGTCGAGCGTGATCGTCGCGTCCGGGCCGATGAAGCGCTCGACGGAGCTGTGGGAGATGTCGCGCTCATGCCACAGGGCCACATTCTCCAGCGCCGGCACCACCGCCGAGCGCACGACGCGGGCGAGGCCGGTCAGATTCTCGGTGGGCACCGGGTTGCGCTTGTGCGGCATGGCCGAGGAGCCCTTCTGGCCCGGCGAGAAATATTCCTCCGCCTCCAGCACCTCGGTGCGCTGAAGGTGACGGATCTCCACGGCGAGCCGCTCGATCGAACTGGCGATCACGCCCAAAGTCGCGAAGAACATGGCATGGCGGTCGCGGGGGATGACCTGCGTCGAGACCGGCTCCACCGCGAGGCCGAGCTTGGCAGCGACATGCTCCTCCACGGCCGGATCGATATTGGCGAAGGTGCCCACCGCGCCGGAAATGGCGCAGGTGGCGACATCCGCGCGGGCCGCGACCAGCCGCTCCCGGCAGCGCGAGAATTCGGCATAGGCCTGTGCCATCTTGAGGCCGAAAGTGACCGGCTCGGCATGGATGCCGTGGCTGCGGCCGATGGTGGGCGTGAGCTTGTGTTCGAAGGCGCGGCGCTTGATCGCTGCCAGCAGCGCGTCGAGATCGTCGAGCAGGATGTCGGCGGCGCGAGTGAGCTGCACATTGAGGCACGTGTCGAGCACGTCCGAGCTGGTCATGCCCTGATGCATGAAACGCGCTTCATCGCCGACCTGCTGCGCGACCCAGGTGAGGAAGGCGATCACGTCATGCTTGGTGACGGCCTCGATTGCGTCGATCGCGGGCACGTCGATCGCGGGCTGCGTCGCCCACCAGTCCCACAGGGCCTCGGCCGCGCTCTTGGGCACCACGCCCAGATCGGCGAGCGCGTCGGTCGCGTGCGCCTCGATCTCGAACCAGATGCGGAAGCGCGCTTCGGGCTCCCAGATCGCTGTCATTTGCGGGCGGGCATAACGGGGCACCATGGCGGGCATCCTGGTCTGGAGGTGAGGAATCGTTGCAGCCCCTAGAGCATTTGGGCGGGGCGGGGCAACGTTTGTGGTCATTGCACGACTTGACGTGCGCGGAAGCTCGGTTCGTCCCGGACGCGGGTTTGGCGCGGAAACCATGCCAAATGCGCCAGCGTTGGAGGGCAAAGCGCATGAAAGGAAGAGTCATGATCCAGAAAATCACAGCATCGACGATTGTCATCGCCGCAGGGCTGGTGGGCTCGCAGGTCTGGGCTCAGCAGGGCCCCACTCCCCCCGCTCCGGCGCCCACGCAGCCCTCGACCTCTACACCGAGTGGCCCGAGCCAGCCCGGCACCACGGCGATCCCGCCCAGCGGACCCGCCGCTCAGAGCGCGGAGCCGGCGCCCGAACCCGGCTCGGCAGCGCCGCAGGGCGCGCGACTGGATCCGGCCGTGCCTGATGCCGCGGCCAATCAGCCGGCCGATGCAGCGCCTGCCGGCCCAGCCGCTCCGCAGGCCGCGCAGCAGCAGGCTCAGCCCGGAGCGAATGTCTCCACGGAACAGGCCCAGGCAAATCCGGCACAGTCGTCTTCAACGGGGACGCAGGTGGCCAGCTTCGTCGACCAGCAGTTTCCTACTGTCGACACTGACGCCGACGGCGCGCTCACCCAGACCGAATTTGAGGGCTGGATCAGCAAGTTGAAGACGGCCGAGTTGCAGTCTTCAGGCAAGCCGGTCGATGCCGCAGAAGTGCGAACCTACGCTCAAAATGCTTTCCTCACAGCCGACAAGGATGCCGACAAGAAGGTGACGAAGGCGGAGGTCGCGCAGTTCTTTGGCCAGGCCTGATCGCTGCCTCTCTCGAACAGGCTGGTGAAGATAGCCCGGGATGCACGTGCATTCCGGGCTATCGCTATTGCCCGTTCAGAGCAGCCCCATGGCCCGCATGGAATGATGCCCCTCGGTGCCGATGATGAGATGATCGTGCACTGCTATGCCGAGCGGCTTCATCGCTTCCACGATGCGGCGGGTGATGTCGATGTCCTGGCGGCTCGGCTCGGGCGAACCGCTCGGATGATTATGGACCAGGATGAGGCTGGCCGAGCCCAGCTCGACGGCCCGCTTGGCGACCTCGCGCACATAGATGGCGGTCTCGTCGACCGAGCCATCGCCCATATGATCGTCGCGGATGAGGGTGGTGCGCGCATTCAGGTGCAGCCCGCGGCCGCGCTCAACCGGCAGATGCCCCAGGTCGGCGCGCGCATAGTCGAGCTGCGCCTGCCAGCGCGACGGGACGGGCCGCTGCGCGTCTTCGCTCTTGAGCATGCGCAGCGCCGCCGCCTGCGCGATCTTGAGCGCGGCGATGCTGGTGTCGCTGAGGCCGGGCATACGCGCCAGCGTCGTCCAGTCCGCGCTCAGCACGCTGCCGAGGCTGCCGAACCGCGCGATCAGAGCCTTGGCGAGCGGCTTCGTGTCGCGTCGGGGAATGGCAAGAGCGAGCAGATATTCTATGACCTCATGGTCGAGCAGTGCCTCCGGTCCCCCTTCGGCGAGCCGCTGGCGCAGCCTGGCGCGATGGCCCGAGCCATCATGGGGCATGCTCTTGCTCTGGGATCGGGCTTCGCTCATGAGTGTTAACGCTAAGCGCCGTCTGTGACAGCGGCAAGCGGAATGACGGGCGCGGAAGGACGACTTGATCGAGGATGCCGAAGTGCTGGAGGATGAGCCGGGCGGGAGACTCCGCCGGTTGCGGCGCGCGCGTCGGATCGGCGGCGGCGTTGCGCTCGTCCTCGTCCTTGCCGCGGGCGGGCTGTGGCTCGCGCGCAAGCCGATTGCCGATCGCTTCATCGCGGGCGAGCTGGCCAAGCGTCATGTGCAGGGCCGCTACGATGTTACGCGCATCGGGCCGCGCCCGCAGCGGCTCGAAAATCTCGTCAGCGGTGATCCTCGCCGGCCTGATCTCACGGCCCGCCTCGTGGAGGTGGACATTGGCTGGAGCTTCTCCGGCGCGCAGATCAGCCGCGTGCGCGCAAGCGGCGTGCGGCTGCGCGGGCGGCTCGTGGATGGCTCGCTTGATCTGGGGCAGGTGGACAGGCTGCTCGCGGGCGGAAGCGGCGAGGCGGCCCTGCCAGACTGGACGGTCGAGGTGGAGGATGCGCGCGCCGAGGTCGCGAGCGAGAATGGCCGGGTCCAGTTCGCGCTGGAGGGGCGGGGGCCGGTGCGTTCCGGCTTTTCCGGCACGCTCAGCGTTGCCTCGGCGGGATTGCGCTTCGGCGATTGCGCGCTGGAGCGCACCATCGCGCCGCTCGATATCGCGACCGAGGATGCGCATGTGCTCATCAAGGGGCCAGTCTCGACCCCGCTGCTGATCTGCGAGGAGCAGCTTTTCGCTCTGGCCGCGCCCAAGTTGGACCTCAATCTGCGGGGCGATCTGGCGCTGAAGGACGTGAGCGGGGCCGTCACGCTCTATGCCGATCAGGTCCAGCACGCGGCGCGGCGGCTGGAGCAGGTCTCGGGCCTGGTGACCTTCAAGGGCAAGGCGGAGGATCTGCGCGGCAGCGCTTCCCTCTCCGCGACGCGCGTCTCGATCGACGGGGTGGAGAGCGACGCGGCGAAGATTGGCGGCAATTTCGCGCTGCGGCCGATCGGTCGTGACAAGGGCGTCGCCTGGCAGGGCGATGCGACGGTGGAAAATGCCCGGCCTGCGAGCGGGCTCGACCTGCGCGCGCTGGTCCGCACCGCGGCGGGCACCCCGCTGGAGCCGCTGGCGGCCAAGCTGGCGGACGCGATCACGCGGATGGGCAGGGCCAACCGGCTCAGCGCTTCCGGCAAGCTCAATGCCATCGGCGCGCGCGGCAATGCTTCGCTGGACCGGCTGGAGTTCAGCGCGGCGAACGGTGCGCGCATCCGCTCGGCGGGCGGTACGGCGGGCCCGCCGAGCTGGCCTGACGGCCCGATCCGGGCAGCCGGCACGGTAGAGATGGCAGGCGGTGGACTGCCCGAGGGCAGGATCGTCTTCTCGGCGGATGACAGGGGCGCCGTGCGCGGCACCGCGACCTTCGCTGCTTATGCGCACCGCACTGCCCGGCTTGGTCTTGCCCCCGTCGCATTCGCGATCGATGCGAAGGGGCGCGGGCAAGTCCGCACCGTCGTGACACTGGACGGGCCGTTGCCGGACGGCGCCCTGCGTGGTCTCAACGTGCCGATCGACGCACGCTTCACGCCGGACGGCACGGTCGAACTGGCCGGCGACTGCGCGCCGATACGCTGGACCTCGCTCCGCCTCTCGAACCTCGCGCTCGATCCCGCGACCGTTCGGCTGTGCGGCATCGGCAATGGCAACATGCGGATCGGCGCGTTTGCGCTCAGCGGCCGGCTGGGCGACAGCGCTATGAAGCTCACTGCCGCCTCGGCGCGTTATGCGCTGGGCGCCGGCCGATTCGAACTGGCGATGCCCGACCTGCGCCTCGGCGCGGCGGAAAGTCCGGTCCGCCTTGCCGCCAGCCGGCTGGAAGGCTCGTCCTCGGTCGCCGGCGGTGGGCTTGTCGGCACCTTCGTGGGCGGGCAGGGCCGCATCGGCACCGTGCCGCTCGACCTGACGGAGATGGCCGGGCGCTGGCGCTTCGGCGGCGGGCGGCTGGATGTCGACGGCGCCCTGCGCGTGGCGGATACGCAGCCGGCCGCGCGGTTCAATCCGCTGCTCGGGCAGGGCGTTCACCTCACCCTCGCCAATGGGCGCATTGATGCGACGGGGATGCTCGTCCATGCTGCCGGGCAGGCCGATCTGAGGCTCGATCGCTTGCGCTTCGGCGGCAATCTCCAGCCGGATGATCTGACGCCGCTCTCCATCGGTATCGTCGCCAATGTGGATGGCGTGGTCGAAGGGCAGGCGCAAATCCGCTGGAGAGGCACGGACGTCACCAGCACCGGCACCTTCTCCACGCAGGACATGGCGCTCGCCGCGGCCTTCGGCCCGGTCACCGGCCTGTCCACCACCATCCGCTTCGCCGATCTGCTGGGGATGCGCACCGCGCCGGGTCAGGTCATCACCGTCAAGAGCATCAATCCCGGCATTGAGGTGAACGACGGCACGATCCGTTATGCGCTGCGATCCAACGAGCAGGCCGTGATCGAGGGCGGGCAATGGCCGTTCTCCGGCGGCAAGCTGGAGCTGCTGCCGGCCGTGCTGGAGCTGGACGCGCGCAAGCCGCGGCTCCTCACCTTCGGCGTCGTCGGGCTGGATGCCGGCTCGTTCATCAATACGCTGGAGCTTGATAACGTCTCCGCCACCGGCACGTTCGATGGCCTGTTGCCGATGGTGTTCGATGCGAACGGCGGACGAATCGACGGCGGCCCTCTCCGCGCGCGGGAGGAGGGTGATGCACCGCTTATCCTGAACACGACGCTCGGCCTCAGCGTGCCGTGCGATCCCGCGCGCCAGTCCGGCAACCTCGCCTATGTGGGTGAGGTCTCCAACGCGCAGCTCGGCGCCTATGGCAAGCTGGCCTTCGATGCGCTCAAGAATCTGCGCTATCGGTGCCTCGCCATCATGCTGGACGGCGCGATCGACGGGGAGTTCGTCACGCGCATCGCCATCAATGGCGTGAATCAGGGCACGGAGGAGGCGCGCCGCAGCTTCATCTCCCGCCCGTTCCTTGGGCTGCCGTTCATTTTCAACGTGCGCATCGAGGCGCCTTTCCGCGGGCTGCTTAACTCGGCAGCGAGCTTTGCTGATCCAAGCAAGCTCATCAGCGGCGAACTGGGCGACAAATATGCGCCGGTGATTACCGACAAGGGAGTGCTTGCTGTTCAGCCCTCGGACAGCGACAAGGCAATAAAAGAAGAGGACAGAAAATGAGGCATCGACCATGGGGCGCAGGCTTGATCCGGCTCGGGATGACATCGCTGGTGGCGGCGCTCGTGAGCGGCTGCATCCAGGTGCGCGCGCCCGACAAGCCGATCGAGATCAACCTCAACGTCAAGATTCAGCAGGAAGTGGTCGTGCGGCTCCAGCAGGACGCCAAGGATCTCATCCAGAACAATCCGGAGCTTTTCCCGCAATGACACGCAAGCTTTTCACCGCCGCTGCGGCTCTTGCCGCGATCATCGGCCTGAACGCCCCGGTCCTCGCGCAGGATGCGGTCATCAGCGCTGCCAAGGGCGCAGGCACTGTCGGCGAGCAGTCGGACGGCTATCTCGGCATCAAGGGCAGCGTCAGCGCGGAGGTCCGTGCGGCCGTGGACGCGCTCAATATCAAGCGCCGCGCGGCCTATACCGATCTCGCGACGAAGCGCGGCGCCACGGTGGCGGAAGTGGCGGCAGTGACCGGTTGCCAGACCTTGGCCAGCCGCGTCGCACAGGGTCAGATCTACAAGATCGGCTCGGCCGACTGGCAGACCAAGGGCGCCGGGCCCATCGCGCTGCCCGATTATTGCGCGGGCACGGGGAACTGAGCGCGAGCCTTCTGGCTTTTGCCGGAGTGCGATGGATTTTTCGCGATCATAAAGGGATGATTCGCCCCGGATCGGCAAGGAAGCCTGCCTGAATCCAGCGGTCTCAAGCGGCCGGGCGCGGCAGTGTTGACTTGCGGGGATTCGCTTTCTACACGGGCCGCGCCTTGACGGGGGCGGACTTGGCACGTCATGGAGCCTGCGCTTTTGCGTCCGCTTGTGGCGTAAGATGAGAGCAGGCACCATGGCCAAGAACGAACCCGGGCGAGATCCGATTGCCGAAGATGATCGTCTGAAGTCGCTCGATGAGCGGCTGAAGCGCGCGGAAGCAGTCGAGCAGGTCAGGACCGGAACGGGCAAGACCGGCGGCACGGACGAGAATTATCGTCTGGGTAACCGGGTGCTCGGGGAACTGATCGGCGGTCTTGCCGGCGGCGCGTTGATCGGCTGGGTCTTGGACCAGTGGATCGGCACAAAGCCTTGGCTCCTTTTGGTCTTCCTCTTCTTGGGGATCATCGTGGCCTTCAGGAACATCATCAGGATTTCGACCAAGCGTCCCGACAGGTGAGGGCGCTTTCGTCTTAATCGCAGGGGCTTTTTTGGGAATCGAACGTGGCAGAATCCGGCAAGATTGACCCAATGCACCAGTTCACGATCGAGCCGATGTTCGGCACCGATCACTGGGCGATCGGCGGGTATAATATCGCCTTCACCAACAGCGCGATGTGGATGGTCCTTGCGGCCGTCGTCATTTGGGCGTTCGTCGCGCTCGGCATGAAGCGTCAGCTCGTCCCCGGCCGTTGGCAGATGGCAGTGGAGACCATGACCGGCTTCATCGACAATCTTCTGTCGGCAAATGTTGGCCCCGAGGGCAAGAAGTTCGTTCCCTACGTCTTCTCGTTGTTCATGTTCATCCTTTGCGCGAACCTGCTGGGTCTGCTGCCGCTGGGTGTCATCGGCAGCCACGCTTTCACCTTTACCAGCCATTTCACCGCGACCGGTGTTCTCGCGATCCTGAGCTTCTCGATCGTCCTGATCGTCGGCTTTGCGCGTCATGGCTTCCACTTCTTCTCGCTGTTCGTGCCGCACGGGACGCCCGGCTGGCTGCTGTGGCTCATCCCGGTCATCGAGCTGGTCTCGTTCCTGGTGCGTCCGTTCAGCCTTGGCCTGCGACTCTTCGTGGCCATGATGGCCGGCCACATCCTGCTGGAAGTGCTGTCGAGCTTCGTCATCAACAGCGCCAATGCCGGTCCCGGCTGGGGCTTGATGATCGGCGTGCCGAGCTTCCTGCTGATGATCGGCATCAGCGCGCTGGAGCTGCTGGTCGCGGTCATCCAGGCCTATGTGTTCGCGCTTCTGACCTCGCTCTACATTAACGACGCGGTCAATCTTCACTGAGTTTTCAATTCTCTACCTACGAATTTTAGAAAAGGAGTTAAGTAACATGGACGCAGAAGCCGCAAAGCTGATCGGTGCTGGTCTCGCTGCTATCGGCGCTGGCATGGCCGCGCTGGGCGTGGGTAACGTGTTCGGCTCGTTCCTTGAGAGCGCGCTGCGCAACCCGGGCGCCGCTGACGGTCAGCAGGGCCGCCTGTTCATCGGCTTCGCCGCCGCCGAGCTTCTCGGTCTGCTGGCGTTCGTCGTGTCGATGATCCTGATCTTCGTTGCCTGATCGCCAGCAAGACGATCCGACAATGATGGCGGACCTGGCGGCGGCCCCATGCGGGCGCCGTCGCCGGATCGCCGAGATGGACAGGTGATATGCCTCAGATAGCCCAACTTGCCGCAACCTACTCGTCGCAGATCTTCTGGATGCTGCTGACCTTCGGTTTCGTGTTCTTCGTGATCGGTCTCGGCATGGTGCCGAAGGTTCAGTCGACGGTGGATGCGCGCGACAAGAAGATCGCCGACGATCTCGACGCGGCCAAGGCGAGTTCGGCCGCGGCCGACGCGCTCGAAGCCGATTGGCGGGCGAAGGAAAATGCCGCGCGGTCCGATGCCCAGGCCAGACTGGCCGCAGCGAAGGCCGATGCCGCCAAAGATCGCGAGGCCCGGCTTGCTGCGGCGGATGCGGCGATTGGCGAAAAGCTGGCCGCCGCAGAGGCGCAGATCGAAGCGGGGCGCGGCAAGGCGCTCGGCGAGATCGAAGCCGTGGCTGCGGAAGCCGCGACGGACATCGTGCGTCGTCTGGCCGGCGCTGAGGTTTCCTCTGATGCGGCGCTTCAGGCCGTGAAGGCGGTGATCTGATGGCCAACGAAATCGACAACGCGTCGCAAGCCGTGGCGCACAATCTGGACCAGGCGGACAAGGTGCAGAACCTTGAAGGTGATGTACACGCCGCAACCGAGGCCCATGGCGGCCCCGAGCAGCATGAAGCGGGCCCGACCATGTTCGGCGTCGTGAATGGCGGCGCTCTGGTCAGCCTTGCGATGCTGGTGTTCCTCATCGTGCTGCTGGTCAAGAAGGTTCCCGGCGCGATCGGCGGGGCGCTCGACAAGAAGATCGCGGCGATCCGCGCTCAGCTCGACGAGGCGGCCAAGCTACGTGCCGAGGCTGAGGCGCTCAAGGCGGAGTATCAGGCGAAGATCGCCGCTGCCGCCAAGGATGCCGAGGCGATGCGCGCCGCTGCCGAATCCGAGGCTGCGGATCTTATCGCGCAGGCCAAGGTCGATGCCGAGGCGCTGGTCGTCCGCCGCCAGAAGATGGCCGAGGACAAGATTGCCGCCGCCGAGCGCACCGCGATCGCGGACGTCCGCGCCCGGGCCGCGCAGGCCGCGACGGCCGCCGCCGCGACCCTGCTCCGGCAGACGCATGATGCCAAGGCCGACAAGGGTCTGGTGGACGATGTGATCGGCAAGCTCGCGCACTGAGCTTACGCCTGACCAACGGAAATAGCCGGGCGAGGACTTCCTCCGCCCGGCTTTTTCGTGCCTGCTGAAGGGATTAGCCGGGTTTCCGGAACAGGAAGATGAACTGGTCCGTCTTCCCCCGGATGCTGGGATCGAACACATTCTTGTCGTGCGGGTCGGCCGGGTCCGCCAGCAGTTTGCTCTCGCTCACGAAGTGGAAGCCGGTCTTCTCGATCGCCCGGCGCGCGGCGGCCGGATCGATGCGGTGCAGCTTGTTCGGCGCGGCGAAGTCGGGGTCCGCATTGGCGACATGGTCGACCACGAGGAAGGTGCCGCCGGGTTTCAGTGCGTCGTAAAGCCGCTTCGTCACCGCCTCCGCATAAGCCGGTCCGCCAAAGCTCAGATAGAGATCGTGATAGTTCTGCACGGTGATGATCGCGTCGAGCTTCTCCGGAAAGGCGATCTCGCCGATCTTCATGTTGAGCGGCGTCACATTGGCGCGCCGAGCGGCGGCCGCCTTCTGCTCGTCGCCATAAGCAGGGCGGAAGCCGATGAACTCCCCGGCCTGATAGGCATAGACATGCCCCTTCGGCCCAACAGCGTTGGAGAGGATGCGGGTGAAATAGCCGCCGCCCATCATGAAGTCGGCGACCTTTTGGCCCGGCTTTATCGCGGCCAGCGACAGCAGTTCCAGCGGATGGCGCGCCGCATCCCGATCCCTGTCCGCCTGCGGGCGCGTCTTGTCGGCAAGCGCGGCGCGAAGCTCAGGCGAGATGGTCTGTGCCGTGAGCGGCGTCGCCGCGGCGAGGGCCAGGAAGAGGGCGGGGGCGGTCAGCAGGGCGCATCTCATGGGCATCTCCTTGGGTCCGGTCGTTTCTCGACATTGCCCCCGTCGCACGGCGCGCCTAAATCGCATCCATGATCGACCGCCCCTCATCCCCGGACCGTTTCAACGAGGAGGCGGCCACTTATACGGTGCGCGGCAGCGACGCGCCAGACATCGACGCAGGCGTCGCGGCAATCCGCGAGACGCTGAAGACCCTGCCGACGCGTCCCGGCGTCTATCGGATGCAGGATGCGCGCGGCGACGTGCTCTATGTCGGGAAGGCGCGGGCGCTGCGCAATCGCGTGACCAATTACACGCAGGTCGACCGGCTGCCCAAGCGGCTCCAGCGCATGGTATCGCAAACGCGCTCGATGACCATCGTCACCACCAACAGCGAGGCCGAGGCGCTGCTGCTGGAGGCGCAGCTCATCAAGCGCTTCCGGCCGCCCTATAATGTCCTGCTGCGCGACGACAAAAGCTTCCCGTTCATCCTGCTGCGCGAGGACCATGATTTCCCGCGCGTGCAGCTTCATCGCGGCGCGCGGCGGATCAAGGGGCAATATTACGGCCCGTTCGCGGGCGCCGGGCAGGTGCGCAAGACGCTCAACGCGTTGCAAAAGCTCTTCCTGCTGAGGAGCTGCACCGACAGCTATTTCAATAATCGCTCGCGTCCCTGCCTGCTCTATCAGATCCGTCGCTGCTCGGCGCCCTGCGTCGGCCGGATAGACGAGGCGGCCTATAAGGAGCTGGTAGGGGACGCGCAGGATTTCCTTGGCGGCAAGTCGACCAAGGTGCAGGCCAAGCTCGGCGACCTGATGACGAAGGCGGCCGAGGCAATGGATTACGAGATGGCCGCGGTCTATCGTGATCGGCTGAAGGCGCTCACCTTCATCCAGGGCAGTCAGGCGATCCATGCCGAGGGGCTGGGCGATGCGGACATCTTCGCGCTCGCCAGCAGGAATGGCGGCATGTGCATCCAGGCCTTCTTCATTCGCGGGGGCCAGAATTGGGGGCATCGCAGTTTCTTCCCCGTGCACACCGCCGATGTGGGCGAGGAGGAAGTGCTGATGCAGTTCATGGCGCAGTTCTACGAGGATGTGCCGCCCGCACCGCTCATCCTGTGCGATCGGGAGCCCGCGGAAACACTGCTGCTCGGCGAGGCGCTTGCCCAGCGGATCGGCCGCAAGGTGCGCATCGAGGTGCCCCAGCGCGGCGAACGTGTGAAACTCATCAAGCAGGCGCAGCGCAATGCGGTGGAGGCCTTGGAGCGCCGTCAGGCGGAGAGCAGCGCGCAGGGCAAGATCCTGAGCGAGGTTGCCGAGCTGTTCGGGCTGGAAGGGCCGCCGGACCGCATCGAGGTGTATGACAACAGCCATATTCAGGGCACCAACGCACTCGGCGCGATGATCGTGGCCGGGCCCGAAGGCTTCCGCAAGAACGCCTATCGCAAGTTCAACATCAAGAAGGCCGAGACCATAGCCGGCGACGATTTCGGCATGATGCGCGAGGTGTTCGAGCGCCGTTTCGGCCGCGCACAGGAGGAGGACCCGGACCGCGAGACCGGCGAATGGCCCGATCTGGTGCTGGTCGACGGCGGGCGCGGCCAGCTCAATGCGGCGCGCAAGGTGCTGGAGGAGCTGGGCGTGGAGGATGTGCCGATGGTCGGCGTGGCCAAGGGGCCGCATCATGGCCGCGAGGGGCGCGAGGTCTTCCATCTGCTCGATGGCCGCGACTTCCAGCTGCCGGTCAACCATCCGGTGCTGTTCTATCTCCAGCGCCTGCGCGACGAGGCGCACCGCTTCGCCATCGGCGCGCATCGCCAGAAGCGCTCCAAGGCGATCACGGTGAGTTCACTGGACGAGGTTCCGGGTATCGGCCCGGCCCGCAAGAAGGCGTTGCTCATGCATTTCGGCACCGCAAAGGCGGTGCGCAATGCGAGCCTGGAGGATCTGCAGCGCGCACCGGGCGTGTCGTCGGCGGTGGCGCAGCAAGTCCATGATTATTTCCATGGGTGAGGCCGCCAAACTCTAACCGGTTCCCCTCGGGATCTCGGTCTTCGCACTGGTACCCGGAACGATCTTGTTGAGCAGGGTCTGGGTCAGGCTCGCGATCAGGATGAAGCCTGCGACGATCACCGGCCAGCCGATGGCATGGCAGTGCTCGCCAAGCGCCCACAGACAGGCGCCTGCCTTAGCCAGCCAGCTCCAGAGATACGCAGACCAGTCGGGCGGCAGGAAATGCAGGCCGAATATCGCCAGCAGGCCGGTGAACAGTGCGATGGACAGCCGTGCTGCCCAAGTCTGCCAGAAGAACATCCAATAGAGCCAGCGCCAATATTCTTCCATGTCGCTGACGCGCCCCTCCCTGTCGGGCGGCAGCAGCTTGTCGAGCGCGTGATAGATGCAGTGGTGGAGCCGTTGCAGGCCATGGGGCCGCTCGTGATACACGGCCATCTGGCGCCGGAACGCGCGCCAGAGCGAAAAGCGCCGCACGCCGAGCTCCATCACATAGTCTCGCGCCGCCTGCCGCATGTTCATCGCGCTTCCGGCCGCCCAGCGCAGTAATCCGAGCAGCAGGATGAGGGCGAGCGATCCTCCGACGATGTGATTGATCAGCCGCACCGGGCCGTGCCAGTCCGGCAGGGCGTCGATTCCCTTCAGGAGTCCGCCGTTCAGGAGCTGATCGCTGACCTCGAACACCAGCCACCACAGGGCCGCCGTGATCGTCGCCAGTGCGACCAGGATCGTGCTGTAGCCGAGCAGCAGCCACAGGCCCGTCCACGGCTCGGCCTTGTTGCGCGCCAGTTCCCCCTCCGGTTCTTTCAGCTCGTCGGGGAAGGGCTCCAGCGCGCGCTGTACCAGCCAGGTCATGATCCTGCGCTTCTGTTGGCTGCGCAGGGATGTGTTCTCATCCTTGACGCCCGTGAAATAGCGGATGTGCGCGAGGCCGAACAGCCAGCCGAGCGGCGTCACCACGTTGAAGACCTGCGGCACCGCGCCCTTCAGCGCGGCGACCTTCCCGGAGTTGTAGCTGTCCAATGTGCCCGCGACCGGATCGACCGGATCGGCGAGGTTGATCCATTCGCAGCTCGGATGGAAGGGCGAGATTGGCTGGCCCGCTTCATCCTTCCGGTCGATGGCCGTCGCCACGATGCGGGGCCAGATCGCCGCGAACTTGTCGAGTGGACTGCCGTAGGTGAGCAGGCCGCGCAGCTTCTCGAACAGGAGTGGCCGGTTGATGACGTCCTCATAATCGAGCCAGTCGGGCCGGCTCGGCATCATCTTGTGCAGATCCTCCGGCGGGCGCTTTCCGCACCCCGGATCATGGCGCAGATCCGGGGGTAGGGCTTGCCACTGTTCGCGCGACAGATAGTTCGGGAGGGCATGTGAAATCTCGGTGAGGCCGTTATAGGCGACGACCGTGCCGAGGCTATGCGCACATACATACCATGCGTTGAGCGTCCCCTGCCGCGCACGGGCACCCATGGCGACCATTTCCGCGACCATGCGTCGGCGGATCGCCACGCGGCGCGGATGGCCGGGATCGCACAAATTGCTGTCCCCCGGCGTCCAGCGTGCTTCATAGGTCCGCACGTCACCCACATATTGCACCATCAGCGTGGGCGAGGGCGCCTGACCGAGCGCAGCCTGGAAAGCGCGCTTCACCAGCATCCAGCCGAACGCGACCAGCAGCGCGCCCAGCGCCGCCGCGGCCAGGCGAATCCGCACCCAGGGCTCCACCTTCAGCTTGCCGGCAGCCCGCAGCGGCAGCCGGGTCAGCGAGGGTACGGGCTTGGCCTTGCCGCTGGCCGTCAGCGCCTTGGCATCCTTGCGCAGGCCGCTCGCATCGAACTCCTGATACATGGGGGCGCCCCACTGGCCGAGGCCCCAGAACCAGAAGGAGACCACATCGATCACGCCGCTGCGCGTCCCGAGATCGGCCCACCAGACTTCATGGCACTCGAAATGGACCTGACGCGGCTGCCCGCCTCCGCTGCGGAAGGCGATGCTGATCGGCGCCACGTCGTCCGGTGCGGGCGTGCCGACCGGGTACGGCCAGTCCTTGGTCCGGTCGGTGATCGTAACGATCGCGTTGTCATGAGCTTGCCGCAGCAATTCGGCAAATTCCTGAACGCTGCTGCGCAGATGTTCAAAGCGCTTCTGCTCGCCGATGCCATGAACGAACAGCAGTCCGATGCGCTCAACGGAGATGCCTGCTCCTGCCGTCATCGCAGCACCTCCCCCCTCAATACTGAGCGCGTGTTGCCGATGAGTGAGAAATACCATCGCGCCACCGAAGCGACAAGCACGAGAGGGGCGCGCATGGGGTGAGCCGGGCTTGTCCTTGCCGGCCCGGACGCTATGTCCGGCCGCGACGGATTCGCAGGAGATCACATGACGGACGGACCCTGGTCGCATCAGCGCAGCAGCAGCATCGCTGACGATATCGACTTCGAGATCAAGGGGCAGGAGCTGCAGTTCCTGGAGATCGAGCTGGACCCCGGCGAGAGCGCGGTGGCGGAAGCCGGCGCGATGGTCTGGAAGGAAGCATCGATCGGCATGACGACCGTGTTCGGTGATGGCAGCGCCAGTCAGGGCAGCGGCTTCATGGGCAAGCTGCTCGGCGCGGGCAAGCGGCTCATCACCGGCGAGAGCCTGTTCACGACCGTGTTCACGCATAATGGCAGCGGCAAGGCGCGCGTGGCCTTCGCATCGCCGGTGCCGGGCTCCATCCTGCCGATCAAGCTCGATCAATATGGCGGCGCGCTGATCTGCCAGAAGGACAGTTTCCTCGCGGCGGCGAAAGGTGTCTCCATCGGCGTGCATTTCCAGCGGCGCATGATGACGGGCCTGTTCGGCGGCGAGGGGTTCATCATGCAGCGCCTGGAAGGCGATGGCTGGGGGTTCGTGCAGATGGGTGGCACGCTCGTCGAGCGCACGCTGGGCGCGGGCGAGGAGCTGCACATCGATACGGGCTGCGTCGCGGCTTACACGGCGGGTGTCGATTTCGACATTATCTCGGCCGGTAGCGTGCGTAGCGCCCTGTTCGGCGGGGAAGGGCTGTTCTTCGCGCGGCTACGCGGGCCGGGCGTCGTATGGATCCAGTCGCTGCCCTTCGCGCGGCTCGCGGCGCGGATGCTGGCGGCGTCGGGCACCGGTGGGCAGAATCGCGGTGAAGGATCGATGCTGGGCCAGCTCGGCAATCTGCTCGACGGCGACTGAATCGGGGGGATTGCGGCGGGCCTTGAAATCCGCGCCGGGCGCGCAAAATAGGACAGCGTTGCTCAACCGCCACGCTCCTTCCGGTGCCCGAGGTTGAACCGGCTCGAGTTCGGCGCTAAGGGCGGCGCTCCAACGAAAAGAATTGGGTTCCTCCAAGCATGCTGTTCACGTTCCTCCTCGTCGTCCAGGCCGTCATCGCCTTTGCGCTGGTCACGGTCATCCTGATGCAGCGCTCGGAGGGCGGCGGGCTTGGCATGGGTGGCAGCCCGAGCGGGCTCATGTCGGCGCGCGGCGCGGCGGACTTCCTGACACGCGCGACGACGATTCTCGCCACGCTCTTCGTTGGCATGAGCATCGTGCTCGCTGTGCTCGCGGCGACCCAGCATCGCGGCGCCACCGTCGATACCTCGCTGGTCGGCAAGACGACCTCGGGCCAGACGCCGGCACCGGACGCCGCTGGTGACGCGCTCTCTGGCGCGGCCGCCGCTGCCAGCAACGGCATCGCGCCCGTCGCGGGCAACGAAGCCGTCCCGCTCGCTCAGTAAATTTTCGTTTACCGATATTTTTTCGCCGGCAGCGGATTCGTCCGCTTGCCCTCTCACTCGCGTTAGGACTAAGCCTTCCCTCCCATGGCGCGGTTTATATTCATCACCGGCGGCGTGGTTTCTTCGCTTGGCAAGGGCCTCATGGCCGCCTCGCTCGGAGCCCTCCTCCAGGCGCGCGGCTACAAGGTCCGCACGCGCAAATTCGACCCTTATCTCAATGTCGATCCCGGCACGATGTCGCCTTACCAGCATGGTGAGGTCTATGTGACGGACGACGGCGCCGAGACCGATCTCGATCTCGGCCATTATGAGCGCTTCACAGGCGTGCCGAGCAGGCAGGCCGACAATGTGACGCAGGGTCGCATCTATCAGACGATCATCCAGCGCGAGCGGCGCGGGGACTATCTTGGCGCGACCGTGCAGGTGATCCCGCACGTCACGGACGAGATAAAGGCCTTCGCGCTCGCCGAGACGG